>Ga0067045_1029169_pt1 | contig 23227 bp, 24 predicted proteins | sample TerdegcTABiofilm_FD_59184 | JGI IMG/M metagenome (GOLD analysis project Ga0067045, IMG submission 59184) | Combined Assembly of (Gp0054472, Gp0054536) Wastewater bioreactor microbial communities from Singapore -Terephthalate degrading...
CCTGCCGTTGGACTACACCGGCGGGCGGCTGAAGAAGTTTGAGTTGACCGGGCGGCAGATTCTGGTCTACCTGCAAAACCTGCCGGCGGGCGAGCCGTTCGTCTTCACCTACCGGCTGCGGGCGCGCTTCCCGGTCACGGCGCAGGCGCCGGCCTCGCAGGCGTATGACTACTACAACCCCGGCGAGCGCGGCGAGCAGCGGCCCGTGGTGCTGGTGGTGAGGCCGTGAGAAAATAGCCGATCGTGACGCGCTTGAACGCGGTTGCTTGTAGTGACGCGCTTTAGCGCGTCTGAGACGGCACTGAAGCGCGTGATTACAAATATATTGCCGGTAGCCGGGCGATCAATCGCCCGGCTACTAAGCCACGCCCGGTCAACCGGGCTGCCGCAGCCCCGTTCACGGGGCGTTGTTTTCTAGCACGGCGGGTTCACCGCCGTGCTTCCAGAGCAAACGTTACCCAATGATTTTTTAAAGACCGTTGGCGCGGTCAAGACGGCGCTGAAGCGCCTGACTACAAACTTGAAGCGTACCAAGAGCTATCCAGGCCCGGCGTTGATCAAAGCGCCGGGCCTGGTTGGCAGCTCAGGGGTGGTTTGCTCCAGGATAATAGCACTATGTGCTTACCGCAGAATATCCGCACAAATCAGCCGATAACGAGCCGGATAATAACTGGAGCTATACCCCAGCACACATACTTTCCCCGGCGCATCGCTGATAGCCACCGCTTTCAACGACCAGCTCCCATCAGCGGGGAATGGGATTGTCTTCAAATCCGTCCGGTTACAGCCATCCCAGACGGCTAACCGAGCGCGCGCGCCGGAGGCTTCCCGCCAGGCCAGTACTGTCCACCGTGCAAAGCCGGCCGCTTTTACTGAATCGGAAAGATAAGCGTTTTCAGAGCCGGTAAGCAGTTCAGGTGTTGTGACCCGTAACGCAGTGTTGATGCATTGATGGTAAAGCCCCGAAACCTGCCCACCGGGGATCGCCACATCTTCCGCCCAAAAAAGGTGAAGGTTGTTCTGCCCATCCAGCTGTGTCCGGCGGCTAATAGAAGAAATGGAGACCCGGTCCGGTCCTTTCTGATCTCGAATGACAAACTGGCCGGCAGACCAGTACGAGTAGTAAAGATTGGGAGGGGTCTCATAATCGTTGCCGTAAAAACGCACCCCGCCCTGCTGATCGGGCCATATCCAATTGGAATAGGTAGGGTCGGTCAGCGTGACTGGCTGGCTCCAGCCCAAAATGCCGCGCTTAGTATGGGAAACATGGCCAACCCACAAGGAGCTATCCACCATCGTCGCATAAACCTGGCCGGCAGTATCCAGATGGACCATCCCTTGCAGAGTGGAACCGGTATAGGGCGAACGATAGACCTCTTCCTCTGCCCCCCACTGCGCGTTACGGAACGCCGCATAGAGCGTGCGATAGGGAGCACTGGTGGTTTCCCGGTTAAGCCAGAGCAAGTGCATAGTGTCATCCGGGGCTACAACCGGCGGGAACAGCACGGAAGAAGTCCCCAGGCTTTGCGCCACAGCGGTCGGCGAGGTCCAGCCGGTGGCCGTCAAATAGGTGTGGTAGATAAATGCCGGCACTCCATAGCTAATAGTGCCCCAAAGAACATGTACCTGCCCCTGCCGATCAATCGCCAGCAAGGGATTGACATTATTGGAAGGAGTGGGAGTGAGCGTTGGGGTGAACACACTCCCCCAAACCCAGGTAGGATCGTAATCGCGTGCCACCAATGGCAGGTAAGCACAGAAATTGTTACCGCAGCCCTCCTGGGCCCACACCGGTGTGGCACTCCCCCACCCTAATGCCACTATGAGTAACCATCCGCCCAGGCCAAGCAGCCAGGCATATTTGAACTTACACATGTCCTTTACTCCTGCTTCATATGGGTATAGTATCGGCAAATGGTAACAGAGATTGATACAGAATAGAATCTGTCGTGGCAGCCCCAACCGTTTTAGCTCCACCGGAACGCCTGAAGGCATCGTTATGCGCTACGGTTAAGCGCTGCACAAAAAGGGCGTAGCCAGGCCCTATTGTAGCATCGCCTCACGGATGGGGCAATCGGGTACCACCAGGCAGGGGAAATTTTCCTGAAGGCCTACCACAGCTGAAGAGGCAAACCGAAGACTGCGTTACAAGCGCGGCTATCAGTAAACGAGACAGCGCCGGTCAACTTCGGGGTTCAAGCCGGCAAATTCTTTCAGGCGAGCCGTTCATCCGGCAGCACCTCGTACACCATGAGCGGATTGACCTTGCCCTTCAACTTTAAAAGGTCAACCGGGCGCGTGCGCACACGCTGGCACACCGCCTCATAGGTCTGCGGGCCGATCAGGATCTGTCCCTCCCGGGCTAACGCCGACAGGCGCGCCGCCACGTTGACGGTATCGCCAATCGCCGTGTAATCAAAGCGCTCCTCAAAGCCCAGATAGCCCACCACGGCCGGCCCGGTGTTGATGCTAAAGCCGAAGCGGGCGAGCTGGTACTGCGGGTACAGGGTCGCGGCCTGAATAATCTCCAATCCGACGCGCACGGCACACAGGGCGTGATCGGGTTGATCTTGCGGCGCATTAAAGATCGCCATAATCCCATCGCCGATATACTGGTTGAGCGTGCCACCATATTGGATCACCAGGCGGCTGATAATGGAAAAATTCTGGTTCAGCCGCTCCATCACGGCCTCTGGCTCCAGGGTCTCGGCCAGCGCCGTAAAGTTGCGCATATCGGCAAACAGGACGCTGACCGTGCGCCGTTTGCCGCCCGGGTGGGGGAGCTCGCGCTGCGCCAACAATTGCTGGGTGACATTGGTCGGGACAAAGTGGCGCAGCAAATATTCCAGCTGCGCATTGGCTTCCTTGAGACGCCCTTGTAGCAACAGCACCTCGTTGCGCTCCTGCGTCAGGCGCTGGGCCAGTTGCGCTTCCTGAGTCGTGTCGGTCACCAACAACAGCAGCCCTGGCGGGTGGGCCAGAACGGTCAACGTCACGTAGCAGGGCTCGCCATAGCGCTCCCGGTACGTGTGCGCGACTTGAAAGTAAGGCGTCTCGCCGCGCGCCACACGGGCCAGCTCTTCTTCTATGTCCTTGAATTCGTCGCAGCACTCTTCCAGTCGCTGGCCCGCCAAAGTCGCCGGCACAGACTCGCCCCCTAACAGCGCCGGCAAGCCAGGGCTGGATTCCACAATCCGCCGCTCGGCGTCGCACACCGCATATTCAATTCCCTCATGGGAAATGATGGTACGTAAAAGTGCCAGGTCAGAGGTCATTTTGCAATGATCCGTTCCATCAAGGGCTCAGCTGTCTGACCACTCAGTCGGCGCTGGGCCATTCACGGGCAGGTAGACACTAAAAGTCGTGCCCTGGTCCAACTCGCACCGCACTTCTACCCGCCCCCCGTGCGCTTCCACCAGAGTCCGGACGATGAACAGGCCCAGGCCCTTGCCGGCGACTGCACCTTGCTGGGCCTCGCGGGTGCGGTAATACATCTGGAACAGTTGAGGGAGTTCCTCACTGGCTATGCCATTTCCACGGTCGCGCACCTCCACCAACGCCCACTCCTCCTGACGCCGAATCGCCACAGTGACACATTGGTTGGAAGGTGTGTATTTGAGGGCGTTTTCCACCAGGTTGTAAAACACCTGCTGCAATCGCTCACTATCGGCTACAATTGCCAGCCCTTCCGCCGGCACCTCCAGTTCTATCCGGTGAACCGCGTCCGGCGGTACCGTAGAGGCGAGGTGCTGAATCAACGCAACCAGGTCGCACCGGGCAGGATGCAAGACCAGTCTCCCACGTTCGGCCTGTTCCAGGTCCAGCAAGTCGGCAATCAAGTTTTTCATCTTGCCGGCGGTGTATTGCATCCAGCGGATCCTTTCCAACCAGGCCGCTGAGGGCTGCCCGGCCTGGACGTTTCTCAACAAAACGTTCAGTTGAAGCATGAGGGCGGAGAGGGGCGAACGTAGATCATGTGCGGTCATCGCCAGGATAGTAGATTTGAACTGATTGAGGCGCTGTAACTCGGCGTTGGTGCGCACAAGTTCGGCGCGCAGCAGGCGCATCTCGTTACGATCCTGGATCAAATGTTGCTCCAGTTCGCCATAGGGCGTGATGTCTTCAACCAGCAACAGACCGGGCAGCGCCGCGTTATCCTCCAGGCGAGAAACTTCAAAGGAGAGGTAACGGGTGGTGCCCGTTGGCAGCTCGCGTGCAATAGGCGCTAAATGCAACTCCTGAGCTTCCCCTTGCAAAATGGCCTTGAGCAGGTCCTCCATGCCGAAAAACTCCACCCACAGATCAGGTAAAGAGGCGCCGATCAGCGAACGCGGCTCGCCTTCCAAAAACGCCGCCAGATTTGAACTTGCCTCCCGCACCCGCAGCTCGTGATCCAGGCGAGCGAAGGCGATACCATGCCGGGCTAAAATCAATTCAGGAATTGAAACCATTTGTCAATCCCCTAAATGAACTGTTCCGCCAGCCGGCCAAAGAGTTCCTCTACATTTTCGCCGGTTTTGGCGCTGCTCAGCAAATAAGGGGGAACCCCCCTGCCATCGGCGCATGAAGCCGCAGCGTGGCGCAGTTCGTCGTCCGAGATGGTGCGTCTATCACTCAGATCAACTTTGTTAGCCACCAGCACCACCCGCACCGCCGGATTAGTCTGGCGCAAGCGTTGGGTATAACGCGCCCAGCTGGCTAACGTTTCCGGTCGCGTGAGGTCACACACGATGATCCCACCGGCGGCCCCTTGCAGGTAGCTGGCCTGCACGCCGTTGTATTCCTCGCTGCCGGCCAGATCCCACAGGATGAAATGGATGGCGTGGCCGTCCACCACGACCGGCTTGCGGCTGATTTTGACGCCGATGGTGCTGAGGTATTTGTCGTCAAAGCGTCCCTCCACGAAGCGGCGCACCAGGCTGGTTTTGCCGACAGCGAACGCGCCCAACATGCAGATTTTCTTTTGGATGATGGAGGATTCAGACATAGGCACTCCTAAAAATAGGACTCGGTATCCCTACGGGCGGGTGGTAATCCACTGCCCCCAGACCCAGCCGCGCTGCCAGCCGTATAGCCAGGGCAGGGGCTCAAACCATTCCACTTGCATCCAACCCTCCACCGTTGCCAGCACGGTTACAGGCGTACCGCGCCGCAAAATGGCAAAGCCCGGCGCAGCAAAGTCCGGCTCGCGGTGGACCCAGACGTGCCCGGCGGCCCAGGCCATCACCGGCGTGGGTGTAGGGGAAGGCGTGCAGGTGGCCGTTGGCGTGGGGGTAGGCGTGGGCGTCCGCGTGGGGGTGGGGGTCAGGGTGGGCGTGGGCGTCAATGTGGGCGTGCTGGTCGGCTTCGGGGTCGCGGTTGGCGTGGGGGTGACCGTCGCCGTCGGCGTGGAGGTGAGCGTTGGCGTGGGGGTGGGGCTGGGGAAGGCCAGCGGCAGCAGAGCCACGGTAAACCGGAAGTAAAAGCAGGCCAGCGCCACCAGGACCACTCCCAGCACACTGCCCACTCCGATCAGCACGCGGGTGGTGCGTCCCAGCGGTTGGCGGCCCGTTTCGTGGGCGCCCACCGTCTCGGCCACTAACCGTCCCAGCCTGGGCTGCAAATTCGGCAACGTGGTGGGATCACCATCATAGTTGCGGAACGCAGTTTCATACCGGACGTGCAGTTCGGAGACGAACTCGCGCAGTTTGGCGCGAAAGCCTTCCGGTTCCACCCCCGTGATGACGACGGCCAGATAGACCGTCCGCCCACTCTGGATGATGATGCGGTGGTCGCCGTACTGCACCTCGTCCAGTTCCTCCTCCTTCTCCCCCTGCCCGAACGAATCGTGCACAAAGTCACGGATGGCAGTCAACATGCCGCTGATCAGGTCAGAATCGGTCACCTCGGCGCTACCCGGATGGCTGTGCGCCAGCAGCAGGCCGGAGCCGTGCTGGATCAAAAAGATCTCGCGGATACTGAAAGGCAACGAATCGCGCAGTACCAGTTCCGAGGGGGATACACCACGCAAGCGGGCCTGCGTGGTGCGGAGAAAGCCGGCCGGGCCAAACGTGGCCCGAATGCGCGCGTCAATGTTGCGCTGGAATTCGTGCGCAAATTCGCTCACGGCTTTTTGCACCGTCTCGCCAATGATGGGATAGAGCGCCTCCACCATATCCTTGCGGCTGTTGCGGATCTGAACCCGAATGGCCTCACCCATCACCGGCCCAAGCGCTTCGGCCATTTCGTCGCGGCTATCACGGATCTGGCGGCCGATCAGATCGGTAAAGACCGGTGTGAGCCGCGCCAGCAGCCCTTCGGAATCGGCCTGGGCCTTGCGGCGTAACAGCTCTATTTCCAGTTGTAAGGTGCGGGCCTGCGCTTCGTCGGCGCGGATCCTTTCTTGCAACGCCTGGATTTCGCGCAGCAGGTCGCGGGCCCGTTCCTGCTGCGCCTCATCGCGGGACTGGAGCTGGCCGCGCAGCGCCTCCAGGTCCCACTCCAGGCGCTGCAACCGTTCACGCTCGTGCGCCAGCAAAATATTTTGGAGCGAGAGCAGGTCGCTTTCTGAATCCGGTGCGGATGGAGGATTTTCCGCCATAGGCAGGTCTTAACCAGGGGGCTCGCCGCTGCGCAGCCGCTGGCCCAGTTCCACCAGCATCAATCCGAGGTCCTGCCGGGAGGTCTTTTTTTCATCCAACGTAGCTGCCAGCGCCAATAGTTCCTGGCGCAGGGCGTCATCGCGCTGGCGACTTTCGGCCTGGAGGAGGCGTATCCGCTCCGCGTAATCGGCGCTCAGCCGGTCCAGCCGGTCGCTTAGCTCCTTCTGGATGGCTTGCAACCGGGTCAGAAAATCAACGGCTTGCTGGCTGAGGTGCTCGGTGAATTCCTTTTGCAGAGCGCGCAGTTGAGCGGTCTGCTCATCGCCCTGCCCGATGAGGCGCTCCGTGAGCTCTTTTTGCACGGCCCGCAGCTGAGCGGTCTGGTCTGTGCTTTGCCGGTCCAGCCGGTCGCCCAGCGTTTGCTGTGTCGTCCGCAACTGCACCGCCTGCTCGTTAGCCAGCCTTTCTATCCGTTCGGTCAATTCTTTGCGGAGCGCTGCTAATTGCGCCGCTGAAGCATCCGCCAGGGCGCCCACCTGCTGGCTCACCGCGGCGCTCAGCTCGCGGTGGACCACATCCAGGCGCACCTCTAATCCCTCCAGGCGTTTCTCGGTTGAGCGGGCCTGATTACCGTAAAGGATCTCGCGCAGGCGTTCCAACTCGTTGGGAGTCGGCTCCTGCTCTGCCGGTTTCGGCGCAGGGGGAGTCGGAGCAGGGGCGGGCGCAGGCGACGCAGGGGTGAGAGGGACTTTTTCTTCCGGGCGTGGTTGGGCAGCAGGCTTACCGAATGACATGCTATCCTCCTGTTTAAGAAAGTACAACACCTCAATCATTATACACCAGGCAAATTTCAAGTACAATCCGGTAGATTTTGGTTGACCTGATTGCCTGGGGTGGGGAGAGGTTGCACGCGGTTGAGATTCAGTGGCGTCCAAACACACCACCGCGCAGGAGCATGTTCCTGCGCGGTGGTGGCTGCGAGTGCGGGCAGAGATCAGGGTTGGACTTTAGCCAGGATGTCGTTAGCTTCCAGAATGAGATACTCCTCGCCATCCAGGCGGAGCTCGGTACCGGAATATTTGGCGAAGAGCACCCGGTCATTCACCTGCACCGGGATGCTCTCATCGGTACCCACGGCCATGACGATCCCCTGCTGCGGCTTTTCCTGCGCGGTCTCCGGCAGGATCAAGCCGCTGGGCGTGCGGGACTCCGGCTTCAAAATCTTAATCAATACGCGCGTTCCTAAAGGCTGGACGTTCATTTTATTACCCTCCCAAACATGAGGAGATGACTTAGTGCAGGCCCAAGGCCGCATCAATCCTGGCCCGGTCAAAACCGACAATAATCCGGCCGTTGATATCTACCACCGGCACTCCCTGCTGCCCACTGCGGCGGACCATATCCCGCGCCGCCAGGGGATCGCGCGAAACATCCACATCCTTGAAAGGGACGCCCCGCTGTTGTAAATAGCGCTTGACGGCATGGCAATACGGACAGGTCGGCGTAGAAAACACAATCACACGAGCATTAGTTGTCATCGGTACCCTCCCACAATATAAATTTTGCTCTTTCTCAGATATGCTCTGAGCTACCGCGCCAAATCATATACAAGTCCTGGAATTTGTCAAATAACCAGCAAGAATATCTCTCTATCTCCAGGACTCACCTCTCAAGTTGACCACCGACCACAGACCGCAGACCACGAATCCCCATTCGTGTCCCATTCGTGCATTCGTGTATTCGTGTCCCATTCGTGGACGGCATTCGTGTCCCATTCGTGTATTCGTGCCCTATTCGTGGACGGCATTCGTGTCCCATTCGTGCATTCGTGCCCTATTCGTGGACGGCATTCGTGCCCTATTCGTGGACGGCAAGGCCTGCCACGTTCCTCCTTATGCCACGAAGTATCCGGCAAAAACCGTTTGGCGCTGGCGTCACCTGGTGCTACAATATACATATCTGCGTAAGCGACAAGCTTGTCGAGCTGTGTTTGTGCACGCTCAGATGGCGCTCAAACGCTTTACTGCGAGCCAAAACTTTTCGGACATGAAAATGTGAACAGCGTATCGTGAGCAGTAACTATTAACCTGCTCACCACTCACTCATTACTTACTTTACCTAAAGGAGGGCGATATGGATTTCGGACAGGCATTCTCATTCGTTTTTCGCGATCCCGACTGGCCCAAGAAAATCCTGCTCAACGGCCTGATCGGGTTAATCCCCATCGTGGGGCAGCTCTATCTGCTGGGCTGGGGCTTAGAGACCGCCCGCCGCGTGATCCAGCAAGACCCATATCCCCTGCCGGAGATCAATTTCGGCGGTTGGCTGGGACACGGGTTGCGTGCCTTCGTCGTCAGCCTGGTCTACAGCCTCCCGATCTGGCTCTTCATCGCGCCGATGATCCTGGTGGCGATCGCCGGGGGCCTGTTCAACCTGGACGAGGATACGATGAGCGCGCTCATGGGTATCACCGGTATCTGCGGGATGCTCCCCATGATCGGGTACGGGATCTTCATGTCCTTGATCCTGATGCCGGCGCTGACCCTGACCGCGCTGGAAAACTCAATCCAGGCCGGCCTGCGCTTCCGTGAAACCTTCCGCCTGTTGCGGGCCGGACTGGGGGGCTACCTGCTGGCCTGGGTAGGCACTATGGTGGCAGCCATGGGAATGGCCTTCATCACCAGCTTCACACTCGGCCTGGGAGCCTTTGCCGCCATGGCTTACTACAATGCAGTCATGGGGCACTTCTACGGCCAGGCTTACCGGGTTACCCAGCCGGCGCCGGCCTGGCCCGCCGTCTGAGGATGCAGCGGCACTTGTCCGCCGCGCTGACCATGATACAATCATGCTGTGAGCCAGCAAAACCGGGAAAAGTGCACCCTATGCGGCTCAAGATTCGCTACATCCCTGGAAGATAAGGAGATAAGCAACCATGTACAAAGTCGTATTGGTTCGCCACGGCGAAAGCACGTGGAACAAAGAAAACCGCTTCACCGGCTGGACCGATGTAGATCTTTCGGAGAAAGGTGTGGCGGAAGCCCACCAGGGCGGCCAGCTCTTGCGCGAGGGCGGTTATACCTTTGATGTGGCTTACACTTCAGTGCTCAAACGGGCCATCCGCACGCTCTGGATCGTCCTGGATGAAATGGACCTGATGTGGATCCCCGTCTACCGCTCCTGGCGGCTCAACGAGCGGCACTACGGTGCACTCCAGGGGCTCAACAAGGCCGAGATGGCCGTCCAGTTCGGCGAAGCGCAGGTCCACGTCTGGCGGCGCAGCTACGACGTCCGCCCGCCCGCGCTGACGCCCGACGATCCGCGCTTCCCCGGCCACGATCCCCGCTATCGTGAATTGACCCCGGAGCAGCTGCCGTTCACCGAGTGCCTGAAGGATACTGTGGAGCGCTTTCTGCCTTACTGGCATGAGACGATTGCCCCGGCGATCCGCTCCGGCAAGCGCGTGCTGATTGTCGCCCACGGCAACAGTTTGCGCGCGCTGGTCAAATATCTGGATAACATCCCCGACGAAGAAATCGTCGGCCTGAACATCCCCACCGGCATCCCCCTGATCTACGAGTTGGACGAGGACCTGAAACCGCTCACCCACTACTATTTAGGGGATCCCGAAGCAGTCGCCAAGGCCGCGGCGGCGGTGGCAGCGCAGGGCAAAGCTAAATAGCTCGGACAATAATCATGACGAGGGGGGATGCGACACTGGCTTGACCCCGCCCCGGTTCAGGTGCCTCCTGCCCTGGCAGCCGCCGTCGGGGGACATCCGTTGGTGGCAGAGACGTTGGTGCGGCGCGGGATCGCCTCGGCGGAGGCGGCCCGCGCCTTTTTAGACCCCGCGGCTTACACTCCCGCCCCGCCCACCGACCTGCCCGGCCTGGAGCGCACCGCCGAACGGTTGGAGCGCGCGCTCCGCCAGGGCGAGCCGATTGCCGTCTGGGGCGATTTTGATGTGGATGGGCAGACCGCCACCACGCTGCTGGTGGAGACGCTGCGCGATCTGGGGGGCCGCGTCACCTACTACATCCCGGTCCGCGAACGCGAATCCCACGGCGTCCACCTCCCCCGGCTGAGCCAGCTGATAGAGGCCGGCGCGCAGGTGGTGCTCACCTGCGACACCGGCATTGCCGCCCACGAGGCGGCCGCTTACGCCCGCGGCCGCGGAGTAGATTTCCTCATCACCGACCACCATGAGCTGCCCCTCACGCTGCCCGAAGCGTACACCGTCGTCAACCCCCACCTGCTGCCGGAGGGCCACCCGCTGAGCACGCTGCCCGGCGTTGGCGTGGCCTACGAGCTGGCCGCGGCGCTCTACGCGCGGGCCGGCCGCCCGGAGGCCGCCGGCCGGCTGCTGGACCTGGTCGCCCTGGGCATCGTCGCCGACGTCGCCACACTGGCTGGCGACGTGCGTTACCTGCTCCAACGCGGGCTGGCGGCGTTGCGGACGACGGCGCGCCTGGGGCTGCAAGAGCTCTTCCGGCTGGCCGAGGTCGTGCCGGCGCAGTTGACCGAGGAGCACATCGGCTTCGTCCTCGGACCGCGCCTCAACGCGCTGGGCCGGTTGAGTGACGCCAACTCGGCGGTGGAGTTCCTCACCACCCCCGACCTGGCCCGCGCCCGCATTTTAGCAGGCGAGCTGGAAAAGCTAAACGCCCAACGCCAATGGCTGGTGGCGCAGGTAACGAAGGCTGCGCTGGCACAATTGGAGCGGGAGCCGGCGTTGCTGGAATTGCCCGTCCTGGTGCTGGCGCATCCGGAATGGCCCGGCGGTATCGTCGGCATCGTCGCCGCGCGCCTGGCCGAGCGCTACCAGCGGCCCGCGATCCTCATCGCCGCGCCGCCCGGCCAGCCAGGACGGGGCTCGGCCCGCTCCGTGCCGGGCTGTGACATCACCGCCGCGCTCGCGGCCAACGCCGACCTGCTCCAGGGCTTCGGCGGCCATGAGGCGGCGGCCGGGCTGGCTATTGACCCGGAACGGATCCCCGAGTTGCGCCGCGCGTTGGCTCGCACCGTTCAAGGGCAGTGCGGCGACCTGGCCGAACCGGCACCACGGGCTGTGGATGGCTACCTGAAGCTCAACGAGCTCTCCCTGGCCCTGGTGGATGATCTGGAACGGCTGGCCCCCTTCGGGCCGGGCAACCCGCCGCTCACGCTGGGAGTGCGCGATCTGGCACTGCGCAGTTACAGCGCCTTAGGACGGACGCAAGAGCACCGGATGTTGATGGTGGAGGATAGCGCCGGGCAAACTCAGCGCGTGGTCTGGTGGCAGAGCGCCGCCTGGCCGTTGCCGGAGGGCCGCTTTGACCTGGCCTGCACGGTGCGGGCCAGCAATTACCGGGGACAGCGCGAGTTGCAAGTCCAATGGGTGGAAGCACGCCCGCTGGCCGTCCCGGTGCTCACGCCGCCGCCCCCTGCCCTGGAGGTCACGGATTACCGCGAGGAGGCCGAGCCGCTCACCGTGCTGGCCCAACTGTCGCCGCCCTACCAGCTCTGGCGGGAGGGGGACTTGAGCGGTCCACCGCCGGGGACGCCACGCCAGGCCTTACAACCGGCGCCGGCACTGGTGGTCTGGACCGTCCCGCCGGGTCCGGCCGAATTCCGGGCCGCGTTGCAGGCAGTACAACCACAGCGCGTCTATCTCTTCGGCCGGCCGGCCGGCGTCACCGACCTGGAAAGCTTCCTCAAGCGGCTGGCTGGACTGGCGAAATACGCCCTGGCCAACACGGCCGGGCAAGTGGAGCTGTCCGCACTCGCGGCGGCGCTGGCGCACCGTGAGAGCACCGTGCGCCAGGGGTTGGAATGGCTGGCCGCGCGGGGATACCTCACCATCGCAGGCGAGCAGGCCGGGAAGGTGACATTGGCCGCGGGCACCGGCGTGCCCACTTCCGCACTGCCCCGGATCGCCACGCAGCTCCAGGCCTTACTGGATGAGACCGCCGCCTACCGGGCCTATTTTGCCGCCGCCGAGGCGGCAGCCCTGGTAGTCAACGTTAAAGCAGAGGAACTACGCGGGCCCTGAAAAGGGGGCAGCGCCGTGCTTCCCCCTTAGTTAGCCGAAAACGGTCCCTGTTGTTCAGGAATCCCCCGGATCTGCTGAGCTTCCAGCAGCGTCACCTCGCGGCGGTAAAGCGCCTCGGTATCCCGTACCAGGGCGAGGAGGTTTGGCAAACTGAGCAGCTCTTGTTTCTGCTCCGGCGGGATTTGGAGCAGGTAGGCCGCCAGGAACGTTAGCGCGGCCGGATCATCCGGCAGCTGTGACAGGTCAAACGTGAACCGGTTGGCCGTAGCCAGCGCTTTAAGGTAGCGGGCCAGCCACGGTCGCAGGCGTTTGACGGCCGTGGTCAGAGCCGCCGGCGTGGGGTTGGCAAAGGGGTAAAGCTCCACCAATCCCACCAGATAGGGGCGCTCGTAGGAGAGCGCGGTGACGCGAAAGCGCTCCGTTCCCACCACCACGATATTCATCCGCCCCTCACTGAGCGGTTCCACCTGCACGATCTGGGCCATGCAGCCCACCGTGTAAATGGCATCTGGCACGTCGTCGGTCTCCGTCCCCTGCTCAACCAGCACAATGCCAAACGGCCGGTGCTCGTCAACGCACTCGCGGATCATTTGCTTGTACCGGTCCTCAAACACATACAGGTCCAGGGGCGCCCCTGGAAAGAGGACGGTCTGCAACAGAAACAACGGCAACTCTTGCATGATACCAGTAATACCCCGGTGGGCCAGGATCAGTTCAACCGGTTACAACGCTTGCAGCGCCGCCACCACCGATTCCACGGCGGCGGCGAGAAGGCGCTCCATCACCTCATCCGGGGCCTGGTACGGCCCGCCGTAAGACCCATCGCCGAGCTGCGCGCGGGTCATCGCGGCGCTGGCCCCTGCGGGCAGCGTGACCACCGGTTTCTCGCCCTCCGGCACCGGCCCCACCCGCGTAAAGGGGAAGTTCTCCAGCCAGTTGGCGTGCTGGGGGACTAAGCCGGCCGCCTGGGCCACGGCCAGCACAGCCGGATCGGTCCACCACTGGTAATAACCAAAGTGAGCCTGAGGATAGGTGCCCCCCAGTTCGGTCAGCAGCAGGGTCAGAACGCTGGTGTTGCCGCCGTGCCCGTTGTTGACCAGGATGCGCCGGAAGCCCTGAGCCACCAGATCGGCGATCAGTTCACGCATCACCGCCAGGAAAGTCTCCGGGCGCAGGCTGAGCGTGCCGGGGTAAGTGGTGAAATAAGGGGAGATCCCATAGGCCAGCGGCGGCGCGATCAGCACGCCCTCCCGGCGGGCGGCTTCCTGGGCGATCACCAGCGGCACACGGATGTCGGTCATCAGGCTGAGATAGCCGTGTTGTTCACACGTCCCGGTGATCAGGATCACCCGGTCATCGCTCTGCAAATAACGTTCCACGTTCATCCAGTTCAGATCATCCAACAACATGGTTTGTCTCTCCATCGTATGGGGTTGTAATAAGGCGCTTCAGCGCCACTTTCAGCGCGCTGAACGAACAGGTTCTCACTCACCCGGCCAGGCCAGGATGATCTCGTCTAACGCGCGTTTGGGGACGTGATGGACGCCGGCGGCGTCACGCCAGTACTTGATATCGCCGTCTGGCCCCAGCGGTTCAACGACCACCGTTTCGGCGGGTTTGCCCAGCGCCACGACGTAGAGGATCTCGTATTGCTCCGGCAACCCCAACACCTGCCGCAGTTCCTCCCGCCGGACCGAGCCGAGGATACAACCGCCCAGGCCACGCTCCACCGCCCCCAGCAGGATGTTTTGGATCGCTAACCCCGGATCAATGCCGAAGGTCGGGCTGATCTGCTTGTCGCCCAGGACCACGATATAAGCGGTCGGGCGCTCTCCCTCCGCCGGGCCGGGCCAATCCTTGAGGTAAGCGGCCCAGGCCAGATGCCCGAAAATCAGCGCGTTCTGCTCCGGGGTGCATGCAAGCAGGTACTTAAGCGGTTGGGCGTTGCGCCCCGAGGCCGAAAGCCGCGCCAATTCTACTAACGCGCGCAGCGTTTCCGGGGTAATGGCCACGCTTTGGTCAAAGCGGCGATAACTGCGGTTACAGGTTACTAAGGCTTCCATCATGTCATCCATCTCATCTTTTCCACCTTTGATGTAAAGTTCAATCAGCCGGGCGGCAATTCAACGCTCCTACCGCCTTTGTTAATCACTGTATTCCCATCACCACGCCTTCCTAACCAAACCGCCCCATCACGTAATCTTCAGTGCGTTTGTCGGCGGGCTTGGTGAAGAGAGTGCGGCCGGGACCATGTTCCACAAGCTCGCTCTGCAGGAAAAAAGCGGCCCAATCGGCCACGCGGGCTGCCTGCTGGACACTGTGGGGCACAATGATGATGGTATAGTCCTGTTTCAGGCTTTGCAGCGTATCTTCCACCTTGTTGGTGGAGATCGGGTCCAGGCCGGAGGTGGGCTCGTCTAACATGATGATCTCCGGCTGCAAGGCCAGGGTGCGCGCCAGGCAGAGCCGCTGCTGCTGCCCGCCGGAGAGCGCGGCCGCCGGATCGTTCAGCCGGTCGGAGACCTCTTCCCACAAGATGGCCTGTTTCAAACTGCGTTCTACAATCTCGTCCAACCGGGTCTTCTGGCGGATACCGGCCAGCTCCGGCCCGTAGGTGATGTTGCGGTAGATGCTCATCGGCAGGACGGCGGGGCGCGCAAAGACGATCCCGACCTTGCGGCGCAGATGAATGACATCATAACCCGGCGCGTAGATGTCCTCCCCGTCAATCAAAATGCGCCCCAGCCGCTCTTTGACATCTACCAGGTCGTTCAGCCGGTTCAGGGCGCGCAACAGAGTGCTTTTGCCGCCCCCGGCCGGCCCAAAGAGCACGTTGATCTGATGGGCGTAGATGTCTAACGTCACGTTGTGCAGGCTCTCCGTGCCGTCTGAATAGCGCAGGGTGAATTGCTCAATGTGGATTTTAACGTCGGGCATCGTCGTACTCATAAGTCCCCTGGTCAAGGACAGCAGCCGCTGGCCTACCAGAACCGCTGGCGGCGGTAACGGCGGCGGATCAGGCTGGCCGTCAAATTCATGGAAAGGACAAAAGCCATCAACACCAGGGCCGTGCCGAACTGGATGCGGACCGGCATCCCAGGCACCTGAGTGCTGATGACAAACAGGTGATAGGGGAGCGCCATCGTCTGGTCAAAGAGCGAATGGGGCAGGCGCGGCAGGAAGAAAGCCGCGACCGTGAAGAGGATCGGCGCTGTCTCGCCGGCCGCCCGCTCCAGCCCTAAGATGACGCCGGTGATGATGCCGGGGAGCGCTTGTGGCAGCACGACGCGCCAGATCGTCTGCCAGCGGCTGCCGCCCAGGCTGATACTGACGATCCGGAAAGACTGGGGCACCGCGCGCAGGGCCTCTTCAGCGGTACTGATGATGACCGGCAGGGTCATAATGCCCAAGGTCAGAGAACCGGCCAGGATGGAGGTGCCGAAGCGCAGGAAGAGGACAAAAAGTCCCAGCCCAAAGAGGCCATAAACCACCGAAGGAATGCCGGCCAGGTTGATAATGGCGACCCGAATGGCGCGGGTCAGCCAGGTGTCGCCGGCATACTCTGAGAGGTAAATCGCAGCGCCCACGCCGATGGGCACGGCCACCAACGCTGTCCCTAACGTCAGCCACAGCGTCCCCACCAGCGCCGGGAAGATGCCGCCCTCTTTCATCCCATCGTGGGGGAAGCCGGTCAGAAATTCCCAATTGATGGCTCCGGCCCCTTGCACCGCGATGTAGACCACGATCAACAAGATCGGCAACACCACAAGGGCCGCAATCAAGGTGATCACCCCAAACGCCAGCTGTTGTTGGAGCTGCCTGGATAGCTTCATGCGCATCTACCTCACGACAAGACCCGTTCTGCGCGCTTGACCTGCCGGAAAACCACCAGCGCGGCAGTCAGATTGACAATAAAAGTGATGAGGAACAGGGTCAAACCGACAGTGAACAAAACATGGTAGTGGGCACTGCCCTGGGCGACCTCGCCCATCTCGGCGGCGATGGTGGCCGTCATCGTCCGCACCGGCATGAAGAAGCTCTGGAGCGAAAGCGGCATCCGGGCCGCATTGCCGGTGACCATCATCACCGTCATCGTCTCGCCGATGGCCCGCCCCACCCCCAACATCAGTGCCGTCAGGATCCCGGTGCGGGCCGCCGGCAGCACGATCTTCCAGATCACCTGCCAGCGGGTCAACCCCAACGCCAGCCCGGCGTCGCGATAGGTCTGCGGCACGGCATCCAGCGCATCCTCCGCCACACTGACGATGGTCGGCAGCGCCATCCAGGCCAGCAGCAACGCCCCGGTCAGCGCCGTCAGACCGGTAGGAATATTCAGGGTTGCGCGGATCAACGGGGCGATGACAATCATGCCGAAAAAGCCCAGCACGACCGACGGGATGCCGGCCAGCACTTCCACAAACGGCTTCAGGAGTTCGCGGCCCCAACGCGGCGCGATCTCCCCAATGAAGATGGCCGTCGCCAGCCCTAAGGGCAGCGCCACCACCGCAGCGCCCAGCGTCACCATCAACGAGCCTAAAATCAGCGGCAACACCCCAAAGTAGCTCTCAATGGGATACCAGCGGGTGGCGAACAGGGTCGTCAGGGAGACCTGTTGAAAGGCCGGCACGCTTTCACGAATCAGGAAAAGAAAAATCAGCACCACCAGAGCAATGGCCGAGAGACCCGCCGTTTGGATGGCGCGTTCAATCACAACCTCGTGCCAGGAAGTCAGGGTCGCTATTCTCTTCATAGGTCACTCAGGTTGCTTAGCTACTTTCCCGTCTCCACCAGGGGGACGAAGCCCAACGTCTGGACAATCTGTTGCGCCTCAGAACTGAGAATCCAGTCCAGGTAAGCCCGCACAGCCTCGGACGGCTCGCCCGCCGTGTACATGTACAGGTCGCGCGCGATGGGATATACACCGGCATTGACCGTCTCCGCCGAGGGCTGCCAGAACGGACCGGCAGGGTCCACGCCCACAGCGATCGTCTTCTGGTCGGCGGTCACGTAGCCCAGCCCGTCGTAGCCGATGGCGTTGGGGTTTTGGCGGACCTCGGTGCTGATCCCTTCCGACGACGGCATCAGCAGCGTGTCGGGCGAGAAAAGAGTCTTGTTGTCCTTCTCCCCTAAGCGGACGACCTCTTCCAGAAAGTAGACGTGGGTGCCGGAATTGGTCTCGCGGGAGAGAAGGACGATGGGCCGATCTTCACCGCCCACCTCGCGCCAGTTGGTGATTTTGCCGCTGTAGATGTCGGAGAGTTGCTGGAGGGTGAGGTGGTCCACCGGGTTGCTGGGGTGGACCACAATGGCGATGGCATCGCGGGCCACGATAAACTCTTGTGGTTCAACGCCGTTTTGGCGAGCGGTCTCCAACTCTTCAGTCTTGATTTGACGGGAGGCATTGGCGAGGTCAACGGTGTTATTGATAAGGGCCGCCAGGCCGGTCCCGGACCCCCCGCCGGTGACCGCCACCCGCACCTGGGGATTGACAACCTCGTAGCGTTCGGCCCAGGCCAGGGCCAGGTTGACCATCGTATCGGAGCCTTTGTTCTGAATGGTGATCACCTGCCCGGCGGGCTGATCCTCGCCGGTAGCCGGAATGGGCCGGCAGCCGCTCAGGGAGAGACTGGCGACCAATAGCAACACAGGCACAACATCACGCAAAGAACGAAGAACTCGGCTTTTCACAAGCTAAATTATACAACGGGGAGCGATAACTTCAACTGGGGTGCAACCAGCAAGCCGGCAGGGGGTTGACCTGCCGGCCTGGCAGCGGATGGTTGTTATAGCAATTTCGCGTTACCCCTTGCCACCGGGCCGCCAAAGCAGCTGTTCGCGCACGGTCAGATCGGTGTTACGGATTTTGAAGGCCAAATCGCTGGCGATGTTGCGCATCAGCAGGTAACCCAGCTCGTAATCGGCCTCGCACATCCGGATCAGATCCTGGCGGCGAATGGCCAGCAAGCGGGTCTCCTTGGTCGCAGCGCGGACCGTAGCGGAGCGCAACCCCCGGTCCACCAACCCCACCTCGCCGAAGGTCTGTCCCTGCCGCAGGGTGGCAATGATCATCGGTGCAGACACACCCTCAGCGCCCAACATTTCGGGGCTGATCACAATATCTACCGAACCTTTGGCGATGATGAAAATTTCGTCGCTGGGGGTGTTCTCGCGCACGATGACCTCGCCCGACTGAAAGATCACCTCCCGGCAGACCGCCGCCAGTTTTTCCAGGTGTTCCTGGCGCAAATCCTCAAAGATATCCACCTTACGTAACGTAATTAACCAGGGGCTCATGAGCTCCTCCTAATGTGATAAGGAAAATGAAAAAGCAACAACTACAAATCAGATAATGAAAAAAGCCTTCATACTTAATTATATGCACATTGGTAAGAAGTTCAATGCGACAAACGTTAAAACTGTGTTTCGGTTGGAGAGCAACATCGCAGTTGTCTTTTTACCGTTTTGCCATACACTTAAAGATGGTGTTTTGAACCGGCAGTTGTCTGTGTTCGTGATCACGCCCATCCAGAGGGCCTGCAACTCTGATTCAGCATAAGGCAAGGAGGTGCCCGGCAGAAAAAACTCAGGTTTTCAACCCTTACCTTTCAACTTTTAACCTTTCAACTTTTTAACTTTCAAGGAGAGAGTGATGAGCAAGAAGATCCTGATGCTGGTCGGTGATTTCGTGGAGGACTACGAGGTGATGGTGCCGTTCCAGGCGCTGTTGATGGTCGGCTACCAGGTTCATGCCGTCTGCCCCGGCAAGAAGGCCGGCGAGAAGGTGCGGACGGCCGTGCATGACTTTGAGGGCGATCAGACCTACAGCGAGAAATTCGGCCACAACTTCGCGCTCAATGCCACCTTTGACGAGGTCAAGGCGGAAGAGTACGATGGCCTGGTCATCCCCGGTGGCCGCGCGCCGGAATATATCCGCCTGAACGAGCAGGTGATTGCCATCGTCAAGCACTTCGCCGGGGCCGGCAAGCCGATTGCGGCCATCTGCCACGGCCCACAAATCCTGACGGCCGCGGACGTGGTCAAGGGCCGCAGCCTGACGGCCTACCCGGCGGTCGGCCCTGACATCACCCGCGCCGGCGGCACGTACATGCCCATCGCGGTCACCGAGGCTTACGTGGATGGCAATCTGGTCACGGCCCCGGCCTGGCCGGCCCATCCGGCGTGGCTGGCTGCCTTCCTCAAAGTCCTCGGCGCTAAGATTGAACTGTAGCGCAGCGGCGGTGTTTTCTTTTCCTGCTTGTCAAGCGTAAAAACTCGTCATGCGTAAAACGTGAAACGTGAAGCTCCCTCACGTTTCACGTTTTACGTTTCACGTTTTACTCTTCACGTTTCACGCTTCACGTTTCACGCTTCAGGTTCCCCCCACCAGCCGGCCAGCGGCTCTTCACGCGGCTGGAGCAACGCCACTCCTTCTGCTTCCACCCAGAGCGCTGCCGGCCGGCCCGCCAGGTTGTAATTGGAGGCCATGCTCAGCTGGTAGGCCCCTGCCACCGGCAGCACCACCAGGTCACCGCGTTGCAGTGCCGGCAGGCGCGCTTCCGGGAGCAAAAAGTCGCCGGATTCGCAGAATTTTCCCACCAGGTTGAGGGTACCCGCCGGCGGCTCGTGCACTTTGCCATCCACCAGGGCCGCATAGCGCGCGCCGTAGAGCGCCGGGCGCGGATTATCGGCCAGACCGCCATCCACGGCGGCCCAGCGGGTGCCATCGGCGCTCTGTTTGCAGGCGCCAACGGTGTAGAGCGCCAGCCCTGCCTGCGCCACCAGCCACCGCCCCGGCTCCAGGACCAGGCGGGGCAACGGCCACCCGGCAGCACGACATTCTGCTTGCACGGCTGCGGTCACCGCCTCCACCCAGGCCGTCACCGGCACGAGCGGATCGGCGGGCGTGTAGCGGACATACCAGCCGCCGCCGGGGCTGAACTCCGCCGGGCAGAAATCGGCCGCGCGCGCCAGGGCGTAGAGCCGGTGGATCGCCTCGCGGTAAGGGGCGGGATCGCTCAACTGGGAGCCGAGGTGCGTGTGCAGGCCCACCAGCTCCAGGTGGGGGCTGCGGCGCGCGCGCCGGAGCGCCTCGGCGGCCTGACCGTCGGCCAGCGGCAGCCCGAATTTGGTATGCTCATGGCCGGTCTGCCGGTAAGCGTGCGTCTCCACCGCCACGCCCGGCGTGATCCGCAGCCAGAGGCGCGCCCGGCGGCCTTGCGCGGTGGCCAGCGTCTCCAGGAAGGCCAGCTCATCCAGACTATCCACGACCACGGCCTGGATGCCGGCTGCCAGGGCGGCGGTCAGTTCGGCTGCGGACTTGTTGTTGCCGTGCAGGTGAATTTTCCCCGCCGGGAAGCCGGCGCGCTGCGCCAGGCGCAGCTCGCCCAGGCTGACCACATCCACGCCCAGGTCCAGCGCGGCCAGCCGTCGGGCCATCCCCAAGGCGAAGTAGGCCTTGGCGGCGTAGGTGATCTCGCTCGCAGCGGGGTAAGCGGCGGCCAGCGCCGCGCGTAGCGTCTCCACTTGTTGGCGCACCGTCGCGCCGTCGTAAAGGTAGAGCGGCGTCCCCCAGGTACGGGCCAGGTCGCGCAAAGCGTGCCCGGCTAACGTCAGCCGCCCCTCGCTATCACAGGCGATGGAAAGCGGAAAAAGGGCCAGGGTGTCGTTCAAGGGACCTCCAGGGTTATCCAGTTTCATTCAGCCCTGATTTTACCACTGGGGCCCAAAAAGCCAGGCATTCAACGGCGTCAGACTTGAGCACCGTCTCATGAGCTGAAGCGCGTCACTCAAAGCCCGTTTTCAGCCCTCTCTCATGGCTCAAGGGTTTTTCAGCAGCGTCATGGCTGCGACAACACGTACTCCAGAACCGGGTCGCGGCCGGCCAGCACGTCAGCCAGCGTCGGCTCTATGGTCACCGCCGGCAGCACGCTGGGCGCGTCATCATCGGTGTAATGGAAATACTTGGTGGAATATTGAATGCGCACCTGCGAGTTGGGCAGTGCAAAGGTCTTAACCTCGCCATAATGGTTGGGACGGCCGGCGGTTGGCGAACCCACTAACGTCGCCTGCGTCTGTTCCCGCAATTCCACGGCGTTGAGCACCGCCGAGGAGAAGACTCCGCGATCAATCAGCACATAGAGGCTACCTGACCGGTTGAGCGGATGCTCCTTGAGGCGGCGCACAAAGGGCCAGAGGATAGAAGAGCTGCCGCCACCGTTATCGCGCAGATCCACCACCAGGCGTTGCACCGGATGGGCCGCGATGAAATCAAAGAGCTCGTCGTTAAACGCTTTGAACGAGCGCCCCTCCATCTCCGCACAGGCGCTGTAACGAAAGTAGACGGTCTGGCTGGCCTCCAGGTATTCAAACCAGTAGTTCTGGTCGGGATGCTGGCGCCAGAGCGGGGTGTCGGCGGCCGGCGTAGCGGTCGCCAGTGCGCCGAAGTAGGCGCTGTACTCAGAATCCAGGATCGGCTGCATGACCAGGTCAAAGCGTGTGCCGTCGGCGGCCTCAAACGTGTAGCGCCCCTGCTCCATATCGGGGAGCACGCCGAGCCGGTGCAACAATTCGGGGTTGAGCAGGAAATTGCCGAGCCGATCTTGCAGGCCGGGCTCGTTTTCGTGCGAGATCCACGGCGTGACCTGCGCGATCACCGCCGCCACATCCTGCCCGCCGATCTGGACCAACCGCGTGTGGAGTGCCGCCCGCGTTGGCGTCATGGCCTGGGTGACGTAGAGACCGTCGGCAAACCAGGTGAGCTGCAACGGGTAGAGCCGCAATTCCACGAGCGGGCCGGGGACAGCGCGGGTGTGCGCATCGCCCAACAGCGCCACGATCCGCATCACCTCCAGCGCCAGTTCTGCGTCGGAGAGAGCCGGCACGCGCGTTTTCACGTCGGCGATGGCCTGTTCAAAGTCAGCCGGCGACACGCTGTGAAAGGGCGCGACATGCAGACGCGGCAGTTCCCGCGCCAGGTAATCCAAATCCTGCTGCCAGCGCGCGTCGCGGTCAGCGGCAGCGCGCGGCGGCGCTGCCGGGATGCGCCAAAAGGCCGGCAGCAGCCGGGTCTGTTTGGCGGCGAACTGCACCCCGAAGATCAGGCCGGCGACGATCCCGGCCAGGATGAACAAGCGAAGCGAGAGTTTCGTTGCGCGATCCATTTTTGCCTCTATGGTGAGTTAATTGGTTTGGTTGCGGACCGCAGACCACGGACCACAATTCAGTTGACAGTGGTCTGTGGTCTCCGATCAGTGGTCAGTGGTCCGTCGTCTGCGACCTCTTTCAGGCCACCATCAATTCCGCCGGGGCCTGACCAGCGCTCTTCATCAGCCAGACGTAACCATCCTCCAGGCCGGGCGGGACGGTCTGGGCGCTGGGATAGCCGGTGGGTGCGATGCCGACCAGCCGGTATTGAATCCCTTCGGCCAGGTGAAGCATGGAGACTACCGTCAGCCCCCCATCGGGTTTAGCGCCGTCGGCGGTGGTCACCGTCCAGACCTTGCCGGCCGCGTTCTGGGTCAACTCAGCCGGGCTGCCCCGGAAAAGGATCTGCCCGCGTGCCAGGACCGCCATGTCGCGGCAGGTCTGGCCGATATCTTCCACGATGTGGGTGGAGAGC
>Ga0067045_1029170_pt1 | contig 23220 bp, 19 predicted proteins | sample TerdegcTABiofilm_FD_59184 | JGI IMG/M metagenome (GOLD analysis project Ga0067045, IMG submission 59184) | Combined Assembly of (Gp0054472, Gp0054536) Wastewater bioreactor microbial communities from Singapore -Terephthalate degrading...
GAAACCCGCCGAACCCGTGGTACGGCAGCAACCTCCCGCCGCAGCGCCTCCCGTTTCGGCCGCCTCATCCTTGCCAGCGACACCCGAAGCTCCAGCCGGCCCCGACGCCGCCGGGACCGGTCCCTGCCCGGTCCCGGGAAAAACGGAAAAGCCGGGGGCCAAGGCCCCGTCCGCTTCGGACAAGGCTCCGGGAGCCAAGGCGGCGGAGCCGGCGGCCGATTCGAAGCCCCCGGCAAAGCCCGCGCCAAAGCCGGCGTCGAAGCCCGAGGAGGTTGCCGGGACGGGCAAGGGAACGACTTTTTTTCTCCAGACCGGCCTGTTTTCCGTGAAGGACAGCGCCTTCTCGGAAGCCGCGCGCTATCGGGCCAAGGGCTATCCGGCCTGCGTCTTGGAGGGGGGAAACGGCGCGAAACGCAGGTATCGGGTGATCGTGGGCCGGTTTCCGGACCATGAGCGGGCCGTGACCGCCAGACGCGCCTTTCTCGCCCGCGAGGGCGGAGAGGTGATGATCAAGGAGCTTCCGGCCGCCGAGGTTTCGGGGAGGCTTTTCTGCCGGTGAGGCATCGGGCGGCTGGCCTTGATCCACGTTTTTTCATGGCGGAGCATGGCCCAAACGACGCGGAGGGGCAGACGATGGCCGCACGGCCTGCGGGCGACGCCGCTAAAGGGCGCCGAATCGGCGCCTCGGACACGTTGCTGTGCGTGGTGGGACGCTATGTACGGGCCGCGCCGTTGCCCCATGCGTCGGCGGTGGCGTCGTGCGGTGCGGCGATTGTTCTTGGCGAACTCGCCCGCGACGCCTTCGGGCTGGGGCATAGCTTCCTGGGCTGGGTCCTCGCGGCGATGTCCGCATGCTGGACCGGCGCGACGGGCCTGTGCCAGGCCGACGCCTTGAGCCGTTACCGCGAATACCGCCGGGTCAAGGCCATCCTCAACCGTCGGGGCTTTTGTCCCCGAACCCTGCGGGCCATGTCCGGCTCCCGCTGCCGCCGGGATGCGGCCCTTCTGGCGGCCAGGGAGGCGGGGTACGGCCGGCTGGCCGCCCGGTATTATCATGGCCTGGGATATCGCCGGCGGCACGTCGTGCCGGATAGGGTCGCCGCACGGCCGCTTCTCCTCCTCAACCGGCGCTTTTTGCGCTCCACCTTCGTGCCGGGGAAAAAAGCGCCCCCGGTCTCCGGGATGATGTGGAAGAGCGGCTTTTTCCGCACGGATGCGGTGTCGGGAAAGTGAAGGCCGGCATCACCTCCCTACAGGGGCTGCTCCGTGTGGGGCGCGCCCGTGTCGCCAAGCGTTTCGGGGCCTGACAGAGGCAGGTCGAAGGTGATCCGGGCCCCCTTGCCCGGTGAGGATTCGGCCCAGATGCGTCCGCCGTAGTGGGTGACGATCTGCCGGCAGATGGCCAGCCCCAGGCCCGTGCCCTTGGGTTTGTCGGCCAGGGTCGGGCCGGTCTTGACCTGCTGGAACTTGTCGAAGATGCGCTCCAGGTTCTCCGGGGCCACCCCCACGCCCGTGTCCTCCACCCTCACGCGGATCAGATCGTTTTCGGGAAGGTGCCTGGCCGAAAGGCTGACCTCCCCCGAGGGGGTGAACTTGGCCGCATTGTGCAGCAGATTCAACGTCACCTGGATGAGCCGGTCCGGGTCCATGCGGAGGGGCGGCAGGTCCGGTGGGAGCGCGACCACAAGACGCACCAGCGGGTTTTGCTCGAACTGGCCGCGCACGGCGTCCACGGCCTTGGCCAGGGTGCCGGCGGGTTCCAGAAGCTGGTCGTTCCAGACCATGCGGCCGGACTCGATCCGGCTGAGGTCCAGGACGTCGTTGATGAGCCGGGTCAGGCGTTCGCCCTCGCCGGCGATGATTCCCAGGTTGTGCCGGATGCGTTCGGCCCGGCGGACCGCCTCGCGGTCCGTCCCCGTGCGGGGGAGGAAGGACCGCTCGAAATCCTTCTGGATGAGTTTGGAGAACCCGAGGATGGAGGTCAGGGGGGTCCTCAGTTCGTGGGACACCGAGGACAGGAAGGCCGACTTCATGTGGTCGAGCTCCAGAAGGCGGCGGTTGGCCTCCTCGAGTTCGCTGGCCTTGACCGAGAGTTTCTTGGTGCGGTCCACGACGGCGGTCTTCAGGTGCCGGATGAGCACGTCCAGGCGGCGTTCGGCCCGCTTGCGGGCGGTGACGTCCGTCACCGTGCCCTCGAAATAGAGGATGTCCCCGGAGGCGTCGAGAATGGTGTGGGCGTTGATGGAAACCCAGATCATCTGGCCGTCCTTGCGCAACATGCGGGCCTCGAACCCATTTACCTCGCCCGAGGCCAGAAGCCCTTCGGCCAGGGCCTCCCAGTCCCCATGCCCCACGAAGATCTCCGTGCCGACGTCCTTGACCTGGGCCAGCAGATCCTTGGCCGAATCGTATTTCAGGATGCGGGCCATGGCCGGATTGGCGCTGTAGAAGCGGCCCAGGGGCGTGGTCTGGAAGATGCCCTCGGAGGCCTTCTCGAAGATGTCCCGGTAGTTTTTTTCCGACTCCCGAAGCGCCGAATAGGAACTGGAGAGGTCGCGGGCCAGGGTGTTTAAGGCTTCCTCGATGCGGCCCCACTCGTCGGAACGGTTCAGGCGGACAAGGGTATCCAGGTCGCCGGCGCGTAGCGCCTCGATGCGGGACAGGATGGTCCGCAGGGGCCGGTTGACGATGCGCTTGATGAAAAAAACCATGACCACGAGGAGCAGGGTCACCGTGGCGGCGGTGGAAAGAAACACCAGGCGCTGGGTGGAGGTGATGATGCCCGCGATCTCGTTTTGGACGGTGATGGTGGTCTGGGCGTTTTTTTCGTCGAGGCCGGCCATGGTCGCCATGGCCGCGTCCTTGGAGCGCTTGAGGCCGGCTATGCCCACGGCCAGGTCGGACATGGACGAGGAAAGGACGTGCACGGCGTTTTCATAGGTCATCAGCGCGGCGGAAAAGTCCTCCACTCGTTTGGACATGTCCGGTCCGCGGGCCGCCAGGGGACGTGCCCGTACCCGGATCGCCTCCAGGATGGCCAGGCGCTGCGGGGGAACGGGCGGCTCGGCGCGGGCGAACAACTCCAGCCCGGTCCGGCCGAGGAGCCGGTCGGCCTGATCCAGGTCCTCGCGCAAGGACCTGGCCGCCGCCACGGGGCTGCCCGGGGTGTCGGCCCCCTGGCCTTCGGTCTGGGCCAGTTCCGAGGCCGTCCCGGCCAGACGGTCCAGGGCCAGATGCGCCTGGGACTTCGCTTCTGAGGACATGCGCAGGGCGGCCGAGGCCTGGACGAGGTCGGTCAGGAGCACGTCCAGGGAACGGGTGAAACCCTCGATGGCGGTTCGCAACTCGGGCGGGGGGTTTTCGTCCAGCAGTTTCTGGCAGGACTCGGTGATCAGACGCCCCTGTTCACGCAGGGAGTCCTCGTCCTGGGTGAAGGAGGTGAAAAGCAGGGCCACCGAGGCGAAGCTTTCCGAGAGCCGCTGGCCGATCCGGGCGATTTCGGCCATTTCGCTCATGTCCCGGCGGATCGCGGTCCGTGTCAGATCCTGAATGTGCCCGAAGGCGAAGAAGGTCAGGCCGGCGACGGCGATGAAACCGGCGCACACCAAGGCGGTGACGCTTAAGAGTTGGGTCCGAATGGAGAGGCCGTATCGTTCGCCCTGCCGCATGATTTCGCTTCCCCGGCCGGCTGCGGCGTCATTCCCGAGGGATTGCGGCCAGTTCCCGGTTGATGTCGTAGAGTACCGTGGTCAGGCGCAGGAGGTAATTTTCGTACAGCTTTTGCACCTCGGAAGAACTTTTGAGCTCGATTTCCTGGTTTTTGAGGGAAAGGAAGTAGAGGATGTTGTTGAGGAAAACGACGTTGTTCCGGACTCTTTTGAGGACATAGGTGTTGAGTTCCCCATCCGAGTAGGAGCCGACCTTGATATAGACAAAGAGGATATCAAGGATGTTGTTGAGACTGACGGTGATTTTTTGATGGGAGTGGAACAGAAACGTGAGCTTTTCCTGTTCCGCGCTTTCCTTGTCGCGGTCATGGATGGGCAGCAAGCGGATGATTTCGTCTTCCAGTGCCCGGGCTTCGTCGTCGTAATACTTGACGATGTCGTTCATGATGGCCACGAGCCGCTGCTCGTAGTCCAGGGCGGCCGCCGGTGCGGGGCGGAATGCAAGCAGTAGTGCGGCGACGAAAAAGGCCTTTTTCATTCTGGAGGTCCTTTGGCGAAGGAACGAAGGCGCATCCGTTGTGGTGTTTCGCCCAACAAGAAATGTTAGCCTGAAGATGTCCGAAAGGGAACAGAAAAGTCGTCGTGCGGCCCTGGAGCCGTCGAAGTGATTTGCCTGCGGCGGGCCGCGGGTATATGATCCGTGCATGGGTGGAAAGGTGAAGCCTGACGAATTGCGGACTGCAACCCGAACGGGAGGGAAGAGGCATGACCAGGAGAATCGGCGTGTGCGTCGTGGCCGGGGCTTTGGCGTTGTGCGCGGCGGGGGCGGCCTCCGGGGCCGGGGACGCGGCCAAGGGGGAGTCCATGTCCAAGGGCTGTTCGTGCCATAAAACCCGAGGGGATTTGAACGGGGTTCCCGCCGACGACCTGCTGGCCAAGATGCGGGCCTACAAGGCCGGACAGGGCCAGAACAAGGCCATGATTTCCATCATGCAACGCTATTCGGAGGAGGATCTGCCCGATCTGGCGGCCTATTATTCGGGGCTTCCGGCAACGAAAAAATAGGTGGGGCCGGTCGGTTCAGGGGTCGGGATACCTTTCCCTGACGGATTGGACCATCTTTCCCAGCGAGAAAAAGGCGGAAACGACCTCGGGATCGAAGTGCGTGCCCGAGGCCCCGGCAATGTAGGCCCGGGCCTCGGCATCGCTCCAGGCCGGCTTGTACACCCGGCGCGAGGTCAGGGCGTCGTAGACGTCCGCCAGGGCCACGATGCGGGCCGCCAAGGGGATGGCCCGGCCCCTGAGGGGGGTCGGGCCGGCGAGGCCGGGCATTGATCCCGGGAAAGGGTCGGCGGACCAGTCGGGATAGCCGGTGCCGTCGAATTTTTGGTGGTGATGCGCGGCGATGTCCGCGGCCATGGCATCCAGTTCCGATGTCGCATCGCGGAAAAGATCCGCGCCGTGCCAGGTGTGGCGGCACATGATCCGGCGCTCCTCGGCGGAGAGCGGGCCGGGCTTTTTGAGAATGCCGTCGGGCACGCCCACCTTGCCCACGTCGTGGAGCATGGCCGCAACGGCAATGCGGTCCTTGGTCCGTTTGAGGACCCCGGCGTCCTCTCCCCGGGCCGTGGCCAGGGCCTGATAGATTTCGGCCGCATAGGCCCCGACGCGCTGCACATGCGGCCCGGTTTCGGACGGGTCGCGCATCTCGGCCATGCGCACCATGCGCAGGACCATCTCCCGGGTCATCAGGCCGGCCTCGATGGCCGCAGCGGCATGATGGGCCAAAAGGGCCACGAAGTCCGCCGCCTCCGAAGAGAACGGGCCGACCTTGCGGCGCGACCTGCCGGAGCCCAGGGCGTTGATGAGTTGCATCACGGCCACCACCGCGCCTCGGGAGTTGATCACCGGCAGGGTCAGGATGGAGCGGGTCTGGTAGCCGGAGCGTTCGTCAAAGGCCGTATTGAATCGGAACGGGGCGTCGGGCGGAATGGAGCGGACGTCGTCGATGACCACGGTCTGCCCGGTGTGGGCCACATGGCCGGCGATGGAATCACCATCGATGGGCAGGCAGGCGTTCTGGTAGACCGCTTCTGTCACGTGGCGCGAACCGGCCAAGCGGTCGTTTTGGACAAAACTGAAGGCCAGACTCCCCCCTTCGCGTAAAAAAACGGTCCCGGCCTCGGCCCGGGACAGTCGCCTGGCCTCGGACAGAATACGTTCCAGAATGGCGTCGAGGCTCGTGAGCTCCCGCAGGGAGCTGAACAGATCCAGAATGCGGGCCACGGTGCGGGGAGAGTGCTTTGCCGCGATTTTCAACGTCACCTCGTCCTTGTGGATGTCTCAAACAGGACTTCCTGATTATCTTCACTATCTTCGATTGTCGGCTGCGTCAAATGGCGCCTCCAGCTTCCCCCCCGTTGGTTGAGCCGGGAAGCGGGAGGACGAGGCGGCATTCCAGGCGTGTTCCCGGTAAGGAATGTTTCGAGTCGGTTTTACGTGTGTAGCACCCTGAAATGACAAATAAAAATATCTTTTATGGCCCCCTTTCCAATGTGAGGGAGGCGTGCTACATGACGTTTCGTCGGCGCGGGGGGGAGATCGGGGGCTGGGCCCGTGCGGGATGACAGGGGGAGGAACGGAAAGTCCATGTTCAGGGAAAGATGTGTCCGTGCATGTATGGCGGCACTTGTTTTTGTCGCATTTTTCTCCAGCCCGGCCAGGGCCACGGTGGTGTTCCTCGGCAGTAGTCAGACTGCCGGATGGAAATACATGGGTGTCTTCAAGGATGTGATCAATAAGGGTGTTGTCAGCAATAACACGTCGAAGATTCTTTCCTCGATCCACAATATCCTTGGTTTGCATCCGGATAAGATTTTTATTCTCGAAGGCATAAACGAAATACATACTGATATTCAGGTCATACTCAGTCGATACGAAAAAATTATTCAGCGCATAACTAACGATTCTCCGAATACCATGGTATTCGTGCAAAGCCTCTTGCCTGTGGTGAATCGCAAGGACTTGAGCAATGAGAAAATCATGGAATTCAACAAGGGGCTTGAGGAGTTGTGCGGTCGCAGCAGGAACTGCATCTATGTGGACCTGCATTCCCATTTTCTTTCGGAAGGCGCCCTCAACAAGGAACTGACCTCAGACGGCGTGCACCTGAAACCCATCGGATACCGGCTCTGGCAGTCGCTCATCGAGCATTACGTGAACGAGCCCAATGACCGCATCGTCAAACCCGATGTCCTGGCCCGCCTGAGCCCGGGCCAGCCCCCCCTCTCCAACTGACCGCCTTCTTCCGTGCCATGTCGGGGAAACGCCGCGCATGGTGTTCCCTGGCGGTCGGACGCCTCCTCGATGAAAGTCCGATGGGCCGGACCGGCTCCAGATGTTTTTTTCTGGGCAAGGAACGGGAAAAGGGATGCGGGCCACGACCGAATGCGGTATGGAATACGTACCGCTGCCGTTCCCAATAAAACGAAGGAGAAAGAGATGAAAAAAAAGCTCGGAAGTCTCACCTTTGTTTTCGTTCTGGCAATGGCCGTTTCGGTATATGCGTGGCAGAAGCCTCCGTTCGGAAACGTGGATCAGAACAAGGACGGGGGAATCGTCTTCGAGGAGATGGTGATTTTCAATCCGAAACTGACTGTCGAGGTTTTCGCCATCATCGACCTGAACAAGGATGCCAAGGTGGACCAGGCCGAATACGCGGCCATGGGGACGGCCAAGGGGGCCAAGGGCCCGGCCCGGTGGTGGAAGTGCTCGGACAAGGCCGGCATGGTGCTGTACATGAAGGGCACGGACGCCCTGATCGCCGGGAACAACCAGGAGGCCATCGCCGTGCTCGGGGAAGCCATCGCCAAGGGCAACCTGTGCGTGGATTACCTGAGCCATGCCTACTACAACCGGGGCATCGCCTACATGCGCCTGGGCGATGACGAAAACGCCAGGAAGAACCTGGAAAAGGCCCGGGCCCTGAACATCAACGACGTGGTGCCTCCGAACGATTTCGGACTTTCCGGCACCCCCCGGCACAGCAACCAGTAAGGGCGTGCAGACCCGGCGCGGGTACCCCGCGCCGCCAGACCGGCCGCGGCGAACCTGTCGTCCCGGCCGGTCTTTTCATGGCCCTGGCCCCCGGTCATGGGGTCAGACCGGCGTTGCCGCGTAGAAACGGCAACCCATGCCCCCGGCCTTTTTGGTTTCGTACATGGCCCGGTCCGCCTTGCGCAGGATCTCGTCCGGATAGACCCCGTCCCGGGGATGCAGGGCGATGCCGATGCTGGCGCCAAGGACATGGCTGCCGTTTTCAATGGACAGAGGCTGGGCCAGGGTCTCCAGCACGCGTTCGGCCACCACGGAGGCCTCCTCGTCCTGGGTCAGCCCGGGCAGGACGATCACGAATTCGTCGCCGCCCATGCGGGCCACGGTGTCCGCCTCGCGGACGCAGCGGGACAGGCGGTCCGCCGTGTGTTTGAGCACCTCGTCGCCCGTGTCGTGTCCGTAAGCGTCGTTGATGTCCTTGAACCGGTCCAGGTCGATGTACAGGATGGCCGTGAACGTGTCCCGGCGTTTGTCCTGGGCCAGGGCGTGCCGCAGGCGGTCCTGGAGGAGTTGGCGGTTGGGAAGGCCCGTGAGGGAATCGTGCAGGGCCATGTGCCGGATGCGTTCCTCGGCCAGCTTGATGCCGGTGATGTCCTGGCCGTTTATCACCACGTTGCCTCCGGGCATGCCCGATGTCTGCAGCCGGCAATACCGCCGTTCCCCGGTCTTGTGCAGGATGGGGAAGATGCGGTCGGCGTCCGTTCGTTTGCCGCGCCAGACGTCGAGAAACAGCTCCAGATCGGCGGAGTCCATGATGACCGTTTCCGCCCACGGGGCAAGCCGGGACATCTCGGCCAGGGTGTAGCCGAAAAGGCGCTCCATGCCGGGGCTTATGAAGGTGGCCTCGCCGGCCGGGGTGACCACCGCGAAGCCGTCGTGGGCGTTTTCCAGGATGGCGGCGATGAACGCCTTTTCCCGCAGCAACTCCTCCTTGATGCGCTGGCGCTCGGTGATGTCCGCAGCGAAAAAAAGAAGCACGGAATCGGTGATCGGGTCGATCGTTACATCCCACAACCGCTCGAAGGCGGGCATGCCGTGGTAATCCACGTGGGCCTCGGAATGGAGGCCGGATGTCGGGCCGCCCTGCAGCGGCCCGGCGAAAGCCGCGGCGAAGGGCGTGGCGGCCATGGATGTGCCCGGGGTCAGGCCCAGGCGGGCCGCAAAGGCGTTGGCTGAAAGGACCTTCCCGGTGTCCCGGTCCAGGAGCATGGCCGGATTGGGCAGGCTGTCGAGGAGCAGTTCGCCCAGGCGCTTGTGTTTTTCGAGCTCATTGCGCTGGCGCGCCGCCACCGCGATCCGGCCCACGATCCGCACCAGCCCGTCCTGATCGAAGGGCTTGGGCAGATAGCTGGAGATGCCGATGCCGATGGCCTGGCGCATGAGATCCGGATTGTCCAGAGCCGTGGTGACGATGATCTGCGTCTCCGGGCGCATCTCCCGAATGGATGCGGCCATGGCCAGGCCATCCATTTTCGGCATCCGGATGTCGGTGACGACCAGGTCCGGGTTGAAGCGGACAAAGGCCATCAGCCCGTCACGTCCGTTTTCGGCGAAATAGAGGTCCTTGACCCGCGGAGCCAGGGTGCCCCTGGCCAGGGCCGTGGTCACCGGATCGTCCTCGACGAACAGGATCGAGGTTTCCTTGAGCGCCTTGGACACGTCGTCCGGAATGGGCATGGGCCTCCTGTCGGCGGTCAGATATTGAGCAGGAAAAAGGAATTGGTCCAGGCCAGGGCCTCATGGTAACACTTGGCCACAAGGGCCGGATCGAGGCCGAGGTCATCAACGATGGCGTCAAGCCGACGCCAGTCGGCCGATTCGAAGCATTTGGTCAATTCGAGCCATGCGGCATGCGTATTATGCTCGCCGCACAGGGCCTCCTTGAGTTCCTCCTCCACGGGCAGGGAGGTCACGATCTCGCGCATGGGCAGATCGAGCATGGCGTCGAGAAGGGAGAAGAGGCCCAAAAGGAAGAGGGCCGAGGAGGACGCCGGGGCATGATGGATCTCGGCCGCGGTTTCCATGAACCGGCCGCGCAGAACCGAGGTGAACGACAACTCCCTGGTTTTGCCGCGCAGGGTCGGGTCGGTGAAGATGATCACCCGCAGCCAGTTGCGCAGGGATTTCCAGCCCAGCATCATGATGGCCCGCTCGATGGAGTCGACCTTCTGGGGCAGCCCGAAGGCCGCCGAGTTGAGCAGGGCCAACAGCCGGAAGCTGATGGAGACGTCGGCCTGGATGATCTCGGCCACCTTCTCGATATCCATGTCCTCGCGCTCGATCAGGCGGAACAGCTTGAGCCGGGACTGCTGGTTGGACGAGAGCTTGCGGCCGGCGACGAGCTCCGGACGTTGGAAGAAAAAGCCCTGAAACCAGGTGAACCCCATGGCCTTGCACATCTCGAAAAGGTCCGCCGTCTCCACCTTTTTGGCCAGGAGCACAGGGCCTTTCCCGCCCAGCGCCTCCACGGCGGCCGCCACGTCCTCCCGCGTCTGATCCAGCACGTCCACCTTGACGATGTCGGCCAGGGGCAGGAGCGGACCGCATTCGCCGACAGCCCGGAATCCGTCCAGGGAAAGCAGGTAGCCGTCCGATTTGAGCTTGCGCAGCGCCGCGATCACCTCCCCGTCCGGCCGGGAGCATTCCCCGAAATCAATGACCGTGCGCCCCGGGGGCATGGCGTAGGGCAGATGGTCCATGATGCCCGAACGGCTGAAATTGACCATGATCTTGGCGTCGCCGGACATGCCCGGCCCCAGGCAGACATAGGCGTCGGCGATGACCCGCATGGTGGCCTGGCATTGATCCGCGAACCGGGCGCAGACGGATTCCATGCTGTCCCTGAACAGCAGTTCGTAGCCGCGAACCCTCCTGCGGGCGTCGAAGATGGGTTGTCTGGCCACCAGGGCGGTGGCATAGGGGTGGTCCTCATCGAAACCGGAGTCAGGCGTCCCTTCGACGGGAGGCGGGGTCGTTTTCATGTGGCGGTTGCGCGGCTGGTTTCTATTCCCGCATCGTGTCGAAAAACTATGGGCTTTTCGCCCCGGCGTCAAGGGATCGCGGGCGTCGTCCCGGTCGCGTGACGGGCCGGGCCGGGGCCGCCGGGCCCGCTGTCGAGCCGGGAGCCCGACGGCGGCGCTCGTCCCGGAACCGTCCTCGCGTCGGACGTCCGGCCGGACCGGGACGCCCGCTCGATACGGGCTAAAGCTTGGATTTGAGGACCATGTCCGTGATCGGTCCGCGCGACTTGTCGCCCTTGAGCACGATGTGCGCGTAGTTGGAAAACCCTTTGAATTTGCGGACGATCCAGTTCAGGCCGTTGTTGGCCTCATTGAGATAGGGATTGTCCACCTGGGAGGTGTCGCCCAGGCACAGGCATTTGACCCCCTCGCCCATGCGCGTGAGGATGGCCCGGACCTCGGTGCGCGAGAGGTTCTGGGCCTCGTCGATGATCACGAAGGCGTTTTCGATGTTCATGCCCCGCACGTAGGCCAGGGGCAGGATCTCGAACTTCTTGGGATTGATGCGCAGAATGTCGTCGTTGGGATTGAGGAAGACCTTGTTGGCCGCCCGGGATTTGTGCAGCTTGACCAGAAGGTCGTAGATGTACTTCACGTAGGGCTCCATCTTCTCCGAGACGTCGCCGGGCAGATAGCCGAGCTTGGCCCCGATCTCGATGGTCGGCTTGAGCACGTAGATCTTCTCGAAGAGTTTTTTCTCCTGCACCGCGTAGAGCGCCGAGGCCAGGGCCAGGTAGGTCTTGCCGTATCCGGCCTCGCTCTGGATGGACACCAGGTCGATGTGCTGGGAACAGATCAGTTCCAGGGCCAGATTCTGGTACACCGTGCGCGGTTTGATGTTCCAGACCTCGCAGGTGTAGTTGATGACCTTGTCCCCGTCCGGGGCGTGCAGCACGGGCTTGCCGTCACGCCAGGAGAAGGAGTTGGGCACGGGCGGCTGGTCGTCCTCGGTGAATCCGGTGTAGCGCTGGGATTCGGACTCGAAGGGGCGCGAATCCCGCAGCTCCTCGCTGGCGATGCCGGCCAGGCCGGCCTGGAGCTGGAGGATGCGGTCGTTGGTCACCAGGATGGGGTTCTCGATCCCTCCGGACGCGATCTCCTCCAGGATGTGGTTGTCCACGATGTCCGTGAACTGGGACCGGCTCTTGTCGTTCTTGATGAAGGTGATCTTGTCGCGGTGCTCGATGAGCAGTTGGATCACCTTGGACACGATATGCCGCAGCTTCGGGGTTTTTTTCAGGCCCTCCAGCTCCATGAGCACGTGGTAGGGGATGTAGATGTTGTTTTCGGCACCGTTTCGCAGGGTGAGCAGGCTTTGGGGATTTTCGATGAGGACGTTGGTGTCCAGGACGTAGTTCTTTTTCAGGGCGCTGTGTTCACTCATGGGCGATCCGTTTCCTTTTGCGACAGGTTGGCGAAACGTTCCCGAAGGAGCTCCATAAAAAAAGGCGACCCGACGCGTACGGCGTCGCGTCGCCTTCTCGGCGAGGGGGGGACTGGACTGCCGGCCTGTTTTTATTCACGCGGGCCTTCGTCACGTTTGTGTCGGTGTCGGCGCCTTCGTCCTAATGACGCCTTTGCAGCCTGGCCCGAAGCAGGATGGCCAGCAGGTTCATGCCCAACACCAGCACGATGAGCACCAGCGAGGTGCCGTACTGCAGGGGCCGGGTCTTTTCGATCTCGGTTCCGGCCGTGGCCAGGACGTAGACATGGTAGGGCAGGGCCATGACGCTGTCAAAGAGTGAGGTGGGCAGATAGGGGGTGAAAAAGACCGAGGCCGTGAACATGATGGCCGCGGTCTCTCCGGCCGCCCGGGAAAGCCCCAGGATGGCCCCGGTGAGCATGCCCGGCATGGCCGCCGGCAGAACCACCAGCCGGATGGTCTGCCATTTGGTGGCCCCGAGGCCCAGGGAGGCCTCGCGGTAGGTCTGGGGCACGGACTTGAGGGCCTCCTCGGCCGTGCCGATGATCACCGGCAGAACCAGGATGCCCAGGGTCAGAATTCCGGCCAGGATGCTCACGCCCATGCCGAAAAAGGTCACGAAGAAGGCCAGTCCGAACAGACCGAAGACCACCGATGGCACCCCGGCCAGGTTGCTGATGCCCAGCCGGATGATGCGCACCGTTTTTCCCGGGGTGGCGTATTCGTTGAGGTAGATGGCCGAGGCCACGCCCAGGGGGAAGGCCACGACCATGGTCCCGACGCTTAAGAGGACGGTCCCCAGGATGCACGGCCAGATGCCGCCGGCGGTCATGGAGTCCGTGGGGGACTGGGTCAGAAACGTCCAGCTGATGGCCGGCAGGCCGTTGATGAGCACGAAGCCGCAGATGATCAGGAGGGCCGTGAGGTTGACCAGGGACGAGGCGCCGAAAAGGCCCCACATGACCTTCTGGGTGGCGTTTCGGGCGTGCCTGTTCGCGCCGGTGGGCATGGACATGGGTGTCGCGCCTCCCTACAGCGTGGCCGCGCCGACCTGCTTGTGCTTCTCGGCGATGTGGTCGGCGATGATGTTGAAAAGCAGGGTGAATAAGAACAGCACGATGCCGATGGCGAAAAGGGCGTAGTAGTGGTCGCCCCGGAACGGGGCCTCGGCCATCTCGGCCGCGATGCTCGAGGGCATGGGCCGCACCGGCGAAAAAAGGGAGTTGGGGATCATGGCCGCGCCGCCGGCCACCATGAGCACCACCATGGTTTCGCCGATGGCCCGGGACATGCCCAGGATGATGGCCGTGCTTATGCCCGAAAGGGAGGCCGGAATGATCACCCGGGAGATGGTCTCCCAGTGGGTGGCCCCGAGCGCCAGGGAGGCCTCCTTGAGTTCGGCCGGGACGGAATAGATGGCGTCCTCGGAGACGCTGCAGATGGTGGGCACGGACATGAACGCCAGCATGAGCGCGGCGTTGAAGAGGTTTAAGCCCGTGGCCAGATCGAACGTGTCCTGCAGGAAGGGCGCGACCACCACCATGCCGAAAAAGCCGATGACCACCGAGGGCAGCGCGGCCAGAAGCTCCACCACCGGCTTGAAAAAGCCCCTGGTCTTCGGACCGGCGATTTCCGCCAGATAGATGGCGGTCATGACTCCGAGCGGGATGGCCAGTGCCGAGGACACCAGGGTCACGGCCACCGAGGCCACGATCAGGGGGAAGATGCCGAATTCCGGCGGGTCCGAGGTGGGGTACCACAGGTGCCCGAAGAGAAAGTCCGTCACCGAGACGTGCTCGAAGATGGGCAGGCCCTCGATGAACAGGTAGAGCATGATCAGCCCCAGGGCCACGATGGACGACAGGGCGGTGACCAGAAACGCGATGCGGATGACGGAATCTTTGGTTTTGCGGCTTGCGGCCATGGCGTCACCTTGTCTTTGGGCGGGAATGGGGCATGGCGGCGTGCGCACGCCGCCGGCCGGAGACGCGCTCTCCGGTCCGGCGGCGATTCGCGCGCTACTTCTTCAGGGGAACGAAGCCGGCTTCCTTGACCAGCTTCTGGCCTTCGGCGCCCAGAGCCCAGTCTACAAACTTCTTGATCTCGCCCTTGGGCTCGCCGTTGGTGTAGAGGTACAGGTCGCGGGCGATGGGGTACTTGCCCGAGGCGGCGGTCTCGTCGTTGCCGACGATGCCGTTCACGGTCAGGGGCTTGGTGGAGGCGTCGAGGTAGCCCACGCCCACGTAGCCGATGGCGTTCTTGTTTTTGCTCACGGCCTGGACCACGGCGCCGCTGGAGGCCTGCAGCAGGGCGCCCGGGAAGACCTTCTCGCCCTTCATGACCAGCTCTTCCCAGGACTCGTAGGTGCCCGAGGAGGTGTCGCGGGAGATGACCACCACCGGACCCTCGCCGCCCAGGGCCTTCCACTCGGTGATCTTGCCGGCGTAGAGGTCCTTGAGCTGCTCGATGGTGGCGCCGGACACCTTGTTGGCCGGGTTGACCACCGGGATGATGGCGTCGATGGAGATCACGATCTCCTTGGCGGCCACGCCCTTTTCCTTGGCCAGGGCGATTTCCTTGTCCTTCATCTTGCGCGAGGCCATGGCGATGTCCGTGGTGCCGTCGATGATGGCCTTGATGCCGTTGCCGGAACCGCCGCCGGACACGGTGAACTTCACGCTCGGATTGGCCTTCATGTACACCTCGACCATCTTCTGCATGATGGGCAGGACCGTGGTGGACCCGTCGACTTTCACCGTGGTGTCCGCGAAGGCGCTGGACGCGACCAGAAGGAAGGTCGCGACGAGGGCGGCCAGTTTTTTCATAACCCGTCTCCTTGTGTTTTCATGGTTGGAAGGAACCCGTCACCCCTATCGAACGGGGGAAGGCTAGGAGGAGGATGTTACGGGGGTGTTACAGACTCTGGGAAAATGAGTGACGGCGCGCCCGGCGGGTTTTCGACGCCGGGCGGACGCGGGTGTCGCGACGCGATTTGTAACAATTCACGGATCGACTTGCGAGGGGTGCTCCCGGGAAAAAAGAGCCATGCGGCCCGATCCTGTAAAATGAAAAAAGGGAACGGCCTTTGAGCCGTTCCCTTTTCGGTTGCGGAGAAAGGGCGAAGGGGTCGTTGCCCCAGGTCGCGCCGGCTTGCGGCGTCGAGAAAATGCTCATGAGGACGGGCTCCATGAGAAAAACGGGGACGTTCACCTTGTTTCGTCTCGTGCTCTCCTTGTTTTCGTCTGCACCAATGTCCAGGGGGAGTCAATCCCGGGAATCCCCGCCTAGGAAAGGGCCTTCATGGCCGAGCCCGGACCGGTCCGCTCGGTCCCGCCCTCGGCCTGCATCTCGACGATGAGGGTTTTAAGAACCTGCGCCTGATTGGCCAGCTCGGTGACCGCCTTGCTGGACTCGCGCATGGCGTCGGCGGTTTCCGAGGAGATCCGGTTCACGTCCTCGATGCTGTGGTTGATTTCCTCGCTGGCGGCGGACTGTTCTTCCGAGGCGGTGGCGATGGATCGGACCTGATCCGTCGTCGAGTCGACCAGGGAGACGATTTCCGCCAGGGCCTCCCCGGATTTGTTGGCCATGACGGTGGCCTCCTCGATGGTCTTTCCGGACCTCTCGACATTGGCGATGTTTTTGCGCGTTCCGTCCTGGATGCCCCGGATGGCGTCGCCGACCTCCTTGGTGGCGGTCATGGTCTTTTCGGCCAGCTTGCGGACCTCGTCGGCGACCACGGCGAATCCCCGCCCGGCCTCGCCGGCCCGGGCGGCCTCGATGGCCGCGTTCAGGGCCAGGAGGTTGGTCTGGTCCGCGATGTCGGAGATGACGTTCATGATCTGGCCGATACCCTCGGCCTGTTTGCCCAGGGTGCCCATGTCGGTCATCATTTCCTGGGCCTGATCCCGGACTTCCTGGATGCCCGTGACCACCATGCCCACGACCTTCGATCCCTCCTCGGCCTTGGCTTTGGCCCGCTCCGCGGTCTCGGCGGCATGGGAGGCGCTCTTGGCCACCTCCAGGACGGTGGCGTTCATCTCCTCCATGGCCGTGGCCGTCTCCACGACGCGTCGGGACTGCTCCTCGGCCCCCCGGCTCGACTGCTCGATCTGGGAGGAGAGCTCCTCCGAGGCCGATGAGACGACCTCCACGACCCCCTCCAGCTTGTTGGCGGCGTGCAGCATCCCCTCGGCCTTGGCCCGCTCGGCCTCGCGCCGGGCCTGTTCGGCCTGCTCCGTGGCCTGGCGGGCCAGATCCGTCTGTTCCTCGGCCTCGCGGGTCTTGGCGTTGGAGGTCTCGATCATCTCCTTGAGGCGTCCGACCATCACGGTGAGCGAATCGGAAAGCCTGCCCACCTCGTCGCTCCGCGTGACGGTGAGATCCTTGCCCAGGTCGCCCGAGGCCACGGCCCCGGCGAAATCCACAGCGGCGGCCAGATCGTTGATCATCCGGCGCACGATCAGAAAGATGATCAGGCTGACCAGAGCCACCCCCGCCGCGCTGAAAAGCAGCGAGGCGTTGCGCAGGGATTTCAGGGAGGCGGCGATGTCCGCGCCGGGCACGACCACCGCCACGGTCCAGCCGGTGGCCTTGTTTTTGGTGAAGATGGCGGTTGCGGCGCCCTTGTCCGAAGCGTAGTCGACGACGCCCTTGTCCTGGTCCCGGATGCGTTTCCCCCAGTCCTGTTCGAACACGTTCTGCTTGAGAATCCGCTCCTTGTCCGGATGGCTGAAGACCATCCCGGATTTGTCGAGCAGGAACGCGTAGCCGGTCCGCCCTATCCTGACCGGGTCGATCATCTCCTCGGTAAAGGCCCCGAGGTCCACCCGGGCGTACAACACGCCGGCCACCTTCTCGTCGATCTTGACCGGCGCGGCGACGATAACCACCGGCTTCCCCGTGACCTTGCTCATAAGGGGCTCGGAAACGTTGGCCTCGCCCTGCATGGCCCGTTTGAAGTAGGCCCGCTCCGAAAAATTACCCGAGGCTCCGGGTTCCAGGCTCAGAATGATATCCCCTTGCGTATTCAGGAGGCTGGCGGACTGGATGGACGGACTGAACGCGGTCAGTTCGGCCATCGCGGCAACGGCCGCCTGCCGGATCTCCGGCGACGGGTCCTGTGACAGGAACACCTCTTTGACCCTGTTGGTCCGGCTTTGGCTGCCCGTGACGGCCTTGATGTCCTCCACATAGGTCGTCAGCCCCTTGCTGACGGAATCCACGATGTTGTGCGAGGAGGAGACCAGTCCGCTCCATATCTCTTCCGAGGCGTTGCGGTAGGAGAAAAAGCTTGCGGCTCCCATGCTGAGAATCACGGCCGTCAGCGTCGGCAGCAGAAGCTTTGATTGCAGTCCGAGTTTCATCTGAGCCCCCTATGTTAGGTGATCATTGTCCTGTCTCCCGGAGACGGATTTTCATAAAATAACCTGGATAGGGGGAAATATGAAGAAAATTTAGTGTAATGTGAGAATTTTGGAGAGCAGGACGGCGGTGGAGGGGCATATTCCGGAGGGATGCATACGCCTCCCGCAGTATATCAAACCGGGAAAGCACGTATGTGGGGCGCGAAAAAGCGTTGGTATCCGCAATGCGCGTGCCGGGGTTTTTCGGAAAAACCATGCCACCCCGCCTGGGGAAGGCGCGGCGGAAGGGAATGCGGTTTCTTGAGAGAAACCGCCGTGGATGTGGTCGGCGTTGGCCGAGGGCCGCCCTCCGGCGGCCGGGCCGCATCAGGCGTCGGAACCCAGAAGTCGGCGGGCGATCTCCTTGGCCGCGCGGCGGCCGGCGCCCATGGCCAGGATCACCGTGGCCGAGCCGGTGACGATGTCGCCGCCGGCGAACACGTTCGGGATGCTGGTCTCCCCCGTCTCCTCGTCCACCACCACATAGCCCCGGCCGTTTTTCTCCAGGCCCGGCGTGGCGGAGAGGAGCACGGGATTGGGACCCGTGCCCACGGCCACCACGGCCAGGTCGCAGGGAACAAAGGCCGTGTCGCCCTCGATGGGACACGGCCGGCAGCGGCCGGAGGCGTCGGGTTCGCCCAGGCACATATGCTGTACGGTCAGGCCCGTGAGGTAGCCCCGCTCGTCGCCGGTGAAGGCCAGGGGGCCGCACAGACATTCCAGGATGACGCCCTCTTCCAGGGCGTGATGCAACTCCTCGGCCCGGGCCGGCATCTCCTCCTTCGAACGGCGGTAGACCAGCCGGACCTCCTCGGCCCCGAGTCGCAGCGCCGTGCGGGCCGAGTCCATGGCCACGTTGCCGCCGCCAAGGACCGCCACCTTTTTCCCGGGGAAGATGGGCGTGTCGTATTCCGGGAAGGCGTAGGCCCGGCCGAGGTTCACCCGGGTGAGGTATTCGTTGGCCGAGAACACCCCGATCAGGTTTTCGCCGGGGATGTTCAGAAACCGGGGCAGGCCCGCGCCCACGCCGATGAATACGGCCTGACAGCCCTTCTCGAACAGTTCCGGGATGGTGAAGGTCTTGCCGCCCACCCAGTTGGTCACGAAGGTCACGCCGCTTTGTTCAAGGGCCGCGATCTCCCGGCCCACGATGGCCTTGGGCAGCCGGAATTCCGGGATGCCGTAGGTCAGGACCCCGCCCAGCTCGTGCAGGGCCTCGTACACCGTGACCGCGATGCCCCGGGCCGAGAGGTAGCCGGCCACGGTCAGGCTCGACGGCCCCGATCCGATGCAGGCCACCCGGATCTCGTCGCGGGGCGCGGCGCATTTGGGCCGGCCGGTCAGTTCCTCGCAGGCCGAACGGGCCGCGAAGGCGTCGGCCACGAAACGCTCCAGGCGGCCGATGGCCACGGGTTCGCCCTTTTTGCCCAGGATGCAGGAGCCCTCGCACTGGTTTTCCTGGGGACAGACCCGGCCGCACACCGCGGGCAGGCTGTTGGTGGCCTTGATGGCCGCATAGGCCGCGTCCACGTCGCCCCTGGCCAGATGCCCCACGAAGTCCTTGATGTTGACCTCCACGGGGCAGCCCTTGACGCAGGCCGGCTTCTTGCACTGCAGGCAGCGGGAGGCCTCGGTCATGGCCATGGACAGGTCGTAGCCCAGGGCCACCTCGGAGAAGTTCCTCCGCCGCCGGGCCGCAGGTTGCTCGGGCATGGGGGTGCGGGGGACGTCAGGCTTTTTGGTGGTCATGGCAGCGACACTCGTGGAATTTTTCCAGGGAGACGCGTTCCTGGTCGCGGAAGGCCCCAAGCCTTGCACACAACTCGTCGAAATTCACCTGATGGCCGTCGAATTCCGGCCCGTCCACGCAGGCGAAGCGCACCTTGCCGCCCACGGTCACCCGGCAGGCCCCGCACATGCCGATGCCGTCCACCATGATGGAATTGAGGCTGACCGTGGTCTTGACCCCGAAGGGGCGGGTGGTCTCGGCCACGGCCCGCATCATGGGCACCGGACCCACGGCCACGACCTCGGAAACGGTCCGGTCCGAGGCCAGCCTGTCGCGCAGGGCCTCGGTGACCAGGCCCTTGCGGCCCATGCTGCCGTCGTCCGTGGTCACCAGGACCTCGGGACAGAAGGCCGAGAGCTCGTCGTAAAAAAGCAGAAGATCCTTGTTGCGGGCCCCGATCACGGCCACCACGTGGTTCCCGGCGCGGTGGTGGCCCTTGGCGATGTGGTGCATGGCCGCGATGCCCGTGCCGCCGCCCACGCAGACCACGGTGCCGGTCTTTTCGATGTGCGTGGGTTCGCCCAGGGGGCCGCAGACATCCAGGATGGCGTCCCCGGCCTCGAGCGTCTCCAAGTGGGCCGTGGTCTTGCCCAGGACCAGGTAGACGATGGTCACGGTCCCTTCGCGCGGATCGGCGTCGGCAATGGTCAGGGGGATGCGCTCCCCCTTGTCGGCCACGCGCAGGATGAGGAAGTTGCCGGGTCTGGCCTTGGCCGCGATGTGCGGGGCGTCCAGGACCAGTTCGCTGGTCTTTCCGGGGATAAGGCGTCGTTTGGCGAGGATTGTCGTGGGCATGATTCCTCCGGCAAGGTCGGGAGTCGATTCCCGCCTGACGGGAATATGCCAGCGGGAGCGTTCGCGTCAACACGGAGCGGCGTTTTTTGCGCCCAGGTCGTGAAAAAAAACGCAAGCTCCGCGGAAGATTCGCGCGACTTGCCAAAGGGTGGAATCTGGATTACCGAAAAGGCATACTCAGAAACGTCTCCATGGATGGAAACGCGGTCGTGCGCGGTGGTGCGTGAAAGCGCGCGGGCGACCGTCGGCAGGGCAGCCGGCAGACGCCGGGCGGCTAATCCGCCTGGCCAGCGAGAGGGTCCATGGCCGTTTCCGCGGTCGGTCGCGCCCCATGCCACGCCTATGCCCGGGAGTCCGCCAGGGCGCAATCCCTTTCCCCCCAGGCCCGGGTGGTCACCACCGAGGTCGGTTTTCGTCTGGGCAGGTTCGGGCTCAGCTATACCTCCAAAGACGTCGAACTCCTTTCCGATTCCACCGGGCAGTCGGCCCCGGGCCTGTCCCTTGCCGAATCCTTCGAGGCCGTCCTGGACGGGGCGGTCGCCATCAGCCGGGTATTTGACGCCGTTTCCCCCTCCTCTGCCGAGACCGGGACATCCCCCCTGGCCTCGGCGCAGCGCGCGATTGCCGCGTATGCCGCCGTCGAGGCCGGTCTGGCTTGGTCCTCGGCCTCCCGCACGCTTTTGGCCACGGTCTGAGGCTTCCCCTCAAGCAGAGATCACGAAGCAAAAATCACGCCGGAAGTCATTGCGGGATGCCGTTGTGCAACAGGTGCGGCTCGGGAATCATCCTGTTTTGCATCAGGAAGTGGGCGATCTCCCAGGCCAGGATGCCGCTGGCCGCCTCGTTGGGATGGCGGGTGGGGTCTCCGGCCAGGATCAACGCGGGATTTTGCAGGGACTCGTGCAAAAAGAGCGTCGGGATGCCGTTGCCGATGGAGCTCACGGCCAGTTCGCCAAGCCGGGTGACCAGGACGAACTTGGCGCCGTGGGCCGCGGCTTCCTCGTTCATGGCGAACACGATGCGCTCGCCCATCTCGAAGACCTCGCGCATGAAGGTTTCGGCGGGGGCGGGCCCCTGGGGGTTCTCGACGTTTTGTTCGGATGGGGCGCCAGGGGGCGGGGCGGCCCCGGGGTCGATGGTGCGGGCCAGGTTCTCGGGGAGGGTTTCGGCCTTGATCCGGTCTTCCTGAACGAAGAAATGGATGACGGCGTCCCGCAGAAGCAGATAGGCCCTGCTCCATTTCGAGAGAAACCGGTCGCCGTCGAGAAGCTGCTGGTAGAGAAGGGAATTGTTGGCCACGGGGCGGTTGACCGTCACGAGCTTGCCGTCCTCGAGGAGGAACCGGGGCTTGCCCATGCCCCAGACCTTGTCCCGGACGTGCCGATTGTCGGAATAGTGCGGCACGTAGACCAGGACCAGATCCGGATGGTAGGCCAGTCCCTTGTCGCGCATGAGCAACAGCTCCTGGTCCACCCCGTACCCGTTGACCCCCATGTTCAGGACCTCGACGTCGGCGAAGTATCCTTCCAGGATTTTCGAGAAGTGCTTGTCCAGGGGGATGCCGAAGCCGAAGGTATGGGAGTCCCCAAGGAGCAGGATGCGGAAGGTTCCGGCGGGTTTTTCCAGGGGATATTCCCGGTCCCGGAACCCTTTGGAATTGATGGCGTATTCGATTTTTTGACCCGTGCTTTTGGAGACGGCCCGCGCGCCGGGGACCAGCGACCAGCCGAACATGTCGTCGAAGCGGGAGATCTCCTGGGGGACCAAAAGCCCCCACGTCCTGTCCAGGCAGAACCAGGTCACGCGGCCCGCGCATTCGAGCAACAGCGCAAGGCCGACGAGATAAAGGCCAAGGAAGACCACTCGGCGCATCCTGGATTTCTTTTTGTCAGAAGGGGGATTTCGGGGTGTCGTTTCGTCCACGACCAGCTGTCCTTGTTGAAAAACATGGCGGCCCGGAGGCCGGGGCCAACGCCGCGCCGGTCTCATGGCGCGACGGCACTGTGACAGGGGCGGACATTTTTTTCAAGAAGCCCGGATCGGGGCAGACCGTCAGGACTCCGGGGCCGCTTTCGAGAGGCCAGGGCGGAGTTCCAGGCTTGCCAAGGCGATGCCCGGCAGACCGGGGCGGGGCTCAAACCGGGAAAAGCGGGACGGGGCGAGGCAGGGATCGATATCCCGGGTGAGCCTGAAGTCGCGGCCACGGACCGGAGAGGCGCCGTATTCGTCGACAAAATCCTCGGCCCAGGCCGACAGCGCCTGCCTGGCCTGTTCCAGGTCAGGGTAGGTCATGGCCGGCTGCCACCCGCCGAGCGAGCATTTTTCCCACAGGGTGAACTGATTCATGGGCCGCGCCTCCGGAATGCGACTTGGCACTTTTTGGAATATTAAATATTCCAAAAATAGGAATATGTCAAGAGGGATTCCAGGGGCCTATTCGATGTCCCGCGCCATCCAGATGCACCTCCCGATGATCTCGAAATCGTCGTCCGCGCGGACCGAAACGCCGGACTGGTCCTGGTCGGAGACGATGCGGATGTCGTTGGCGTTGCCGGCCAGGCGCTTGATGTACATCTGGCCGTTGTGGCGGATGTAGTAGACCTTGTTGGCCACGAACTGTCGCCGGCTTTCGTCGATGAGCACCACGCAGCCGTCGGAGATGGTGGGCGCCATGCTGTCCCCGAAGGCCCTGATGACGGACATGTAGCCGGGGTTTCCCTTGGCGCGGATCCACTCGGTGCGGAAGCTCAGGTAGGTGACGGTCCTCGTGCCGGTTTCGGTTGAGCCGCCGCCCATGGAGCCGGTGGCCTCGCGCAGGGGGACCTCGGTATAGTAGCGCTGATGCACCTCCCGGGCCTTGATGTCCCGAAGAAGGTTCTTGATCAGGGCGTGTTCCCCGGAGGGGTAGGACCTGCCGGGGTGGGAAGAGATGTCCTCGCGGACGGCGTCGCGCGGGGACGGCGGGGGGGGGGGCTGCCCCGGCATGGAATATTCCCCTTCCTCGCGG
>Ga0067045_1029171_pt1 | contig 23217 bp, 18 predicted proteins | sample TerdegcTABiofilm_FD_59184 | JGI IMG/M metagenome (GOLD analysis project Ga0067045, IMG submission 59184) | Combined Assembly of (Gp0054472, Gp0054536) Wastewater bioreactor microbial communities from Singapore -Terephthalate degrading...
AAGCTCTGGAAAAATGGGAAAGGCAAGAAACCGTGCCCCGATCCCACAATTCTGAATGGAAACCCTCTCCTTTTCTTCCCCATTTTTCCCTGCTTTTTCCTTTTCCCTTCTCCTCTTCCTGCAACTTCATCCGGCTGAAGTGTTACCAGCATTTGAGATCGTTGGGTGGCACCGAAAGCTCCGCTTTCGGTGTCGCGCAGCGACAAGAGGGTTTGCGTGGATACCCCGGCACGACGTGTTTGGTCAAAGCAAGCCTCTTGTGCCTTCGGCACCCCGATAGCAGAAGCTATCGGGGCCACCCGGCGCGCACGGCGTAAGCGTTGCGACGCAGTACGCTACCCCCTGACCCCTGGCCCCTGACCCCTCCGGTAGATCCCGACCACCGCCGGCCGGTACGTGCGGACGTCCCATGCCGGCGGATCGGGAAGCGATCCGAAGTCGAATTGCTCGTCCGATTCTACCACGAAGAGGCTCCCGGCGGGCGCTGTCTCGAGGAGCCAGCCGAGAAGCCCGAGCATCTCTTCGCGGCGATCTACATAGAATGCGTAGGGGGGCGAGGAGAAGACCAGCCAAGGCGTCTCGCCCAACCGGTCCTGCCAGAGGTGCCTGACGAAGACGCTGCCGACGACCAGCTCGGCCTGCCCCTCCAGTCGCAGGGCCGCGATGTTCTCCACGAGGCACCGCGCCGTGGGAAAGTGTTGTTCGAGCAAGGTGGCGCGGGCCGCACCGCGGCTGATCGCTTCCAGTCCCAGGGCCCCGGTGCCGGCAAACAGGTCGAGGGCGTGCATTCCTTTGACCGCCGGGCCGAGGAGATTGAAGACCGTCTCGCGCACGCGGTCCTTCATCGGGCGCACGGCGGGGTCGCCGCTGTAACGGAGCTTCCGGCCGCGGAGCGAGCCGCCGATGATGCGGAGCCCGACGGGGTCGACCCTCGGGCGGTCCGATCGGGAAGGCCCGGGCGGTTTGGATCGCTCTTGTCTGCGGGAGGCCATGTCGGCTGGCTTGGGGCTCCGGTGAGGGGGATCGGCACCGCGGCGGCAACGTTTCCGCACGCCCCCCGGGACAAAACGCGCCCGCTATGGTACCCTAACCTCCAGAGTCCGAAAAGGCTCCCGCAACCGATGGAGCCCAAACGCACCTACTTGGGAGTAGCGAGACGATGAAGGCTATTCGATGTGCCGGGGTGGCGGCGTTCGCGTTGTGGATGGGTCTGGCGGTTTCTGCGAGGTCGGCGGAGCCGGCTCCCGGGAAGCAGCCCGGTCCGAAGCAGGCCGAGTTCGCCAAGATCTTCGCCGAATGGAAGACCCTGCTGGGTGATCTCCGCGACCTCAGGGACGAGTACCGCAAGGCCGCTTCGGAGAAGCGGCCGGAGATCGAGACGCGCTACAACGGCCTGATCGAGAAGGGGCAGGCCCTTCAGCCCAAAGTCCTCGACGCGGCGGAGGCCGCCTACCGCGAGGATCCTAAGTCGGCCGCGGAGGCCGAGGAATTCCTGATGGGCACTCTCTTCTTCCGATGCCAGACGGAGAACTACGAAGAGGCCCTCCAAGTCGCCAAGATCCTCAACGACAACCACTGCGGGGACCCGGGGGTGCATGGCTGGGCGGGAGTGGCGGCGTTCTGCACGGGCGACTTCGCCACGGCCGAGAAAGAGCTCAAGCTGGCCGCCGACGCCCAAGTGTTCGACAAGATGGGGGGCGAGTTCTCCCAACTCGGCCCCATGATGCTCTCGGAGATCCCTTACTACAAGCAGGCGAGCGAGAAAGAGGAGAAGTTACGGGCCGCCGAGGCCAAGGCCGACGATTTGCCCCGCGTGCTCCTGAAGACCAGCAAGGGCGACATCGAGATGGAGCTTTTCGAGAACGAGGCGCCGAACGCGGTTGCCAACTTCATCTCGCTGGTCGAGAAGGGCTTCTACAACGGCACCCCGTTCCATCGCGTGTTGCCGATGTTCATGGCCCAGGGCGGCGATCCGACCGGCACCGGCGGCGGCGGCCCCGGCTACACCATCGCCTGCGAGTGCTACCGGCCCGACGCCCGGGTCCATTTCCGCGGCTCGATGAGCATGGCGCACGCGGGCCGGGACACGGGCGGGTCGCAGTTCTTCCTGACCTTCCGCCCGACCCACCATCTCGACGGAAAGCACACCGTCTTCGGCCGGGTCCTCAAGGGGATGGACGTCCTCGCGAAACTCCAGCGCCGCGACCCGGAAAAGCCCGAAGGCCCCCAGCCCGACAAGATCCTCGAAGCCAAGGTGCTCCGCAAACGCAATCACCCCTACGAGGTGAAGAAGACGCCGAAAAGCGGCGGGTAGCCGAAGGGGCGTCCCGCTACTGCCGGCTTCCCACCGTCTCGGGATAGATGACCAGCTCGACCCGGGCGTTCCGCTTCTTGCCCGTGGGCGTGGCGTCGGAGAAGATGGGGCGATTGCCCCCGTAGCCGACGACGACGAACTGGGAGGGCGCGAGGCGCCCCTGGGACACGAGCACCTCGTAGACCGCGAAGGCCCGGCCGATGGAGAGCTGGTGGTTGCTTTGCCACTGCCCGCTGGCGACGGGCGTCGAGTCGGTGTGCCCTTCGATGCCGAGGACCTGGTTCGGGTAGCTCCGCGTGATCTCCGCCGCCGCGGCGAGGATCAGAGAATTGGCCCCGGCCAGGAGACGGCTGCCGCCCGGCTCGAAAAGGCGGTCGGCGGGCAGTTCCACACGGATGACGTCGCCATCGCGCCGCGTGTGGACGTCCGGCAGGTTGATCGCCGGGAGCGTTTGCAGGAGGCTGTTGTTCGGCGTGATCGCCGTCCCCGTTTGACGCTGAAGCGACGCGGTCAGCGTCTGGACCTTCTGCTCGGTGGTCTTCTTCTCGTCGCGCAGCCGGGCCAACTGGCTGTTCGACGCGGCGAGTTGATCCCGGACCACCCCAAGCTGATCCTCAAGAAGCTTGATCTGCTGCTTGCCCTGGGTGATCTGGTTGACGAGGTCCTGGTTGTCGCGGTCCAGCCGGTTCGCGCGGTTCTGAAGCTCCTCGCGTTGCCGGGAGAGGGCCACTTGCTCATCCTTCGCCTTGTCGAGCTGGCCCTTCATCACCATCGAATTGCCGGCGCAGCCGGTCAACGTGGATAGCACCCACGCCACCACGCCAACCGCCCACGCGACCTTCCGCATGGCATTCCACTCCCAAGCGACGCACCGAAACGGCTTCAAGACAAGGCTGTCCGGCCTCCGACCGCGGGCGATTCCCCGGGCCGGAGCGACAAGCGGGCGGAATGGTAGCAATGCCCCTTGCGGCGGGCAAGTCCAATTCACACCCCGACGGCACACTCCTCACGAATCGGAGACACCACTCGGGGAGGGGGCGGCCTGGTGAATCGGCGGATGAAGTGCCGGTGCCAGCGCGAGGGGCAGTGCGGCTCCCACCCCCAACGGGCCATTACCGACGTGGAGAGCCGCCAGTTGGCTGCGTCGCACAGGAGGGCATCGACCCCCTTAATCCTACCGATCTCGTCGAGCGTCTCCAGGACCCGGTGCATCGTGGCCAGCCGGGTGTCCCGGGCCGAGAGAACGCAGGTCACGGCCAAGAAGTTCGGAAACCGCCGCGGGTGATTGTAGTAGAGCCAACAGCGGTCCCCGGGCACGAACCGGTGATACCATCCCCCCAGCCAGTACACCTCGGGCACCGAGGCGATCTTCGGATACGGCCGGAACCGTACCCGGTACAGAAGCCCGTCGCGGGCCTCGATCACCCCGTATCGGCGCTGGCGGATCCGCCCGACGCTGTACTCCAGATCCACTACGGTTTCAAACCATCGTCCCACGGCTGCGTTTCCTGCGACTACCGTCCCATATCCCAGGAAAAGGTAGCTCGCAGTCGCTTGGCCGTCTAACGCGGGTTGTTTTCGCCTCCAGGCCCCCGACGCACCCTGCGCCACACCAGCCCGAAGCGCAAGCGAGGGTAACTCGTTTATAGTCCCTCGCTTGCGCTTCGGGCTAGTGTCAGAGGGTACGCAACCCAGGCACGAGGCGATCGAAGAGAATCCGTCACAATTCAGCCATCGGAGGTCAAGACCGCCCTGACCAGCCGCCACAGGCCCAATAGCACGGCCATCGCCGCCAGGCAGACGACGACAAATACCGGAACCAGCCCGCCGAGAAGAAGAAGCGGCAACTGGAGCCACTCCCAAATCGGGCGCCAGGCGACAATGAGGACCGCCGTGGCGAGGCAGAGGAACGGTCCGTAGGGAATCTCGTTCTCCTGGCGCAAAAGCAGTTGCAGCAGCCCGAGGACCAGGCCGGCCAACGGGGCCAGAAAGAAGATGACGAGGCACGACTGCCACCCAAGAAGGGCTCCGATCATCGCCATCAGGGTTACGTCGCCGAAGCCCATCGCTTCCCGCTTCAGGGTCACGGCCCCGACGATTCGGACCATCCAGATCAAGCCCCCGCCGCTCGCCATTCCCACCAGGCCCGTGAGCAGTCCAACCCATCTCGGGCCGCCCCAGAACCAGGAGGCGACGATGAACGCCGATCCTGCCAGTCCGAGCCAGCAGAGGCGTCGCGTGATCGGCGACCGCACCAGACGGACGACCAACAGACGCATGGCCCAACGACATCCCCAACTCGTACACCACGGCCGATCCATCAGGGCCACGCACCACAGCCACCACAAGGCCAAGGCGATGACCAATGACCCTCCATGGGGGAATCCGGTCAGCCAGGTGGGCAACGGGTGCTGGGGGGAGAGCAGATGGAGAAAGCCGATGGTTCCGCGGTTGTTTGGGAGGATCCACACGGTCGGCAGCATCGCCGCCGGGTAGATGGCCACGGCCAGGAGACCAAAAAGGGTACCGGGAACGGTGATTTCGTCCGGGATCAGTTTCTCGTCGGCGTCGATCAGCGAAGCGGCGAGCATGTGCCATCCGAGCACGAGGTGGCAGAACCACTGGATGTGCATGCCGAGGGCGAGGCTGGCCAGGAGCTGGGGCGGGACGCCTTGGGGCAGGAGTCCGCACCGGTTGATCTCCCACCAGTAGAGTGCCGCCGCACCCGTGCCCGAAAGCACTTCCACCAATAGCGGGCGGACCCAGAACCCCCGTCTCTCGATCCCCGCCAAGCGACTCAGGGAAAGCCATCCGAGGATCGGAATCCGGTCGAACCAACGGGGACCGACCCCGCCCGCCCTCCAGGCCCAAGGGCTCACCGAACGGGGCTCCCAGGCCAGACGCACGGCCGCCCAATTGGCCCACGCCCCCAAACATGCCCCGGCCAGGAAGACGACCGCCAGACGCCACTCGATCGGCACCGCCAGGATCCCGTTCACGCGTCACCCCCGGGCCCGGCCGGAAGACGCAGCTTATCGAGGATCCCGTCCGCCAGCACGTCGGGCGACTTGCCCTCGGTGTCGATCCGGTGATGGGCCGTCTCCCGGTAGACTGGCTCTCGCTTTTCGAGCAAGTGAACGATTTCCTCCAGGGCCCCCCGGTTCGTCAGGCTCGGGCGGCGCGCGGCCGTGGTCGCATCGCCCGACATGCGGGCGTGAATCGTTTCCGCCCCGGCAGTCAGCCAAACCACGGGCCCGCTTTCCCGCATGACGCGGCGGCTCTCGGGCCGGAGCGGCGCACCGCCCCCGGCGGCCACTACCCAACGGTCGCGCCGGCAGAGGTCGGCGATCACCTCGGCCTCAAGGTCCCGGAACGCGGGCTCACCGTCTTCGGCGAAGATCCGCGCAATCGACTTCCCCGCCCGACGCTCGATCTCGACGTCGGCGTCGATCCACTCCCACCCGAGCCGCTGAGCCAGCAACCGGGCCAAGGTGGTCTTGCCGGTCGCGCGATAGCCGATCAGGATGATGTTCATGGTGTCTTGGAGTGTACCGGGGGCAGGCGACGAACACAACGAGGAGATCGGATCCCATGTTCGATTACGTCATCGACCTGAGCCAATGCGTTTCGAGAAACCCTTTTCCCGGTGTCCGGATGCACGCCACCGAAGCCGAGAAGACGACCCTTTCGGTGGTCGAGATGGAACCTCATGCGGTGATTCCCGAGCACAGCCATCCCCACGAGCAGATCGGCTATATGGTAGAAGGGGAATTCGAGTTCCTCATCGGAGGCAAATCCTACTGGGTGACGCCGGGGCAGATCTGGCGGATTCCCGGGGGGGTGGCGCACAGGGTGATTGCGGGGGACCATCACGTCCGGGCGATTGACGTGTTCTATCCTGTGCGCGACGACATGCGGTGAGTCCCTGACTTCCGTCTGGACCGGTTCGCCAGCGGGGGTTATGCTGTTTCCCCCGTGGCCCGTGGCGATTCGGTCCTACGCAGGGAGGAGTCGGTGGATAGGCAGGATGCGACCCGATCGCGGGGTGGCAGCGCCTCGGCGGAAGACACGGCTTGGGGCTGGCCGCTTGAAGCGCCGAGTTCTCCGATGGGGGGAGTTGGGCACCGCGGACTCAACCGCTGGGTCTGGGGTCTGGTGCTGCTGGGCGTTGCGGCCCGGCTCGTGCGGTATGCCCAGAACGCCCCCCTTGGGTCCGATGAGGCCTATCTGGCGGCGAACCTCATCGACAAGGGGTTCTCGGACCTTCTCGGCCCGCTCAATTACGAGCAGGTGTGCCCGTTGCTGTTCCTATGGGGACAACTGGCCTGTACCAAGCTCCTGGGATTCTCCGAATACTCCCTTCGCCTCTTGCCGCTGGTATTTGGGCTGGCGAGCGTCCTCCTTTTCCGGCACGTGGCAGGACGCGTGTTCCGGGGGACGGCCTGGGCCCTGGCGGTCGGCGCGTTCGCCGTGGCCTATCCGGGCATCCGGTACTCGGCCGAGGCCAAGCCCTATGAGGGCGACCTGTTGGTCGCGCTGGTGCTGCTGGGCATCACGGTCGAGTGGCTCCGAGGCCCGGGGCGGAGCGTTTGGCTCTGGGTTCTGGCTGCCGTCACGCCGGTGGCGATCGGGCTCTCCTACCCGGCGGTGTTCGTGGCCGGAGGGATCAGCCTTTCTGTCGCTTACGTGCTCTGGCGACGCAGGCTCAACAGGTCGTGGCCGCTCTGGTTCCTCTACAACCTGGTCCTTCTGGAGAGTTTTCTCGCCCTGTTCGCCCTGTCGATAGCGAACCAATCGTCCGGATGCCTTCGAGAGATGCGGTTCTTCTGGCACGACGCCTTCCCGCCCCTCGGCGAGCCCGGGAAATTGGCGGCCTGGTTCCTGTCGGTTCACACCGGCGTGTTCCTCGCGCACCCGGTGGGCGGGTTGCGCGGCGGCAGCACGCTGACCTTCCTGGCGTGCGTGATCGCGGTTGTGGTCCTGCGGCGGCGGCGTCAGGCGGCATTGGCGATGCTGCTGCTGTCTCCGCTGGCGCTGCACTTCGTCGCCGCAGCGATTGAGCGGTATCCCTATGGCGGGCACGTGCGCCTGTCGATGTACTTCGCCCCTGCCTGCTGCCTGTTGGCAGGACTCGGCGCCAGCGCGGCCCTGGCATGGATCCCCGAGGTAGCCAGGAGACGACGCCGCATCGGTCCCCTCTCCCTTGGGGAGAGGGTTAGGGTGAGGGCTGCCTTTGTCCTTCTGGCGCTCGTGGCCCTCGGTTCGATCGCGCGGGACTTGTGGCGGCCTCACCGCGCGGGCGAGGATGTACGGGCGAGGGATTTCGCCCGGCGGTTCTGGACGACCAACGAAAGCCAGGGCGAGGTGGCCTGCTTGAAGACCGACCTGGGCCTGGATTTCTCACCCGACAACTTCCACCTCCGCTTCTCGGCCATGTATCGCTGCAACCTGCGGATCTGCTCGCCGCGGCACATCCGGGGGGAACCGCTGCGATGGGACCGCATCTCCGCCGACTGGCCGCTCCGGTGCGTGGAGTACAAGGCCCCACTCTTTCGGTACGAGGAAGAGGCTTTCAACGCCTGGCTCCATCGCATGCGTTTGCGTTACGAGTTGGTGGGCCGCGAGACGTTTTCCATGCACATGGGCCGGACGCCCGGCAATCCTCGGGAAGACTATGTGGAAGTGTATGAGTTCATTCCCCGGGCGGAACTGGCCGACCGGAGGGCAGCGGCGGCCGGGGAGGTGAAGTGACATGGACGCTCGAAACGAGCCAGGCGAAGCCGGCTCCGGCTGGACGTTCCCCCTGGACCTCTTGCCGGCCGATCGGGAGCCGCTGACGGAGCGGCAGGCGGCCCGGTGCGTCTGGTTCTTCCTGGCCTTGGGAATCGCCGCGCGCACGGTCCGCTTCCTGCTCCGTTTCCCGCTCTGGGAGGACGAGGCGTTCCTCTCCGCGAACCTGCTCGACCGGGGCTATGCGGAGTTGATGGGCCCGTTGGAGTACGACCAGGTCTGCCCGCTCGGCTTTCTTTGGGTCCAGTTGGGCCTGGTCAAGTTGCTCGGGTTCCACGAGTTCTCGCTCCGATTGTTCTCGTATCTCAGCGGGGTGGCGGGGCTCTTTCTGTTCCGGTACGTGGCGGGCCGGTTCCTGAAAGGCTCGCCGCTGGTCGTGGCCATGGCGATCTTCGCCGTGGCGTATCCGGGCGTGCGTTACGCGGCGGAGGCCAAGCCCTACGGCCCCGACCTTTTCTTCTCGCTGGTGCTCTCCGCGCTGGCGGTCGCGTGGTGGCGCCGGCCTTCGCAGCGCCGCTGGCTTTGGGGAATCGCCTCGCTGACGCCGATGGCTGTCGGCATCTCGTTCACGTCGGTGTTCGTCGGCGGGGGAATCAGCCTCTTCGCGGCCTGGCTCCTCTGGAAGCGCCGCGACCGGGGCGGCTGGGTCCCGTGGGTCGTCTTCAACGCGGCCCTGGTGGGGAGTTTCGCGCTGCTGTTCGTTCTTTCGGCGTCGAACCAATCGCAGGCGACGCTCCAGTGGATGCAGGACTACTGGCAAGAGGGTTTTCCCCCGCTGACCCAACCGCTGAAGCTCGTCAAGTGGCTCGCGGTGACGCACAGCGGCGACTTGCTGGCCTACCCGTTCGGCGGGCGGCGCGGGGGGAGCACGCTCACGCTGATCTGCTGTGTGGCCGGCGTGGTGGCGATCTGCCGGCGCCGGCAGGTTTCGTTGCTGGGGTTCCTGTTGGCGCCGCTCGGCCTGACGCTGGTGGCCGCCGCGCTCCACCGCTACCCCTACGGCCAGATGGTGAAGTTCCAGATCTACCTGGCCCCGGCGTTTTGCCTCCTCGCCGGCGCGGGAGCGGCGACGTTGGTCTTGAACGCATTCGGACGACTCAGACCTCTCGTTTTCTTGTTGGGTGTGCTGGCGCTGTTCGCCGTGGGGACGATGGCCCGGGACTTCTGGTTTCCGTCGAAGTCGGCGTGGGTGATGCGGTCGAGGGATTTCGCCCGGTGGTTCTGGGTGACGGCCCAGTTCGACGGCGAGGTGGCGTGTCTGAAGACCGATCTCGGCCTCTGCTTCGCGCCGAACGATTACCAGCGGGGGTTGTCGTCGATGTACCGCTGCAACCAGCGGATCTACTGTCCGCGTATTGCCCGGGGCGATCCGCCACAATGGGACCGCGTAAGCGAAAAGTGGCCGCTGCGGTGCGTGGAGTATCGTTCGATGTGGCGGCCCTACAACCAGGCCGCCCACGACCGGTGGCTCGCCAAGATGCAGAAGCGCTACACCTTGGTCGGACGGGAACGCTTCCTGTTCGCACGCGAAGACCGCAAAGGCCGCCCACCCCAGGAGCCCGATTGCCTGGAGGTCTACAAGTTCGTCCCTATTTCGGGTCCTGGCGGGCCTTCTTAGGAATCGTGAGGGTGAAGGTCGTGCCCTCCGGCTCGGCGCTGGTGAACGCGACCTTGCCGCCCAGGTATCGCTCACCGAACAGCTTCATGCTGTAGGTTCCGATTCCGCGGTCCTTGGGACTCTTGGTGCTGAAGGACCGCTGGAACACCTGGAGTTGCACCTCCTCGGGCATGATCTCCGCATTGTGGACGGAGAATGCGACTTCGTCGCCGCGGTCAAGGCAATTCAAGGTGACCGTTCCGCCGGGCCCGGTCGCCTCCAAGGCGTTCTTCACCATGTTGCCGAGGACCCGGAGGAGAATCTGCCGGTCGGCCACGACGGCGCCGTCCCAAGCGTTCTTCGCCCATGCAAGGGTGCGTCCTTCCGCCACGGCGTGCCTGGCATACTGGACTCGCAGGTCTTCCAGGACCCGCAGGGTCCGGAGCGGCGTCGGCTCGACCCGGAGATCACCCGATTCGGCGAAGACGAGGTCGCGGTGGGCCTGGATCGCTTCGATCAACTGCTCCGACAAGGGGACGAGCCGCCCGCAGACTTCCCGGTCGCCGGCCCCTTCGTCCTCCAGGAACTCGGCATAACCCCGGATGCAGCCGGCCGTGTTCAACACGTCGTGGAAGAACGTCCGTTGGAGGACGGCCAACCGTTTGGTCTGACTGATGTCTTCCACCGCAGCCAGGACAAACAGATCGTCTGCGATCCGAAACGACGAGGTCGTGACGCTTAAATCCAACGCGACCATCCCCGAAGGACCCTGGGCCAGGATGCGACACTCGCGGACCACCTTGGTCCCGTCCGCCTTCTGGGACTCCAGGATGGCGTTGACCGCCCCGCAGGTGACGCAGTGCGGGTCGGTGCCGCAGCCGTTGGGACCCTCTTGGGCCCGAATGCACCCCAAGGCTTCGCCCGGCCGCTGTTCGACGACCTCCGCGAGGGCCGCGCCGAGCAACTCCAGGAGGGGTTGGTTGGCGCCGACGATCTGCCGGTTGGCGTTCAGGACCATGACCGGGCCCGGCATGGCGTCGAGGACTTCGCCGAGCATCGAAACGCCCTGCAAGAGGCCGGCCTTTCGCCGGATCTCAGCGGCGGTGTCTCGCTCGGCGGGGGCGAAGTAAGTCGCCGGGCCGGGAAGGACCCGAGGATTTCCGCCGGCAGGCGTCGCTTCACTTCCGAAGGCAGTGTGATCCACAGAGCCTCCTCTACCCGGGACAGTTCACGATGACAACCCTACAACTGTAGTCCGCAGCGTGGGTCCGTCGCAGCACCCCCCCACAATTCGCCTGCCGCCAGGGCGCGAATCGGGTGAACGAGGCGAAAACGGCCCAATGGCGTGACGGTGGTAGCGGTTATGCCGTGTGGGCGGAAAGGACTCGGGTTATCGACGCCTTCGCGGCGGGCTTCTTCTCTTCCTTGGGGACATCCCCCTTGAAGACCGCGGCCAGGACAAGCGTGCCGGCGAGCATGATGACCAGCGGCACGGCCCAGATCCTCGGCCACTGGAACTTGCCCTCGACGGTGAACCGATCCATGACGACCCCGGCCAACTGCGAGCCGAGGAACAAGCCGACACCGGTGGTGGCCGCGAAGATCAGCGCCTGCATCGAGCTGCGGATAGCCTCCGGGGCGACCTTTGCCGCGAAGATCTGGCCTACGATCATGAACATGACGTACGCCAGGCCGTGCAGGACCTGCGCCCCTACGATCAATCCCTTGGGCCGGCCGAGAATGTAGATGACGTAGAGCCCGAGCCAGCAGGCCGCGCCCAAGGTCAGGGTCATCTTGAACCCGAGGGCGCCGAGCACGGCCCCGAGGGCGACGACCGTGGCGACCGCCTGGGCGGCCTGGGCAATGCCCATCGCGGCCGGGACCGCCTTGGCCGAGATGCCCATGTCGATCATGAACCGGGCCGAGCCGAGGAAGTAGAACTGCATCAAGCCGGAGATCACCAGCGAAGCGGCGATGAACACCAGGAAGTCGGACTGGCCGAGCATGGCCAAGGCGTCGACGATCGGGACCCCGCCCTTTCCTGCGGGCGGAGTCGTCGGCAGGAGCAGGCACGCCACGCCCATCAGCACGGAGAGAACCGCCGCGAACACCAGGCAATCGCCTCCTTCTCCCTCCCCTTTGCGCACGACGCGCCACCCGGTCAAGGCGTACCCCACCAGGGCCCAGGCCACCGGCGCCCAGATGAAGACCCAACTCTGCGTGGCGGGGTCCGCCACATGGGCGAAGAGGACCGCGTTGACCAACGGCAACGTCGCCCCGTAGCAGAGCGAGTAGAGCAACATCACCAGGAAGGTCCCGCCGAACGTCCGCTGCTTCACGGCCAGGAACAAGAGCACCGCGCCGACCAGGTGGCAGGCCGCCAGGATCCATTCGGTGTTGACCCACTTGTCGGCCAACTGCCCGGCCACCAGCGGCGAGACGATGCACGCGATCGGCAGCGTGGAATAGACCCAGCCGGTCTGCTTGCCCGACATCTTCAGCGGTCCCAAGAGCCGCGCGGCCAGCACCGGCGCCCACGCGCCCCACACCGCGTACTCCAGGAACATCACCGCACTCAAGGCCACGTACACTTCCAGGGACACGCTCAGATTCACGGGTACCTCGCTGCCGCTGGTGGCGAAAGAAGTCTTGCTTCCCGCCGGTCCCGGGCCGCGTCCAACCGCTCGCCCAGCCGGTGAGGAAGCATGAGAACCCCGGGGGAACACCCTAGACGATCCCCCCAGGATTGTCAAGCGTTTTCTTGGGATGGCGGATGGCGTGGTCTTCAACGGCAATATGGCGTCACGGGAAGAAGGATGGGCAACGGCATGTAGTCGTAAGGCCGCGGCTGGCGGTTTGGAGGAGTGTTGGTCCCTCTCACCTTGGGCCGAGCAGATCACAGCAGTGACAGTGCCTTACTGAGACTCTCGATCTTGGTGCCGGTTCTGTTGCAGACGTCCGGGTTCTTCCACGCGTATCGAGCCCCGAAGGGGCGAAATGCGAAAGCCCAGGGCAACGCCCTGGGGAGAATGCCCATCACACGATCGGCAGCCCTGAAGGGGCGGTATGGAAGTGCCGGGGAGCTGGATTCCGCCCCTTCAGGGCTTGGCGTGTCCCTTCCGGCGTCTTTTCCCAGGGCGTTGCCCTGGGCTCTCCTATCTTGCCCCTTCGGGGCTTAGGAGGGCCGGCGAGGTCGGGATGCGGAACAGGTCCGGAATCGAGAATGCATCGGCTTGAGGTCTTCTTCTCACCTACCCGCCTGCGCCACTCTCTTCTTAGACGCGATCCTGGCAGCCGCGATGTTGACAGTCTTCGACGCCCACGGTCACCCCCAGGGCTTGACTTTGTACGTCGCCCGTATCCCCCGGAAAGCGGCACGTCGCTTGACTTCGCCCTCTCCCGGTGCCCACAATGACCTCCGTTCTGAGAGAGACTCCGCTTAGGCCGGCGGGGGCCGGATGCCAAGCGGCAGCGAGGTTCACGGGAAAGGGACTAGACATGCAGGTTTCTCGACGCTGGCTTCTCCAACGGGCCGTCGCCTCGGCGGCAGCAGCCCCGTTCATCCTTCCGTCGCACATCTGGGCGGCTGAGACCAAGCCGAACTCCCGGGTCACGATGGGCTTCGTCGGCATGGGAATGCAGAATCGGGGACTCTTGGGCGGGTTCCTCGGCCAGGACACCCAGGTCGTCGCGGTCTGCGACGTCGACACCACGCGTCGCGAAGACGCCAAGAAGCGCGTCGAGGAGTTCTACTCCCGGAAGCCGGGAGGCGGCCAGTGCGCGGCCTGCAACGACTTCCAGGAGATCACCGGGCGCAAGGACATCGACGCCGTCTCCATCGCGACGCCCGACCACTGGCACACCATCGTGGCCGTGGCGGCGCTGCGCAACGGGAAGGACGTCTACTGCGAGAAGCCGCTGACGTACAACATCCACGAGTCGATCGTGCTGCTCCGCGAGGTCGACGCGAACCATCGCGTGCTCCAGACGGGCTCCATGCAGCGTTCGTCGAAGGAGTTCCGCGTGGCGTGCGAACTGGTGCGCAACGGCGCGATCGGCAAGGTCGAGCGCGTCGAGTGCAGCTTCGGCGGCCCGCCGGTCCCGTGCGACCTTCCCGAGGAGCCGATGGAGCCGGGCCTCGACTGGAACTTCTGGGTCGGGCCCGCGCCGATGCGGCCCTACAACTCCGTGCTCAGCCCGCGCGGCATCCACAAACATTTCCCCGCCTGGCGCAACTACATCGAGTTCGGCAGCGGCGGGGTGGGCGACTGGGGCGCGCACCACCTCGACATCGCCCAATGGGGCCTGGGCATGGACGACAGCGGCCCGGTCGAAGTGCTGCCGCCGGAGAAGCCCGGCGCCACGTCCGGCGCGGTGCTGGTCTTTTCCAACGGCGTCCGGGTCATCCACAAGCCCGGGTTCGGCATCGATTTCTTCGGCACGGAAGGGGAAATCCAGGTGAACCGCGGCCTCTTCACGTTCAAGCGAGGCGCGGAGGTGATCGCCTCCTACGCCAATCGCGACGACCGGAAGACTTCCTGCGCAGCCGAGGTGCAGAAGGCCGAGAAGGCGTTCCTCAAGGACCCGAAGATCCGGCTCTACGAGAGCAAGAACCACCTGACCGATTTCATGGAGTGTGTCAAGTCGCGCAAGAAGCCGATCACCAGCGAACAGGTCGGCGCCCGCTCGGCGATCTGCTGCCACTTGCTGAACCAGGTCTACTTCCATGGGCAGAAGATCCAGTGGGACCCGAAGAAGCTCACGTTCGCCGGCGGGACGGGCGATCCCGCCTGGCTGACCCGCAACTACCGTAGTCCCTGGAGCGTCTGAGAGCCTCGGTAGCACAGGCTTCCAGCCTGTCACGAAGCAGGTAGCACAGGCTTCCAGCCTGTCGCCGGCGGCCAGGATGGCTGGGCTACGCCTTGGTCGATCGAGTTCCTCGCGGTTGAGCCCAGGAGAACGCCATGAGAGACTTCGTGATTCCTCTAACGCACCGTCCCGGCGAATTGGCGACGGTCACCAACGCCCTGTCGCTGGAGGGCGTGAACATCCGGTCGCTAACGGCCATGTCGTTCGGCAACCAGGCCGTGGTCCGGATCCTCCCCGACGACGTCGAGGCCGGACGCAGCGCGCTGCGCAGCGCCAACATCCGCTTCGAGGAGAAGGAACTGGTCAGCGTGCTGCTGGAGAACCGCGCCGGCGAACTCACGGGAGTCGCGGGAAGACTGTCCGATGCCGGCCTGAACCTGGAGGCCCTCTACGTCATCGGCCTGGCCGACGACATGATCGAGCTGGCCATCGCCGTCGACGACGTGAAGAAGGCCAAGAAAGTGCTGGAATGATACGGAGGCGTGCTGTCCTGTGGATTGTGGGGCAGGTCGCCGACCTGCCCGTGCGCATGGACAGGCCAGCGGCCTGCCCCACGTTAGTGAGAAATGTTGTGTAACGCCTGCCGGCCGCGGGCGGCATTCCCGACGGCGAGGGCCTCCAACGCTCGAGCGAGGGCTTCGGCCTGGTCTTGGGTGAACGGGACGGCGGCCCCGGGAGCGGGCGGGGCCGGGACGAGCTGGGCCGCGATGGCGTGGAGCAGGCCTTCGATTCCCTCCCCGCCCAGCGCACTGACGCGATGCCCGGCCGGCCGGGCCGGATCGGCCGGCGAAGCGAGATCGGCCTTGTTGTGGACCGTCATTGCCCCGGGATGGGCCGCGAGGAGCGCGTCGGCCGCGGGCGACCACGGCTGGCTGAGGTCGAAGACCAGGAGCACCAGGTCGGCCGTTGCGAGGCTTCGGCGGGCCGCGTCCACGCCCGCCTGTTCCACCGGATGGCTCGCTTCCCGCAAGCCCGCCGTGTCGCAGAGTTCCACCGGCCAGCCGTCCAGGGCCGTGACGGCCGTGACCAGGTCCCGCGTGGTGCCGGCCTGCGGATCGACAATCGCCCGGGCATAGCCGACCATGGCGTTCAAGAGCGTGCTCTTGCCGGCGTTCGGAGGGCCCGCCAGGACTACGCGCCACGGCCGAATCAGACGGAGCCCCAGGGCGGCCCGCGAGATCAGCTCTTCCAGCTTCCGTTGAGCCCCGGCCAAGTCGCGGCGGTCGAGGCACTCCGCCACCTCCCCGATTGCCCGTCGCAGGGCGCCTTGATATTGGTCTAGGAGGATGGATGCGGTCCGCTCGGTTCGCGCCTCCGCCAGCGCGAGCCACGCGGCGGCACGAATGGGGTCTTCAAAACTGCGCCGAGTCCATTCCTGCCACGAGATCGGCCGGCACCCTTGCTCGACGAGCGTCTGCTCGACCATCGCGACCGCGGCCCGGCCCCCGTGGCAGTGCAACTCCACGGACCGCTCCGATCGGACCCGAACCACGACCTCTTCGCCCGGCCCCGGGCCGAGATGCCCGAAGCGAAGCCGGTCGGCGGCGGACGTCTCCAGCGGCTTGCCTTGGGCGGAACGGAACGCCGCCTGCACGGCCGCCAACGCCCCGGCCCCTTCCACCAGCAACGTGGCGATCGCGCCGCGTCCCGGCGGCGTCAACGGAACGACCACAGGCGACACGCGATCCGGCATCCTGCGCTCCAAAACAGCAGTCCCGTGCATCCGAGACTCTCCAGCCCTTTCTGTAGCCCAGGCGTTTACGCCTGGGTTGTCCGTGCCAAGGTATGCATCTTCAGCCCCTTCAGGGGCTTCTTGCGACGGAAGCCCCTGAAGGGGCTGATGCCGGCCCTCGTTGCCTCGGCATCCCAGGCGTGAACGCCTCGGCTAGGGAAAAGACCACCGCTTCAGGGCTATCGCGACATGCGGGAACGGAGGCCAGCCACGACCCTTCTGCCGCTCTCCTCCCCTCGGAACCTCCTCCCGCCATTGTAGGCCGCGGGACAAAGGCCCATCAACGGGAATCGGAAAGGACCGGAGCCGCATCCAGGAGGCGGGGACCGTCGAGGAGCTTGACACAAGCCGGCTTTGCCGATCGGGCAGGAAGGTCGGACAGGCGGAGCCGGACGGACTCGGCCTCCACCGGACGTGCGACGAGCGTTTGCCCCTGGGCGTCGCACAGGGCGATCCGCCAGCCCTCGGCCGGCTTCGTCACGGCAACCTCCAGCGAATCGCCCAAACGCTTCACGCCGAGTCGCCCAGGAACCCGAACGAGACAAGCCGCTTCGTCGCGGGGCAGGAAGCAGTGGATCGTGGCCAGCCCGCCTTCCCGAGTCACCTCGGCCTCGCGGCTGCGGAGCAGATCGAACACGTGCTCGCCCGGCACCAGCCCGATCCGCAGGACCGGACCGGCGAACGTGTGGCCCGTGGCGTTGTAGACCATGAACACCGTCTTCTCGCCGGCCGAGAACCGATTCACGTAGACCTGCCGGGCGAGGGTGGGGATCAGTGGCTCGCAGTCGCGGCTTGCCAGTGCCTCGGCATTCTCGCGGAGAATCGTATCCATGGGCACGGGGTAGAAGCTGCCGAACAACGCCACGCCGTTCCAGAACCGCCGGAAGTGACGGGGATCGAATTTCAAACCCCCGTAGACCAGTTCGTACGCCTTGCACTCCGGGAAGGAGAACCGTTGGAGATTGCACTCCAGCGGCCTCAGCGGCGTGGCCTGCACGCTCAGGTCGTAGGTGATGCAACCCTCGAGGAACTGCATGAGGAAGTCGTAGCCCGGGTGCTCCGTGGTGAGCACCGAGCCGGGCCGTGCCTTGTCCATGGCCTCGCGCACCAGGCGCGTGGCCTCGGCCGTGCCGCGCTGCCACTCGGTGACGCCCGGCTCGGCGTAGGTGTGCTCGTGGAGCGTGCTGAAGCAGGCCGAGCCGCAATGGCCGTACTCGTCGAGCCGGATGCCGTCGGCCCCGGTCTCGCGGATCACGCGGCCCATGGTCTCGGCCACCCAGCGGCGATACTGGGCCACGTCGTGGCACATGCGCCACGCGTCATAATCGTCGCGGTGCTTGCCGTCGGGCTGGATCACGCCCCAGAGTTTGCCCCACTTCTGGCCGCACTTCGAGCTGTAGTCGACGCGGAACGGATCGGTGTAGAGCGTCACCAGCACGCCCCGCTTCCGGTATTTTTCGATCGCCGCCCGAAGCGCCGGCAGGCCACCGAAGCGCTCGTTATATCCGTCGTAGTCGCCGGGGTTGTTGCCGAACATCATCTTCCCGGTGACGGGATCCTTGACGAAATACGGGGCCCACTGCTTCGCCTTCCCTTCGCCCAGCCGCTTGGCGAACTCGTCGAGCGGGATCTGCTTCGGCCCCAGCAACGTCCATTCCCACCACGACATCAGTTCGTAGCAGTCGCCGCGCGGGCGCAGGAAATCGGTGCGGTATTTGCCGTCCCGGAACAGAGGGTCCTGCCCCCAGCCCACGGCGATCATGTTGAGGACCGGCCCGAGCCCGGATGGAGAGGGCCGGAACCGCCATACCTTGTGGCACCACTGGGCATAGGCCTTCATGGCGGCGTGCCAGTCGCCCGGATGGGCCCAAAGGACCGCCTCCTTGGGCGAGAAGCTCTCGCCGGGCTTGCGTGTGCGGCGGAGGTACTCGTAGGCGACGCCGATCCCGGGCACCGGCCCCAGCGGATTGGTCCACTGGTACTCCGGGGCCGTGGGCGTGCGGGCCGCATCGCCGTTGATTTCCGGCCGGCCCGGCACGTGCTTACGCAGGGCGAGCACCTTGTGGCGGCCGTCGGCGTCGGTGCACCAGACCGCGAGGCCCGCCCCGCGCGCCGGGCTGAAGAGGTCCATCACCTGGTAGATCGCCTCGTGGTCGCCATAGCCGCGGCGAATGACGGCCGGGGCGTCGGAGAAGATACCGCCGCCCCACGGGAAGAAGTAATAGTCGTCCTCCGGCCGGTCGGACACCGCGAGGCCTTTTCCAACGCCGCGCAGACGAGGGTTGCCGCAAAGCCCTTTTTCTCGGGAAGCGGCACGACCGAGCGGAGGCGGAAATCGCGCGACCCGGCATAACGCTTGGCTTGTGGCACAGCCGCCCCCGGCTGTGTTGCGAAGTCCCGCACAGCCGAGGGCGGCTGTGCCACCTGATGCGAAAGGCACGCGCCGTCGGCCTCGACCAGGAACAAGGCGGCGGCATCGGGTTGACGGACCAAGTCCGCCGCGGCGATCTCATGGTCGAGAGAAATCAGTCGGAGCCTCTCTCCCGCCGTGCTGAACCGAGCACGCAGGCGGCCGGTGCCAAGTTCGATCGCATCCCCTTCGATCCGGCACGACGCTTCCCGTTGCTTCGCCGTTCCCTTGGGCGGTTGGATCCGAGGGGCCATGTCCACACGGTGCGGCACGGGCCGATAGCCCAGCGATCCGCGGAGCGTCACGGCGCGAAGCGGCAGACGCTTGTCGAACTCCACGCCCGCGGGAACGAACTCCGTCGGCGGCCGCAACGTCAGCCGGCAGGTGGTCGCGTCTCTCCGAGACGCGAACTTCCAGTCTCGGTGAGACTGGTCCACGTGGGCCTTCCCCTCCGCGTCGAGCCACGAGAACCGGAACTCCTTGGCCTCGCCAATCTCAACCGCGAGGTCCAGCGGGGCGAGCTGATCGAGCCTCTCCGGGTCCCACTCCCATCGGGCCGTCTCTCCGTCCGCCCCGGCGTACTGAATCACGCCGGCCGGATCGGTCGAGCCCCCCTCCGCCGGGCGCCAGACCGACTCGAACCGCCGCTCGCCGCCGATCAGGTAGAGCCGGACCATGTACTCGCCTTGGGCCCCGATCGAATTGACGGTTTTTATGTCCCACGGACCGGACCCGCTGAAGCGGACCGCGCTGTTGCCGCCGGGCACCGAGTTGTCGATGCCCAGGTAGAGGTAATCGTCCGGCGCCTTGCCCGGCGGCGGGGCCAAGCGGAAGACGATCTCGTTGCGCCCGCGGACCAACTCCTCTTTCGGCAGGTCGAAGTCGTGCCAGGCGAACCACTGGGGGAGCGGCCTGGCCTCGACGGCCGCCGGCAGTCCGGCCTTGGTGGCGATGCGGTGGACCTTGCTGTTGACGACGATTTCAATGAACTCGTCGAGCCCGTTGGTCGCCTTGGCATCGTGCCACGAATAGTCGCGCACGCAGAAGAAGGCCGAGAGCCGCACCCGCGTGGCCTGCCGCCAATCGGACTCGGCCACGCCGCTGAGGTCCAAGACCTTCATGGCCTGATAGTCCGGCCCGCGCTGATGGGTCATCCCCATCGACGGCCCCCCCAGGCCCCAGCATCGTCCCGCACGAGCAAGACGCCGTCGGAAATGCGATCGACCTGCGAGGGTCTTCCTATGACGCCGTGTTCCGCCGGCGCTGCAACGACCGCGATCATCGAGACAATCCACAGAGGTCCGCCCATGGGTCTTCGTCTCCGTCAGGTCCCCCGAGACTCTCCATCGCCTTTCCCCAGCCCAGGCGTTCACGCCTGGGCTGGGGAAGCCAACGTCGCGTCAGCGAAGTTCCAACACCGCCACGTCTTCGCCGTCGAGGGTCAGCGTGGTTTTGCCGTCTTTCCATGCGAGGGTCTGGCCGCCGACCAATTCGCGGCTGGATGCCGGGGCAGGGCCTTCCAGGGTAATCGTCACGGTGCGACGCTCCGGGCTGTCGTTGAGGACGGTGAGCCAGCGCGGGGAATGGGGTTGGTCGTGGCTTCCGCCGCCAAAACGTTCGACGTAGACCCGGTCGTCGCTGGAGCGGGCCTGCGTGACCGGCTCCCAGCCGGCCTCGGCCACGAGCTTGCACAAGGGGATGTACTTCTTGAAGAGCGGCCGGTCGCGGTCGTAGAGATCGGGCCGGGAGAAGTAATGGCCTTCGGAGGCATTGTGGCTGAAGAAGCCTGGGAACATGCCGTAGGCCAACGACCGCTTCATGTACTTCTCGACCAACTCCGGCGGGAACTCATCGAAATTGGTGTTCATCAGGAAGCAATAGGGCTTGCCCTTGCACAAGACGCGGCGGTAGAGCATCTCGGGGTCGGACATCGGATGCCACTTGCCGCCGTGGTTCCAGTTGGTCTCGGTGCCGAGCACTTCGAGCATGGGGCAGAGCCAGCAGAGGCGCGTGGGGGCCCCGTTGGCCATCATCAACTTGTTCATGGCATGGACGTCCCGGGCGATGCCCCGCACGTACTCGAAGGCCACCAGCCCGCGGAAGATGGCCGGCTTGTGGTCGTCCTGCGAGAAGACCAGCGGGGTGCCAGCGGCGGCGAAATGGTCGCGGCGGAAATCGAGTTCGTCGGTCACGTAGCCCTCGCTGGAATCGACGTACTCGCCGTCGAGGTCGCCGCGGCGGTTCGGGCCGTAGAGCTGCTCGCGGAGCTTCGGGTTCCACTTGTTCTTGAAGTCGGTCACGTCGCCGGGGATGCCGGGCATGGAGTTCATGCTCCACACGGCGCCGTTGCACCAGGGCGTATCGAGGAGCCGGGCCGGGATCTCGCCGTCGGCGTTGTGGTAGCCGCTCGTGAAGAGGGCCTTGGCCGAGGCGTTGCCCTTTTCGGCCAGGCGCCGGGCCTCGGCCAGGGCCGCCGCCATGGTCCGCGGCATGCTCTTGGGCATCGTCATCCACCAGGTCATCGGCTCGGTGTAGCGGAAGGTGATGATCCCGTGGGCATCGTCCCACGCCGTCTCGTCGTTGCCTTCCTTGAACTTGAAGCCGAAGTCCTCCCAGCCCTTCACCTTGCTGATCCTGGCGAACGGCATCCAGAGCCCCTGCTCGGGCGTGCGGCAGCGGAACGCCTCGGGGAAGAGGGCGTAATACTCGGCCAGGGCGGCGCGGAAACCCCAGTCGGGATCGAAGCGGAACTGGCAGAACCGGAGCCTGGCCGAGGGTTTTTCAGGCGTCAGGCCGATGTCATAGGCCAGGAAGAACTCGCCGGTGGCGGCGCTATAGCCGATGCGGAAGAAGGCGGGAAAGGCCATGTCGATGCCCAGCCCCAGGCCGCGGCGATCGTCCGCCACGGCAGCCAGCGGATAGAGCGACAACCGCCCGCCCCCCGCCTTGAAGTTGCCCGCACGCACGTACTCGCGGCCCGGCTCGACCGCCGCGCTCCGCCGGGGATCTTCAAGCCAGCGGATTGGCTCGCTCGGCGCGGGTCTCCCGACCCCGCCGGGATCGCCGAGCGGATAGGCATAGACGAGCGTCACGGCCCGGTCCTTGCCGGTCGTGTTGGCGAGGGTGACGTCGTGGATCAGGGCACTGCCCTGCTGCTTTGTGGAGTGCTCGAGTTTCAGCCCGAGGGCCTCGCGTCCGATCGCGACGAAGTCGCTCCCGGCGGCCACATCGCGGACTTGAAAGCCCGCGGCCCGCGTCGGGCGCGGAATCACCGGTACGCCGTCGAACATCCGGATGGCCCCGGACGTCGAGACGGTCCGCAGCTCGGGATCGCGGAAACTCGCCTTGCCCCCGTGGTTGCGGAACATGAGGTAGCAGGAGAGCGTCTTGACCGGCTTCTCGGGGAAGACGGCCACCTGGCTCCGCTGCCAGTCGTGGGTGCCGGTCTTGAACTGGGCCACCTGGCCCCAGAGCGACGTGCCGTCGGCGTACACCAGGTCGAGATAGACCGAATAGTCGTGGCCGGGCGTACCGGTCACGCCTTCCGCCTTGCTCCACGCGGAGGCGACGATCGGCTCCGGCCGGGTCTGATGGAGATCGACCCGCTGGGCCGCGCCCCGCCTGCCCGGCGAGCCGCCGTTGTCGCAGACGAACACCGTGCCCTCGCGTTGAAAACCCTGTTCGTAAGCGGTCCACTGGTCGGGCCGCAGCCGGTTCTCGCCTGCCCCCGACATCTTCGGGACTTCCTTGACGACCGCGCCGTCGCGGAGATCCGATTTCTGAGACTCTTCGCCGGCGACGCCGCTCAGGCAAGAGGACGAGACGGCAACAAGAGCGGCTGCGGTGATCCATCGCGACAGGTGGTTCATGGTGTGATTCTTCTTCTGGGTTGGCCTGGAAGGGACAGACTGCACTCGTTCCCACGCAGAGCGTGGGAACGAGGAAAACTGAGCATAGAAGCCGCCGCGACAGCTTCCATGCCGACCCTCGGCTGTGCCGAGTGACGGCATGCCACCCAAGCTGCCGAACGCGTCAATCGTTCCCTGCCCAATCCTCAGTTGACGTACTTGGCGATGAAGGCGACCGCATCGCCGACGGTTTGCACCTTGAGCGCGGCTTCTTCGTCCATTTCGATGTCGAATTCGCCCTCGAAGGCGGCCACAAGCTCGACCGACTGGGTACTCTCGGCCCCCAAGTCGAAGACGAAATGGCTGTTCGGCTCGATCATCTCCTCCTCGACGCGGAGCACCTGGCTGACGACCTTCTTCACTCGCCGTTCGATTTCGCTGGAGTCCATGGCGTGTGTCCTTAAGGTGAACTGCTGCCGTCCGGGCCGAGCTTGATGCGGACGTCGGCCACCGCGTTGCCGACCGCAGCGGGGCCGGCGATCAGGGGGTTGACGTCCAACTCGGCAATCCGCTCAAAGTCGCTGATGAGTTGCCCGACCCGCATCAGGCACTCGACGATGCCCGCCACGTCGGCGGGCGGGCCGCCGCGGGCGCCCT
>Ga0067045_1003333_pt1 | contig 23215 bp, 22 predicted proteins | sample TerdegcTABiofilm_FD_59184 | JGI IMG/M metagenome (GOLD analysis project Ga0067045, IMG submission 59184) | Combined Assembly of (Gp0054472, Gp0054536) Wastewater bioreactor microbial communities from Singapore -Terephthalate degrading...
ACCGAGAAGCTGCGGCCGGACCTGGCCGTGCTGGAAGGCGGCTATGCCATTGAGACCGCCCTGCCCTACGTGAATATGGGCATCATTCTGGCGCTGGCGGGGCTCGACTACTCTGCCGTACTTGAGCCCGACTACCAGAAATTTAAGGAAAGCCCTGATTTGACCGGGCAAGTCCGCCGGATAGTCGACCAACTTTTGCAGCGCTGGGAAAAGCGCGACAATGTCTCGCTCAGCCCGGACGATATTTCCGGCAATTATTATCAACATACGAAAAGGATCTATTACGACACCGACAATATACAAGAACACCAGCTCGAAAAGCTCAGGCTTTGCGACAACTGCCCCGGTTATCTGTCGATAGAAACCAAGGCAAGCCAAGGCTTCATCGGGCGGACAAGTGGAAGAGCCTTATGCCTTTCTGTGCCCATCACCGCCTGTCCCTCCTGCCGGACAGAAGCTATCGATCTATATGAAAAGTCAAAAAAGACAAGGAAATACCCGTACGTATATTTACAGGACAAGTCAGCCGATGTCTTCCTGGGTTACGATTCCGCCAGCGGCAAGGAATGGCGTTCGGAAGGGTAGACTAATTTTTGTTGCTGTTGAATCGCGCTGAGTAAAGATGCAGCCGGATGTTAGCCAAATCGCAGCAGGCGTAATGGTTTAAACCGCCGGCATGATCCCCGGATCGTTTCCAGGGTTTTTCTTTTGGATTGCATCTACGCGTGTTATAATGAACAGCAGGTATTAAAACAACCGGCGTTACTATGGTTATTGAATATACCCGGGCCAAACGGCGTCCGGGAAGGGATAGCGGGGTGCGGTGTTGGCAGGCATAGTTATCCTGGATGAATTTACAGCCGGCCAGATCGCTGCCGGTGAAGTGGTTGAACGGCCGGTTTCGGCAGTGAAAGAACTGGTGGAAAACGCCCTTGACGCAGGCGCCTCCAGGATCATAGTAGACCTTGCGGAGGGTGGCCTGGATAGAATCACTGTTTCGGACAACGGTTGCGGGATGGCTGCGGAAGACGTCCAACTGGCTTTCCTGCGCCATGCCACCAGTAAAATCAGAAGCGCCTCCGATTTGCGCCGCGTGACCACGCTCGGCTTTCGCGGGGAGGCGCTGCCAAGCATAGCGGCGGTAGCTAAAGTCACTATGACCACACGCGTATCCGGGGCTGTGGCAGGGACCCGCGCTGAAGTACAGGGAGGTTCACTGGTTGCTGTAAATCCGGCCGGTTGCCCGCCAGGTACTGTTGTGGAAATTAAGGACTTGTTCTATAACACGCCGGCCAGGCGCAAAACAATGAAAAGCCCTTCCGCGGAAGGCGCGTTGTGTGGTGAACTGTTATCAAAGATGGCCCTGGCCAGGCCCGGTGTCCGTTTTGAACTGATGAACCAGGGCAGGCGTGTTTTTTATACACCCGGCACCGGCAGGCTGATCGACGCTGTGACTGCTGTTTATGGTCCAGGGCAAGGCAAGGAAATGATTGCAGTAAGCGCTGTAGATGGGGACCTGGGCATTGAGGGCTATGCCGGAAAACCTTCACTGAACCGCAGCTCGCGCAATCACCTGACGATCATTATCAACGGCCGTTATGTGCGCTGCCCGGCTGTTGTCACGGCAGTTGAAGATGCTTACCGCGGCTTGCTGCCCCAAGGGCGCAGGCCGGTGGCTGTTTTATCTTTAACCGTTGCGCCGGAGCAGTTGGATGTCAATGTACACCCGGCAAAACTGGAAGTGCGCCTTCTGGAAGAAAAAAGGGTCGCCGCCCTGGTTGCCGGAGCGCTAAAAGGCGTGCTGCGCGGGGGTTCGGTTATTCCTTCCGCAGTTGCTGAACGAAGAAATCAGTTTCATTTTACAGAACCAGGCAAAACTGCTTTCGTGCAGATTCCGGCGACATTTTCACCAGAGTCAGGGCGGGATCAACTGGTTGCAAGGCCGGAACCGAATGAGATAGAATCCTTTTTGCCAGTGGAACGGAACGAATTTATTGAGGATACNGTTAACGAAAGTACCACCGGATATATCAGCGTTGCCAAAAAATTTCCCAGTCTTCACCCGCTTGCCCAACTCCTCCCGACGTATATATTAGCGGGGGGAGAAGATGGCCTTTACATTATCGACCAGCACGCCGCTCATGAGAGGATTTTATATGAGGAATGTCTGGCCGGGCAAGGCAAGCATCCGAGTCAGTGTCTTCTCATCCCGGTAACGCTGGAGCTTGAATATGGCGAAACGTCAATTATCAATGATCTGCTGCCCCGGTTTATCGATGCGGGATTTGTCATTGAACATTTCGGCGGAAACACGTTCTTGCTTAGAGGAGCGCCGTCTTACTTGCCGGCCGGCCGGGAGAAGGAGCTATTCCTGGATATAGTTGATTACTTCAAGGAAAAAGGTTCCGTCCCTGACCAAATCGAATTTTTGAAACGGCTTGCTTCCTCGATTGCATGCAAAGGAGCAATAAAAGCTGGAGAAAAAATGCCCTTTAGCGCCATGGAAGCATTACTGGAAAGATTGGCCCGGGCGGAAAATCCATTTACTTGCCCGCACGGCAGGCCCACAATTATCCACCTTTCCAACCGTGATCTGGAAACCCGCTTCAAGAGGTAGTATAATGAAATCGCTTAGATTTGCCGTTACGACATCTCAAAGCCAGAAATCGGACTTGGTTGACTGTGCCAAACGGATAGCGGGGGAACTGGAAGCCCGGTACGTGGAAAGAAACGGCCGGTCACTGGAAGCTCTATTGACGGACCTCGGGGTGGAAGGGATGGTGGTTGTTTCATCACAAAAAGTATCATTCGTGTCCCGTAAAGGGGAATTTTTTTTCCACCCGGGCCTGTCCGGACTACGTATAAAGGAACTAATAAATGGGAAAACTGACCAGATGATTGAAGCCATGTCCATCGGTCCGGGAAGCACTGTACTGGATTGTACCTTGGGTTTGGGGGCCGATGCCATCGTAGCGAGTTTTGCAGTCGGTATAAACGGCCGGGTGGTTGGGTTGGAAAGTTCACCCGTTATAGCATTTTTAGTAAAATTGGGTCTGCTGTCTTACCCGGAAGACTGCGGAGACATTGCCGCCGCCATGCAAAGAGTGGAGGTGGTTCAGGCAGATCACCGTGATTACCTGCGGACGCTGCCGGCAGGCAGTTTCGATGTTATATATTTTGATCCCATGTTCCGTTTTCCCAGGCGGCGGTCACCGGCTATAAATGCTTTGCGCGCCCTGGCTGATCCCGAACCGCTTGACCGGGAAACAATCAACCTTGCTTTAAAAATAGCAGCAAGGCGAGTGGTGGTCAAAGAAAGGCGTGGCAGCGCCGAATTCAGGCGTCTGGGTTTTGAAAAAATATATGGGGGGAGGTATGCCCCAGTAGTATACGGGGTAATAGACGGGCAGGGTCTTTGGTATGCGTGAAAATAAAAAGATTTTACTGCCTCTACTGGTGATTACCGGGCCGACGGCGACGGGGAAGAGTGAAGTGGCGGTACATGTGGCCGGGGCAATTGGCGGCGAAATTGTTTCAGCCGATTCAATGCTGGTTTACCGGCATATGGATATCGGTACCGCAAAACCAACCAGAGAGGAAATGCGCGGTATTCCACATCACCTGATTGATATTGTAGAGCCCGATCAGGGTTACAGTGTGGCGATTTATCAAAAACAAGCCAGGGAGGTAATTGCGGATATCCAGGCCAGGGGCAGATTACCTGTTCTGACCGGCGGCACCGGGCTTTATATCAGATCTGTCATTGATCACTACGAATTTACTGGAGCATGTCGTGATGAATCATTACGGGTTAAGCTGTTAAAAGAAGCTCAAAGCAAGGGTTTTGAGTCGCTTCACCTGCGTTTGGCTGAAGTCGACAGGCAATCTGCGATAAAACTGCATCCCAGGGATGTGCGGCGGGTAATCCGTGCGTTAGAAGTGTACTACCTTACAGGAAAGCCGCTTTCCAGCTACCAGAAAACAAAAAAAAGCGATGAGCCAATCTATAATTTAGTGATTTTTGGGTTAACAATGGATAGGGAGAAACTCTACCAGCGGATCGAGCAGAGAGTGGAAGAAATGATCAGAGCAGGACTGGTGGAAGAAGTGCAAAAGCTTCTTGATGCTGGATATGGCCCCGGGCTTACTTCAATGCAAGGACTGGGATATAAAGAAATTATTTCTTATCTGACAGGGGAAGTTACGCTGCCGGAGGCGGTTGAACTATTAAAGAAGAATACCAGGCGTTTTGCGAAAAGGCAACTGACATGGTTTCGCAGCGATGGGCGGATCAAGTGGCTGGTGGTAGATCCTCCCGGGGGATTACAGGCGGCCGCTCAAGAAATTGCCGGTTATATAGAAGGAGTATTTTAAGATTTATAGAAACATAAAAGAAAAATATTCCAACGGAGGGATCTCCTATGACCAAACCCCAGATTAACCTACAAGATGCTTTTTTAAATCAGTGCAGGAAGGAGAATATTCCCGTTACCATTTTCCTCGTTAATGGTTTTCAGCTTAAAGGCATGGTAAGGGGCTTTGATAACTTTACGGTAATCCTGGAAAGTGACGGAAAACAGAAAATGGTTTATAAACATGCCATTTCTACGGTTGAGCCCCTTAAACCTGTAAACACCACTTTTACAGAAACAAAAAGTACTTATTAAAAAGTTATCGGGATAAACACGACGGCCCCTCTGCCGAGGGGCCTGCTTTTTTGGTCGTAATAGTCCGGCTCGGGCGTATAATGTTAATGATAAAGCCCGGGAGGTGGCTGAAGTACAGTGAAGGTAAAAAAATGGGACATCCGGGAGCTTGGAATGGGCGGGGGTCAGGGCGGCCGGAACAGGAAAAAAAACGTCCTGACTTTGCAAACCGCCGCCAAGGCCGCTCATGCCGGGGAGGAACAATGTCTCCGTCAGAACGTCGATGATATTATGCAGGAACTGTATAACCTGGTTGGCCTGGAAGAGGTGAAAAAATTAATTGAAGAAATTTATGCTTTTGTGGAGATCCAGAGGCGAAGGCAAAAAGAAAAGCTGGCCGCTGAGCCCCTTGTATTGCATATGATTTTCAAAGGCAACCCCGGCACCGGTAAAACTACTGTGGCCAGAATACTGGGCAAGTTGTTCAAGGAGGTTGGCGTGCTGCCGAAAGGGCATCTTGTTGAGGTTGAGCGTGCTGATTTGGTTGGTGAGTTCATCGGCCATACCGCCCAAAAAACTAGAGAGCAGATCAAAAAGGCGCTGGGAGGCATCTTGTTCGTTGACGAGGCATATGCGTTAGCCAGGGGCGGGGAAAAGGACTTTGGCAAAGAGGCCATTGATACCATGGTCAAGGGCATGGAGGACAACCGTGACAGCCTGATTCTAATCCTGGCGGGCTATAAGAATGAAATGGACTGGTTTGTGGAGACAAACCCCGGCTTGCGTTCGCGCTTTCCTATTCATATATCTTTTCCTGACTACAGCAACAGGGAACTGCTCGCCATCGCCGATATGATGCTGCAGCAAAGGCAATATGTCCTGTCCGGCGGCGCCAGGGATGAATTGCGTTTTTTTATTGAAAAGGAGCATAAACTGCACGAGCACAGCGGCAACGCCCGCATGGTAAGAAACCTGATTGAAAGGGCGATCCGCCGCCAGGCTGTTCGCCTGATGAAAAAAAATTGCGAGTTGAGCCGCGCCGATTTGATGTCGATTATCAGAGAGGACCTGGGAGGGAATTGAATTGGCGTACTGCAACCAAGATCTGGAAAAGTTGTCCATTAAGGTGGATCATGAAGTTCAACCGGTTTACCGCTTAATTGAAGACATGGCGTTGAAAAATCATGCCAAGGTGCTGGAGTCATTCCGGCGGGTTAGAGTTAGCGAATTTCATTTGAAAGGATCAACCGGCTACGGATATGGCGATCAAGGGAGGGCTGCGCTTGAAGAAGTTTATGCAGCTGTTTTCCGGGCGGAGGCGTCGTTGGTCAGGAGTCAGTTTGTTTCCGGTACTCATGCCATCGCCGCATGTCTTTACGGGGTTTTACGGCCGGGAGATGAACTTCTTTCAGTGCAGGGCGAACCGTATGACACGCTTGGTGAAATGATTGGCATCAGGGGTGAGTCAAGCGGTTCACTGCGGGAGTTTGGTGTGATCTACAAACAGGTTGAGCCGTTGCCCGGAGGCGGGATAAATTACCCCGCCATAGAAAAGGCGTTAAGTGACAAGACAAAGATGGTTATGCTTCAGCGTTCCAGAGGCTACAACTGGGGACCCTCTTTAGGGATTGGTGAATTGAAAAAATTAATCGGCTTTATTAAGCAGAGAAAGCCCGACGTGGTCGTTTTTGTCGATAACTGCTATGGTGAATTTGTTGAAAATGAAGAACCGGTAGAAGCTGGCGCCGACCTTGCGGCTGGCTCGCTGATTAAAAATCCCGGCGGTGGTATTGCTCCTACCGGTGGATATGTGGTGGGGAGACAAAAGTATGTTGATGCAGCCGCCAACCGTTGGAGCGCGCCGGGTATCGGGGCTGAAGTCGGGCCAACCCCGGAGTTCCAGCGATTGCTGTTTCAGGGGTTGTTTCTGGCTCCGCACATAGTTGCGGAGGCGCTTAAAGGCGCGGTATTCACCGCAAGGTTTTTTGAGAGACTGGGATTTCCAGTCATGCCGGGATACAACGAGGAGCGCAGTGATATTGTACAGGCTATTGGCCTTGAAACACCGGAACGGATGGTGGCTTTTTGCCGGGGTCTTCAGGGGGCCTCTCCAGTGGATTCCCATGTCCGCCCGGAATCCAATGCAATGCCCGGTTACGGGGATCCGGTGATTATGGCCGCGGGTACTTTTATTCAGGGCGCTTCGTTGGAATTGAGCGCGGATGGCCCGATCCGGCCGCCTTATGCTGTATACCTCCAGGGGGGGCTTTCCAAAGAATACGTGAGACTGGCCGTGCTTAGTGCCGCCAGGGAAGTGCTGAAGTTGGGTTGAATCCCGGGGAGGCGATGTTATTTGTATTTTAGGAATTTTGGGAAATTTTAAAAAAAAGAAGGTATTTTAAAATTACTGGCGAAACTTTACAAGGGATAGCATATTGTTTTTAGTTTACGTTATCAATTGGCGGTGGTTTATGGATGAATTTTAAGCAACTGGAGTCATTTTTGTGGGTAGCCGATCTGCAGAGCTTTACCAAAGCTGCCCGCCAACTGTATATGAGCCAGCCGGCTGTCAGCTTTCAGATTAAAGCGCTTGAGGAGGACCTTGAGGTAATGTTGTTCAAGCGCGGTGACAAGAAAATGGTTTTAACAGACGCCGGGCAACTCCTGTACTCGGAAGCAAAGCAGATGTTCCGGCATTACCAAAAAATTAAAGCTGGATTGGACGATCTGAAAGGGCTGAAAACCGGACACCTGGTTGTGGGCGCCGGTACGATTCCTGGGGAGTACCTTCGTCCCACTCTTGATCGGGGAATTCAAAAAAAAATACCCCGGTATTCAAATTACCCTTAAGGTGTCGGGAAGCGGGCAGGTAGAACGCTGGATCCGGGAGCGGGAAATTGATCTGGGCATCACCGGCATATTGGTGGAAGGCCAAGAAATTGAGTGCCGCCCATGGTTGCAGGACCAACTCGTACTAATTGTTCCGTCTTTACATCCATGGGCGGATTTGGGTACTATAAAAGTTTCGGATTTGAAGAACGAAACAATGATTTTTCGTGAACAAGGGTCAGGAACTCGCCGGACTATTGAACAAAAACTGGTTGAACATAATATAGCTATCGAACAGATACCCAAGGGGATTGAATTAGGTAGCTCCAGGGCTGTGATTACGGCTGTTGAAGCTGGTCTCGGAGTCAGTATCGTATCGAGGTACGCTGTCAAGGAGCCGCTGGAGCTGGGACGGGTGAGGGTAGTACAGGTGGATAACTTTGATTTGAGTCGCAATTTCTATCAAGTCCAACACAGCCAAAGCATGGCTGGGTATGCTATCGAAGCATTCATCGATTTTATCAATAACCATGAAGCGCTTGAGATTTTTGACTTTAATGAAACATCGTAACTGTAACGGTGTTTCTTAACGGTAAATTAGTGTATTTTTCGCAACAGGCCTACGACTTTCCCGAGTACTTGAACGTCTTTTGCATAAATCGGCTTTAGTTGCCTGTTTTCAGGCTGGAGCCTGATATGAGTATTTTCTTTAAAAAAACGTTTTACAGTGGCTTCCTCCTCTAACAGGGCTACCACAATTTCACCGTTATTGGCATCATGCTGGTGCCTGACAACAACCATATCCCCATCTAAGATACCGGCTTCAACCATACTGTCACCTCTTACCGTGAGCATAAAAAATTCGCCAGTTCCGGTAAAATGGGCCGGGAGTGGGAAGGTGTCCTCCCTGTTCTCAGTGGCCAGTTGCGGTATACCGGCGGCAACCCGCCCCAGTAAAGGAACGTTGATTAATTCTACTTTATTCTCTTCATTATTTTCTTCATTATCGTTGATTACTAACATCGCTCTGGGTTTAGTCGCGTCACGCTTGAGGCAACCTTTTTCTTCCAGCCTCTTTAAGTAACCATGTACTGTTGAGCTTGAACTTAAACCTACAGCCTGTCCAATTTCCCTGACCGAGGGCGGGTATCCTTTTTCCCGGATATTTTTTTTAATAACCGCCAGGACGAGTTCTTCTTTTGCGTTAAGATTATTACTCATCTCTTCACCAGCCTTTAATATAATGCTATTAATATTATACCATAAAAATGAAAATAAAAAACATAGGTTCGATTGAGAGATGAAAAAATGAGGGCATTTTCTCAGGCAGGATTAATCCATAACCATGGCGAAGTAGTTTTTCGTCCTGAAAGTCCGGTGTGGATAAATAGGGGGTAATTAATATTAAGATTATTCATGTTGCTGAAATTGTTGAGACAGTTGCCGCGCTTTGCCAGGAGGCCAATTATAACCTGGGGCAGGATATGCTGGCAGGATTCCAAAAGGCGTATGAACAGGAAATCTCGGTTAACGGAAAAGAGATTATCCAACAACTGCTCATGAATGCTGAAATTGCCCGCGAAGAGAGGATTCCGATATGTCAGGACACGGGTTTTGCGGTTGTTTTTATTGAACTCGGCCAGGATGTACGCATTGTCGGAGGTGATTTTTACAAGGCGATTAATGACGGTGTGAGGAAGGGTTATGCAGAGGGATATCTTAGAAAATCTATTGTAAGCCACCCGCTGGAGCGAGAGAATACTGGTGATAACACACCGGCTGTGATTCATACCAAGATCGTTCCCGGTGAAAACCTGCGGTTGATTGTTGCTCCGAAAGGCGGCGGAAGCGAAAATATGAGCGCTGTTAAAATGCTTAAACCGTCTGAAGGCGTAGAAGGTTTGAAAAAGTTTATTGTAGAGGTTGTTAAAACCGCCGGTCCAAACCCGTGCCCGCCGGTCGTCGTTGGTGTAGGTGTCGGCGGTACCTTTGAAAAGGCGGCCCAATTATCTAAAGAGGCGCTGCTCAGAGATTTGGGGGAAAAAAGCAAGTATTCCGATATCGCAAAATTAGAAGAAGAAATTTTGGAAGAAATTAATCGCCTAGGCATCGGACCACAGGGCCTAGGCGGTAAAATAACTGCGTTGGCAGTCCACATTGAAATTTATCCCACCCATATTGCCAGCCTCCCGGTGGCTGTCAATTTGAATTGCCACGCGGCACGGCACAAAGAAGCGGTTTTGTAATAAATTTTATTACGNTGGACTGGTGGTGAGCTAATTGAACCGGATCAACCTTACTACTCCGTTATCCGGTGATGTGGTGGATAATCTCCGGATCGGCCAGCGGGTTTCGTTAAACGGGATTATTTATACCGGACGTGATGCGGCCCACAAAAGATTAATTGAATATATTGATCAGAGGAAAGAGTTGCCTTTTGATCTGAAAGGGCAGGTTATCTATTATGTAGGACCGTCACCAGCCAGGCCCGGCAGGGTTATTGGGGCAGCCGGGCCGACCACGAGCGGCCGNATGGATTTATATGCTCCGAAATTATACGCATTAGGCCTTAAGGCAACGATAGGTAAAGGCCGCAGATCGCCTGATGTAATCAGGGCAATGCAGCAACACAAAAGGGGTATACCTGGCGGCATTGGGAGGAGCCGCCGCGCTGATAGCCAGGTCCATTAAAGAGGCCAGGGTGATCGCTTACCCTGACCTTGGGCCTGAAGCAATATATGAGTTGGTTGTGGAAGATTTTCCGGCAATTGTCGTAAATGATATACTGGGTAGGGACCTGTATGACGAAAGTATCAAGCTTTACTCAGACTCTTGAGATAGGATGGCCCTCCCAGGGCCTTTTTTCATGATAGATAATTAATTTGGAAGTATACAGTATAATATCAAATCCTGGAGGAATTAAAAGTTCAATTGAAGAATTGTATATTGAGTAAATAATTGAAGGTAAGAAGTTAGTAAATTGGTGGGAGCTATTTTCAGGTTTATTCTGACTACTGACTACTGACTACTGACTACTGCCCTGAAAATAAATCTTTACCATTTTCATCCATCTGATGGTGAAGCGAAGCTTCATGGGCGTCTGAATTCTGAATACCTAAATAGTAACAGCTGGAGATATTTGCCGGCAGGATAGCTAATGATATCTTGGTGTAAAAAGTAACAATTTTGGGTTAGACTATTTAGCGAATTACTTGATATAAAATAAGATTAGCCGGTGGCCGGCGTGTGGTATATAAACTGGAGGTATTTTTTTTATGTATGATAAACTGGAGCAGCTTGATAAACTCAAGCAGGTAGTTAAAGCGGGCGGTGGCAGTAAACGTATTGATAAACAGCATGAGACCGGAAAAAAGACGGCGCGTGAACGGATTGCGGCCCTGCTCGACCCCGGCAGCTTCAGAGAAATTGACATGTTCGCGGCATCTGGAGATGATTTTACCAACATTGAAAACCCGGGTGAAGGTGTGGTAGCCGGTCATGGCACTATTGAAGGCCGGAGAGTATATATTTACGCGCAGGATTTTACTGTAGCCGGGGGATCGCTTGGGCGGATGCACGCAGCCAAAATATGTAAAGTTCTTGATATGGCCATGAAGATGGGCGCCCCGGTAATTGGCCTGAATGACTCGGGCGGCGCCCGGATTCAGGAAGGCGTTGATGCTTTAAACGGCTATGGCGAGATATTTTTTCGAAATACCATGGCATCCGGTGTAATTCCTCAAATATCAGTTATATTAGGCCCTTGTGCCGGGGGTGCTGTTTATTCTCCCGCTCTAACTGATTTTATCTTGATGGTTTCCGGAATCAGTCAAATGTTTATCACCGGCCCACAGGTTATTAAGGCAGTTACTGGTGAAAAAGTAAGTATGGAAACACTCGGTGGTGCCGCAACACACAGTAAAGTCAGCGGTGTAGCTCATTTTATCACCAGCAACGAAGATGATTGTATGCTGACCATACGCGCGTTGCTAAGTTATCTACCCTCCAACAACTTGGACGAAGCTCCTGTGTTTGCTTCTGTGGAACCGTTAACGGATAAAGAGACAATATTGGGAATAATTCCTGACGACCCGAATAAAAGTTATGATATTCGTGATATTATACATGGTGTTGTTGACGGCAGCCAGTTTTTGGAGGTGCATCCGTATTTCGCTCAGAACGGTGTGGTTGGTTTCGCACGCTTTGGCGGCAGGCCGGTAGGTATTGTGGCCAACCAGCCTTCAGTGATGGCCGGCAGCCTTGATATCAATGTTTCTGACAAGATTGCCCGTTTTGTCCGTTTTTGTGACGCTTTTAACATTCCGGTGGTTACGTTTATGGACGTGCCCGGTTTTTTGCCGGGGGTCGATCAGGAATATGGAGGGGTTATCCGGCACGGAGCAAAAATAATCTATGCTTATGCCGAGGCCACCGTGCCTAAAATTACAGTTATTGTCCGAAAGGCCTATGGTGGCGCTTATATTGCCATGTGCAGCAGTTCTTTGCGCGCAGACGCGGTATACGCCTGGCCGAGCGCGGAAATTGCCGTTATGGGTCCTGAAGGCGCTGTTAACATAATTAATCATAAAGAAATTACTGAAGCAGAAAATCCGGTAGAAATGCAGGAGAAACTGGTTGCCGAATACCGTGATCGATTTGCAAACCCGTATATTGCCTGCGCCAGGGGCTTTGTCATGGATGTTATTGACCCGCGCGATACACGCGCCACGATAATTGACGCATTAAAGAACTTTTCAACCAAGCGGGAAGCCAGGCCGAGAAAGAAGCACGGCAACATCCCTTGTTAATGGCGCTTGAAGGGAGGGAATGGCTGGATGCCGGAGATTCGCAAAAGAGGTGTTAAACCGGAAGTGCTGGCGGCTATTACAGCGGCGCTTGCTGTTTACGGTTATTCGGCGAATAAAAGCTACCGGATCGCCGACGTGCGACAAATGATCGATCCCTGGAAAAAGGCCGGGATCATTGAAATTATGTTGAGCCGGGAAATGGATATGGCATCGAGAGGAACTGTTTTAGGAGGAAATCTGTGAAAAAATTTCGTGTTAAAGTAAATGGTGAAATATACGAGGTGGAAGTTGAGGAAATTGGTAGGCCTGCTAACACACCCGCTCAAGTTGCGGCTCCNGNGATCCNCCGCGAAATCCGGATGCGGCGCCGCTTGTTTCGGTACCGGCACCCCAATTAGTATCCGGTCCCCGGAACGCTTTTTCTTTGTCGTTGGGTGATGCCGGTACCGTAACTTCTCCAATGCCTGGTATGATTAACGATATTAAAGTAAAGACAGGTGATTCAGTCAAACCAGGCGATGTCCTGATCGTCCTGGAAGCGATGAAAATGGAAAATCTAATCAAAGCCGACATCGCGGGTACTGTTAAGGAAGTTCGAGTGGCTAAAGGCCAGGCTGTTAATGGCGGAGATCCGCTGGTAGTAATCAGTTGATATGGTTTATAAAGTTTACTAAGGTTGTAGCTTGAGATCAAAGCGGTATTGGTGTGAGAATTAGAGGAGGATAAAGTATGACAAAGATTAAAATTACCGACACAACATTACGGGACGGGCATCAGTCCTTGCTGGCTACCAGGATGAGAACAGAACATATGTTGCCTATCTTAGAAAAACACGACGCTGCCGGCTTCTATTCCCTTGAGATGTGGGGCGGCGCTACTTTTGACACCTGTATGCGTTTTTGCGGCGACGATCCCTGGGAGCGGCTTAAAGAAATCAGACGACGGGTCAAAACCCCGTTGCAGATGCTCCTGAGAGGCCAGAATGTAGTCGGCTACCGGAATTACGCCGACGACGTACTTACTGAGTTCATCAAAAAAGCGGTATCCAACGGCCTGGATATCTTCCGCATCTTCGACGCCTTAAACGATGTCAGGAACCTGGAAAAGGCCATGGAGGTGGTGATCGCCGAAGGCGCGCACGCCCAGGCCACCGTTGTTTACACCATCAGCCCGGTGCACAACACCGAATATTATGTTCAAATAGCCAAGACCTTGGAAAACATGGGCGCCCATTCCATCTGCATCAAGGATATGGCCGGCATCCTGGCTCCCTACCCGGCCTACGAGATCGTCAAAGCCATGAAAGACGCCGGGATCAAAATTCCCATTCAACTACACTGCCATTACACCAGCGGTATGGGTGCGATGGCCTATTTAAAAGCCATCGAAGCAGGGGTGGATATCATAGACTGTGCAATTTCATCCATGGCGCTCCAGACTTCCCAGCCTGCTATCGAGACGATGTGTGCATCCTTGAAAGGAACAGAGTATGATCCCGGCTTAGACTTCAATATATTAAGCGAAATTGCCGAGTACTGGAAAGGAATCCGCGAGCAATACGCCGAGTTCGACGTAGCTTCAAAGAGCGTGGATACCAACGTGATGGTTTACCAGATACCAGGCGGCATGATGTCCAACTTCATTTCCCAGCTCAGCCAGCAGAATGCCCTGCACCGCCTGCCCGAAGTGCTGGAGGAACTGCCGCGCGTCCGTGAAGACTTCGGCTACCCGCCGCTGGTTACCCCGACCAGTCAGATTGTCGGAACCCAGGCCGTAATGAATGTGCTGCTAGGCCGCTACAAAGTGAATACAAGCGAAACGATCCAGTATATGCGCGGGTACTACGGCCGGCCCCCGGCACCGATCAACGAAGAAGTCCGCAAGGCGATCATCGGGGACGAGCAGCCGATTACCTGCCGGCCGGCCGACATGCTGGAGCCCGAACTTCCTGCAGCCAAAGAACTATGCGCGGCGTTCATGGAGAAGGAAGAAGATATTATATCCTGCGCTATTTATCCGCAGGTTGCCCCCAAGTTTCTTGAAGAGAGGATGGCCGGCAAGCTAAAAGTAGACCTCGAACTTGCCAAACAAAATAGGGGAGCCTATCCGGTGTGAAGATTACCGTCTGCAATAAAAGGAGGTAAAGCTGCCTTGCAGGTGAAAACGTTCACATGCCGTAGAATAATTACCTTTTGCCCAAATCTTCGACATGTGGTAAGATAATATGTATGCTTCATTACCATGCTATATTAACAATGTACAAGGAGGTGCAGGTTAAATGCCGGAAAAACCGATAAAAGGGGAAAAGAGAGTCTTCTTGACCGGTAATGAAGTTATAGCCTGGGCGGCAATAGCAGCCGGGGCCGACATTATGTTCGGTTATCCAATTACACCGCAGAACGAAATCATGCACTACTGGACTCGAATGGCTCCAAAATACAAAAAGCGATTCCTTCAAACAGAAGATGAAATTTCCGCTGGCTTTACAACAAATGGCGGAGTGCTGGCCGGCCTTAAGGCGTTTACAGCTACTGCCGGTCCCGGCAACACGTTAATGCAGGAACCCATTTCAATGGCGGAAATGATGCGCCTGCCGGTTGTTACCATTATCCAGCAGAGGGGTGGCCCGTCCTCTGCAACCGTTATTTACAGCCAGCAGGAAGTTACCTTGACCACCCGGGGGGGTAACGGGGAAGGATTGCGAGTTGTTTATTCCACCGCCAGCCATCAGGAGCTTTATGACTACACCATCAAGGCTTTCAACACAGCCTGGAAATATCGTTTCCCTACCTTTGTGCTGGGTGACGGTTATCAGGCAAAAATGCGTGAGCCGCTTACCATTTACGATCCGGAAGAGCACGGAATTGAAATAGTGCCGCCCTACAAGTTTGTTGGGGGAGCCGGCAAGCCGGGTGTTGACAGGCCGCCGTCCCAGTTGCGGAATATCTATAATATGGAAGAAGAACTATTGGAAGTGCTTGAAGAGCAGTTTGCCGAATATGAAAAAATTTCTTCTAAAATAGCTGAGTTTGAACAATTCGGTTGCGAAGACGCTGAAATCGTGGTTACTGCCCACGGAGTGGTAGCCCGGGCGGCCAAAAGCGCTGTAAAAGAGCTTAGGGCGCTTGGGTTGAAGGTCGGTTATTTCCGCCCCATCACGCTGAGGCCGCTGGCTGTGAAAGAAATTCGCGATGTCTTTAGCAGGGTCAAGAAAGTGCTGGTTGCTGAATCAGCTAACGGACAACTTGACCAGTTATTGAAATACGCGGCTTACGGCTTAACTACCGGGATGGTTCCGCTGTTCAAGCCTGGTATGGGGATTAATTCTGAAGATATTTATGACAAAGTTAAAACAATGCTCGAAAACTAAAGGGGAAGACCAAGTATTTTAGGTATGTAAAAGGAGGATAAACATGTTGATTAAGCCTTCGATGCCGAAATCCTGGCGGGTTGATACAAAGCCGCATAAATTTTGCCCCGGCTGTGGCCACGGTCTGGTATTAAAAGCCCTCGGACAGGCCATCGACGAACTGGATATCCAGGACCGGGTGGTTTTTGGCTGCGATATCGGGTGTTCATTACTTGCCTGGGATTTTTTTAATGTAGACACCGTCCAGACTCACCACGGCCGGACTAATCCGGTAATGACCGGTATTAAGCGGGCTAACCCGGATCTCATCTGTATCGGCTATATGGGCGACGGAGGCGGTTACGCCATTGGTTCCCAGCACCTGGTAAACGCTGCTGTCAGGAACGAAAAGATTACCGTAATTCTGGTTAACAACGCCCAGTATGGTATGACCGGCGGCCAGATGGCCCCGACCACACTGCCCGGCATGAAAACCGAGACCACCCCTTATGGCCGTGATGTGGATTTAACCGGTTATCCGTGCCAGGGCCCGGAAATGGTAGCGGCCATCACCAGGGAAGGCGCTTATGTTGCCCGTGCTACCGTTGTCAAACCGGTCCCGTTGAAAAAATATATTAAAAAAGCCATTCAAAACCAGATGGATGGCAACGGTTTCTCCTTTGTGGAGTGTTTGTCTGCGTGTCCAACTAACTGGCGAACCAATAATGTGGAAACAATAAACTTTGTGGAAAACGAAATGACCAAGTATTTTCATGTGGGTGAGATAAAAGTACCGCTTCCCAAGGAACCGCTGGAGGTAGAGACTTGGACCAAGATACCGGCAATGGGGGGACAGGAAAATGGCTAACGCTGTAAAAATTGTCATGGCGGGCGAAGGCGGACAGGGCGTGCAGTCGGTTGCTGAAATTATCGCGGAAGCCGCGAACGAAGAAGGAAAAGAGTGTCTTTATATTCCCAACTTCGGTGTTGAACAGCGCGGCGGCGTATCGGTAGCCTTTGTGCAAATCGGTGACGAAGCCATCGGCGCGCCTAAGTTTAACACCGGCGATATAGTCGTTGCTTTAAGTGAGCGGGCGGTAGAAAGGACAAAACAGTATGTGGGGCCCCAGACGACTTTCGTGTATGATACCAGTATTGATGTGACGGAGGAAGACCTACCCAAGAACGCGGCGAGAATCCTTGCTATACCGGCTGTGGAGATTTCCAAGAATGAACTGCACCCGCGGGTTTTTAACGTCATTATCATGGGTGCCGTTGTCGGCGCGACGGCTGTAATCTCCAAAGATGACGCCAAGCGGGCTATTGAACATAAACTGGGCGCAAAGTTTGAGAAGCAGCCGAAGCTGCGTGAACAGAACTTCAGTGCGATTGATCGCGGTATTGACCTAGTAACTAAGGCAGGATAAGGAGGTAATTAATTATATGTCGGTGGAATTTACAGGTATTACACAAGAGTTCGAAAAAGGCACCTTTACTCTCTTCCCCGGCCTTTGCAAGGGTTGTGGTCTCTGTATCGCCAAGTGCCCCAGCGAAGCCTTATCCTGGTCCGATATCCTCGGGGTTTATGGCACGCCTGCTGTTGTAGCGAATGATAAATGTATTACCTGTGGTTGTCTGTGAGTTGTCGTGTCCGGACTGTGCCATTACGGTGGTCAGAAAAAAGCGGAAATGAAATAGAGGAAAAGGGACACACCTCCCTAACGGGCCTATCTTTGGGGCCGGAGGAATGTCCCCGATTATATGAAAATACCGGGCGAACATTAGAGGCCTTTCTCCAAGGGAAATGCCTCTAATTTTTTAGGGGACATTCCATCGGGGACATTCCTCCGAAGGAGGTGTGTCCCCTTTCTTATAAATGCTGGAAAACGGGATAGAATACCTATTAGAAAGAACAATAAAAAATTTAATGTGACTGAAAGGGGTTGCTTATATGGGTCCTCTTTCATGGAACGCGGCCAAGGTAGTTCTTGCCGCCGGTACACCAATTCAGTGTTTAGTATCCGGGAAAAGTGAAACTCACTTGTTATGCAATCACCAGGCGGTGCTTGTCTTACAAAAAGACGGCTATGAGACGTATGCCCAAATTTTAAGCAATTACCTGGAACTGATCAACAGGGGGGCAATTTGGGCCGACAGGGGCTGGAAAAACTTTGCCCATTACCTGAACCCTGCATTTGGTCCCTGGCCTGACGCGAGGAATGAATGCCGGGCTTTCTTTGAAAAGGCTTTGCTTTACTGGCAACGGAAGAACAAAAAGAAAGCATTTTTTTTCCTTGGTGCTGCGGCGCACCTTGTCCAAGATATGTGTGTGCCGCATCATGCCAGGGGAACGGCATTTTGCGGCCACAAAGAGTATGAGAAATGGGTCCGGGAAAACCGCCTGGATTTTATTGTTTACTCGGGGGGAGCATACCACGATGCTTCGAGTCCGGCCGGATGGGTTGAGGCAAACGCTAAAATTGCCGGACATTATTTCCCCTATGTTTCATATGTAAGTTCTGACACATCTTACAGACTGGCGACCGGGGTGCTTTTACCGTTAGCCCAGCGCTCGACGGCAGGTTTTTTTTCTTTCTTTTTAGACAGCGCGAACAAGTTAAGAAGAATATAGTGTTCCGCACCGGCCTGCGTGTTATTTTATCCTAATGTGATTCTGGCATCGAGCGCTACAACCTTGTTTCCATGCGCCAGTAAAGGGTTGATATCCATTTCCGATATGGACGGATTTGCCTGTACGAGCTGTGCGAAGCTTGCCAGGCAATTGATTAATACTTCAGTATCTACGGCGGTGATGCCCCTGGCGCCGGCCAGTATTTTACTTACTTTTGTTTCTTCGATCATATCTGTGATTTCTTCCTTGCTCAGAGGCGGTATTCTTAACGAAACATCATTCAGTATCTCGGTAAAGACGCCTCCGGAACCAAAAGCGAGAACAGGACCGAACTGCGGGTCTCTTTTGCATCCGAGCAGCAGTTCAGTTCCCTTGTTTAGATATTCCTGAATAATTACCCCCTCAATTTTTGCGCCCGCTTGCTTGAGCTTTATTTCCCGGAACATTTCCGTGAATGCCTCTTCAAGTTGTTTGGCGTTACCGATATTCAGCCGCACACCCCCGGCGTCTGATTTATGGATGATATCCGGGCTTAATACTTTCATGGAAACCGGATAGCCGGTTTTTTCGGCAAGCGAAACGGCTTCCTCAATATTTTCAGCCGTTCCCCAGCGGGCTACGGGGATGCCGTAGGCTTCCAGGATCCTGAAAGCGTCAGTCTGAGCCAGGTTTCCCGCGCTTTTGCCGGTGAGAATTTTTTCGACGTGGGCTTGTCCGGCATTAACAGGCAGCGATATGGGGTGATGCTCTTTTTTCTTGATTATGTGGTGATATTTATACAGCGCGGAGAGTGCTCTGGCTGCCCGGTCAATCGAATAGAAATATAAAACATTGTTTTCCTTTTCAAATTTCCTGGCGTAATCCTGAAAACGCTGTCCGTAAGTCCAAGCGACTACCGGCTTTTCCGGGTATTTACCGGCGACTTCTCTAATCATTTCGGTGACGTCCAGGAAGTCACCCTCTTCGTCCAGGAATGAACTAGTTAAGCAAATTACAGAGTCTATTTGCGGGTCTTCCATGAAGGCTTCCAGGATGCGGCGGTAGGAATAATGGTAACCGTTGAACATACTGGCCGGCCACATATCCACGGGGTTGCCGAAGTGCGCCCACACGGGGAACATTCCGCTAAGCTTATCTATTGTATGACTACTTAACTTGGCTAACTCTAAACCATACCGGGAGCATGCGTCGACGGCGATGATGCCGGCGCCGCCGGATATTGAGATTATACCCACCCTGTTCCCGTTGATGCTGTTAAAGGTGCTGAAAACTTTGTTGAGGTCGTANATCTCTTCGACATCTCCAACGCGGAGCAAACCGCATTGCTTGAAGGCCGTGTCAAAGATCCTGTCTTCACCGGCCAGCGCGCCGGTATGTGAACTGGCGGCTATGGAACCGGCCGGACTGGCCCCGGTTTTATAAATAATGACCGGCTTTTTTGCCACGGCGTCTCTCGCCGCCCGCATGAACTTCGGCCCGTTTCTCAGGCTTTCCATGTGCAAGTTTATTACCTTGAGGCGGGGATCCCGCGCAAGGTGGCCTAACAGGTCGGAGAATTCTATATCGGTTGTGTTACCGGTATCGATTAATAGACCTATGCCAGTGATTATTTGCGACGCTCCAACCACAAAAACCCCCGACTGGCAAAGAACTCCCGTTGCCGCGGCGGGATTCATAAACCGCATGAAGGAGGTGCAAAAACGGTTAAAGTTGTTTGTCACTCCCAGCGTGTTTGGTCCCAAAACCCGGACCCCGTATTTTTCTGCGGCTTTGAGGAGTTCTTCCTGCATTAATTTACCCCGTTCGTCACCATCGAAAAAGCCCTGGGCGACAATAATCACGAGTTTAACCTTTTTTCTGCCGCACTGGTCGAAAAGCTCCGGCACCGCATCACGAGGCGCGCAAATTACCGCCACATCGGGTATCTCCGGTACGTCCAGCAGGGAGGTATAGGCGCGGTGCCCCAGTATCGTTCCTCCTTTAGGGTTGACCGGATATATCCTTCCCTGGTAACCCCATTCAAGTAGAACTTCCAATGGATTGTTGCTTCCTTTGCCCTGACGGCTGGTCACACCGACCAGCGCTACGGATTCCGGCTCTGTTAACTTCTTATAATCATTATCAGACAGCATTAAAAGATGACCTCCATGATGTTTATACCTAATAATAATATCACGTAATAGCTTTTTTATAAACATTCAATTTCCAGCCTGTATCCGCCGGTTTCTCATGTTCGCATTCTTTGATTATACACCATATTTTTAAAGCCATTTGCAAGTCAAATCTTTTATTTGGCTCTTTTAATGTAAAGCCGCCCACTTCACATATCTTTCCGAGGCGGTACTTAAATCCGCTTGGGGTTACAGCCNCGGCCCTGGCCGCTTCTTTAACATTACCGTCGTAAATAAAGTACATGTGCAGGGTTTCGACAAGTTGACTTTGATGCATGGCGTCGTACTCCATCAGCTTGCCAAGTTGTTCATTCATAAAAGTCAGAAGGTCTTGCTGATTTGCAGCGTTAAGGAGTAGGCCAAAGGTACCCAGGCGATCAAAAGAAATCACCGCATTGCTTTGGTTTAACCCTTTGATTACTTTTAAAGCCCGCCGGGCTTCCTGGTAAGATTGAAAAAAATCTCTTGGAGTATGACAGGTCCGGCCTATCCCGATTGAAACGGTGACTTGCGGAAACTGCATGTTAACCCTTTTCTGGATATTCCGTGCCAAATCAGTGGTGCTGGAAGGGAGATCATTTTCTGTTAACGCTGTAATTATGATAATTTCATCGCTTTTGGCCACGGCCATGCCGCGCCGGTTACATGAATTAATGGCCGGTTTTATTGCTTCTATAAGCTGGTTCTTGAAGTGGAGATACTGCCTTTCATCCCGCCCGGGCTGGGCAAATAAGCGTGGCAAGTTGTCAAAATTAATAACCAGTACTTGGTGAGGCTGGTTAAGATTATAGCCAAGGTAGCATGCTCTTTCAATAATTGAAGCTTCGGAATTGAAATTACCCGAAATTAAGTTATCGACAAAGTCATCCTTATACCGTGTTTCCACTTCGGCCACCGCGCGGTCCTGCATCATTTTCAGAGCGAAAACCGCGACTACACAATCCAGGGTCATCTGATCAAATTCAGTAAACTCACCCGAGTTTTTTAAAATATTCACATAACCCAGGACTTCCCGGCCGATTACAATTGGGGAAATAAGCCGGGAAACCAGTTTTTTTGCTGGTTCCGCCGGAAGCAGGACAGGTCTTTTTTCTTGTATCAACGTGGTGGCCATGTGGCGGTGGCGCCAGTCATTGAATATGTCCCTGGCTGAGAAAGCCGGCGGTTCTTTTTCCGTTGTCATTGTAGGTGAAAAATATGCGGACAGCCGGAAAAACTGATCTTCCACAATTATGGTTCCGCCGATGATCCGGCCCACCGCGCTGGCGATTGTCGACATGTCCTCCCCGTTTAACACCATTTTGGTCAGTTGTCCGTGGATGGCTATAGTTTGTTTTAATAACTCATTTTGTTCCTGAACACTGGTATGGGACCACTCTAACGTTTGGCCGGGATTAGTTTCCTGGTAGTAGCGCAGTTCGGGAAGAATTTCCTCACCCCATTCAGCAAGTGTTTTGCCGATAAAGCGGCAATGCGGGTCACCCCTGGCAAAGCAGGATATTTCCTTGTAAATAACCTGTTCACCGGAGAGAGCCGACTGGAAGCCACTGGCGTGACCGGCCAGCGACCAGCATACCGGTTCGGTTGCGGGACCGAAATGCTTGATGTGGTGTTCCGCTTCGTAAGAGTTATGCCAAATGCCTTCGGAAGACCAGAGGTACTCGTTCTTATTACAACGTATGTCAAGAGGGATGACGTGGGCCATACCTATAAATGTATGAAAAAGTGTATCCAACCGGTAGCTTTCAGTTTTATCCCCCGTGTGGAAATTGTGCTTAATGCTTTCAGCGTCATGATAACCGCAGGCATAACCATAGCGAATAAAAAAGCCTTTTGCCTGTTCCATACCCAGTGTGCGGATAAGATCCTTGCGCAGGGCACCAATTGCGCAGGTATTAAGAATCAGCACACGTTCGTTATTCAAATAATTTTTCCCGGCTTCGATCTGCAGGCCTTGCAGTTTCTCCAGATTTATGTCCTGAATCTTAATTACCTTCACCCCCACCAATGGATTACTAATCCGGTAAAACAGCAGCATCTGGAATCACAGTGATTTTCCAAAAGAGCATAATGGAAACTTGCAGTCCGGACAGCCAAAGCAGAGGCCGCCGTATCCCATCCGCGTTATTTCCTTTCTGGCAACCCGCTCGCCGGCTAGAATGCGCGGGAGGACAAGGTCGAAAATAGTTGTTTTATAGTACATTACGCAGGCAGGCAAGCCCAAAACAGGTATCTTGCCGAGGTAGCCCAGAAGAAACATTGCCCCGGGTAAAACGGGCGCCCCATAGGTTACAATTTCCGCGCCGGAAGCCCGGATCCCGGCGGGGGTAACATCGTCGGGATCGACGGACATTCCCCCGGTGATGATGATCATCTCAACGCCATTATCTATAAACTCCCTGATCTTTTCAGTTATCCGGCCGGCTACGTCGGGCAAAAACGCGTGAAATAAGACAGGACAGCCGAAACGCGAAAGTTTTTCCTTTATCACCGGGCCGAATCTGTCCTCAATCCGCCCGTGATAAACCTCATTACCCGTGGTAATGAGCCCTGCGCGCAGAGGGCGCATTTCCTTTACTTCCAGCAGAGGTCCGTAGTCTTTACATATTTGTTCCACCAACTCAATTTTTTCTTTCCTGATCACCAGCGGGATAACCCGCGTGCCTGCCAGTATATCTCCTTTATCCACAATGTGATTGGTATGGCGGGTTGACAGGACGACCTCTTCAATGTCGTTAACCAGGCATACGCCTTCCACGTTAATTTTGAGCAATCCACGG
>Ga0067045_1003371_pt1 | contig 23211 bp, 17 predicted proteins | sample TerdegcTABiofilm_FD_59184 | JGI IMG/M metagenome (GOLD analysis project Ga0067045, IMG submission 59184) | Combined Assembly of (Gp0054472, Gp0054536) Wastewater bioreactor microbial communities from Singapore -Terephthalate degrading...
CACCAGCTCCAGGCCGTTGAGCAGCGCGGCGCTGCTGATGATGGCCGTGCCGTGCTGGTCGTCATGGAACACCGGGATGTTCATGCGCTTGCTGAGTTCGCGCTCAATGTAGAAGCACTCGGGCGCCTTGATGTCTTCGAGGTTGATGCCGCCCAGCGTGGGCTCCAGCGCCGCAATGATCTCGATGAGCTTGTCGGGGTCGCGCTCGGCCAGTTCGATGTCGAACACATCGACACCGGCAAACTTCTTGAACAGGCAGCCCTTGCCTTCCATCACCGGCTTGCTGGCCAGTGGGCCGATGTCGCCCAGGCCCAGCACCGCCGTGCCGTTGGTGATCACCGCGACCAGGTTGCCGCGCGATGTGTAGTCAAACGCCTTGGAGGGGTCGGCCGCGATGTCCAGGCACGGATAGGCCACGCCTGGCGAGTAGGCCAGCGACAGGTCGCGCTGGTTGGACAGCGGCTTGGTGGGGGTGACCGAAATCTTGCCCCGGGTGGGGTTGCGGTGGTATTCGCGCGCAGCGTCGCGCAGGGCCTGTTCGGCGGCGGAAATGTTCTGTGTCATACGGAAATCCTGGAAGTCCTCGGCGGAATGCAAAACAAGGGTACCCGATGGCGTGGGTGGCTGGCATGCAGGTTTATGCGGATGCGGCATAAGAGCCTGTTCGAGGTCTTTTTGGAGTCGCACAAGTCCCTTGCCGGGATGGGATGCAAGGCGCGGGGTGCAGCCAATAGCCCGTGCTATTGGCAAGCGCCGCAACGCCGCAGACCGCCCGGCAAGGCACTTGCCCGCAGGGTTGGAGTGAAATCGGGCGATTGGACGCCCCGGCTGCTTGCATGGGCATGAGCCCATGCGGCGCATCCGACGCATCCACTCCTCCCGATTGCACTCCAATGCGATCTCCAAAAAGATTTTGAACAGGCTCTAAAGCCAAAACCCCCTGGCAGCCATGGCGGACAGGGGGCGGAGCCACGCGGGCAGTGGCAGGTTTTCGGCAGCGGGCAGGCGGGATGCTAGTGGGCGTCGGCCTGGCGTGCGGCGTTGACAGCGGCGGAGGTGTCGCGGCTGGCGCCATTGAAGAAAACGTTCAGGGCCACCGCCGTGATCGAGGCCAGGAGGATACCGGATTCGATCAGCGGGTGGATGGCATGCGGCATCCACTGGCGGAAGTTGGGCGCGATCAGCGGCACCATGCCCACGCCGATGGATACGGCCACGATCATGGCGTTGAAGCGGTTGGTCTTGAAGTCCACCCCGCCCAGAATGCGGATGCCTGTGGCCGCCACCATGCCGAACATCACCAGGCCCGCGCCGCCCAGCACCATGGTGGGCAGCGACTCGACCAACGCGGCCATCTTGGGCAGCACGCCCAGCACGATCAGGATCACGCCGCCGGCCACGCACACAAAGCGGCTCTTGACGCCGGTGACGGCGACCAGCCCCACGTTCTGCGAGAAGCTGGTGTACGGAAAGGTGTTGAAGATGCCACCCAGCAGCGTGCCCAGGCCGTCGGTGCGCAGGCCGCGCGTGAGGGCCGCCTGGTCCACCTTGCGGTCGGTCATCTCCCCCAGGGCCAGGAACATGCCGGTGGATTCGATCATGACCACGATCATCACCAGGGTCATGGTCAGGATCAGGATGGGGTCGAAGACAGGGTTGGCAATCTCGAACGGCAGCACCAGGTCAAACCACTGTGCCTTGGCCACCTTGTCGAAGTTCATCAGTCCCATGCCCACGGCCACCACTGCGCCGATCACGATGCCCAACAGCACCGAGATGTTGGCGACGAAGCCCTTGGCGAACTTGGCTATCAGCAGGATGGACAGCAGCACCAGGGCCGAGATGCCTACGCCGGTCAGGTCCGCGTACTTGGGGTTGGGCACCGTGGGCACCACCGCAAAGCCCTTGGGCACCGGAGGCAGCGAAGAGCCGGGGGCTCCGGCAGCGGCTTGGGCATCGGCCAGCCACTTGAGGTGCTCGGGGTTGGGCACGCTGGGCGCCGTGGGGCCCACGGGGTTGCCAAAGATCCAGTTGATGCCCACGCGCATCAGGCTGATGCCGATCACCGCGATGATGGTGCCCGTGACCACCGGCGGGAAGAACCGGAGCATGCGGCTGACCAGCGGAGCGATCAGGATGGAAATCACGCCCGCGCCAATCACCGAGCCAAAGATCAACCCGGCCCCGGCCGTGCCGCCCGTGGTCTGCGCCATCGAGACCATGGGCGCCACCGATGCGAAGGTCACCCCCATCATCACGGGCAGCTGAATGCCGAACCAGCGCGAGGCGCCCAGCGCCTGGATCAGCGTGACCAGCCCGCATACAAACAGGTCGGCCGAAATCAGCTTGGCAACCTGATCGGGCGTGAGGTTGAGGGCGCGGCCCACGATGAGCGGCACCGCTACAGCGCCCGCATACATCACCAGCACATGCTGCAAGCCTAGCGCCGTGAGTCGCCCCAAAGGTAGGTGTTCGTCCACGGGGTGTACAGGCGGGTTCATGCGAGTCTTTCGGGGGTTGGGGGTATGAATACGGAAGGGACACCTGAGCCGGATGGTGCACAAGTGTCCATACAAAAATCGTATACAAAATGACAGGACGCGCTTATCCCGGTAAACCCTTAGAGGGGCGCAGCAAAATACCCGCCTGCAGTGGATGCAGGCGATGGGAAGGTTTGTGGCCGGGGCGCGACCGGCTTGGGCTAGCTCAGGGCTGTCGATGCCGCCTTGGTGCGTTGGGTGGTCAGCGGTGCGAGGGATTCACGCAGCCGGTCCCGCACCAGCGGCTGGCCGGGGTTGAGGGCGCCTTCCACATGCCCGATGTGGTCCAGCATGCGTTCGCGGGCCAGCGTGGTGTTGCCTGCTTCCAGCGCTTCGACGATGGCGGCGTGTTCGGCGCACGACTGGCTGGCCGCGTGCTGCGACTGGTACAGCGAGGCCGCCAAAGTGGTGCGCGCCGTGAGGTCGCGCAGGATGTCGCTCAGGCTGCGGTGTCCCATCGCCTCGGCCAGGCAGACGTGGAAGTCTGCGAGCAGAAAGGCGCGTGTGGCGGCATCTGCACCTTCGATGGCCTGCTGTTCTTCGGCGATGTGCGCCCGCAGGCGGCGGGTCACGCTCTGCAGCGGGCGGCCCGCATCGGCCAGGATGCCCGACTCGATGATGCGCCGGGCCGAGAACGCATCGCGTGCGTCTTCCACCGTAGGCTCCACCACATACCAGCCCCGGCGTGGCCGCACTTCGACAAAACCACGGGCCTGCAGCTGCATGAGCGCCTCGCGCACCAGGGTACGGCTCACACCGAAGAGGTCGGCCAGTTCCTGCTCGCCCAGGCGCTCGCCGGGTGAGAGCTTTTGCGCAAGGATGGATTCCACCACCTGCTGGGCGATCTGGGTCTGGTTGATGCTCATGCGGCCGATTGTGGCGCTACCGGGGCCGCCATCTCTGGCGAGACCTCGGGGGCCAGCGGCGGCGTGCTGCGGCCGTCCAGCACGGCATGTGCGCGCTCGCGGTCGATGTCGCCCTCCCAGGCCGCGATGGCCACGGTTGCCACGCAGTTGCCAATCAGGTTGCCCAGGGCGCGGGCAATGCCCATGAACCAGTCCACCGACAGCACCAGCACCAGCCCGATGGCGGGGATGGCCGGGATTGCGTGCAGCGTGGCGGCCAGCACCACAATGGCCGAGCCCGGCACACCGTGAGCGCCCTTGGAGGTGACCAGCGAGATCGCCAGGATGGTCAGCAGGTCGGCCATCGAGATGGGCGTGTTCGTGGCCTGGGCGATGAACACGGCCGCCAGCGTGATGTAGATCGAGAACGCGTCCAGGTTGAACGAGTAGCCCGTGGGGATCACCAGGCCCACGGTCGAGTCGCGGATGCCCATGTGCTTGAGCTTGGCCATGATCTGCGGCAGCACGCTGTCGGACGACGTGGTGGCAAACACCACGGCCAGCTCCTCGCGCAGGTAGCGCAGCAGCTTGAACAGGCTGAAGCCCGAAAACCGCATGATCAGGCCCAGCACCACCACCACGAAGATGGCCACTGCCGCATAGAACAGCACCACCAGCATGCCCAGCTGCTTGAGCGAGCCAATGCCGTACTTGCCCACCGTGAACGCAATCGCGCCCAGCACACCCAGCGGCGCCAGCTTGATGATCAGGCCCATGGTCTTGAACAGCACGTGCGACAGGTCTTCGATGAGGCTGGTGACGCGCGCGCCGCGCTCGCCCATCAGCGCCAGCGCGCAGCCAAACACAATGGAGAACAGCAGCACCTGCAGCACATCGCCATTGGCGAAGGCGCTCACGGCGGTGGTGGGGATGAGCTTGAGCAAAAAGTCGCTGAAGCCGCCACCCGTGAGCTTGCTGGCGTTGTCTGCATAGGCGCCCATCGCCTTGGGGTCGAGCGCCTTCGGGTCCACATTCATGCCCACACCGGGTTCAAACCAGAACGCGAGCGCCAGGCCCAGCACCAGCGCGATGGTGGTGACCACCTCGAAGTAGATCAGCGACTTGATGCCCACGCGGCCCACACGCTTCAGGTCGCCCGTGCCCGCGATGCCGTGAACCACCACACAAAAGACGATGAGCGGGATCAGCATCTTGATGAGCTTGATGAAACCGTCGCCCAGCGGCTTGAGCTGCACGGCCGTGTCGGGCCAGAGCAGCCCGATGGCCACGCCAGCAATCAAGGCCAGGACCACCCGGCCAAACAAGGAGTTGAGAAAGCGGAGCATGTGAACCCTTTGGATAGGAAGGCGATACTGTTGGTCAATCTTGCATACAAGAACTGTAGACAACAGTTGCGGGCCAGAACATGGGGTTATCCCGCGCTGCGCGTCGCCACCGCGTCGTGCCGCCGGGGGCTGGGTTGAAGTAGTTTTGACTTCTGCGCACGGTCATGCCCTGGCCGTGCCCGCACAATCGCTCGCGGAGACGACCATTCATGACCACCCCCCCCACCGTGCCGGACCCCATTCGCCAGAGCGGCGAATTCCTCGAATACCTCTACGGTGTTGCCGTGCGCCGCGCGCTGCCGCTGCACAACACCGCAGCCTTTTTGCCCCCGCCGCCCAGCCGCGAAAGCGGAGGCCGCACGCTGGTGCTGGGTGCTGGCAAGGCGGGCGGTGCCATGGCGCAGGCCGTCGAGGCGCTGTGGCCTGCACATGCACCCTTGTCGGGGCTGGTGGTCACGCGCTACCACCACACACCGCCCCGGCCGCAAGGCCTGGCGCAGCGCATCGAAGTGGTCGAAGCCGCCCACCCCGTGCCCGATGCGGCGGGCCTGGCTGCTGCGCAGCGCATCCTGGCGCTGACGAAGGGTCTGACTGAAAACGACCTCGTGCTGTGCCTCATCTCGGGCGGGGGCTCCGCCCTGCTCACGCTCCCGGGCGACGGCCTCACGCTGGAGGACAAGCAGCGCATCAACAAGGCGCTGCTCGAAAGCGGCGCTGCCATCGACGAAATGAACTGTGTGCGCAAGCACCTCTCGCGCATCAAGGGCGGGCGGCTGGCGGCGGCCTGCGCGCCTGCGCGGGTGGTCACGCTCACCATCAGCGATGTGCCAGGGGACGACCCTTCGGTCATTGCCAGCGGCCCCACGGTGCCTGACGCCACCACCTGCACTGATGCGCTGGCGATCCTGGACCGCTATCGCATCGAGGTGCCCACTGCAGTGCGCTCAGCCCTCGAAGCAGGCGCGCTGGAAACCCCGAAGCCCGGCGACGCCGTGTTTGCCCACCATGTGGTGCACATGACCGCCACGCCCCAGCAGTCGCTGGAAGCTGCGGCCGAGGCCGCGCGGGCGGCGGGTGTGCAGGCGCACATCCTGTCGGACGAGATCGAAGGCGAATCGCGCGAGGTGGGCAAGGTGCACGCCGCGCTGGCGCGGGCCGTGGCGCGGCATGGTCAGCCCTTCACAAGGCCGTGCGTGATCCTGTCGGGCGGCGAGACGACCGTGACGGTACGCCCACAGCCGCCAGGCACACCCCGGGGGCGGGGTGGCCGCGCAGGCGAGTTCTGCCTGGGCCTGGCGCAGGCGCTGCAGGGGCAGCCGGGTGTGTGGGCGCTGGCCGCAGACACCGACGGCATCGACGGCGTGGAGGACAACGCGGGTGCCCGCGTGGCGCCCGACACGCTGGCGCGGGCCGAGGCGGCGGGCCTGCGCATCGCAGCCCACCTGGACCGCAACGACGCCTATGGCTTCTTTGAGCCCCTGGGGGATCTGGTGGTGACGGGGCCTACCCACACCAATGTGAATGATTTCCGTGCGCTATTGATTTTGTAGCTGCCAGCGCTTGATGGATAAGCGCTAGAGGCTAATTTCACCCAGGTTCTTCTTGACAGTTCACGCCAGGAGATCGCACAGCGCCCGCGCAATCACCTTGGTCGCACGGCGCAGGTCTTCCAGCTGCAGGCGCTCGTCGGCGCGCTTGGCGTGGGATTCGAGTACCGTACGTGGCCCGGCACCGTAGATCACGCCGGGGATGCCGCGCTCCACATACAGGCGCACGTCGGTGTACAGCGGCGTGCCCACGGCGGGCACGGGCTCGCCCAGCACGGCCTGGGCGTGTTTCTGGATCGCCTCGACCAACGGTGCATTGCCCGCCAGCGGGGTCATGGCGTTGGCCAGCAGCAGGCGCTTGATCTCCACGCTGATGCCGGCACGCTCGCCCGCGGCCTGCTCGATGATGCGGCGGATGGCGGCTTCCACTTCCACCGGGTTTTCTTCGGGGATCATGCGGCGGTCGAGCTTGAACATGACCTTGCCGGGCACGACGTTGGTGTTGGTGCCGCCCTCGATGCGGCCCACGTTCAGGTACGGATGCTTGATGCCTTTGACCTTGGACGTGACCTTCCTGTACTCGTCGTTCTGCGCATACAGCGCGCTCAGGATGTGCACAGCGCCCTGCAGCGCGTCCACGCCGGTGTGCGGCACGGCGGCGTGGGCCATCTTGCCGTGCACGGTCACTTCCATCTGCAGGCAGCCGTTGTGGGCAGTCACCACTTCGTAGCTGAAGCCGGCGGCGATCATCAGGTCGGGCTTGGTCAGGCCCTTTTGCAGCAGCCAGCCGGGACCGAGTTCGCCGCCGAATTCCTCGTCGTAGGTGAAGTGCAGCTCCACCGCGCCCTTCGTGGGCTTGGCCACGGCTTCCAGGGCGCGCACGGCGAAGGTGAACGATGCAAAGTCGCCCTTGCTCACGGCAGTGGCGCGGCCATACATGGCGCCATCCACGATCTCGGCGCCATAGGGGTCGTGCGTCCAGCCTTCGCCGGGGGGCACCACGTCGCCGTGGGCGTTCAGGGCAATGGTCTTGCCGCCGTCGCCGTACGGTCTGCGCACGATGAGGTTGGTGATGGACTCCATGCCGTAGGCCAGCACATCGGAAGCGGGCACCGCGTGTTTTTCGGCCTCGTAGCCAAACTCCTTGAGCAGCTCGGCTGTGCGTTCGGCGTGGGGTGCGTTGTTTCCGGGCGGGGTGTCGGTGGGCACGCGCACCAGGGCCTGCAGAAAGCGCACTTCCTCGTCGAAGTGCTGGTCGATCCAGGCGTCCAGCGCTGCGTAGTTCTGTGGGGTGTTCGTCGTCATGGTTGTTGTTCCTCGGCAAGTTGGCGCAGCACCTGGGTGAAGGCGTCCACGGCCAGCTGCATGTCGTTGTTGGTGGTGGATTCGAGCGGGTTGTGGCTGATGCCGGAGTTCTGGCCGCGCACAAAGAGCATGGCCTGGGGCATGATTTCGTGCAGCTTCATCGCGTCGTGCCCCGCGCCGCTGGGCATGCGGAACACGGGCACGCCCAGGGTGTCCACTGCGCGCTCCCACTGGTGCTGCCAGGCGGGCGCACTGGGCGCGGCGGCGGCGCGCATGGATTCTTCCAGGGTGTAGCGCAGGCCACGCCGGGCCGCGATGTGGGCGAGCTGCTCTTTCACATCGCTCACCAGCGCATCGCGCTGGGCATCGGTGGGGGCGCGCAGATCCAGTGAAAACAGGCAACGCCCCGGCACCACGTTGATGGAGCCAGCGGGCACCTGCAGCTGGCCGATGGTGCCCACCGAGTCGCCATCCTGCGCGGCGCGCTGCTCCACATACAGCGCCAGCTCGGCCACGGCCACGGCCGCGTCGCGGCGGCGGTCCATGGGGGTGGTGCCCGCGTGGCTGGCGGTGCCGATCATCTCGCACAGAAAACGCACACTGCCGTTGATGGAGGTGACCACGCCCAGGGGCAGGTCCAGCTCGTTGAGCACGGGGCCCTGCTCGATGTGCACCTCGATGAAACCCAGGTACTGCGCAGGGTCGCGCTGCAGCTTGGGGATGTCGTCAATGCACAAGCCCGCATGCTGCATGGCCGCGCGCATGGTCACACCATCCACGTCCTTCTGGTCGAGCCAAGCGGGGTTGAAGTCGCCGATGAGAGCGCCCGAGCCCAGGAAAGTGGCCTTGTAGCGCTGGCCTTCCTCTTCGGCAAAGCCCACCACCTCGATGCCGAAAGGCAGACGTTTGCCGGCGCGGTGCAGCTCGCGCACGCAGGCCATGGGCACGAAGATGCCCAGGCGGCCGTCGTATTTGCCGCCGTTGCGCACGGTGTCGTAGTGGCTGCCGGTCATGAGATAGCGTGCGCCTGGGCCCGCCGGGTGGTAGCGGCCCACCACGTTGCCCACGGCGTCGATCTCCACCTCGTCAAAGCCGCAGTCGCGCATCCAGTGGCTGATGCGCTGTGCGCAGGCGCGGTGTGCGTCGGTGAGGTAGGTGACGGTGAGCTGGCCTTTTTCGGCAAAGCCGGGGTCGGAGTGCTCGGCCAGTTTTTCCTGCCAGTCCCACACGTCGTTGCCCAGCACGGGCTCGGCCGCGAACTTGTCGTTCAGGCGAATCTCGGCAATGCGGTGGATGTTGCGCAGGGCCTCGCCCAGTTCGAACTCGGGGTGGTTGTCCAGGCGCCGCGCAAAGGTGTCGATGATCTCCCGCTTGGGCAGGCCCGTGCCGCGCGGCCCGCGCACGGCCAGGATGAACGGGAAGCCGAAGCGCTCGTTGTAGGCCGCGTTGAGCTGCTGGATGCGCTCGAACTCCTCGGGCGTGCAGTGGGTCAGGCCCGCCGTGCTTTGCTCGTTGGTGGATTCGGCCGTGAGGTTTTTTGCCACCATGGCTTTGCCCGCCAACTCGGGGTGGGCGCGGATCAGGCCCAGCTGAGCGTCCAGCTCGGCAGTGCGCACCACCTGCGCCAGCGCGTGCTTCAGGTGCGCCAGCGTTCGGAAGGGCCGCTGCGCCAGGGCCTGCTCGGCAATCCAGGGCGAGTGTTCGTACAGCCCGTCCAGCAGCGCCAAGGCCTCGGCGGGGCTGGCGGCGTTGAGTTGTTCCAGGGTCAGTGGCATGGTGGGTGCTTCAAAAAAGTGAGCTGCTAGCGCTTATAGGATAAGCGCTGGAGGCCAATTTGGTTCATCAATGTGGCTCACACGGTTGGCGCGGGATGATGCTGCGCCCAGTGGCGCGCAATGTCGATGCGCCGCGCCACCCATACCTTGTCATGCTGTGCGATGTGGTCCAGAAAACGTTGCAGCGCCGTGATGCGGCCGGGGCGGCCCAACAGGCGGCAATGCATGCCGATGCTCATCATCTTGGGGGCGTTGTCACCGTCGGGGTCACCCTCGGCATACAGTGCGTCGAAGGTGTCCTTCATGTACTGAAAGAACGGGTCGGCGTGCGAGTAACCCTGTGGCAGGGCAAAGCGCATGTCGTTGCAGTCCAGCGTGTAGGGCACGATGAGCTGCGGTGCCGTGCTGCCATCGGTTTTGCGCACCTTCATCCAGAAGGGCAGGTCATCGCCGTAGTAGTCGCTGTCATATTCAAAGCCGCCAAAGTCGGCCACCAGGCGGCGGGTGTTGGGGCTGTCGCGGCCGGTGTACCAGCCCAGGGGTCTCTCACCCGTCATGCGTTGGAGGATGTCCATGGCCTCTTGCATGTGGGCGCGTTCCACCTCTTCAGGGATGTGCTGGTAGTGAATCCACTTGAGGCCGTGGCAGGCGATCTCGTGGCCCAGCTCCACCAAGGTGGCTGTGAGCTCGGGGTGGCGCTGCAGAGCAGTGGACACGCCAAACACCGTGAGCGGCAGATTGCGTTTTTCAAACTCGCGCAGGATGCGCCACACGCCGGCGCGCGAGCCGTATTCGTAGATGCCCTCCATGCTCATGTGCCGCTCGGGGTAGCTGGCGGGGTTGAACATTTCGGAGAGGAACTGCTCGCTGCCCGCGTCGCCATGCAGCACGGCGTTTTCGCCGCCTTCCTCGTAGTTCAGCACAAACTGCACGGCAATGCGCGCACCGCCCGGCCACTGCGCGTGGGGTGGGGTCTTGCCGTAGCCGATGAGGTCGCGGGGGTAGGCTTGGGTTGAGTCGTAGATCATGGGAATGCGGAAAACTTCGGAAGGTCAGGCAGTGATGGGGGCCAGGGCGGCGGCCAGGTCGCTGGCCGGGCGCTTGCGGTCAAAGGTCAGGCTGGCTTCGACATGTTCGAGGTGGCTTTGCATCAGGGCGACGGCGCGTTCTTCGTCACGCGCGGCCAGGGCTGTCACGATGTCGGCGTGCTCCTCGTGCGAGTGTTCTGCGGCGCTGGCCGACTGGTACATCAGCGTGATGAGCGCGCAGCGCGAGATCAGGTCGCCCAGCATCTGCGCCAGCACCTCGTTGCCCATCAGCTCGGCCATGCGCACATGGAAGTCGCCCAGCAGCTCGGTGCGGCTGCTGGCGTCGGCGGTGTCCATGGCCGCCTTCTCGCTGGCCACATGGGTGCGCAGCGCCTTGATCTTGGCGGGGGTTATGCTCTGCACGAAGGCGCGGGTCATCTCGGTCTCCAGCATGCGGCGCACGGCGAACACCTGGCGCGCTTCTTCCACCGAAGGGGTGGACACGAACGCGCCGCGCGCGGGCTCCAGCGTGACGAGGCGGTTTTGCGCAAGCTGAAACAGCGCCTGGCGCACCAGCGTGCGCGACACGCCAAAGTGGTCGGCCAGTTTCTGCTCGGCCAGTTTGGTGCCCGGCTGCAGGCGGTGCTCTACGATGGCGCGGGTCAGAGCGTCAACAATGGCGCTGGTGGATGAGGATTCCATGGCGGCATGATACGGTGGATGGCGAAAAGTGTATACACTTTTGGTCTACACACTGCGGTCCGGCAATCCTCGTCGATTGGCCGTGGTCCCCACTTCAGGAGATTCCCTATGGGATTGAGCACCCACGTTCTGGACACCATGAACGGCTGCCCCGCCGCTGGCATGGAGGTGGCCCTGTACTCCACCGACGGCGACAACGCCACCCTCATCAAGCGCCTGGTGCTGAACCACGATGGCCGCACCGATGCCCCGCTGTTTGACAACGCCAGCCTGCGCACCGGCACCTACCGGCTGCGGTTTGATGTGGCGGGGTACTTCAAGGCCCGGGGTGTGGAGTTGCCCGAACCCAATTTTCTGAACCAGGTGAGCCTGGACTTCGGCATTGCGCACGCCGACCAGCACTACCACGTGCCCTTGCTGGTCAGCCCGTGGAGCTATTCGACCTACCGTGGGTCGTGAGAGGTACTGCTGCGGTGCGTGGCATCGCGTGGCCGTCTTTACTGGCGCTGCCCGGACCAGAGATGCCAAGCAAGGGCCGCCCCGCAGCGAGGGCATCGTCCCCTTTCCCGAAGTCGCGGAGCGATTTCGAGAGAAGGGGGAAGCGGCGTAGCCGCTCAGGGGGATGTACCTAATGCTGCCCTTCGGTGAGCGTATCGAGCTGGAAATGCCCGCTTTTGTCCCACAACCAGGTGTCGGTGTAAGTGACCTTGCCCATGCGCGTGGGCGCAGGGAAGGGGGCTGCGGCGCGCACGGTGCGTTCGATTTCGGCCACCACCTCGGGGGCGTGTTTGGGAGCACGCATCCAGCGCAGGCGCGTGACCTTGCCGGCGCGGTCGATATCCACCTCCAGCACGCCGATGGCATACAGCATGGGCGGCAGCTTGCCCTTGTACACACGCTGTGCGTTCAGGCCATAAAGGTGGGTGGCGGCGTCTTCGCGGTAGGCGCGTGCCGTGCTGGCGGCAGACGCGCGGGCCGAGCCTGCGGCAGCGGGCACAGGCCCCTTGACGCTGGCGGTGTCCGGGCTGGGCATGGTGCTGTCCTGCGCCGGGGCTGGTGGCTCGGGGGCCGACTTACAGGCCGCCACCAGCGATGCAACGGCGGCCATGAGTCCGGCAAGCAGCCAGGGGCTGCGGTGGCTGGAGGAGCGCTCGGTGGGGGTGGGCGGCATGATGGCTTTTGTGAACTGAACGATGCCCCGTGGGGCGGGCGACCCTTGGTGGCGTGAAGGATCTGGATTGACTGATGTACTTTTGTTGCTGGACGGCCTTGCAGCCGCCCCCGCCTGTCTGGTAAGGGTGGAGTCTACCGAAGGCTCGGCCCCGCGTGAACCCGGCGCGTGGATGGCCGTGTTCGCAGACCGTATCGTGGGCACCATCGGCGGCGGCCATCTGGAGCTGCAGGCGATTGCCGAAGCGCGCCGCCGCCTGGGCGGTGTGCCCGGCCCGGCCCCGGGGCAGCCACCCATGCGTTTTGCACTGGGCCCGGCGCTGGGGCAATGCTGCGGGGGCGTGGTGTACCTGGGTTTTGAGGTGCTGACCGCTGCCGACCTGGCCCCCGCTGCGGGTCTGCGCGCGCGCCTGTCGCCGCACCAGCACCCCGTGGCACTGTTCGGTGGCGGCCATGTGGGCCACGCGCTGGCGCGGGTGCTGGCGCCGCTGCCGTTTGCGCTGACCTGGATCGACAGCCGCGACGGCATCTTCCCTAGCCCCACGCCCGAGGGCGCGGTCTGCGAACACTCCGAGCCCGGGCAACTGGCTGTGCCCCGCCTGGCGCCGGGCAGCCGCGTGCTGATCATGAGCTTCAGCCATGCCGAAGACCTGGACGTGGTGGCCGCCTGCTTGCGCCGCCAGCGTGAACAGGGCGACCTGCCTTTCATCGGCCTCATAGGCAGCAAGACCAAATGGGCGACGTTTCGCAATCGCCTGAACGGGCGCGGCTTTGCACAGGACGAACTGGCCCAGGTCACCTGCCCCATTGGAATCCCCGGCATTGAGGGCAAGGAGCCCGAAGTGATCGCCGTGGCGGTGGCTGCGCAGCTGCTGCAGACGCTGAAGGGGGCGGGCTGAGGGTAATTCCGGGCCTCCATGCCTCGGATTGGGGCTGGAGTCGGGAACAATTCCTGCATACACTTTTCAACGGATTTGTTGACGGTTTACGGGTCGCAGCGGTGCCCCGGCGGGTTTGCCCGCCAAGGTGCGCGACCAAAATTTCTGCTCAGAGCGCCCGCAGTGGTGAGCAGGTTTGCTGTTTGGCGCTGACGCGCCATCAAGGTTGAGATATGGAAAGCTACTTTCTCGACTGGGCCAACCTGCTGTTGCGCTGGGTCCACGTCATCACCGCCATCGCCTGGATTGGCTCGTCGTTCTACTTTGTCTTCCTCGACAGCAGCCTCACGCCGCCCGAAGACGAAGACCTCAAAAAACAGGGCGTCAGCGGCGAGCTCTGGGCCGTGCACGGCGGCGGGTTCTACCACCCGGTCAAGTTCGCCGTGTCGCCGCCCAAGCTGCCCGGCCACCTCCACTGGTTCTTCTGGGAAAGCTACAGCACCTGGATCAGCGGCTTTGCGCTGTTCACCGTGTCGTACCTCTACAGCGCCAGCACCTACCTCATCGACAAGTCGAAGATGGACTGGGCGCCTGCCACGGCCATCGTGGTGGCGCTCGCGTTCTTCGTCGTGTTCTGGCTGCTGTACGACGCGATCTGCCGCATCTTTGGCCAGAGGAAGAACGGCGACGCCATCGTGGGTGCGCTCGTCTTCGTGCTGGTGTGCATCGCCTCGTGGCTGGCCTGCCACTGGTTTGCTGGCCGCGCAGCCTTCTTGCTGGTGGGCGCGATGATCGCCACGGCCATGAGTGCCAACGTTTTCTTTTGGATCATCCCCGGCCAGCGCACCGTGATCGCACAGATCAAGGCGGGCGAACCGGTGGACCCGATCCACGGCAAGCGCGGCAAACAGCGCAGCGTGCACAACACCTACTTCACGCTGCCGGTGCTGTTTGCCATGCTGAGCAACCACTACAGCTTTACCTGGAGCCACCCGCAAAACTGGCTGGTGCTGATCCTGATGATGTTTGCGGGCGCCGCCATCCGCCAGTTCTTTGTGATGCGCCACGGCTACAAGCTGGGCCGCAACGGCAACCCGCTGCCCTATGCGCTGGTGGGCGTGGCCGTCATCGTCGGCGCCATCGTGTGGATGCGCCCCGCGCCCATGGCTGCTGTCAGTGGTGCTCCTATTTCAGGAGCTGCTAGCGCAATTCCAGAAAGCGCTAGCGGCCAAAATGATTACAAATCGGTGCAAGCCGTGCTGGAGCAGCGCTGCTACCTGTGCCACGGCGAGGCGGTGCAGATGAAGAACCTGCGGCTCGACTCGCCGGACATGGTCAAGCAACACGCCCAGGCCATCTACCAGCAGGTGGTGGTGCAAAAACTCATGCCCATGAACAACGCCACGCAGATCACCGACGCGGAGCGGGCGCTGATCGGGCGCTGGTTTGAGGCGGGGGCGGCCACGGGGCCTTGAGGTTTGCGGAGTACGAGGGCAGGATTGGGCCAGGAGCTGCGGTGGCGTCAGCGGAGGCTGATGCTTAACGCCGAGGTCAATCGGCAAAAGTGCAGAGAATTTTTGTCCGCGTTGAACCGTTGAGGCTGTAAAAAAACTGGCACAGCCCTTGCAGTCTCTTCGGCCAAGGAGATCGCAAGCCATGGCCCGCTACAAACCTCAGGAGTGCAACAGCCTGCTATTGCCTGTTGTCTTATCCGAGCAAATCGTCCCCGGCAGCTTTGCCTTCGCGTTGAACTATCTGGTTGATCACGAATTGGACCTTGTGCCATTGGACGCACGTTTCAAGAACGATGAGACCGGCGCCAGCGCCTACGACCCGCGTGTCATGCTCAAGATCGTGCTACTGGCCTACAGCCAGGGCCTGATCTCCAGCCGGGTCATTGAGCGAGCCTGCGTGCGCAACATCCAGTTCATCGCCATCAGCGGCGACAGCCAGCCCAGCCATGCCCATATCGCCAAGTTTGTGGCCCATCTGAGCGAGCAGATCAAACTCTTGTTCAGCCAAGTATTGATGACCTGTGATGCGATGGGACTCATTGGCCGGGAGATGTTCGCCATCGACGGCGTCAAACTGCCCAGCAACGCCAGCAAAGAGCGCAGCGGCACCCATGAAGAACTGCGCCACCGTGCTGACCGCCTGGACAAGGCGGCAGACAAGATACTGACCCTGCACCAAGCCCGGGACAAGCAAGGCCACGACGCAGACCTTGCGCCAGATCGCCAAGCCCGCATAGACGCCTTGCGTCAAGAAGCCGCTCGCACGCGGGAGTTTGTTGCGAGTAACGCCCCACGACTGAACCGCAAAGGCCAGGAACTCAAGAACAACGTCACCGACCCCGACAGCGCCAAGATGGCCACCAGCAAAGGCGTCATTCAAGGCTACGCGGCCCAGGCCGCAGTAGACAGTGCCAACCAGATCATCATTGCCGCAGATGTCATCGGCTCAGGCTCAGAGCAAGCCATGCTGGTGCCCATGATCGAACAATCCGATCCCTACCGCACGAACAACACCTTGGTTACGGCCGATGCGGGGTACCACAGCGATGCCAATGTGCAGTACCTCTTAGACAACGGCATCCCGGCCCTGATAGCAGACAACCAGATGCGCAGCCGCGATGAGTGCTTTGAAAGTCAGGGCAGATACAAGGACAAGCCAGACCCGCTGTATGAGAAGACGGCAACCGGGCAGTCAACAAAGCCCAAGCGGTTCCAGCCCAAAGACTTCTGCTTTAACGACGACAACACCGCCACCTGCCCAGCAGGCAAGGGCATGACCAGCCCGGGCAGCAGCTACACAACCGCCAGTGGACTGCACTGCCAGACCTACACCGCACGGGCGGTGGACTGCAACGTCTGCCCCTTGAGCGGCCAATGCCTGAGGGGGCCGCTCAAACCCAATGACGGGCGGGGCCGTCAGGTCAATCGCTTTGAGCCCAAGGAAAAAGACCCGATGCACCCGAGCGAGCGCATGCGGCGAGCGATTGACTCACCCAGGGGGCGGCAGCTGTACAGCCAACGCATTGGCACCGTAGAGCCGGTATTTGCCAACATCAGGCACAACAAGCGGCTGGCACGGCTGAACCACCGTGGGCGGGAAAAGGTCAACACGCAGTGGAACCTGTACTGCATGGTGCACAACATTGAGAAATTGGCCAGGACGGAAGTAGGTGCTGGGGTGAGGCGGTAGGGGCGCAACCGGCAATCGAGGCGCAGGCAGACCCAACAGAGGGCTGAAACTGCGGCAAACTTGAGACATGAACGCAAAAGCCCCGAGCATCCTCAAGTACAGCACGCAACGGGCTGCCGGGGGCAATGTGAAATCGGTTTTTTTACAGCCTCGTTAGTTTGGCTGGTGACAGATGCAAAGGCCGTTGAGATGCCCATTTTGAAGCGGTTTGGTTTTGACGCTAAGCGACCTGTTGATGCAAGCGTCAAGCTGCCACACCAAAAAGGGCTCCAACTCCAGCGGTAAGTCCCATGGCCAATGCTCCCCAGAATGTCACACGGGTGGCAGACACGAGCAATGGAGATCCCCCGGCGCGCGCTGCAATCAGTCCGAGGAGTGCAAGAAAGAAGAGTGAGCTCGCCGCAAGACCCAACATGAGTGAAGAGGCAGGTAGCACGAGAACCATTAGCAGGGGTAGAAATGCGCCTGCGGCAAACGTGCCAGCGGATGCCAGCGCGGCCTGAACGGGTTTGGCGGCCAAGGTATCCGATATGCCTAGCTCGTCTCGCGCATGCGCGGCCAGCGCGTCATGTGCCATCAATTTTGTTGCGACGCTCGATGCCAATGTCTCGTCAAGTCCGCGCTTGACGTAGATAGCCACTAGCTCTGCATGCTCCTGAGTGGGGTTCTCCACCAGTTCAGCTTTTTCGCGAGTCAGATCTGCGCTTTCGGTATCGGCTTGTGAGCTGACAGAAACATACTCGCCTGCAGCCATGGACATGGCCCCAGCGACGAGGCTTGCAACGCCTGTAACGAGAATCGTCCTGGTGCTTGCACCTGTCGCCGCGACGCCCAAGACAAGGCTTGCAGTAGACACAATCCCATCATTGGCGCCGAGAACTCCAGCGCGTAGCCAGCCTGTTCGGTGCGTTCTATGTCGTTCGCTGTGCTTCATAGGTAGCCCATGGTTGTTTACGACGCCTCGCGGGATGTATCCCGCTAACGTGGCGAAATGCGCTGGACTGTGCGGGATATTCTGAACACCGATTCCGCCTGGATGTGACCTGCAGCCTGGGATTTTGGACGACGCGCTGTGAAAACGCCCAGGTGTAAAAATTCTGCGAAACCGGCAGGGCTCCGTCGAGCGGACTATAGCCTGCGAAGTCCCAAGGCAGCGGGACAGAGACTTAGATTCGGGTTGCGAACAGAAGCAACGACTGGATTGGTCAGCGGTGCTCCCAGGCGCGTTTGGACTCGACGCGGGGTGGCCTGCCTCGCGCGTCTTCCAACCTCAATGGCCGACTGAGCCACGCTGCGGGCACGGCCTCTGCGCTGTGCGTAAGCCGATTGCGGTGTAGTCGCTCAACAAGCCCAACAACCGTGCTGCCTCCCAAATCCCTATGCCGCCAGCACATCCTGCAACGCCCGCGTTGCCGCCAGCGCGCCCAGAGCGGATTCTGTAAACCCACCATGCAGCACCACCCCGGTCGCTGCCTGCTTGGCTTCGTGCTTGGCCACGGCTGCCAGGTTGGCCACTTCCTCGGCATGCCGAAAACGCCCGGGGGTGATGCGCACCGCACCAATGGCCAGCGTGGTGCACGGAAAGAACCGCTGCACACCATGCCGGTCTTCGGCCTGGATGCCGCCCGCCTGCCGCGCGGGCTCGTCAAACAGCGTGAGCGCTTCGCGGGCAAAGGCGTCCACGATGTTCTTGCAGCGCTGCAGCCAGTTGCTGCTTTGAAAGATCAGCATGAAATCGTCCCCACCCACATGGCCCACGAAGTCGCGCCGCGCGTCGCAGTGCGCTGTGGCCAGACGGGCGACGAGGCGGATCATCTGGTCGCCGCGCCAGTAGCCGTAGTGGTCGTTGAAGGGCTTGAAGTTGTTCAGGTCGGCATAGCACGCCACGAACTCGGTGTGGTGGTCCAGCAGGCGCTGCATGTGCAGGCTGATGGGGATGTTGCCGGGCAAAAAGGTGAGCGGGTTGGCGTGGCGCGCGGCTTCGATGCGGGTCTCGGTCACGGCGCGCACCAGTTGGTCGCCCGTGCCCAGGCCCAGGTAGCGGCCGTTGTCGGTGACGATGTAGCCGTCGTTCAGGTAGCGCTGGTCCTGCGAGGTGAGGATGCCCACGAGCTGGTCCACATCGCAGTCCAGCTCGACCACGCGCGGTGCCTGGTTGGCAAACGCCAGGCACGATTTGCGGCCATGCACCTCGCGAAAGTACAGCGTGGCGTAGTGGTTCATGAACTGCTGGCGGTTGATGAGCGCCACGGGGCGCGTGCCGTCCACCACGGCCAGCGCGTGTAGGTCGGTGCGCTCATGGAACATGGCGGCCACTGCATCGTTGCTGGTGGCGGGCGCGGCGGTGGGCGCCTGCACCACCAGCAGGCTGCGCAGGATGCCCGGGCGCGCCGTCTGGCCCAGGTGCGGCAGCACGGCCACGCGGCGGTCCTGCATCACTTCCTGTGCCGGGCTCTCCACGGCCTCACGCGGGGCCCTGGCAGGGCGGCCCAGCAGCCAGCCTTGTCCGTAAGGGACGTCCAGGTCGCGCAGCGCGCGCAGGTCGTCGCGTGTCTCGATGCCTTCGGCAATCAGCTTGGTGCCAAACATATGGGCTATGCCCTTGATGGCCTGCAGCATCTGCAGGTTCTCGGGCTGGTTGCTGATGTCGCGGATGAAGTACTTGTCGATCTTCACGAAGTCGGGCTTCACCTCGGACCACAGCCGCAGGCTGGAGCGGCCGTCGCCAAAGTCGTCCAGCGCCAGCCGCGCGCCGCAGGCGTGCACCGCCTTGATGGCCTGGCGCAGCTGGGGCATGTCGGTCACGCGCTCGTGCTCGGTGATTTCCAGCACCAGAAGGCGGGCGCTCACGCCAAAGCTGCGCACGGCCTCGCCCAGCATCGGCGCGCCCACCAGGGCCACCCCGTGCACCAGCGCGTCGGCGCTGATGTTCACAAACAGGCGGCCCGGAGCCTTCTGAACGCCCCACTGCTGCAAGGCGGTGAACACGCACAGCAGCTCGAAGTCCTGCAGGATGTGCTCGCGCCGCGCCAGCTCCAGCAAGGCATCGGGCGTGTGCAAAGGGGTGCCCTCGGGGCCCCGGATCAGGGCTTCGTGGGCATACACGCTGCCCTCGCGCAGATCGGCCAGGGGCTGAAACACGCAGTGCAGGCCCCCTTCGCGCATGAGTTGTGCCAGAGGGCCCTTGCCATGGCGCGCAGCCGGGGACAGCAAGGCCATCATCGCCTCCAGTCGGCTCCAAAGGGGGTTGTGCGTCACGGTAGATGGGGGGCTCTGAGCAAGGTGCCCACGATATCGGCCGGGTGTGACAACCTTGTTACACACTGTTTCCGTGAGGTGACAGGCCATCCCCTGGGGTGGTCGTTCCGAGGGGCATGCAAGCTGTTTATGCGTTGGCTCAACCCTGGCGCAGCGGCAGGGCTGCCGCGAAGGTTCAGTTTGATCTTGCTCAATGACCGGCGGTCCGGGGCGCGGCACAGTCCGTCCCATGCTGCCCTCTACCTATTTCTCACTGCCCGCCGAAACCGAGGTGATTGCCGCCGGTGAAGTGCTGCGCAGGCGCAACGAGGTGCTGACGTCTGTGCTGCACCTCGAAAGTGGCCGCGTGCTTCGCGGTGTGCTCGACGATGGCTACCTGCGCCACCAGCTGGGGGCCGTGGAAGGGCCGTTCTGGCTCGATGCCGCGTCGGCCCTGATGGGCATGCCGCTGCCGGTGGACATGGTGGCCGACACCCGTGTGCAGGTGCGCCGCCTTCCCATCGAGGAGTTTCGCCGCAGCCTTGCAGAAATGCCGGCGGGTGCGCGGGGCCTGTTGCTCGACATGGCGCAGGGCTACCGCCAGCAGTCCGAGCTGGCCGTGAGCCGCCTCGCGCAGGATGCCGAATCGCGCTGCGCGCAGTGGTTGCTCAACCACGCCGAGCCCGACCACAGCGGCACCATGCAGGTCACGCTGCACCAGCGCAAGCGCCTGATTGCGGCGCAGTTGGGCATCGCGCCCGAAACCTTCTCGCGCGTGCTGCGCCATCTGCGGGAGCTGGGCCTTATCCACGGCACGGGCAATGTGCTGAACCTGCCCCAACCCCGGGCGCTGCAGTCGATGGCCGGTTGCTGAACTGAACCCAGCGTGGATGGCTTCGGCGCCGCGCGAAAAATAGCGCCCACCGCCTCTGCTACTGGCGCGCCGCGCGCCAGCGCACCCGTGGAACTGGCTTTGCCAGGCCACTGGGTGCGCCCCCTCCGGGGGAAGCCGCGCAGCGGCTCAGGGGGGCTTCCTCGTCAGGGTTTGTCCTTGGGTTTCACTGAGGGTTCTACCCAAGCCCTGGGCTGCAGGGGCTGCGTATATTTGTTGGGACCTGTCCGGTTTGACCTGTCCCCATGCCCAACGCCACCCCTTCGCGCCCATCGGGCGCTCCCTGCGCGGAGTGTCCATGACGCCCCCGACCCACCCTGCGCCGCCACAGGACGCGCCGGGCTGGTCAATGCCCGGTCCGCTGGTGTTGCGGCTGGTGCTGGTGGCGGTGCTGGCCGTGGGGCTGTCGGGGGCGGTGTCGGCGTGGCTGGTCACGCGGGCCTCCGGGCAAGAGGCCATGCGGCGGGTGGTGAGCCAGCAGACCGATGAGGTCGAGGTGGTGGCCCGCCTGCTGGCCAGCAAGATCGAGCAAAGCCAGAAGGTGTTGCGCACGGTGGCTGCTGGTATTACGCCCGCCATGCTCGAATCACCCTCGGCCCTCGAATGGCTGCTCCAGCAGGGTCTGCCCGCCGTTCAGTTCTTTGATGCGATGCAGGTCGCCCGCGACAACGGCGAACTGCGGCTGAACCTGCGAGGGGGGCGGCTGGACAAGGCCTCCAACCTGGACCCCGCCGAGCGCGATGCGCTGCGCCGCACGCTCATTGACGGCAAGCCGCTGGTGTCCGAGCTGATTGCCGGGCGCACCAGCGACGCGCGTGTGATGTTCACCATGCCGCTGCACCGCGAAGACGGCACCGTGCTGGGTGTGGTGGCGGGTGCGTTGCGCCTGCAGTCGCAGGGCCTGCTGCCGCCGTCCATGACGCTGCCCGCGCGCGATGATTCGCGGCTGCTGGTCTTCACGCGCGACGGTACCATCCTCTCGCACTCGGACCCCACCCGCATCATGGGCAAGGTAAGCGACGAGGCGGGCCTGGCGCCCGTCTACAGCCGCTGGCTGGAGCAGGCCCAGCCAGTGGTAGGGCGGGGCACGACCCATCTTGAAGACCAGCACATCGTCAGCATGGCGGGCATGCCGCTGCCGCAATGGATCGTGGCGCGGGTCAGCCCCTCGCAGGCGCTGCTGGCGCCACTGCAGGGCGCGCAGCGCGAAGCCTGGTGGCTGGCCGCTGCCAGCATGGCGCTTTGCATGCTGCTCGTGGCCGGGCTGATGGCCTGGATGGCGCAGCCTCTGGCGCAGCTCACGCACAGTGCCCGCCAGCTGCTGCGGCGCAGCACGCGCGCTGGCCCGCCGCAGGGCACCGTCGCCTGGCCACGTGCGGGGGGTGAAGTGGGCGAACTGGTTCAAATGTTCCAGGGCATGGTGCAGCAGGGCAGCCTGCAGCAGCAGCACAAGGCCACGCTGGACGGGCAGTTCCAGGCCGTGCTGGACAGTGCCTCCGTGGGCATCGTCATCTCGCGCCACGGCATCCTGGAGGTGGTGAGCCGGCAGGCCTGCCTGATGCTGGGCTACACAGAGGGCGAACTGCAGGGCCATCCGGCGCGCACACTGTATGCCAACGATGCCGAATACGGCCGCATTGGCGAGCGTGTGCAGGCCGAGTTCGCCGCACATGGCGCCTTCGACGGCGATGTCTGCTTCATGCGCAAGGACGGCACCCCCGTATGGGCCCGCGTGCAGGGCCGTGGTGTGCGGCCCGACGAGATGGCGGGCGGCACCGTCTGGATTCTGGAGGACATCACCGCTGCACGCGAGGCACAGATGCAGCAGGCGTGGGAGCGCACGCACGATGCCCTGACCCAGCTTTACAACCGCAACGCGTTTGACGAGCGCCTGGGCCTGCTGCTGGCCGAACGCTCGATGCGCCCGCGCGCACCGGATGCAGACAGCAGTGAAGCAGCCGGGGACGGCGTGGTGCTGTTTCTGGACCTGGACCACTTCACCGTGGTCAATGACATTGCCGGGCATGACGCGGGCGATGACGTGCTGCGCCATGTGGCCCGCTTGCTTGAATCCCAGGTGCGCCAGATCGGCTGGGCCGCGCGGCTGGGCGGCGACGAGTTTGCGGTGGTGCTGCCCGGCTGTGCGCTGGCACGGGGCCAGGCGGTGGCGGAGCAGCTGCGCGCCTCGGTACAGGCGTGGGAGCCTTCGTACCAGGGGCGCAGCTTCACGCTGGGGGTGAGCATCGGGTTGGTGGTGCTCGATGCGAGTCTGCAGGATGTGCCGTCGGTGCTGTATGCGGCCGACATGGCGTGCTACGACGCCAAGCGCGCGGGGCGCAACCGGGTGGAGACGCGCCATGCGAGCCAGGCGACGGCGTCGGGGCGGATGGCGCTGGGAGCGGCGTGAGCAGATCTCAAAAGATTTCGGGGTATAGCGCTTTCTGGTATTGCGCTGACAGCTATCTTTTTTGAAGTCTATCGTTTGGAAAATGCTGAGGAGTGCACGGTGGCGCTTACTCGCATCCTAAGCACGCCCGAAACATGCACTACAGGCTATATGCTATAAAAATAGTAGCTATTAGCGCTTGTCTGGTAAGCGCTAGAGCCAAAAAACATTACAAAATCCGCCCGTGCCACCACACCGACAGCCCGGCTGCCAGCAATGCCAACGTCGCCCCCAGCAACGCCAGCAATGACGAGATTTCGGTTTCCCGCTTCTCCACCGTCAGCCGTGAGCTGAGC
>Ga0067045_1003865_pt1 | contig 23192 bp, 22 predicted proteins | sample TerdegcTABiofilm_FD_59184 | JGI IMG/M metagenome (GOLD analysis project Ga0067045, IMG submission 59184) | Combined Assembly of (Gp0054472, Gp0054536) Wastewater bioreactor microbial communities from Singapore -Terephthalate degrading...
GCGACGCCTACGGCCACGCCGACAGCGACGGGCACGGGCACGGCGACGCCTACGGCCACGCCGACAGCGACGGGCACGGGCACGGCGACGCCTACACCCACGCCGACAGCGACGGGCACGGGCACGGCGACGCCTACACCCACGCCGACGGGCACAGGCACGGCGACCCGGACGCCGACGGCGACGGCCAGCGCCACGCCGACAGCCACAGCGACACGGACCCCGACGGCGACGGCCACACCCACCGCGACCACCACCGGCACGGCGACCCGGACGCCGACGGCCACGCCCACCACCGGCCCAGGGCGCACGTTCTCCGGCTACGTGTACGAGGGGTATCCCAGCGACCATTCTCATCCTCTCGCGGGCGCCGGCGTCACGCTGTGGGGTAGCAACGACTCCGCGTCGCCCTACGGCACCTGGCTTGGCTACATGCAGACAGGGCCAACCGGCTACTTCCAGATCACCGCGCCCGGCTCTGCCGTGTACACGTACTACAACATCGTGGAGACGAACCCGGCCGGCTACTATTCCACCGGCGCGGTGGCGGGCGCGGGTGGGGTTGTGAGGACGGTGGACTGGATTCAGTACACAAGCGTTCCCGCGGGCACGTACAGCGGCAACGAGTTCTACGACAGGCCAATGCCCACATCCACGCCAACACCCACATCCACGCCTACCTTTACGCCTACGGCCACACCCACCGGCACTCCCACGCGCACGCCTACGTCCACCCCGACGGTTTCGCCCTCGCCGACGCCGACGCCAACACACACGAGCACGCCGACGCTGTCGCCCACGGTAACGCCGACGCCGACGGCCACCGGCACCCCGACCCGGACAGCCACGCCGACGGTTACTCCGACTCCTTCGGGCGTGATTGATGGCATCGTGTGGGAAGACGCGAACCGCAACGGGGCGCTGAACTGGGGCGAGCCTGGCATCGGCAACGTTACGGTGGACCTGTATCGCGACGAGGACGGCGACGGTCTTCTCTCGGCAGCCGACATCTACCTGGAGACCACGACCACAACGCGGGCAAGCGGGTTCTTCGCCTTCAGCAACCTGCGGCGCGGGCGCTACCTGGTTACGGTGAGCGACAGGAACCATGTCCTGGACGGCTACCGCCGCACCACGCCGTCTGATCCCATCCCGGTGCAGTTGACAAGCGACCGGGCGGGGGTTGCGGTGATGTTCGGCTATGCGCGGGTGCCCAAGTACGCGATCTACATGCCGGTGATCATCGTGAACTGGCCGCAGGCAACGGCCGCTGACGGCGCGTCGGCGACCCACGCGCCAGGAGGGTACGCGCCATGAGCGGGCGACTCGTAGCGGTGCGGCGCGGGTTCGTGGCCCTGGCCACTGCCCTCGCGCTCTGTGCAATCGTTTTGACCCTCGGCGCGCAGGATGCGACCGTGCAAGGCCAATCGCAGGCGGGCGCGGTCCGCATTCTGCCCCTGCCGGCGCATGTGGACACGGGCGGCGTCGTAACGGTGGAGGTGTGGCTTGAAAACGGCGCCAACTACTACGGCCTGGACCTGCGGCTGTTCTTTGACACATCCCGCTTGCAGGCCGTGTCGGGTAGGGTTACGCCGCTGTGGGAGGTCTTTGACGCGGACGATCACTTCGTCATCAAGAACCAGGTGAACAACGCCACGGGGGAGATTTGGTACGCGGTAACGAACACCAACCCCGCCGACCCCTTCACCGGCACGGGGCGCATCTGCTCCATTACATTCACCGGAGTGGAGCCTGGCGCGGCGGTGCTGGATCTTTACTACGTGAAGGGTTCCACTCGCGATGGGGACGCGCTGTTCCCCATACAGATGGATGGCGCCATCATCGTGGGGTCTGTCCATCGGGTGTACATGCCCGCTGTGATGGCAGGCCCGTAATCCTGTTGGAGGAGGTCCCGGGTTCTGCCTGGGATTCCCCCTCGCCCCCTGGCCCCTGCTCCCCCGGGGGCCAGGGCTCCACCCTGGGGCAGCCTACCATGCCAGGGCTGCCCCAGGCCTTATCTCCGCGAAGCCCGGCGTTGGCTCACTTCTTCCAGCCAGGCGTCGGTGCCGACCTCGGCGCGGCGGATCAGGGCGCGGTACCTCCGGGCGCTTTCCAGCGGGCTGTCCAGGGCCAGGAAGGTGTGGCAGGCGAAGTCTGGGCAAAGCCCGCAGTGCTCCAGCCCCCTGTCCACCGCGCAGCAGCGGAAGACGGGACACTCTGCCCCGTGGGGAAGCCCCAACTGGTAGGCGCATCCCTTGCATCCGCTTTGAAGTTCGGGGCAGTCCCCGCAGTACTTGCCGCACACGGCGGCCCATTTCCGGTCGTCTCTCATGGCCTCATCCTCTTGGGCGTACATTATAGGCCGGCGCCGCGCTTTGCACAACCGCGCGGGCGCAACTTGCCCCCGCCCGTCGTGTTGTACAGAATGCGGAAAGGGGGATGGCGATTGGACTGGATACTTGTGGCGGTTTCAGCAGTGGCGGGGTATCTGTTGGGATCTTTCCCCACCGGATACCTGATGGGCAAGGTGCACCGCATTGACATCCGCCGGTTCGGGAGCGGGCGCACCGGCGGCACCAACGTGCTGCGCACGCTGGGCTGGCTTCCGGCCCTCATCACGGCCGCGGTGGATGTGCTGAAGGGCATGGCGGCGGTGTGGCTGGCGAGGACGCTGGGCGCTCCCGCCGCGGGCCATGCGGCGGCGGCGCTGTTCGCCGTGCTGGGGCACAACTACACGTTCACGCTGAAGTTCAAAGGTGGCGCAGGCGTCGCTCCGATGGTGGGGGCCACCGCCCTCCTGTCGCTCCCCGTGGCGGCGGTGCTGCTGCCGGTGGGGGTTGCCGTGATGGCCGTGTCGCGCTACGCCTCGCTGGGGTCGCTCACGCTGTCGGCGTTGTTCCCGCTGGGGATGGCGATTCAGTGGGTCGGCCACAGGGTGCCCTTCGCCTACTTCGCGGCCTCGGTGGTGATGAGCCTGGTGGTCGTCCTGGCCCACCGCCCGAACATCCGTCGGCTCATCCAGGGGACGGAGCGCAAGATCGGCCAGAGGGTTGCCGTGAGCAATACGGACGAACGCCAAGCGCCGCCGGACGCTACAGCACGCTAGGGCATCCGTCCGCGCCGCGAACTTCTCACGGGAGGAGGCTCGCCAGGCCGACGAGGTCGCCTTCCTCGCCGACGCGCACGTCGGTTCGCACGACGCCCGACCGGGCCAGCCGCTCCAGGCTGCGCTCCAGCCGCCAGCGTTCCCATCCGAACAGTCGCTGGAGTTGCACGGGCGACGCCACCCGCACCGTGGCCAGGTAGCGGGTGAGGATGGCGTCGGCGGCCTGGTTCTCCGAGATGAGACGGGACTGCGCCACCACGTCGGGGAACTGTCGGATGAACAGGTCGTAGACATAACAGTAGCCCCAGCGGTTGGCGTCGGAAATCCCCACCTTGACGATTTTGAACCCCATCTGCAATTCGGCGATGGCGCGGTCAAAGCGCGGGGCGCTGTCCTTGCCCGCCAGGCGGGCTTCCCTGCGCAGGTGGCTGGTGGGCAGCGCGCCATGGGCCAGCAGGGCCTCGTACACGCGCCGGGCTTCCTCGCTGAGCCTGCCCTCTTCGTACTCCTGTAGGTAGTCGTCCAGTTCGCCGAAGTTGCCCGACAGGGCGTAGAAATGCGGGGCCATGTCCAGCGCGATGAACACGGGCTTCTTGCGGAGGAACTTGCCGTAGAGGATCGCCTTGCGCGCGGGGAGGGTGTCCTTCCACTCCCAGGTCAGCCCCAACTCGTAGTCGTCATGGTGTTCGGGCATGGGCCGCTCGCTCCCGCAGATGGCGGCCCACAGGCTCGGCAGTTCCATGTCGGGGGCCGTGAATAGCGCCGCGAGACCCACGTCGTTCAGGAAAACGAGGGCCTCGTCTTCCGTCCGCACGCGCAAGCGGGGCAGTCGCCGGTATTTCTCGTTTCGCCAGGCTTGGAGTTCTTCGGGGCTGAGTTGCATCATAGTCTGCGTTCCGTGTCGCTAGGCGAAATCCCACAGGGATAACTGGTAGGGCGGGCGCTTGCCGTCCAGCAGGATGTAGGGGGCGGCTCGGTCGGCGTCCGCGCCCAGTTGCTTCAGGTCGCGCAGCGTTCGGATGCGGCCCTGCCGTCGCGCGCGGATGACCTGGGCTGCGGTCTTGGGGCCGATGCCCGGCACGCGCACCAACTGCGACAAGTCGGCGCGGTTTACCTCCACCGGAAAGTGCTGGGGATGGCGCATCGCCCAGGCAGCCTTGGGGTCGGTGGACAGCGCGAGAAAGCCGGCGCCGTCAAAGGGCAGTTCGTCCAGCGCGAACCCGTACTGGCGCAGCAGGAAGTCGCACTGGTACAGTCGGTGCTCGCGGAGCGGGGGCGTCGGCGGCAGTTCGGCCAGCGGCGTCCCCGGCTGCGGCTGGAACGCGCTGTAGTAAACGCGCGACAGGCCGAATTGGCGGTAGAGATGGGCCGCGGTGCGGAGAATCTCCTCGTCGGATTCCTGCGCGGCGCCCACCACCAACTGGGTGGTCTGGCTCACGGCGCTCAACCCTTCGGCGCTCTGGCGAATCTCATGCACCCAGCGCATCATCTGGAGCAGGCCGCTGAAGTAGTCCTTGTCGGGGGCGATGCGGCTCAACCGCTCCGGGCCAGGGGCTTCCAGATTCACCGAGACGCGGTCGGCCAGGCGCATGGCCTGCTCCACGTGGGCGCGGCTGGAGCCGGGGAGTATCTTCAGGTGGATGTAGCCGCGGAACCCTTGCTTTCGCCGCACCAGTTCGGCGGTGGCGAGCATGCGGTCCATGGAGCGGGTGGGGGAGCCTGCGACGCCGGAACTCAAGAAGAGGCCCTGCACGCGCCCTCGGAGCGCCAGTTCCTCAAAGGCGCGCGCCAGTTCGTCGGGCGAGAAGGCGATGCGGCGGATGTCGTTGCTGCGGCGGGTGGCGCAGTAGTAGCAGTCGTTCTCGCAGACATTGGTCTGCAGGACCTTGAGCAGGGCCACCTTTTTGCCGTCGGGCATCACGGCGGGGTAAATCCAGCGCCCGATGTCATCCTTGCGGCGGCCCGCCTCCGTGCCGCATGCGCCGCAGCACAGGTCGTATCGGGCCTCTTCGCCCAGGGCCGAGAGTTTCTCCAGCGTATCCATCTCCAGCCTCCGGAACGCCTCTGGAGATAGTATACGAACATTTGTGCTAGTTGTCAAATCGCGCTGGCCCCCATCCAGGCCAGGACCCGCCGCGCCACTACCGATACACGGGCGTGCACCAGTGGCGGTACTTGGGCACCTTGCCGCGCACGATGTCAAAGTACAGGTCGTAAATCTTCTGCGTGATGGGGCCCATCTTGCCGTCGCCGATGATGCGGTGGTCAATCTCCACGATAGGCTCAATCTGGACGCCGGTGCCGCAGAAGAACGCCTCGTCCACGGTGTAGAGTTCGCTGCGGTCCACGTGGCGCACCTCGGTTTCCAGACCGAATTCGGCGCGGGCGACTTCCATTACCGTCTCGCGGGTGATGCCTTCCAGGATGTCGTCGGTAACCGGCGGGGTGATGAGTTTGCCGTTGCGCACCAGGAACAGGTTCTCGGCACTGCCCTCCGAGACGTGCCCGTCGTGGGTCAGGACGATGGCTTCGTCGCAGCCGGCCATGGCCGCGGCGGTCTTGGACAGGGCCGAGTTGATGTAGGAGCCTGTGATCTTGGCGCGCGCCGGGATGGCGTTGTCGTCCACCCTGCGCCACGGGGAGATCATCACGCGCGCGCCGAGTTCGCCCTCAATGTAACGCCCGAAAGGCGTCGCGAACATGGCGAACTCGTCCGTCAGGTTGTGGAGCCGCACGCCGATGATCTCGTCGGCCTTGTAGGCAATGGGGCGAATGTAGCAATCCTCGCGATACCCCTCGCGGCGCAGGAGTTCCACCAGCAGGTCGCTCAACTCCTCGGGCGAGTAGGGAAGGCGGATGTGCAGAATCTTGCACGAGCGGTGCAGGCGCTGGAAATGCTCCAGCAGGCGGAAGACGAACAGTTGGTTCTCGTCGGCGTTCCAGTAGGCGCGGATTCCCTCAAAGCAGCCAGTGCCGTAGTTGAAGGCATGGGTCATGATGCTGACTTTGGCATTCTCAATCGGGACAAAGTTGCCTTTGAAGAACGCGTACTTGGGCATTGCCGCCTCCTTTTCTTTTGTTTGGAACCCGATGTATGTTACCTCAGGCGTGGGCCTGGGTCAACTTCCGGCGGGCGCGCGGCGTCTGCCCCCGCTGCTTCGCTGCGCCCGGCCTGCGCATGGGCGTCGCGCCGGTGCACACGCTTCGCCATGAGGATGTCGGGCTTGCCGGGGCCGTTGGCGTCGGGCACGACCCCCGCGATGACGAAGCCGACCTTCTGGTAGAACTCGTAGGGGTGGCCGCGCAGGTTGCGGATGCGGGCCAGATGCCCCAGCAGGTCGTCGTACAAATCCACGCCCGCAAGACTGGTCATGCCGTCCTCGTCGTCGGTGCCTACCCACAGGGTAAGCGCCCCCCGTTCGGCGGCCAGCGCCTCCAGGTCGGCCAGCAGCGCCCGCCCGATTCCCCGCCCCTGGTGATGCGGATGCACGACGAGGGGATGCACCTCCCACACGTTCCCGCCGTAGCCGGGAATCCCGCCGACCCAACCCAGGACGACGCCATCCTCCACGGCGATGCGGCTGACGCGGCCCTCGCCGAAGGATTCGCGCACCTCCCGCAGCGCGGATTTCATGTCGGGCCAGGCGGTGGGCCAGTGCTCGCGGAACGCGGCGACGAGAAGTGCCGCCGCCTGGTGTATGGCGTCCCAGTCATCGGGCCGAAGGTCGGTGATCTCCATCGGGCGACTCCTGTTCGCAAAAGGCGGCCAGGTACTCGCGCACGTGCGCCAGGGATGGGAAGACGCGGTGCGCCAGCGCCATAGCCTCGGCCGAGGGCGGTTTCAGGTCGGGGACGAGGATAGGGACCATGCCGGCGGCGTGCGCCGCGCGTATGCCCGCGTCGGAATCCTCCAGGGCGATGCAGGCGCAAGCGGGCACCCCAAGGCGCTCCGCGGCCAGCAGGAAGACATCGGGCGCGGGCTTGCCGGCGGGCACCTCATCGCCGCACACGAGGACATCAAACCGCCCCAGCAGGCGAGTCAACTGCAACTTCTGGATAACGAGCGGGCGATGGGTGGAACTCGCCACGGCCTTGCAGATGCCGCGCTCGTCCAGGAAGTCCAGCAGCGCATGCAGGCCGGGCTTGGTGGGAATCCCGCTGCGCCGCATGGCCTCTTCCAGATACTGTTGCTTGCGCGCGTAGGCTGCGTCAACGGGCAGCGCCGGCCCGTAGGCGCGGGCCAGGATGGCTTTGGTGTCGGCCTGTTCGCGGCCGATGAGTTGGAAGTACAGGTCGTCGGGCAGCGTCAGCCCCCAATCGCCCAGGGCGCGCCGCCATGCGTCCCGCGCCATGCGCTCCGAATCCAGCATCAGCCCGTCCATGTCAAAAATCACAGCCGCGCAGATCACGCCATCCTCCGACGCCTGCCCCATCGCCCCACGCGCTAGCCTCGCACGAAGTGGGGCATCGCCGCGGGGATTTCCAGCGACAGTTCCACGAAGCCGCGGTATTCGCCGTCCTGGTACCACGGGGCCTGGTAGATGAGTTTGTGAACACCCTTTTTCTCAATGGTGTACACATTGGGCTTGCCCGATTCCAGCAGGCTGCGCAGTTTGCTGCGGGCAGGCTCCGGATGGCAGTCCAGGACGCTGCGGCCGATGAGGGCGCGTCCGCCGTCGGCTGCGAAGACCTGGGCGGCGCGGTCGTTCATGTCCAGGATTATGCCGTCCCTGTCGCAGACGGTGATGGCTCCGGAAAACTCCTTGATCCAGTCGGGTAGCGGCATGGCATCCTCCGAGTGTGGCATTTTGGTAAACCCTGGTGCGCCCGCTTTGTTGCGCGGCTTCTGCATGTTATCACACGGATTGCCGATGGGACAAATCCCTGCGCGCGCTATCCACGAATAACACGAATCCACACGAAGGATGCAGACACGTAGGGCGGCTTTATAGCCGCGCCCAGGTGCGACGCACTTCCGAAGTGCGTCGCACCTGGCGTTCTCACCTTGCTCGGCGGTGAATCCGGTCTCGCAGGGCGGCCTTCCGTAGTCGCCAGAGGTTGCGCCCCGTTCCCCGGTTCGCGTGGATTGGCGTTATTCGCGGTTACGGGGGCTACGCGCGCCATCCACGAATAACACGAATGGACACGAAGGAAGAGTAGAAAATACACCGTGCGGTGGCTTCCTACGCGATGGCGAACAGCGATGGTGCTCGTAACCTCACCTAACCCCTCCCGCACCCTCCCCTTTCCTCTCCGCCGGCGGAGAGGAAAGGGGAGGGCTGGGGTGGGGATTGGTGAGGTAGGGGCAGGTATGGAACCCTGCCCCACGTGAGCCATCCACGAATAACACGAATGCACACGAAGGATGCAGACACGTAGGGCGGCTTTCCATAGCCGCGCCCAGGTGCGACGCACTTCCGAAGTGCGTCGCACCTGGCGTTCTCACCTTGCTCGGCGGTGAATCCGGTCTCGCAGGGCGGCCTTCCGTAGTCGCCAGAGGTTGCGCCCCGTTCCCCCGTTCGCGTGGATTGGCGTTATTCGCGGCTGCAGGGGCTGCGCGCGCTATCCACGAATAACACGAATGCACACGAATAATGTGGACATGTAGGGCGACTTTATAGCCGCGCCCAGGTGCGACGCACTTCCGAAAGTGCGTCGCACCTGGCGTTCTCACCTTGCTCGGCGGTGAATCCGGTCTCGCAGGGCGGCTTTTCCACGCGCCAGAGGCCACGTTCCGTTCCCCGTTCGCGTGGATTGGCGTTATTCGCGGTTACAGGGGCTACGCGCGCCATCCACGAATAACACGAATCCACATGAAGGATGCAGACACGCAGGGCGGCTTTCCATAGCCGCGCCCAGGTGCGACGCACTTGCGAAAGTTTCGCAGGGCGGCTTTTCCACGCGCCAGAGGCCACGTTCCGTTCCCCATTCGCGTGGATTGGCGTTATTCGCGGTTACAGGGGCGCTGAAATGCACCCCAGTCCGCGGTGGGGTTGACAAACTGGGCGAACCTGGGTATACTGGAATCAGAAGAACCCGTCCGAGGGGTACGATTCATGAATGTGGTTTGCCCAATGGGCACGATAGGACCGAGGACATCGGGGTGAGGTATGCCCTGATGTCCTTTTGTTTTTCGCTCGGGCCGCCACCGCGCCCGCAATCTACGGCCCCAATGGGGCACAGGAGGGAGAATGATGGAATCCGGGATGATCAGCAAAATCCAGAAGGCGAAACGCTACGCGCAGGAAAAAGACCGCATCACCTTTGAGCAATTCCGTGTCCGGTTCCGAGGCGAACACGACACTTACACGCTGACTTTTGACGAGGGCAAGTGGACCTGTCAGTGCAATTTCTTCCTTTCCCACGGGGTTTGCAGCCACACGATGGCGCTGGAGCGCATTTTGGGCGTGATGTTGCCTGTGGCCGCCAGCAAGGAGGGCGTCCCGCAGGGAACCTGATTCAGGGCTGAGCGATGAGGGTCGGCCTGGCGGGACAGCAAGCCTCCGCCAGGCCGGCTTTTGTTGTAAGCCGCGGGCGAGGGGGTGAGCGTGAGCGCATTGAAAAGGTGGCAATTCTGGCTGGGAGTTCTCATCAGCGCCTTCTTCCTGTACGACGTGCTGGGCAAACTGGATTTGGCCGAGGCGTGGGAGGCGGCGCGCACGGCCAACTACTGGTGGATCATCCCGGGCGTGGCGGTCTATTTCGTCGCGGTTTGGGCGCGCACCTGGCGCTGGCACTACATGCTCCGCTCCATCAAGCGGATTCCCCTCACGCGGCTGTTCCCGGTGGTGGTCATCGGCTACATGGGCAACAACGTGTACCCATTCCGCGCGGGCGAGGTCATCCGCGCCTACGTGCTGAAGCGCAAGGAGGGCGTGAGCATCAGCGCAAGCCTGGCCACCATCATCGTGGAGCGCATCTTTGACGGCGTTACCATGCTGTTCTTCGTGTTCGTGGTGCTGCCCATCGCGCCCGAGGCGGCCGAGTGGCGCAGCATCGTCATCTGGTTCAGCCTGGTGTTCTTCGGCGCGCTGGGCGTGTTCTTTCTCATCGCCGCATCGCCCCGTCGCTCGCAGGCGCTGGCCGGCTGGTTCATCCAGCGCCTCGTCCCCAGCCGCTTCCGCGCGTCCGCCGAGAGCATCACGGGCCGCTTCCTGGACGGCCTGACGTTCTTGCGGAGCGGGGCGGACATCCTGATGATCTTCGTTACCTCGGTCGCCATCTGGCTCACCGAGACGACCAAGTACTGGTTCGTGATGCACAGTTTTAATTTTCGGGTCTCATTCTTCGTCCTGATGCTCATGACGGCGGTGGTGAACCTGGCCACGACGCTGCCATCCTCGCCGGGGTACGTGGGCACCTTTGACTGGCCGGGCATCCGCATCCTCCAGCGGTTTGGCGTGGAAGGGCCCATCGCGGCGAGTTACACGCTGGTGCTGCACGCGGCGCTATGGCTTCCCATCACGCTGTTGGGCTTCTTCTACATGTGGCGCGAGAGCGTCAGTTGGGCCCAGTTTGCCGAGGCCGCGAAACTGAAGGGCGAAGCCGCCGCATCCGACGACCGCTGAGAGGGCCCCATGACCGCGATTGCCCTGTTTGTCTGTAGCAACCAGACGCATGTGCGCATGTTCACGGCGGTGGCGCGTGTCCTGGAGCGGGGGAATCGCGTTGCGCCGCGCTGGGTGGCCCTGGACAGGTACTACAACCAGTGGGCCGAGGCGGCGCTACGAGAGCAAGGCTGGGACAACTACACCCTTCTCCCGCGCCCGGGCGGCGCTTCGGGGACGCCGTGGGAAGGCACAGCGTGGACGCGTATGCGAATCCTGCGCCAGGGGCGGCGTGCCGTCCAGGCGCTGCTGCGAGAGGCGCGCCCCGCGGTGGTGGTCCTCGGCAACGACCTGGGGACTCTGGAGCGGCTGTTCATCGCCGAGGCGCGGCGCTTGCGCGTCCCGTCGCTCCTGGTGCAGGATGGCGTCATCGCCCTGCGGCCGGTGCCTGCGCCGCCGGTGCCCGCGCCGGTGCGGGTTGCGCGCGCGGCGCTGAACGCGCTGGGGTTGCGCCTGCCCGACCCCAGGCCCTACGGCCAGAACGGCGCAGACCGCGTGGCCGTCATGGGCGAGGCCGTGGCCCGGTGGCTTATCGGGCAGGGGGTTCCCGCCGAGCGCATTGTGGTTACCGGGCAGCCGCGCTACGACTTCTTGCACGCGCTGCGACAGGGCACCGCGCAGCCCACCGGCCTGGATGCGCTAGGCCTGCCCGATGGGGCAAAGATTATCGTGTTTTCCTCGCAGCCGTACCTGCGTTACAATGTGTGCGACGAAGCCGCGGCGCGCCGAATCTGGCGGACGGTCGTGGAGGGCGTGAAGGGTCTGGGGGCAGGGCATCACCTGGTGGCCAAACTGCACCCGGCCGAAGACTTGGCGGGCACGCGCCGCTGGCTTGGGCATGACTTCGCGCCCGAGTGGACGCTGACCCGCGACGCGGATGTGTTGAGCCTGCTGTGGCGCGCGGATGCGCTGGTAACCCTGATGTCGTCCACGGCGTTGGAAGCGATGTGCCTCGGCAAGCCGGTGGTTCTGCTGGATGCAGGCGTCATGCCGGAGCCGATTCCGTATTCGGAGAGCGGCGCGGCACTCCGTGCGCGGGACGCGGAAGAACTCACGGCGCGGCTACGCCAGGCGCTCTACGATGATGGCGTGCGGCAAGCCCTGGCGCGCGCCCGCGAGGCGTTTCTGCCGGCGCATGTGGGGCCGCTGGATGGCCAGGCTTCCCTGCGCGTGGCGCGCGAGATAGAATCCCTCGCTCGGGGCGGCGAATGAGCGAGAGATCATCAACAAGACTGTGGATCGCGCCGGCCTGGACACCCCAGGCCAGGCGCATCGTAGCGGAGTTGAGCGATCTCATCCGCGCGCTTCGGGCGCGTGGGCTGGAGCGCGTGAATCGGGGCGCGGGCTACGAGCCGCTGCCCGATGGACAGAGGGGGAGCAGATGGAGGATACGCCGCTTTTCCAAGTGAGCATTCCGCGACCCGTATGGGTGGCTCTGGGGTTCGCCTGGCTTGTCCTCAGCGGATTTGTCGGCTGGGGCGTCGGCGTCGCCTACGGGATGTTCCTGGCGTGGGCGGGCATCGCCACGGCGGTGTTCCTGGCCAACCCGTTCGCCGGCGCGCTGGGCCTGCTGGTGCTCAACGTGCTTGCGGCCGACTGGGGACGGGCGTTCGTCCTGTTTCCCGACAAGCCGTACAACATCAATCAGGCGGGCCTCGCCAACCTGGTGATGGCCGGCCTGGCCGTGGTGTACGTCATCCGGCGCCGCCCCAGACTCGCGCCGTTGACGCTGCCCTTCGTTGCGTTCCTGGCGGCGGGACTTGTCAGCATCCCCTTCTCGTCCAGCCCCTTCGCGGGCGTGCGCGACTGGACGCGGATGTTGCCGCTGGCGGGCCTGTACGTGGTAGCCGCCGAGTCGTTTCGCGGAGCGCCCCGCCGCGCGCGTGTGTGGGTGTGGGCCATGGTCGTGTCCAGCGTGTGGCCGGCGGTGGTCTCTGTGTATCAGGGGCTCACGTACAGGGGATACCACAACGTAATCGCTGGCCCTGGGCAGAATCGCGTGCTCGGCACGTTGTCGCACCCGATTGCCTACGGCGTGTACCTGGGCATCATCGTCGCGCTGGCGATCTACCTTTTCGGCACCGGCGCGCGAAAGTGGGGGAGAATCCCGCTGGCCCTGTGGGTGGTGTTCAGCCTGGCGCTGCTCTTCTTCTCGTATTCGCGCGGCCCGGCGCTGGCGATGTTTTGCTCGCTCGTCGCGCTGGCGCTCCTTGCGCGCCGCGAGACGGCAAAGGCGCGGGCGGGCCTGATAGGGCTGGCCGTGGTCTTCCTGGCCGTCGTGCTCCTGGCGGGCCGCGTCCAGGACTTGCTCACGCCATTCTTATACCGCACGGTGGAGCCCGTGCCGGCCGGGGAAGTGAAGGCTCCCAGGCCCACCCCGACACCGCCCCTCGGCGGTTCTACGGGCACAACCCCAACACCGGTGCCCACGCGCCCTGCTCCGGCGCTGAACTCCGTGTCGTGGCGACTGAACCTTTGGCGCTTCGCGGTGGATCTGGCGCTGGAGCGGCCCCTGGTTGGGCTTGGGCTTGGCGGCTTCCCGGACCAGTCCCCCAGGCTGGTGGGGTTTGAGGTAACGCCGCACAACGATTTTGTGCGGGTGTTCGCGGAGATGGGGGTGCTGGGGCTTGGGACGTTCGTCTGGCTGTGGGGGGCGGCGATGTGGCGGCTGTTCCAGTTCTGGCGGCGCGCGCCTGACCGTCCGCTGTCGCTTTTTGCGGCCGTGCTTCTGGCGATGGCCGTCGGCTACCTGGTCAACAGCCTGTCCGCCGACTTGCTGAACAACCCCACGGTGGGCTGGGTATTCTGGCCGCTGATGGCCCTGCCGGAGGCTTTCGCGCCCCGCTCGGAGGCGTAGGCATGGGCGGGGGTGAGCCCGTGCGCGCCATCACGGTCGCCATTTGCACCTACGGCGAGGCGCCGCACCTGGCCGAGGCGCTGGCGTCGGCGGTGGAGCAGGAAACCCCTGCCGACCTGCGCGTGGACATCCTCTGCGTGGACAACAATCCCACGCCTGCCGTAACGCTGCCGGACGACCTGGCAGCCCGCGTGCGCGTCGTCCGCGAGCCAGCGCCCGGGCTTTCGCGGGCGCGCAACGCCGCTGTGGCCCATGTCCTCGGCGACGCCATCGCCTTCATGGATGACGACGCGGTGGCGGCGCCGGGTTGGGTGGCGGCCCTGGCCCACGACCTGGAGCGCACCGGCGCCTGGTGCCTGGGCGGGCGGGTGCTCCCGCGGTGGCCCGGCGACGAGCCGACCTGGCTGGACCCGCGCCTGCGCTACCTGCTCAGCGTCGTGGACCTGGGCGACGAGGTCCGGTACCTGCGGGGGCCTATCTTCCCCTGCGGCGCGAACCTCGCCATACGGAGGTTTGCCTTTGAGCGCGTCGGCCCCTTTCGGCTGTCGCTGGGGCGCAGGCCCGGGTCGCTTCTGTCGGGCGAGGAGATAGATTTCTTCCGCCGCGTGCTGCGGGCGGGGGGCACGGTGGCCTACACGCCTCATGCCGTTGTCCATCACATCATCCCGGCGTCGCGGCTCACGCCGGCCTTTCTGCGCCGCCGCGCGTGGTGGGAGGGCAAGACCCTGGCGCTGCTGGACCGGCTGGACCGGGGCTGGGCCTACGCGCTGGCGGTGGCCGTGGCGCGGGCGGGCCTGGCGGCGGTGCGCGAGCCGGCCGCGTGGGTTGGGGCGCGGTGGGCGGGGCGCGCGCCCGAACTCGCCCTCTGTCGCGCCGCGAAGGTGCGCGGGTACTGGGCCGGTCTGTTCGCTCCCTTTAACCGCGAATAGCGCCAATCCACGCGAATGGGGACGGAGCGTAGCCCTAGGTGCGACGCACTTCCGAAAGTGCGTCGCACCGGGGCGGCTATGGGAAGCCGCCCTACGTGCCTGTAACCGCGAATAGCGCCAATCCACGCGAATGGGGACGGAGCGTGGCCCTAGGTGCGACGCACTTCCGAAAGTGCGTCGCACCTGTGGCCTGCGACCGGCGGCTATGGGAAGCCGCCCTACGTGCCTGTAACCGCGAATAACGCCAATCCACGCGAATGTACCGAGCGTAGGGCAGGTTTCCATACCTGCCCCTGCGACCGGCGGCTATGGGAAGCCGCCCTACGAAACTCGGCGGAGAGAATCTCTTGTAGCGCGCGAGTGGGACGCGGTTTTGCGCGCAGGGCGGGCCGCACGGTATAATGAAACAGGGGTGTTCCCAGTTTGTTGTGCGAGGAGGAAAGGGCCATGAGCAGAATCTACGTGGGCACGTCCTCCTGGTCCGATCACGCGAACTTCTACCCGCCCGGCCTGCCGAGCAATCAGCAGATCGTCTTCTACGCGCAGCACTTTCCCATCGTGGAGATCAACTCTACGTTCTACCGCATGATGCCCGCGCGAAACTTCCAATTGTGGGCCGAGCGCACGCCGCCCGGCTTCATCTTTGACGTGAAGCCCTACCGCCAGTTGACGTGGCACGACCGCGAGAATCCCCCCGACGATGAGGCGTTCGCCGCCTTCAGGGAATCCATCCAGCCCCTGCGGGAGGCGCGCAAACTGGGCGCGGTTACGTTCCAGTTCCCGCCCCGCTACGCGTATTCGGCGGAGAACCTGGACTACATCCGCCGGTGCCGCGATGCCCTGCCCGATGACCGGCTGAGCATTGAGTTTCGCAACCGCTCGTGGCTGGAGGGCGACCGTGTGCCCGAGGTGGTGGAGGCGCTGCGGAAGATGGGGCTTGCGCTGACGGTGGTGGACGAGCCGCAGGTGGGCGCGGGGAGCGTGCCCATCGTGGCGGAGGTGGCCAGCCCCGAACTGAGCGTGGTGCGCTTCCACGGGCGGAATGTGGGGACCTGGTACAGGCAGGTGGAGCGCACTGCGAGCCGTTTTGACTACCGGTACTCCGAGGACGAACTGCGCGAGTGGGTCCCGCGGGTGGCGCGGCTGGCGGGCGCGGCACGCGAGGTGCACATCTTCTTCAACAACAACAAGGCCGACTACGCCGTTACCAACGCCCGCCAACTGACCCTGCTCGTGCGGGAGTCGCTGGCCGAGCACGAGGTCATCCAACCGGCTACACTGCTTTGAGTATCTGTGTCGCCAAGAAACACACGACCCCCAAGCCCCATCTCGGCGTTGGGGGTCGGCAGGCTCACAGGCGCATTACCGCCGGTTGGCCAAGTGCTCCCTCTACGTGCCCTCTTCCCAAGAGCCCAGGTATCGCTTCTGTTCGGGCGTCAGCCTGTCTATCTTGATGCCCATGGCCTTGAGTTTCAGGCGGGCGATTTCGCGGTCAATGGCCTCGGGGATGGTGTACACCTGGGGCTTGAGCGACTTGGCGTTGGCGAGCATGTATTCCACGCCCAGTGCCTGATTGGCGAAACTCATGTCCATGACGCTGGCGGGGTGGCCTTCGGCGGCGGCCAGGTTGATGAGTCGCCCCTCGCCCAGCACGGAGATGCGCCTGCCGTCAGGCATGGTGTACTGATCCACGAACTCGCGCACCCGCTTCTTGGCGATGGCCATCTCCTCCAGCGCGGGGAGGTTGATCTCCACGTTGAAGTGGCCGGAGTTGGCCAGGACGGCCCCGTCCTTCATGACCTCAAAGTGGGCGCGGTCCAGGACGTGGATGTCGCCGGTGGCCGTAACGAAGATGTCGCCCACTCGGGCCGCGTCGCGCATGGGCATGACGCGATAGCCGTCCATGACGGCTTCCAGGGCGCGCAGCGGGTCCACTTCGGTAACGATGACATTGGCCCCCATGCCCCGCGCGCGCATGGCGATGCCTCGGCTGCACCAACCGTACCCGCTCACGACGACCGTTCGGCCGGCCAGGAGCAGATTCGTGGCGCGGATGATGCCGTCAATGGTGGACTGGCCCGTGCCGTAGCGGTTGTCAAAGAAGTGCTTGGTCATGGCGTCGTTGACGGCCAGGATGGGGTAGCGCAGCACGCCGTCGTGGGCCATCGCCCGCAGGCGGATGACGCCGGTGGTGGTCTCCTCGGTGCCGGCGATGACGCCTGGCAGCAGGTCGGTGCGCTCGCGGTGCAGCGTGGACACCAGGTCGGCCCCGTCGTCCATGGTGATGTGGGGCTTGTGCTCCAGGGCGGCCCGAATGTGCGCGTAGTACGTGTCGTGGTTTTCGCCCTTGATGGCGAAGACCGAGATGCCCTCGTGGACGACCAGCGACGCCGCCACATCGTCCTGCGTGGACAGCGGGTTGGACGCGCACAGCGCCACCTGCGCGCCCCCCGCCTTGAGGGTGCGCATCAGGTTGGCGGTCTCGGTGGTAACGTGCAGGCACGCGGACATGCGCACGCCCGCCAGCGGTTTCTCGCGGGCGAAGCGTTCGCGAATCAGGCGCAGGACGGGCATATCCTGCTCGGCCCAGTCTATGCGGTCTCGCCCCTTGTCGGCCAGCCTCAAGTCTTTGACATCGTGTGGTACGCTCACTGTAATCTCTCCTCTGATAGTCTGGCGCTGTCGGCCTTCAGCCGTCAGCGGTCGGTATCGGTTCGCGAAGCGCGGCTTTCCCCAACGGCTATGCCCGTTTTCGGTACGCCATGGCCTCGTAGAACTCGCAATATCGCGCAAAGCCCAATTTGGTGTACACGCGCTGGGCGGTCTCGTTCTCAACGCCAACGTTGAGCACGATGGTCGGGATGCGGGCGGCCAAATCCCGAAGCACCGCCGCCGTGCAGGCCAGGGCATATCCGCGCCCGCGATAGTCGGGGTGGGTGAACACGTTGCCGATGGCGGCCACGCCGTAGGTCTCGGAGACCAAGTGCGTGCCCGCCACCGCGACGAGTCGCCCGTCCCGCTCCACGCCGTAGAAGATGCCATCCATCAGTTGGTAAGGGCTGAAGCGCGCCTCGGCGTACAATCGGTACAGGCTTTGCAACTCGGCCAGGCGCGCGCCCGTCAGGCGAAAAGTCAACGGACTCGGCGGGGGCAGGGGAGCCGTCCTGTCCCAGACCATGCGCACCATGCGCTGGACTTCGGCCAGCGCGTAGCGCGCGCGAAGCGCAGGCTCCTGCTCCTCGGTGAAGATGGCGTACACCTTCGGCGGGCGCATCACGCCGGCCAGGATCACCGCGTGCCCGCGCGGGTCGCCGTAGAGGAGCAGCGTGTGCGGCTCCAGGCCCTTGAACAGCAGCGCCAGCGCGCGCGTCCCATCGGCGTGCTCGGCCAGCGCCCACTCGCACTGCGCGAACAGCGACGGCTCCAGGTCGCCGATGGCGTAGGCGGCATAGACCCTGTCCTGATTCAGGACGGCCAGGATTTCCTCGCGGTCGCGGGTCTCGCGAACCGTCCAGCCGCCTGTGCTGCGCGGCACCCTGGCGCGCGGGCGTGCGCTGGCCTCGCTCATCTTCCGCCGCTCAGCAGGTCGTCCAGTTCGGGCGCGTCGCCGAATGTCTCGCGGTAGCGCGCGACGAATTCGGCCCGCGTGTAATGGTGATTCTGCGTGCCGTGCCGCTCCAGCACGTAGGTGGCTGCCAGGCTGGCGATGCGTCCCGTCGTCTCCCACGAGTATCCGCGCAGCATGCCTTTGATGATCCCCGCGCGGTACGCGTCGCCCACGCCCGTCGGCTCGCACATCGTGCTGGGGCACACGGCGGGCACTTCCACCTTGCGCCCGTCGGCCCAGATGACCGAACCCTCTTCGCCGCAGGTTACAATCAGTATCTCGGCCAGGCGCTGGACTTCCTCGTCCGACAGGCGGGTCTTGTTTTTGAACATCTCCAGTTCGTAGTCGTTGACGATGAGGACCTTGGCACCGCGGGCGCCGTCCACCAGTTCCTCGGCGCTCAAGCGGATGATCTGCTGGCTTGGGTCGTACATGTAGGGGATTCCCAGCGCCTTGCATTCCTGGGCGTAGCGCGTCATGGCCACCGGGTCGTTGGGCGAGATCACGGCCAGCGTCGGCTTGGGGCTGCCCACATGGTGGAAGGAGAGGTCGCGCGCCCTGGCCATTGCGCCCGTGTAGAAACTGGCGATTTGGTTGTTGTCCTGGTCGGTGCTCACGAAGAACGACGCCGTGAACAGGTCGGGAATCTCGCGGATGAGGGACGTGTCTATCCCGTGCCGTTCCAGCCAGGCGCGGTAGTCGGAGAAATCCTGCCCCACCGTGCCCATGACGGCAGGGCGCTCGCCCAACAGGGCCAGCGAGTAGGCGATGTTCGGCGCGCAGCCGCCGCGCTCCTTGCGCATGGAGTCCACCAGGAAACTCACGCTGAGCATGTGAATCTTGTCCGGCAGGATGTGATCCTTGAACCGGCCGGGGAAGGACATGATGTAGTCAAAGGCGATAGAGCCTGTAACGACAATGCGCATGCTTACGACACTCCGAACTTTTGTCGGGCAAGGTGCGACACCTGCGCCGTGGTCGCCAGCACCTTCTCGGCCGCCGCCTCGGATAGGGAGCCGGTGCCGCACGACGGGGTGATGAGGCTGGATTCCACGATCTTGTCCAGCGGGATGCCTTTCGCCACCAGCAGTTGCATGGCCTGTTCCAGGCGCTCCAGCAGGTGCTCGGGCGTTTCGGCGAAGATGACCTCGCTGGCCGGGACGATGCCCCAGGCGATGATGCCTCCCCGATTCAGGAACGCCTTGACGTCATCGGCGTAGAGGGCCAGGGTCTCGGCGTAACCGTAGGCGTCCAGGTTGAGGATGTGAATGGACGTGGCGAGCAGCAGCGACCAGTCGGTGTTGCCGCAGCAGTGCACGCCCTTGATGCCCTCAAGGCCGGCGAGCACTTCCTCCATGAGGGTGATGGCCTGCTCGCGGCTGAGGGAGACGTAGGCCGAACCAAAGGAACTCATGTAGGGCTCGTCTATGAACGTGATGACCTTCGGCGAGAGTTTCTGCAATTGCTTCTCCTGCCAGCGCGCCTTCAGCCGCAGGTGCTTGGCCACGGCGTCGGCCAGAATCTCGTCGTACAGAACGGGGCGGCGGTTCTGATCCACCACCACAAGCCCCCACGAGACCGGGCCGGTAACCTGCCCCTTGACGGCGGTCAGGCCGGGCAGCGGGCGGCTGACGAGTTCGGGAAGCCCCGCCGCGTGCTCCTTGCTGATGGCGCCGTGCTCCAGGTCGTTCTTGAGATACGCGACGTACAGCGCCTCCAGCGGCTCGTCCAAATCCTGATCGCGATTCACGTAGATGCGCTCTTGCTCCAGCACGACGCCGGGGAATCGCTCGCTGTACTGCACGTACATGTTTTCCAGGAACGAACGCTTGGGCAATTGCGGCCACGTGGGAATCTGGGGGAAGTTCTTGAGCACCAGGTCGCACGCCTGTTTCGGGTCGCGGTGCGGGACGCTGCCCACGGACATCGGTAGGAGTCGGGGTTCTAGCGGTCTCATGATTCGGCCTCCATCTGCATGATTCGTCGGAGGTTCTCGTGGAAGGGCGGGCGGACGATGCCCCGTTCGGTTACGATGGCGGTTACGTAGCGGTGGGGCGTAACGTCAAAGGCGGGATTGGCCACGGCCACGCCCTCCGGCGCGATGCAGACGCCTTCCACGTGGGTTACCTCGGCGGGGCTGCGCTCCTCAATGGGCACGGCGTCGCCATGCGGCACGCTCATGTCAATGGTGGACGTGGGGGCGACGGCGTAGAACGGGACGCCGTTCTCCTTGGCCACGACGGCGATCTTGTAGGTGCCCACCTTGTTGACCACATCGCCGTTGGCGGCGATGCGGTCGGCGCCCACGAGCACAGCCTGAATCTTGCCCGTGCGCAGGAAGTAGCCCGCGGCGTTGTCGGCGATGAGGGTTACGGGGATGCCGTCCTGCATCAACTCCCAGGCAGTCAGCCGCGCGCCCTGGGATCGGGGGCGGGTCTCGTCGGCGTACACGTGGATGCGCTTGCCCTGCTCCACGGCGGCGCGGACGACGCCCAGCGCCGTGCCGTAGTCCACGGTGGCCAGGCGGCCCGCGTTGCAGTGGGTCAGCACGGCGTCGCCATCGCGCAGGAGTTCGGCGCCGAAGCGGCCCATGCGTCGGTTGGTCTCCACGTCCTCGTCGGCAATCGCCTGGGCTTCGGCCACCAGCGCCTGGGCGATTTCGGCCACGCTCCGCCCGCGCAGGGACTCGGCGCGTCGGCGCATCCTGTCCAGCGCCCAGAACAGGTTGACGGCGGTGGGGCGGGTGGCGGCGATTTCGCGCGCGGCGTCATCCAGTTCGGCCAGCAACTGCTCGGCGTCGCGGGCCTGGCTCCGCACGGCGCACAGGGCGAGGCCGAACGCCGCTGCCGCGCCGATGGCGGGCGCTCCCCGCACGGCCATGTCGCGAATCGCCTGCGCCAATTGGTGGTGATCGCGGCAGACCAGCACCTGGTACCTTTGAGGCAGCAGGCGCTGGTCAATCATGTGGATTGCGTTGTCGTGCCACTCAATGGTGCGCAACTGTCTCCCCTCAGTTTGCTCTTGGTCTTCTCGCGGGCGCGCTGCGCCGCAAAGAAAGAGGTCTCTCTTCTCTCCGAGAGAGACCTGGGCGAGGCGAGGGTATGGTATCATAGGCCCGACACTTTGTCAAAGCGGCGCCGTTGACACCTGGCGGGCGTTGGGGTTATACTCTGCGCGACGAGACTTCACATCAGCGGAGGTGCGAGATGGCGGTGAAACTGACGTACTACGGCCACGCCTGCTTCCTTGTGGAGGGCGGCGGGAGCAAGATGATCATTGACCCGTTTCTGACGGGCAATCCCACCGCGCCGGTCGGCCCGTCGCAGGTGAAGGTGGACTATGTGCTGGTCTCCCACGCGCACGGCGATCACTGGGGGGATACCGAGGTCATCGCCCGCGCCAACAACGCGCTGGTCATCGCCAATCACGAGATCAGCGTGCATGCGTCCAACCTGGGACTGCGCGCGCACGGTCTGCACATCGGCGGCGGGTACAACTTCCCGTTCGGGCGGGTGCAACTGACCCCGGCCATGCACGGCTCCTCGTTCCCCGATGGCTCCTACGGGGGCAACCCGGCGGGCTTTCTGCTGACGCTGGAAGGCAAGAACATCTACCACGCCTGCGACACGGGGCTGTTCTACGACATGAAGTTGATCGGCGAGAAGGGCATTGACGTGGCCATCCTGCCCATCGGTGACAACTACACCATGGGGCCCGACGACGCGCTGAAGGCCGTGCAGTTGATTCAGCCCAAGGTGGTGATCCCGATTCACTACGGGACCTTTGACATCATCAAGCAGGACCCCGAGGCGTTCAAGGCGGCCGTGGAGTCCAAGACGAGCGCCAAGTGCGTGATTCTGCGCCCGGGGGATTCGCTGACGCTGTAGGCCGGGGGCCGCGCCAGGCCACCGTATAGCCCAGGACAGCGCAAACCGCAGAGGTTGGGGACCGGCCGTGTGGCCGCGGTCCGCCTCTGCGGTCGTGTATTCTCCGCGGGAGCGGCTGTGCGCTGCCGCCAGCCTAGAACTGGATGATGGAGCGCACGTCGTAGCCCTTGAGTTTCTCCACGCCCTTGAGGAAGGTCAGGTCAATCAGGAAGGCGATGCCCACCACCTTGCCGCCGAGTTGCTCAATCAGGGTGGCCGCGGCCTTGGCCGAGCCGCCGGTGGCCAGCAGGTCATCCACCAGCAGGACGCGCTGCCCGGGGCGGATGGCGTCCTTGTGCATCTCCAGGGTGTTGGTGCCGTACTCCAGGGTGTACGAGGCGCTGATGGTTTCGGCGGGCAGTTTGTTGGGCTTGCGCACGGGGATGAATCCGGCGCCCAGTTTGTAGGCCAGGGGCGCGCCGAAGATGAACCCCCGCGACTCAATGGCCGCCACCAGGTCAATCTGCATCCCCTCGTAGGGGGCCGCCATGCGGTCCACGGCCTCTCGGAACGCCGCGGGGTCCTTGATCAGGGTCGTGATGTCTTTGAACAAGATGCCCTTCACGGGGAAGTCGGGGACGTCGCGAATCATTCGGGCGAGATCCATGGTTCTGTCCTCCTTGCAGTGTCGGTAAGGGTGGCCGGCCTGGGATTGACCACCGCCGGGGAGAATTCTAGCCGAAAGGCCGCCGCTTGCCAAACTGGAGGTCGGAGGCAGGGGCAGTTCGCCATCCACGAATAACACGAATCTACACGAATGGAGAAGAGATCATGCAGCCGAGGGCGGGCGGCAGTGTCTACTCACACTCGCTTTTTCACAAGAACGCACGATGTGGTAACGTAGCGCCAGGAGGCCCATTGGGAAGTCGCACATTCGGTTGGCGCTGCTCTCTCGGCGGCCATCGTAGGGCAAATTGGCAATTTGCCCTACGTCTAGCGGCCCCCTGTTCTGACGGGCCGAACTGAAGATGCGAGTGTTCTATTGGAGTAGCGAGATTCAATAGACACGTAGGGCGGCTTTCCATAGCCGCCCTGGAGTTTGGCTCTTTTATCTGAATGTTGGGGCTACAGAAAGGCTGGAAACAGGTGCAAGGAGGCCCGAAGCGGGCTAACTCCTGGCTGAAGACAGGGCCGCATTATACAGACCGCTCAACCAAGCC
>Ga0067045_1029173_pt1 | contig 23187 bp, 17 predicted proteins | sample TerdegcTABiofilm_FD_59184 | JGI IMG/M metagenome (GOLD analysis project Ga0067045, IMG submission 59184) | Combined Assembly of (Gp0054472, Gp0054536) Wastewater bioreactor microbial communities from Singapore -Terephthalate degrading...
TTAAATTTTAGTATTCATTCAGTCCCCCCGTCATTCCGAACCCGTGAAACAAGTTCAGGGCAGGCTTGTTTCGGAATCTGAGGTACAAGATATTGTATAGATCCTGAAACGAGTTCAGGATGACGTAGTTCTCCGCCAGAGGACTGAATATATACAAATTTTATTCATCCGCGTTGGTCCTTAATATTATACACCACATTTTCCCCCCAAACAAGGATGGGAAAGGACACATAACAGATTCATCCTATTCCTTGTAGGAAGGCAACTGGATATAAAACTCCGCTCCCCAGTTCTTTCCCTGACTCTCCGCCCAGACTTTGCCCTGGTGTGCATGGATGATTTTTTCAACTATGGCAAGACCGAAGCCGGTTCCCATTTTTTTGTCTCCTCTGAAACCCGGTTCGAATATTCTGTCAATATATTTACCGTCTATCCCCAGTCCGTTATCTTTTATTTTTATAATTATATTGCCATCATTTATTTTATATCCAATTTCGATAATCAACTGTTCCTTTGCAGGATCTCGATATTTTATGGAGTTTTCTATCAGATTGGAAAAGACCTGCCTCAGACTCTCCGGATCACCCATAACCGAAGGGAAATCCTCATCCGCCTCCAGTGTCATGGAAATATCGGATTTCTTGATTGACAAAAAGATCTCTTTCAAAAACGGGGATAGATCTATTTTCTTTTTAACACCGATAGTTTCTCCCGTGTTCGCCAGTTTCAGCAGGTTATTTATAAACATCAGTCCATAATCCGCCTGATTAATGATCCGATCAAAATAAGCCGGAAACAGTTCCGGTTCTTCTTTTATCGCCATACAAAAAGCCTTGATGAGATTCAGGGGATTTTTAAGATCATGACTCATACGGAAGGCAAAATCTTCCAGTTCCCGATTTTTTCTCTCCAGCTCCTCTTCGAATTTCATCTGTTCCCGCCGGGCGACCGCCGTTTCCGCCAGGGTCTGAACTATATCTCCGTAATAATTAATCATCGCCAGGATCTGTTTTCTGGAAACCACAGGCACTTCACCAAGAGCTTTCATGTAGTCTTCCGTGTCAAACTCGAACTCCTTCGCCTGTTGCCTAAAAACTTCATGGTCAGGTAGATCATCCTCATAAAAAAATTGCCCCAAAAAGAAGGTGGCGATATGTTCCCCTCCTACTATAATCGGGAAAGCCACATCCCACATATTGTTTTTGCATCGGTATTCCACATAGATCCCCTCGGGCAGGTGTTCTTTTATATAGGCATCGCTTTCCCTGCATCTCTGACAGGTAATGGGGTGAACCCTGTGAAACTGAGTACATATCCTCTGCCACCCCGCCGCCACGATAACATTTTCATCCCGATCCAGTATGGCAAGTCCCAGTCCTGTGGCGAGAAATTGATTATCCCCTATCCGTTGGAGTCTTTTGATGTCCAGCAGTTCTTCCAGTCTGTATGGAGATTTACGGATTCCTTCCATGAGGAAGGGGTACTCTTTTTCGTTCACTTCAAACCTCCGCCGGTAAGATTAACAAAGGACAGGAATAAAGGTTTTTGTCCTCAGCCCCTATTCCTGCCCTTTTCGTGAATCCTATAATAAATCCGATTTACTGTTCGTTATGAACTATGCTGATTTCCACCGAACCCGGTTCCTCGGTGCTTTTTTTGATGTTGATCACCGTCATATTGCCCTGTGCCATAGTCATGGGATCCGAGGTGATGCTGACTTCCCCGTTGCTTTCCACCACCTGACAGTTGGGTATCTGGGATTTGTAAAAAGTTTTTATCTTATCCACACTGTCTTTGGAGCGGAGAATCACAGTAAGTACCTTGGCTGACCCCACGCCGGGAATATTGTCGCCGGTGGTGGACACCGAATTTACCACCGTGGCTCCGGGATATAATTTAACTCCCATATCTTCTTCATTAATAGTTTTATCCACTTTATGTTCAAAGGAGCCATCCTTACCCTCTACAGTGATGGTGTCTCCCGTTTTGACATAAACGTTGCCGCCCTTGTCTTTCACCACCACATCGCCGCCGTTATTTTCCACAGTTGTACCGCCCATGCCGGTGTTAACCTTTACCTTAGCATTATCTTTGCCGGTGGTAACACTGACATCTATATTATCCTTATCTTGATCTTCTCCTCCATTTTCTTTTTTGTCGATAAGGGGTTTGTCCAGATTGTCGGTATTAACCTGATCTTCCTCTACATCCTCGGTGGGATCCGATGTTTCGCCGTCTCCGCCCTCCACCTTGACATCGGCTTTGGTATCACCGGTATCCACTTTTACCTCGGTTTTGGTGTCGCCGGTTTTAACCTTGACTTCTGTTTTCTGAGGAGCGGCTTCGTCCTTCTGAGAAGAGGCGTTACCTCCGCACCCCATCATAAAGGCTACCATAAAGAAAAATACCGTCAGAATTACCGCTAGTCTCCCGATTTTCATGAAAATCCTCCTTATTGAATTTTTGATTGCCGACTTCCACATGTCATTCATTCTCTGATAAAATATAGAAGCCCTGCCTTTATTTCCATTTCGTCCCAGGTATCGGTTCCTCTTTTGTGCACTTTTTCACTAGCTGGATTAAAAGGATAAAACAGCTCCGTATTTAAGTACTTCCGAAATAAATTTTGAAACCCGGCGACAACAATCTATAAATCCACAGTCATCAAAGGGGAGACTGATTTGAATAAAGAGAACCGCTTTACTTGGGAACTTCACAGAAAAACCGGTATGAGATCCCGTGCCTTTACCCTGGTGGAGATCACCATCGCCCTGGTGGTCTTTGTCATCGGCATCCTGTCGGTGATGTACATGTTCCCCATCGGTCTGCGAAGCGTGGTTAGGGCAAAAATATACACCCAGGCTAATTTTCTGGCACAACTCAAGATGGAGGAAGTGCTGGCACAACCGGGCTATTACGATGTTGAAACCCCCCAGGGAAACTTTGATGACGAATATTCGGATTTTGAATTCACCGTGTCCAAAGATAAGTATAAAGACAGCATTTCCCTCTATCAGGTAAAAGTGGAGGTCTATCATCCCATCAACGGAAAAAGAGATGCGCTGATCACCCTTTACGCCCTCAAGGGAGTGGTGGGGCAACACTACGAGGAAGTGGAATAAAAACGGGAGTTCCTGCGGACGTCAAAAAAACCGGACATATCTATCCGGTCTGGTCTGTTCTCTGTTCTATCCGGTTTGATTTATTCTCCGTGCAGCCAGATTTGCAACCCATCTATTTCTTGAATTTGAACTGCATATTGGGATCGAAGTATTTTGAACCGCCCTTCTTGGATTTGATGTTTCCGTCCTGGGCATCGGCTCTCTGTTTTATGTGTCCCAGTTTGCGCTGGGCGAACTTCAGCAGATCCGCCTCTCGGGAGATGGTGCTGTCAAAAATCATCCTGACCTCGTTATTGCCCATTTCATAGAAGTGGATACTGCCCTGAAGGATTCCCTTGGAGGCAATCCGCCGGAAGAATGCCACCCGTCCCCATTTTATTTTGGTGGTGCGGAATTTGCTGAAAAAGATAATCTCGTCTTCGCTGACTTTGATATGGTCGAAGAGGGTCTGGATCATGGAATTTAGAAAGGGGATAGTAAAAATGAAAGAGACTATAGCCAGAGAAATACCTATACCGACATTGAAATTCTTAGCCTTCTGGGCATCCAGGGCATAAGAAACGGTCATGCCGTACATGACGCCGGCACCGATAAAATATTTAAAAGATCTGAAGTAGTTTTTCAGGTTGTTATAACTGAACTTCTCCACGCTACCCGCCCCTTTGACAATAAATTTCCTTTTTAATTCTATTTTGTGCTTCTTTTTCCCTTTAAAATTGTATGCATTCAGTCCCCCGTCATTCCGAACTCGTGAAACAAGTTCAGGGCAGGCTTGTTTCGGAATCTGAGGCACAAGATATTGTATATATCCTGAAACGAGTTCAGGATGACGTGGTTCTCCCCCAGAGGACTGAATATATACAGGAGTTACGCTCAAAATCGAGGAAAACGGCATGAAATCGTCATCCTGAACTCGTTTCAGGATCTCTGGCAATCGGCATGGAATCCGGGTTTTGGTATAAAATGGCGTAAGTCCTGTATATACTTAAAATTTAACCTTTAGAACACCCGGTTTGACCCTGAAACGAACCGGAGTCTTGCCTATTATCTCGCCGTCGGACTGACAGAAGACGGGGGGATCGGTAACGATCTCCAGATCAGTGGACGTGAAATATTTAATTTCTGAATTAAGATGAATATTCTGCGAGAAAACATCTATCATTTGGGGGACGATATCACCCGATTCGGGGTAGGTGAATATTATGACGTGTAGTAATCCGTCGTCGGGGCGGGCATTTAAGGCGATCCGGACAGTTCCGCTGTAATAGGAAATATTCCCCACTAAAAGCCCCCAGAAGTCGGTTTCGAATTCCTTATCCTGATCTATGAATCGGATTTTTGCCCTGGATTTGAATTTTTTTACAAACTCTTCCTCCTCCATGAAAAAAGCCGATGCCCCTTTAAGAAGAAAACCCAGGCTCCCCATAAGTTCCTTGACATCGGGTTCCATTTCAGCCACCACCTGGGCATCCAGCCCCATGCCGGAAACGATGAGAAAATTTCTGCCGTTGGCGTTGCCCATATCCATGACCTTTTCCGGGGATTCCCAGAAATGAAGGCAGGCTCCTGGAACATCCAGGGGGACGCTCATGGCTTTTGCCAGCACGTTTTCGGTTCCCAGGGGGATGATGCCCATGACGATATCCTCACCCATGATGCCGTTGGCGACCTCGTTAATGGTTCCGTCGCCACCGCAGGCAACTACGTGGGTATATCCCTCGTTTATGCATTCGCGGGCGATGCGGGTTCCATCCCCGACGTCTCCCGTAGTTTTTATGGTAATGGAGACTCCCCTTTCGGCGAAAAATTCCACAATATCATGAAGAACCAGGGACATATTCATGAATTTATGGTGTTGACCCGATCTGGGGTTATAGATAAAACAGATCTTTTTGTCCTTCATAAACGCCTCCTGTGTTATACTTCTGAACTTTATATTTTCAACCAGATATTTAATTATCCTGCAAAAAATTTTCTTCTTTGTATTTTGAAAGGGAATATCCCCCCTTTTATTTAATAATAGCCTATCCCATACCAATCCCGCCCAGGAGGAAGTCATGAGCAGAGAGACCCCGGAGAAGATCCGGATCATGGTGGTGGAAGACGAAAACCACGTCCGAAACCTGGTAAAAATATACCTGGAAATGTCTAATTTCGGCGTCATAGAGGCGGAAAACGGCAGGGTAGCCCTGGATTTACTCCATAAACAGATCCCCTCCCTCATTATCACCGATATCATGATGCCTGAAATGGACGGAATAGAATTCTTTCTCAATCTGAAAGAATCTCCCATCCTCTGCAAGATCCCGGTCATCGTCCTCACCGTCAAAAGTCAGTTCGAGGATATAAAATACGCATCCCTCATCGGCATAGAAGAATATATGACCAAACCCTTCGACCCCCGAGAACTGATCCGCAAGGTGAAAGAAGTCCTCAACCGCCCCCGACAGGAAAAGAATATATACTGATAATCCCCTCAGTCCTATTTTGAACCAAGGTGTAAAGATGTCCCATAAAATAAATCGTCCCGACAACCTGACTCCCCTGTTCCAGCAGTATTTCGATGCCAAGGAGAAGTATCCCGACTGCCTGCTGCTGTTCCGGGTGGGAGACTTTTATGAACTCTACGGCGAGGATGCGGTAACCGGTTCCCAGGCTCTGGAGATCGCCCTGACATACCGGGAGGTGGGCAAGGGGCAAAAACTGGAAATGGCGGGAGTTCCCCACCATGCGGTGGATAATTACCTGAAACAGCTGATTCATCAGGGCTTTAAAGTCGCGGTGGGAGAACAACTGGAAGACGCCCGCTTTGCCAAGGGACTGGTCAAACGGGACGTAACCAGGGTGGTAACTTCCGGCACGGTGCTGGATCCCGACATGCTCCCCGGCGACGAGAATAATTTTATTATTTCAGTATCGGGGTCGGCAAAGTTCTATGGAGTCTCCCTGGGGGATATGTCCACGGGAGAGTTGAGAATAACCCGTATTGAAACCGATGACCTTTCCCACCTGATGGATGAAATATTCAGAACCCGTCCCGGAGAAGCCCTGCTGTCCCTGAACCTGAAAGAGGGGGATAAAATTCATGGTTACTTGAAGGAATTACAGATCCCCTTCTCCCTGCCCGATGAGGAAAACCCCTATGAACCCGGCGAAAGAGAAAATCTCATCGAGGAAGTGAAGAATATCCCCATCACATCGGCGGGGGCGGTCCAATGGGAGGAGATGCCCGAAACCCTGGAATCGGTGTTGCTGCTGCTGAAATATCTGAACAAGACCCAGAAGACCCGACGCCACTCTCTTCAGAATATAGAATATTACGATATATCCCGGTTCATGATCCTGGATTCCACTACTTGGAGGAATCTGGAACTGTCCCACACCATGATGGAACACAAGAAAAAAGGCTCCCTCCTGTGGGTGATAGACCATACCCGTACCGGCATGGGAGCGCGACTTTTGCGTTCATGGCTGGAAAGACCCCTGCTGGATATAAAAGAGATAAACGTCCGATTGGACGCAGTGGAGGAACTCTTCTCCGGCTATACCCTTATGGAAGGACTGGGCAACGGCATCAAAAAGATCTATGATCTGGAAAGGCTTACCTCCAGAGTGATCTATGGTAGCGCCAATGCCAGGGACATGCTCTCTTTAAGAAATTCTCTGGCGAATCTGCCCCAAGTGAAAAAATTTCAAAATCAGGTAAAATCCTCCCTCTTGTCCCTTTTGCTGGAGGAACTGGATCCCCTGGAGGATCTTCACGACCTTCTGACCAGGGCTGTGGCGGAGGAACCCTCGGCAAACCTGAAAGAGGGGAATCTCATAAAGGAAGGGTTCAATGCCGAATTGGACGAACTGAGGGAGATCCGCTCCTCGGCAAAACAGTGGATCGCAGATCTGGAACAACAGGAAAGAGAAGCCACAGGCATAAAATCCCTCAAGGTGAGGTTTAACAGCGTTTTCGGCTATTTCATCGAGATAACCAAGTCCAACCTCCACCTGGTTCCCGATACCTACGTCCGCAAGCAGACCATTGCCAACGGAGAACGGTTCATCAGCCCCCGGTTGAAGGAATATGAATCGAAAGTCCTGGGAGCCGAGGAAAAGATCAACGATCTGGAATATCAACTGTTTATAGAACTGCGGGATAAAGTGGCGGGAGAATCGGCAAGAATCCAGTACGCCGCCCGGATAGTGGCAAACCTGGACTGCCTCCTGTCTTTAGCCCACGCAGCTCTTTCGGGAAGATTCACCCGCCCCCGACTGGTGAAGGAAAGGATCCTGGAAATCAGAGGCGGAAGGCACCCGGTGGTGGAAAAAGTCTTGGGGTCCGGCTTTGTCCCTAACGATACCCTCATGGACGAAAAAAAGAACCGTTTCCATATCATTACGGGACCCAACATGTCGGGCAAATCCACATACCTGCGACAGGTGGGGCTGATAAATATTCTCGCCCAGATGGGTTCCTTCGTGCCTGCCGAATCGGCGGTCATCGGCATAACGGATCGGATCTTTACCAGAGTGGGAGCCTCGGACGATCTCCATCTGGGAAAATCCACTTTCCTGGTGGAAATGAGCGAAACCGCCAATATCATAAAAAACGCCAGTGTGAGGAGTCTGATCCTCCTGGACGAGATAGGCAGAGGAACCAGCACCTTCGACGGTCTGAGCATCGCCTGGTCCGTCAGCGAATATATCAACCGACTGATAAAAGCCCGCTGCCTTTTTGCCACCCATTTTCACGAATTGACCCGATTGGAGGAAAAAGGGGAGGGAATAAAAAATTATAGGGTAGATGTCAAGGAAACCAATAAGGAGATTATCTTTCTCCATCGAATAGTACCGGGAGGAACCGACAAGAGCTACGGCATCTATGTGGCAAAACTGGCTGGACTTCCACCGAAAATTCTCCAGAGGGCGAAGGAGATCCTGGACGAACTGGAAAACGGACAGGAAAATGGACCGGCGAAAAAACAGGGCAAATCAAAACCCACTTACCAATTGACCTTTTTTGACCTGCTCAGCAGCCCTCTTATCGACGACATCAAGAATACCAACCCCGACAAGTTAAGCCCCAGAGAAGCCCTGGAGAAAATTTACCAGTGGAAAAACCAGGTCGGATAACCTCAAAAAAAAAATTACTTAAAATCCTCATAAAAAAAGAGGGTTTTAAGTCTGTAAATCAAATAACATTCAGGTTAAGGAGTTTGTTTTAAAGGTTCCTACAAAATTTTGTATATATTCAGTCCTCTGGCGGAGAACCACGTCATCCTGAACTCGTTTCAGGATCTATACGATATCTTGTTCCTCAGATTCCGAAACAAGCCTGCCCTGAACTTGTTTCACGGGTTCGGAATGACGGGGGGACTGAATGAATACCAAAATTTTATAAGGAATCCGGATTCAACATATAAGGAGGGAACTATGCATAACATAGCCGTAACGGTTCTTGGGGCTGCTACAGCCTCATCCTCGGGGATAAACCCACTGATATTAGCTCTGGGCGGTGTGGTCCTGGTGCTTATTGTAGTACTTATTGTTATGGCGGGAGGGAAAAGCAAGGCGGAAAACCGCACCAAAGCCCTTATCTCCATAATCAAAGCCAGTCAGGAACTGGGAGCTTCCGCCAACCTGGATAACGTGCTCAAAGTTGTCATCCAGATGGTCAAAAACCTTTTCGCCTGTTCCACAGTGGTGGTCTATCTCAAGGAGACCGAAAAGAGCGAAGAGGTGATCCTTCGTAAAAAAGCTTTTATAACTCCCCATGAAGAAGCTTTCCAGGACTTTAACCCCGATGTAACCAAGTCTGTCATCGCCAGGGTAATCGACGAGAAAAAAGGGAAACTGTTTAATGATTTTCTCAACGAAGAAAAAGACGAGGTTATCCAGAAAGCCAAGGGGCTGAGAGCCATGTGCATATCTCCCCTGATTTTCGAAAACCAGGCTCTGGGAGCGATAATTATGGCTCACAGCAACCCCGGCTACTTTGATCAGGAACAGTTCGAACTCTTCGCTATTCTTGCCAATCAGGCGGCACTGGCGGTCAGGAATGTCCAGCTCCACATGGAAACCGCCATCATGGCTATTACCGACTCCCTCAGCGGCATGTTCACCCACGGCTACTTCCAGGAACATCTGGCGAAAAAGATCAACGAAGCCAAATATAACGATCCTCCTTACCCCGTTTCCCTGATGATTCTCGATGTGGACTTCTTCAAGAAAGTCAACGACAACTACGGACACCCCCAGGGAGACGCTCTCTTAAAACAACTGGGAGGACTGCTGAAACAATACGCCAAACCCACCGATGTTATATGCCGATACGGAGGAGACGAATTCACCGTCACCATGCCCCATGCCGACAGAATCCAGGCGGTGCTGGTGGCCGAAAGAATCCGTCAGGCGGTGGAGGAATACGAGTTCGTTCTGGGCAGTAATATCGTCCATATAACCATCTCCGGCGGTGTCGCCAGCTTCCCCGACGACGCGGGAACCAAAAAGGAACTGGTGGAAAAAGCCGACAACTCCCTCTTCGACGCCAAGAAGAAGGGACGTAACAAAGTCTGCTTCGCCTCTCAATAAGCGACAAGATGGGAATCCCATTAAAAACATAACGGTGGAATGGCGGTTTTGCTGATGTTGATCGATTTCAGCGGATCCGTCATTCCACCGTTATGTTTCAACGGGAGTCTTTCGGAAGGGCCCCTTGTTATTCCCGAAACCCGGATCTCACGCCTATTGCCAGAAATCCTGAAACGAAGCCTGTCCTGAACTGGTTTCAGGATGACGATTTCATGCCGTTTTCCTCGAATTTGAGGGTAACTCCTGCTTGTTATTATCAGGGGGAGAGGTAGCGGATTTTCACCGGGTTGCCGTAAACCGCCAGGGAGGATATGTAGGATACCCCCACGTCCAGATCCACCAGAGACCACCGATAGATGTCCTGGGGATCCTTGAAATTGGCGGTGATGCGGGGGGATATTACCGATACCTCGATCTTGCCCAGCAGTTCATTTATGCTGGAGCCTTTTGCCTTGATGTAGGCTTCCCTTCTTGTCCAGCAACGATAAAAAGCCCTTAATCTCAGGTGAGGGGGGCTTTTCATTATTTCTTCGTATTCTTTTGGTGTAAAATATCTCTGAGCCAGACCCAAATAGTCCAGGTCATCCTTTACTTTTTCCACATCCACTCCCAAGGGGCGAAGACCCAGGGCGATGAGGCATAATTCTCCGGTGTGGGATATATTGAAATGGATTCCCGAAAGGGCGTCGGAACCCGTAAGATGGGGTTTGCCGTCGGGGGTACGGTTTATCTGGATGGTCTCCGGGGATTTTTCCAGATAGAGAGCCAGGATTCTCCGGAGCCACACCCGGTTGCATATACAGAGTTTTCTCTTATGGGGAGCTCTCAGCCGATCCGCCTGCTGTTTCTCCTCCTGGGAAAGCATACTCAGGAGAACCTCTTCGGGGGAATTCTCCGTTTCGGGGAAAACCTTCCACACGTCGGCTCTGTCTTCCAGCAGTTCCAACTTCATACCTTTATCCCTTTATCGATGTTGCTTTTTCCGGCCCGCATCCGTTTGGCTTTTCGAACGGGGAAACCGGTGTTACGTTATCCCTTTATATCCTTGTCTTTTTACCACCACTTTTTCTTGCGGCTTTCGGCTCTCAGGAGTTCCAGTTCGGCTCTGTCCTTTTCCCGTTGGATTCTTTCTAAGGCAAGGGAGTCAATCAACTCTTTCTTTTCGGTTTCGTATTTCTGGATGATCTCGTATTTGTCCCGTTTTTCCTTTTCCAGGCCTTCCCGCAGTTCCACCTTTTCCCGGTAGCATTCTTCCAGTAATCGATCTTTTTCGTTCATGACCGACTGGAGTTGATCCATTTTCTTGGAATCCACTCCTCCGATGCCTGCCCGACTGCTCTTTAGCTGTCCGTGAAGGGTAATATTTTCTCTTCTGAGGTTTTCCGCCAGTTGTTTGAGTTTGACGTTTTCCTTCTTGAGCTGTTCGGTGATCTGGTCGTCCACGGGAGGGAGCGCCGGTTCGGGTTTTTCCTCGGCTTTTATGGCGGGAATGGACGAGAGAAGCGACTGGAGCCTTTCCACCCTGGAGGAGAGTCTTTCCTGTTCCAGACGGGTTTCCTCGATATTCTGCAGGATCTCGTTCATATATCCTTCGGTGTCGGTTCCGCCTGAGTTGAACCCGCCTCTGGACAGCAGATTCTGCATATCCTTGAAACTCTGGATCAGCTGTTGTTCCAGTTGCCGGGTTTCCTCCATTTTGGAGGAGAAGAGTTCCTGAACCTGGCCGAATCCGGAACTTGCTCCGCCTTCGCCTCTCTGTTCGTAGATGGCTTTCAGGGCTTCATAGATAAATTCGATGCGCTCGTTGATAACCCGGACCGATTCCCGGTGTTCGCCGATACTCTGCCGCAGGCTGTTTTCGATACGGGGCAGGGATTCGGCCATGGGACCCGACGAGAGGAAATTCCGGATCTCCTCGAACTTTTTGCCCAGAAATTCCGGATCCTGCAACCGCAGGTTCTGTTGTATGGCCTGGAGGTCGCTTTTGAGACTGCCTATGTAGTTATAGGTTTCCCCCATGACCTGCCGCAGGGCGGGAAGGATGGAGGAGGGATCCACACTGCCGTTACTGCCGGAGGATTGCACCGAGAAACTGATATTTTCCAGTTTTTCCACGATCTTTCTGTGGGATTCGGAACTGAGGTTCATAAGGGCTCTCTGGGCTTCCCGGTGGCTTTCCGTCAGTTCTTTCATCTTGTTGTTGATGATGTTTTCCATCAGGGGGAGGAGGGAGTTGAGTTCATCGGCGATGGATGATTCCCCTCCGCCTTTTCCCTTGGCGGTATCCAGTTTTTCCTTGAGCATTTTCTGGGTGTTGAGATTTACGCTCAAAAGGGCGTCCTGGCTGTCCTTGATTTCCGACAGTTTGTCTTCCAGCAGGTAATCGATGGCGCTCATGAGGGATTCGCTGTCGATCTTGACCTCCATGGATTTGGTCTGGGAGGCGATGATCTCCTGGATCTTCTGCAGCAGTTGTTTCTGGAGATCCACGTTGAGTTTCACCAGCACCTTATGAGCTCCGTCCAGATCCCGTTTGAAACTGGTAACCTGATTTTCCATGAGGGATTCCAGGATAGGTAAAATATCTCCCCCGGCGCCCGCCGAAGAAACGGCACCCTTGAGACTCTGGAGCTGTTTCAGTTGTTCCAGGAGTTCCCGGTGATTTTTGATTTCCAGTCCCATGAGGGTTTCCTGGTTCTCCTTGATGGATTCGGTACCGTGAACGATGATTCCGCCGATGCTGGAGGTAAGATTATCGGGATTGACCGCCGATCTGATTTCCGATATGACGCCCTGGAGTTTATCCACCTGATCCAGTACCTGTTTCTGGTATTGGCGGTAATAGCTGTTCAGGATTTCCGTGGAGGCGTCCTGATTTTTTTTCAGTTCTCCCGTGCGGTAGTTGAGATAGTCCAGGAATTTTTCCAGGAGCATCTCGGTATTAACGTTGTCCCGGATATTGCCCATGATCAGTTCGATATTTTCCAGGGTTCCGGCGATCTTGTGTCCAGGCGCCATCTCGCCGATGATCTCCGCCAGCAGTTCCCGGTTCCGGGCGATGATCTCCTCGATGGAGCGGTTGGAGATGCCCACCGCGTTCAGTTTTTCCATGAGGAGTTTCTGATTGTTGACTCCCAGGTTCATGACTACCTTCTGGGAGGAGTCGATATTCTGCCGCAGGGATTTGGTTTCATTCTCTATGACTTTTTGTACATGTCTTAAAATTTCCTGGTTGGAGATGCTGGAGTCCAGTTTGTCAATCTGTCCCTTGAGTCCATCGCCGACTTGCAGTTTGGCTTCCAGGACGGTGGACATCTGGGGGATCATATCCCGGAGGGAGTCCATCTGCTCTTTCAGATTCCGCAGAACTCCAACTTCCGACCCCATGGATTCCAGTCTTTCGAATATCCCTTTTTGTCCGCTCATGGTCAGGTTGAGCATGATCTTGTGGAGGGAGTCCTGACTCTGGCGGATGCTGTTGGATTCCTCCTCGATGATTCTCTTGGTATGGGCAAGAAGCGATTCCACCGAGAACCGGTCCTGCATCATCTCCACAATGGAACGGAGTTCCTGAATTTTCTGTACTACCGCTCCCGGATCTCCGCCGATGGATCCCGTGGCTCCCCCTCCCGAGAGGTTCCCCAGGCTGTTGTGAATGTCCCCCAGCACCTGGAGTCTTTCGTCCACCAGCTGGTTAATATCCGCCACGATGGCTTCAAAGGTCTGCATCTGCTCGTTGAGTTCTTCCACATTGTCCCGGACGGCGATCAATTCGTTGAGTCGATCCAGTTGTTCCAGTTTGTCCACCAGGGCTTTCTGGTTATTGACGTTGAGATTGACGATGATCTTCTGGAAGGAGTCCTGGCTCCTTTTCATGGTGTCCATGTGTCCGTCCAGGATCTCCTTGAGGGTGTTCAAAAGGCCCGGCATGTCGAATTTATCCTGATATTTGTCCATGAGTTCCTGGATCTTGACCAGCCGGGATTCCAGTTCCGACGTATCCATGGTAACTCTGCCCCCCTCGTCGGTTTTAAGACCGCCGCCGGGGAGTTTGATTTTGCCCACCGCCCTATCTATTTGCTGGTATCGGTCTTCCACCAGCCGGGACAGTTCGGTGAAGGAATTTTCGATAATTTTTATATGTTCGCTAATAAACTCTACGCTTTGCTGATTGATCTGGAGTTTATCCATTTTTTCCGTGAGAGCCTTTTGGGATCTGCCGCTTAAAGTAACAAAGACCTGTTCCAGAGCCCGTTTGTTTTCTTTGAACAGATGGTCCATTTTGGACAGCATATTCCCCTGGTCCGCCTTTTGCATACCGTTGTTGATCTCTTCCAGTTTTTTGATGAAATTCTGCTGTCCTTCCAGGGTGAAGTTCTGCTGAAGAGAACTGACGATCTTGCCGAATTCGATGAAATCCCTGGTTCTGGATAGGAAACTGTCTTTTATTTCGGGAAGGAGCCGCTGGAGTTCTCCCAGCATTTCGGGAGTGGTTTCGTGGAGTCGTTTTATCTCGTCCAGTCTGCCGGTGATGGTCTTTTGCAGATTGGAGTTGAGATCCACGATGGCTTTCTTGACTTTTTTCTGCCCCTCGGAGAGTTCCTGGAATATGGAAAGGAACGCGGCTACATCCAGGTTTCCGTCTCCCCTGACCTCCTTCAGTTTTGTCATCAAAGCCGACAGATCGGTTCTGTCGCTGCTCAGGAGGGATATTTTCTGTTCGATGCTTTCCGTCATCTGGTTAAGGGAAAACTCTATCCGGCTGGCAAAATCCTCCGGGGAAACATTCTGCCGGATCTCGGTCAGGAGTCGGAGGAATTTCTCGTCGGCGGTTCCCATTTTATTTTCGATGGAGATGAGTCTCTGGATAACCAGGGATCTTTCGCCCAGTTTTTCTTCGATGATCTTTTCTATGGATGCGGTTATGTGGAGAAGATCCTCCCGCTGGAGTCCTCCTCCTGCCGAACCCGTCCCTCTGCCTCCTGCGGCTTTTTCCACCGCTGAGGTGATGAGCTCGTCGAGTTTTTCCTGGGCTTTCTGGCTAAGTTCCCCTTCGGCGAAACTTTTGAGGGAACTGCCTATATTGTCCAGTTTACCCGCGAGAAACCGGCGCACCTTTTCCCTTTCCACCCGGTTATCGTAGGCGGATTTCTCCATCTTTCTGATAACCTCGTTGGCACGCATGGTTATATAGTCTTCCAGGTATTCCATATATTCGTAATCGTCCAGAATCCGGAAGGGGGGTGGGTTTTTGGGCGGCATTTTACGGGAGCGGGCGACCCGCACCTTGAACAGATTTTCTTTTGAAATATAATATTCATCATCCGTTATTTCGAACGATATTTCGCCTTCCGCCACCAGATCTTCGACTTCGGACTGATTTATTCCCAGATATTCCGCTGCATCTTTTAGCGTATATTTTTCCGTCATTGCCATCACCTAAAACTTTATTTCTCTAACCGGAATTTCAAATCCTGCCTTTAAGGGTAAAATAACCCCTCCCGGATGTTAACAATTTGTATCCTTACCGTCAAAAAAGGGAAAGGAATTGTTCCTCCGGAAGCGAATAAAACCCGACTTTGCTCAAGGAGGAAACCTTATGAACCGGGAAACCGCGATGGAACTGCTTTATACCCATATCAAAAATGAAAATCTCATAAAACACTGCCTGGCATCGGAATCCATAATACAAGCCCTGGCAAAAAAACTCCGTTACGACGAAAACCTGTGGGGAGTTACCGCTCTCCTCCATGACCTGGACTTTGAGGAAACCGCTCAGGATCCCCAAAGGCACGCCTGGCTTACCGTTGAGTGGCTCAAAAATACCGATCTGCCCGAAGAAGCCCTTCACGCCATTCTTGCCCACAATCGGCAGCATACCGGTACGGAACCGGAAACCCCTCTCGATTTTGCTCTCTCCTGCTGTGAATCCCTGACCGGTCTTATCGCCGCCACCGCTCTGGTTCAGCCTGATAAGCGGGTAGCCTCGGTAAAACCCTCTTCGGTCAAAAAGAGGATGAAGGAGAAGGCTTTCGCCAGAAACGTGGATCGTTCCTCCATACTCCTGTGCGAAAAACTGGGAATCGATCTCCTCTCCTTTATCCAACTGGGCATCGATGCCATGCAGGAGAAGGAAGAACAACCATAATGGGAGAAACCGATGTTTCCCCTTATTCCGCCTCCGTTAAGAAGGTAAAAAACAGTGGGAGCAACAGATATAATATAGAGGACATCGGGGGGAGAGGAGGTCGATTTCCTCTCCTTCCCTTATGGGGTAGGTTAACTCAGGTCGAACTTCTGTCCCGTTTCCTCGCAGAATTTTTCATAGGTGCTGCGGATGCCTTCCAGTTCGTCTTCCAGGTTTTCCCGGTATTCTTTCAGTTCGAAGAGTTTCTCGCTGACTTTTTCCAGTTTTTTCTCATTTTTTCTGATGTCCCGGTTGGTATCGTCCCAGATTCCCTTTATCCGTTTAAAGGCGCTTTTTAACTTGGCTCCTACCATTTCGCCGGTGGTTTCGTTAATTTCAGTAGGCATCATAATAACCTCCACTTATTATTTGGGTAATTTATTGCTTGATTTATATAATCACACTTTTCTTTCCCGTTCCCCTCTTGCGGCTCAAGGGGAACCGGTCATACATATTCTAATATTATTAACCGATTCCTTCTTTCTTCCCTTTTATGGAGGAAAGGGGAGAAAAAGGAAAGGGAATGATAAAAACCAAATAAAAGAGGGACAGAGGAAGTATGGTGTCTTTTTATCCTCAACATCACGAGAACCTGCGGGGGTGCAATATGCTTTATATCAGTTCCATGCTGGGCAAGAAAGTCAGAGACGAAGACGGACATAACCTGGGTTTTATCGATGACCTGATCATAAGAAAAGGCGATGATTTTCCCGTGGTGGAATCCATCATTCTCAAGAAGGGGAAAAACCGGGTTCTGGTTCCCATGGATAGCATAAAGCATATTGATGAAGAGGATTGCATCGTGCTGGGCATCCGCCCTGTTTTTCCTCCTTTCAAGCCTAAAAAGGGGTTTGTCCCTTTAAGGCGGGAGATTCTGGATAAACAGATCGTGGATATAAACGGCCAGAGGGTGGTCCGGGTCAACGATCTTCAACTGAACCGGGTGGGCAAGACCCTGCGGCTGGCGGGAGTGGATGTGGGGACTCCGGGGCTCTTCCGCAGAATGGGGATTCTTTCTCTTTTTGAGACCGTTTCCGCCTCTCTGAAATTAAAGGCTCCCAACAATATCATCCCCTGGGATAACGTCCAGTCTCTTGCCCGGGGAGAGATCAGTCAGTTGAAACTCAAGACCACCCGCAACAAACTGAATAAACTGCACCCTGCGGATCTTGCCGATATTCTGGAAGAACTCTCCGGAAAGGAACGGGTGGAACTCTTCAATATCCTGGATACCGAAACCGCCGCCGAAACCCTGGAAAACGTGTCCCAGGATGTCCAGGTAGCCATCGTCAGCACCCTGCCCGATGAACAGGTGGCGGATATTCTGGAGGAGATGAGCGCCGACAACGCGGCGGATCTGCTGCAGGACCTCCCTGAAGAGAGAGCCGAGGATCTGCTGGAACTGATGAACTCCAAGGAAGCCGAGGAGGTTAAGGAACTCCTCGGCTACGAGAAAGATACCGCCGGGGGACTCATGAACAATACCTTCGTCCGGGGAAATACCGATACAACCTGTCATGAGATCATCGAGAGGATCCGCCGGGAACTTCCCGACACCGAACTGGTTTATTATATTTACGTGCTGGACGAGGAGGAGAGATTGATAGGATTTCTTTCCCTGAGAGATCTTATCGTATCCCCCCCCGATCAGAAATTGGGCGAAATCATGAAAAACCCCGTCTTTTCCGTCCCCTCCGGCGCCGATCCTCAGCAGATCGCCGAACTGGCGGAGAAATACGATCTGCTGACGGTCCCAGTGGTGGATGATGAAGGGAAAATGAAGGGCGTGGTAACTTTTGACGATCTTTTTGAACTGATCCTTAAAAAAGAGAGAGGAAACCCGGTCTTGTAGGAAGAAGTAAAGAGCGGCAGAGAGAAGCGGGGGTATGGGAGAAAATGATTTCAGGTATAACTTTTATCTGTAGTATGTAAAATGACTGAAAATAAAACAGACCGAACATGATTAGACCCCCATGTTTTTAAGGAGGTATGAATTTCAATGTGGGAACCTTTTACCGAACGTGCCAGGAAAGCTATCGTCCTTGCCCAGGAGGAAGCACAGCGACTGGGCAATAACTATATAGGAACCGAACATCTGCTGCTGGGCATCATCAGCGAGGGGGAATCGGTAGCCGCCAAGGTGCTGGAAAATCTGGGCATAAGTCTTTACAAGGTCCGTTCCGAGGTGGAAGCCATTGTGGGCAAGGGAGGCAAACCGACCCAACAGGAGATGGTCTTCACCCCCAGAGCAAAGCGGGTCATTGAACTGGCTTTTGACGAGGCGAGAAACCTGACCCATAACTATATCGGCACCGAACATCTGCTATTGGGACTGGTCAAGGAAGGCGAGGGAGTGGCGGCAAGAGTGCTGTCCAATCTGGGAGTGGATCCCGGCAAAATTCGCGGCGAAATCACCAAACTCTTAGGCGTGGAAACCACTCCGGCTCCCCCCAAGGAACGGACCAAAACCCCCACCCTGGACCAATATGGCAGAGATCTGACCAAACTGGCAAGAGATAACAAACTGGATCCCGTCATCGGCAGACATACCGAGATCGAAAGAGTGATCCAGATCCTATCCAGAAGAACCAAAAATAATCCCGCCCTTTTAGGAGAACCGGGGGTGGGTAAAACCGCCATCGTGGAAGGTCTTGCCCAGAGGATCCTCCGCAACGAAGTGCCGGAACTACTGAAAGACAAGAGAGTCATCTCCCTGGATCTGGCAGGCTTGGTGGCGGGAACCAAATACCGGGGCGAATTCGAGGAACGGCTGAAAAAGGTCATGGAAGAGATCCGACAGGCGGCGGGAGAGATCGTCCTCTTCGTGGATGAACTCCACACCATCGTGGGAGCGGGAGCGGCGGAGGGAGCCATTGACGCCTCCAATATATTGAAACCCTCTTTGTCCAGAGGCGAACTCCAGTGCATAGGAGCCACCACCCTGGACGAGTTCCGCAAATATATCGAAAAAGATGCCGCTCTCGAACGACGGTTTCAACCCATCATCGTGGAGGAACCCAAGGTGGATCAGGCTATCGAGATTCTCAAGGGACTGCGGGACCGGTATGAGGCTCACCATAAAGTCAGGATTATGGACGAAGCCCTGGTCTTATCGGTGAAACTGGCGGATCGATATATCACAGACCGATTTTTGCCCGATAAGGCTATCGACGTCATGGACGAAGCGGCGTCGAGAGTCCGACTGCAGGCCACCATGCCTCCTCCGGAAATCCGGGACATGGAATCCAAACTGCGACAGGTCCGCCAGGAAAAAGACGCGGTGATTCAGGCTCAGGAATACGAACGGGCGGTCCAACTGAGGGAAACCGAGGAGAAACTCCGCCGTCAAAAGGAAAAACTGACCAGGGAATGGGAGGAACGGAAGGCAAACCGGGGCGAGGCTTTAAACACCGTAACCGAGGAAGACATCGCCCACATCGTCTCCACCTGGACAAAAATTCCCGTTTCCAAACTGGCCGAAGGGGAAACCCAGAAACTCCTCAACATGGAAGCCCAAATTCATAAAAGAATCATCGGTCAAAACGAACCGGTAGCCGCAGTAACCAGGGCAATCCGAAGAGCCAGAGCGGGACTCAAGGACCCTAAACGCCCTACCGGCAGTTTCCTCTTCCTGGGTCCCACCGGCGTGGGCAAAACCGAACTGGCAAGAGCTCTTGCGGAGTTCCTCTTCGATGACGAGGATACCCTGGTCAGAATCGACATGTCCGAATATATGGAGAAATTCGCCGTCTCCCGGCTGGTAGGAGCACCTCCCGGCTACGTGGGGTTCGAGGAAGGCGGACAGATGACGGAAATCGTCCGGAGAAAACCCTACTCGGTGGTTCTCCTGGACGAAATCGAAAAAGCTCACCCCGACGTCTTCAATATCCTGCTGCAGGTGCTGGAAGACGGAAGATTGACCGATTCCCAGGGCAGGATCGTGGATTTCAAGAATACCATCATCATCATGACCTCCAATATCGGCGTCCGGGAGATCGGCATCAACATAGATATCGGCTTCAGAACCAAAAAGGATGAAGGATCTCCCGAGGTTCAATACGAAAAGATGAAAAAACGGATCCTTGAGGAAGTCAAGAAAGTCTTCAAGCCCGAATTCCTTAACCGTCTGGACGAAACCATCGTCTTCTCCCGGTTAAATGAAGAAGAAATCAAATCCATCGTGGATCTCATGATGAGCAGAGTCCGGAGCGAAATCGAAGCCCAGGGCAGAAAGATGACCTACTCCCAACAGGTCAAGGATACCATCGCCAAAATCGGCTTCGACCCCGTCTATGGAGCCCGACCCATCCGCAGGGCAATCCAGCGCATGGTGGAAGACCCCCTGGCAGAGGAATTTATCCGGGGAACCTTCAAGGAGGGAGATTCGGTCATGATCGAGGTTGACCCCGATACCATCGACGAAACCGAACCCAAACTCATGTTCTATAAGGAAGGCGAGGAACCCCCTAAAAAACCCAAAGCGAAAGAAGAGGGAGAGAAAACCGACAAGGAACAGACTCCCGCCTCTTGACTTTCTGAATAAAATAAATTTATTGAAAGAGATTCCCTTCTGTGGAGTCTCTTTCGGTTTTGAAGAAAGAAATAGAGAAAATAATAAAAAAATAGGAGGAAATATCAATAATAGAAAGAAGTCTGAATAAAAGAGAATCGATGTCGAAAATCAAATTGACTAAAAAGTCTTATTGTAGTATTAACACTATAGACAAAACCGGAAAAATGTATTAGAATTGACTCAAGACAATCGGTGTGAGCAGAGGTGAAGATCCTGAAACAAGTTCAGGATGACGATTTCATGCCGATTGCAAGAGATCCTGAAACAAGTTCAGGATGACGATTTCATGCCGATTGCAAGAGATCCTGAAACAAGTTCAGGATGACAGGGTTGTAGAGGTAATTGTTTATCGGGTTGTAGAGGTAATTGTTTATCGGGTTGTAGAGGTAATTGTTTATCGGGTTGTAGAGGTAATTGTTTATCGGGACCGCTATAATCGGAAAAGGTCCGGGGTCGGTTCCGGAAATCCCACACAGGAAAGGGTGATCGGTATTTCTTTCTCCTTCGATGTCCGAGAGGAAATGGCTAAGAACCTTCCTGAAAGGAACTGTTGCAGGGAAGCTCTTCTGTCTTCCTTCATCTTCTTCGCGGGAAAACAGGACGAAGAAGGAGGACTGGAAATATCCACCGGCTTTTCCAGAGGAGCCCGGCTGGCTTACCAGATCATGAAAGAAATAAACAAAAGCAACGTGGAGTGGGATACGGTCAGGGAGAAATATCTTTATAAGCGAAAAATTTACAATATTCACATTCCCCGCACTCCGGAGATGGAGCGGTTTATGGCCAAGTGGGGGATTTCCGCCGGCAAACTGAACAAAAAAGAACTGCGGAAGACCTGCTGCAAGAGAGAATTCCTAAAAGGGGCTTTCATGATGAGCGGGTCAGTGAACTCACCGGAAAAAAATTACCACCTGGAAATCGTCTGCCGGGATAAGGAGATGGCCAACCTCCTGGAAAAGATCGCTGCCCGTATGGAAATAACCGCCAAGACCATCCTGCGCAGAAATGCTTATGTAGTATATGTAAAACGTGCCGATGATATAGTAAATCTTCTGAATATTCTGGGATCTCATATCAATCTCTTGAAACTGGAGGAAGTGCGGGTTATAAAGGAAACCAAGGAAGACGTCCGCCGGAGGGTCAACTGCGAAACCGCCAACTCCGATAAAACCGTCCAGGCATCCCTGCGGCAGATTATCATGATACAGAATCTCCGGCAAAAGGGAATTCTGGACAAACTCCCCCAGGGTCTCAAGGAAATCGCCGATCTCCGGGTACGTTTCCCCCAGGCGAGCCTCAAGGAACTGGGAGAAAAACTCTCTCCTCCCATTACCAAGTCCTCCGTCAACAACCGACTGAGAAGACTGGAAAGGATCATCACACAGGAACAGGAATCGGGAGGAAATATATTCAATAATTAACCGGTTTTTAACAGGGAATTTAATTAAATATATAATTAAATATTAAACAGTTATATCAACAAGGAGGTATTCTTTAATGAAGGTAGCAATCAATGGATTCGGAAGAATCGGAAGACTTTTTCTCCGAGGCGTAATGGCCAAGAAACCCAACTTCGAAGTGGTAGCCATTAACGATCTGGGTGATCCCAAGACCATGGTTCACCTGTTCAAATACGATTCCACCTACGGCGGTTATCCCGGACAGGTAACTCTGGAAGGGGACACCATGATAGTGGATGGCATGAAGATAAAGATGCTTTCCGAAAGAGATCCGGAGAAACTCCCCTGGAAGGATATGGAGATCGACGTAGTGGTGGAATCCACCGGTATCTTCCGGGATAAGGTAAAATGTATGAAACACGTTACCGCCGGAGCCAAGAAGGTCATCATCAGCGCCCCCGCCAAAGGCAAGGACGTTAAGACCATAGTCATGGGCGTTAATGAGAATGACTACAATCCCGAAGAGGATCACGTTCTCTCCAACGCGTCCTGCACCACCAACTGCCTGGCTCCCGTGGCCAAGGTCCTCCATGACAATTTCACCATTGTCAACTCCCTCATGACCACTATCCACGCCTATACCAATGACCAGAAGATTCTGGATTTCCCCCACAGCGACCTCAGAAGAGCCAGATCCGCAGGTCTGAGCATGATCCCCACCACCACCGGCGCCGCCAAGGCCACCGCTCTGGTTATCCCCGATCTGAAGGGCAAAGTGGACGGAACCGCCATCCGAGTCCCCACCCCCACCGTATCCCTGGTGGACTTTGTCTGCGTGGTTGAAAAACCCGCCACCAAAGAAGAAGTGGTAGCAAAACTGAAAGAAGCCTCCCAGGGCGAACTCAAGGGAATTCTGGAAGTTTGCGAGGAAGAACTGGTCTCTGTCGATTTCAAGGCAAATAACGCCTCCTCCATCGTGGACGCCCCCGGCATCATGGTCAACCAGAACATGATCAAAGTCCTCTCCTGGTACGACAACGAATGGGGCTATTCCATGAGAATGGTGGACCTCATCACCTTCATGCTGGCAAAACAACCCGCCACTGTGTAATCGGTTTTAAATCCGTCTGACACTCACAGGGGGAAGAGGCGACAACCTTTTCCCCTTTTGAATAAATAGCAGATTCGTCCGTTTTTAAAGCCGTTATAAATAATAAAATGATATTGGGTTGAAATCAAAACGGCTGTAGATCAGACCTTCAGGTCTGCGTTATAGGCGGATTGGCAGGACTAAAGTCCTGAACTACCCGGATTGAAATCAAA
>Ga0067045_1003354_pt1 | contig 23186 bp, 19 predicted proteins | sample TerdegcTABiofilm_FD_59184 | JGI IMG/M metagenome (GOLD analysis project Ga0067045, IMG submission 59184) | Combined Assembly of (Gp0054472, Gp0054536) Wastewater bioreactor microbial communities from Singapore -Terephthalate degrading...
CTATTATCTTACAATTTTTTGCAAACTCATTGTTACCAAAAAACAATTTTTCAAAGAATTGTAATTGTTTTTTCCAGTTTTCATCGGTTCTATCCTTAACACTTATTTCACCAAGTTCATAGGTTTTGGGGGTAAGTTTTATTTCGATGAATTTATTAATTCCCTTTCTTAAATCAACTGCAACTATTTGATGTTCATATCCAATTGCAGATGCCACAAGAGAAAAAAGAGATTGCGGAACATCGGAAATTTTAAAATTTCCGTTTTTGTCCGTTGCCGCACCCAATGTGGTTTCGGATAAATAAACATTTACCAGAACAAGCGGTTCGCCGGATTGCTTATCTGTTACACGTCCTTCTAATGTAAATTTTTTACCCTGTGCAAAAGTTAGCTGGCTTAATAATAATCCTACTAATAGAAATATTATCAGCCGATGAATCTTATTACAAAGTATTCTATTAAAAAATATCATTATCCCGATCCCGATTTATTCTCTTTGATAAGAACACAAAAAACGATCTTATTGGCAATGTCTAAATTTATACTATAAAATCAAACCGTTAACAAACTATTGAAACGAAAAATTATTCCATCCCGCAAACATTGCTCGTCAAATTCACTGGAATTAATTTTATGCCGGCCAGGCACCCAATAGTAATCCGTTTATAAGAAGGACTATAAAATGATATCCGGCATCAATTACAAATTGTTGAAACGTTCTTCCTTCAAACAAAAAATTCACAGTCATAGATGTTGCAATAAATCCCAATGCAGCCATAAATGCTACCTTAATACCTTCTTCCGGTGTTGAAGCGCCAATATAACTCATGAGCATAGCAAGTATAAAAGCCATTACAAGTTGTGAGAGGAAAGAAATAAAATATGTTTTGATTGGATTAAAGTCTGTTCTCCACTCATCCTCTGTTTTATCAAGCGAAGCAACCCAAACTTTTCCAAGAAACATGTGGCTATACCAGATAGCGCCTATTCCAGTTCCTATTACACCACAGACTAATACTGCCCAATAATTAATTTGATTATGAAGCTCCATTTAAACCTCGCTTCGCATTTAATTATGATAGTAATTAAGTAACTATTATTCTTTATACATTTTAATAACGGGATTCTCGCCGCTGATATAGAAGCCGCGATACATTCCTTCTGTATTAAACGGCATTGCTACATTACCAAATTTATCAAGACAAATAACGCCGCCATTACCGCCAAGGTCTCCGACTTTTTTAATTACTTCATCGGCGGCTTCATTCAAATTCATTCCCTTATATTCTATTAATGCAGAGATATCTCTTGCAACGCCAATTCTAATAAAATATTCTCCACTACCGGTAGCCGATACACCGCACGTATTATTATTAGCATAAGTTCCGGCGCCAATAATTGGTGCATCACCAACTCTTCCGAATTTTTTCATCATCATTCCGCCCGTGGATGTTCCGGCCGCGATATTTCCGTTTTTGTCAAGTGCTACCGCGCCAACTGTTCCGTGTTTCTCTGCTTTCTTTTTTTCTTCTTCGCGTTGTAAAATTCTTTGATAGGATTCCCACCTCTCTTTAGTAATAAAGTAATTATTCTCAACCATTTCCAGTCCGTTCTGTTTTGCAAATTCTTCTGCACCATCGCTAATCATCATAACATGAGGTGATTTTTCCATTACTAACCGTGCAAGTGTAATTGGACTTTTTACGTGTTTAATTCCGGCAACCGCACCGGCAGATAAAGTTTTTCCATCCATAATAGAAGCATCGAGCTCTGCAACGCCTTTTTCAGTAAGAACCGCTCCCTTGCCCGCATTAAACAATGGTGAATCTTCCATTATTTTAATAACGGCTTCAACCGCATCGAGAGCGCTTCCGCCATTATCAAGAATTTTATAACCGGTTTCTAAAACCTCTTTTATTTTATTAGAATATTCTGCTTCTCGTTCAGGCGTCATGTTTTCTTTAACAATTCTTCCGGCACCGCCATGTATTACTATTCCGAATTTTTTATCCTGTGCAATTGACTGGTGGGAAATAAAAAATAAAGTGAGCAAAAAGATTTTTACCATTTTTGATAGAGTTCTCATTTTTTTACATCTATTTGTTTGTATGACAAATGAAATTAATTCGCAATCGAATTAAAATCAATTGTTTGGTAAAATATTATTTACTATGAATTAAAAATCCGTTCATATAAATTTGAAAAGGAATTTTAATAATTATCCTCAAGGGGGTAAACATGAATCGTTTTAGAATTACATTTCAACTATTAATCATCACATTGCTTATTCCACTTCTAATATTTGGACAGGGAAAGAAAAAGAAAGAGGCATACGAGTTCACAATGCTTCATCAGGTAAATACTACACCTGTAAAAAATCAAGCAAAGACCGGAACTTGCTGGTCGTTTGCAACTACTTCTTTTATTGAAACAGAATTGATAAGAATGGGAAAGGGCGAACATGTACTTTCACCAATGTGGTTTGTCCGGTTTGCTTATCCCGATAAGGCAGAAAAGTATATTCGCTATCATGGATCATATAATTTTGGTGTTGGCGGACAGGCACACGATGTAATGAATGTAATAAAACAATTTGGTTTTGTGCCCGAAGAATTTTACAAGGGAATGAACATTGGCGAAGAAGAACATAATCACGGAGAAATGTCAACTGTTCTGGAAGGAATAGTTGATGCAGTAAAAAAGAACCGTGGCGGAAAAATTACTCCTTTGTGGAAAAATGTATTTGAATCCACGCTAAACATTTATTTAGGAAAACCTGTGGAAGAGTTTACATACAATGGCAATAGATACACACCGAAGAGTTTTGTACAATCACTGGGATTCTATCCGGAAGATTATGTTGAAATAACATCTTACTCGCACAAACCATTTTATACATCATTCGATCTTGAAATTCCCGACAACTGGAGTAAAGACAGATATTACAATGTTCCTCTAGATGAAATGATGGGAATAATTGATTTTGCTCTTTCAAACGGTTATTCGGTTTGCTGGGATGGTGATGTAAGTGAAAAAGAATTCGATAGAAAAAAGGGAATTGCAATTGTTCCTTTAGATCTGGTCGAAATTAAAGAAGGCGAAGAGGATAAATCCGAATCCCCGGTAAAAGAGAAAACCATAACACAGGAAATGCGGCAGACTACATTCGATAATTACTCTACTACCGACGATCACTTGATGCATTTAACCGGACTTGCAAAAGATCAGAATGGAACTACATACTATTACACAAAAAACTCGTGGGGAACAAAAGATAAGAAATACGACGGCTACTGGTATATGAGCAACTCTTATGTTCGTCTTAAAACCGTGGCAATAATGATTCACAAAAATGCCATTCCGCAAGAAATAAAAACGAAATTAGGTTTGTAAATAAACACCCCGATAGAATTTAATTTTGTCGGGGTTTATTTTAAAATTATTTACTGGTTAAGAATAGTTTAAAACCCGCATATAAATAGATAGCAGATAAAACCCAACAACAAAGAACTATTTTCTATTATACAAATAAAATCCTTAAAAATATTTTAAGGGGGCTTGTCAACTCATTTAACTCTTTGTAGCTTTGCTCAGCATAAAAAGGAAAATATGCTTAAAAAGACGTTAATTTTATTTATTACAGTTACCGCTCTTCATTTTTCTCAAACATCTATTGATTCAATTTACAAAAGCATCTCTTCTTTAGAAGATTCTGCTCGTGCAAGAATTTTACTAGATGAAACATGGAAAAGAAGAAGCAACGAACCACTTGTTGCTATTCATCTTGGAAAAGAAGCATTAAAAATTTATAAAAGTCTGGGTAATAAAGAGGGAATTGCACGCACCAATAATTACATAGGGATTGTTTATACAAACATCGGCGCAATAGAAGTTGCTTTTGAATTTTACAAAGAAGCTCTTAAGTCCGCAGAAGAAGCAGACAGCCAGATTCAAATAGCATACTCATACAACAACCTTGGTGAAATTTTCAGAACAAAAAATAATGTGGTTAGTGCAACCGAATATATACAACGCGCAATACAAATATTCGATAGCATTAAAGATAAGAAAGGACTCGCCTATTGCTATGTAAATCTTGGTCGATTATATAATTCACAGGATGATTTCAAAAAGGCACTAGAATTCTTTGAAAAGGCAAGGATAATAGCCGTTGAATTAAATCTTGAAGATATGCATGGACGGATACTTTTATCTATTGCAAGAATTGCTCAAAGAAATGGCGACTATGATAAAGCCGAAAAAACATTTTTTACACTTGAAACACTATATAAGCAGACGGATTACTTAAAAGGGATTGCCGGTGTATGGCGCGGGTTAGGGGAGCTTTCATATAATAAAAAGAATTATAACGAAGCATTAGATTACTTGCTTAAAGCTTTTGATCTAAACAAAAAAATTTATAATGCAGAAGGAGAAGTTAATAGTCTTAACAGTATCGCCAAAGTATATCTTGCTCTAAATAATATTAAAACCGGAGAAAGATACTTATCGCTGGCATTACAAAAAGCGCGCGGTATTTATTCATCCTCTTTAATAGCAAATACATATAAAACTTATTATGAATTATATAAACTGTCGGGTCGACTCGATAGCGCTCTTGTCTACCACGAAAAATATTATACATTAAAAGATTCTATTGTAACCAAAGAAGAAATTATTAAGATGGGTGAGCTTGAATCCCTAATAAAAATTGAAAAGGCAGAGAAAGAAAAAGAAATTATTCAAAAGGAATTAGAGAATCAGACCAAACAAAGAAATTACTTAATTATAATAGCCATTCTATCAGTAATCCTTGCCATTATTTTATTGATACGTTATTTCGATAAGAAAAAAATATCGGAAGAACTCAAAAGCATAAATATTGTCAAAGATAAATTTTTCAGAATTATTGCACATGATTTGCGCGAACCCTTCAGCGCAACTTTTACAGCACTCGGATTATTAAAAGATCAGTATGATGATTTAAGCGAATCAGAGAAAAAAGAAGCTATCGCAATGATTGGCGGATTAATTAAAAAAGATTTTGATCTACTCGAAAATCTTTTGCTGTGGGCTAAAAATCAAAGAAATGAAATTGCATTCAAGCCAAACATTCTAAAACTAAAACCAATTATCGCTAAAATTATACAGCTTATAGAAACAAATTTAGATAGGAAAAATATTTCTGTTCATAACGAGTTAGATGAGGGTTTTGAAATCTTTGCAGACGACCAGATGCTTAATACCATTCTCCGCAACATAATTTTTAATGCCGTAAAATTTACTAATCCGAATGGTACAATTAAAATAAATGGTGAAGTATCAACAGAATATTGCATTATTAAAATTTCCGACAATGGTGTTGGAATGGATAAGGATACAATCAAAGATCTGTTTGCATTAGATAAAAAAACAGTTTCAAAAGGTACGGCGGGAGAATCCGGTTCCGGACTTGGAATGATTTTAGTAAAAGAATTCATAGACCGACACAAAGGCACTATATCAATTGAAAGCGAGCCCGGAGCGGGCACAACTGTCATTATCTCTTTTCCCAAAAAATCATAATAATATTTTTAAGGCGGAGGTGTTATGAATAAATCAAATATCTCGATTTTTCTTCTTTCGTTATTCATTTTAACATGCACAAGTATTGCTGCCCAGGTACAGCCGGCTATGTTAGAGCGGCCAATGAATAATTTTACAATGCCGACCTACGATGGCAAAACTGTTTCGCTTTCGGACTTCAAGGGAAAAAATGTATTGTTGGTTTTTCCGCGCGGCTATGCTGCTGAAAATAGATGGTGTTCAATCTGTAATTACCAGTATGCACAAATTCTTGATCTTGATAAAAAAATTAAAGGTAACGTTGATTTACAAATTCTTTACATTTTTCCTTATAGCGAAGAAAAAACTCACGAATGGTTTGATGCATTTCCGGATCAAATGACAGCAATAGAGAAGATGAAAACTCCCCAAGATCAAAGTGAACAAAGCTTAAGAAGAGCAACGTTTGCAAAAAATTATTTTACAGAAAAATATGAATTTAAGAAGGGCGAAGTGCCAACTCCTTTTCCAATTTTAATTGATTCGGCAAGAACTGTTTCTAAGTCGCTGGGTTTATTTATGACAGAATGGGGCGGTTCTAAGGTTGATCAGAATATACCGGCTGTTTTTCTGCTTGATAAAAATGGCGTGCTTAAGTTTAAGTACATTGGTCAATCTACTGCCGATAGACCGAGCGTGAACTATTTGTTGAGTGTTATAGAAAAGCTGCTTTAGTAAAAAATAATCGGGTAGAGTCCGCAGAAAATTAAATGCGGACTCGAGTATGAAAATTATTTAACAAGCTTTTTCATCTTTTCGATTTCATCGCGTAGAAACGCGGCGCGTTCAAACTCCAGATCTTTTGCTGCGGTTAACATTTCTTCTGTCATCTGCTCAATCAATTCCAGTTTCTGCTCTTTAGTCATAAACCGAACAACCGGTTCCGCAACTTTAAGAAACTGGGCTTCTTCCTTTTCATATTCTTTCTTGCGGACATCTGCAATTGATGTTGAAGAGAGAATCTCTTCTACACTCTTATAGATTGTCTTTGGAGTAATTCCGTGCTCTTTATTATACTCTTCCTGTAACTTTCTGCGTCGGTTCGTTTCTTCAATTGTTTTACGCATCGATTCGGTTATAACATCTGCATACATCATAACTTTTCCGTTAACGTTACGGGCGGTTCTACCGGCAGTTTGCATCAACGATCTTTCGCTTCTAAGGAATCCTTCTTTATCGGCATCAAGAATTGCAACAAGAGAAACTTCTGGCAAGTCTAAACCTTCGCGCAACAGGTTAACACCAACCAGTACATCAAAATCACCAATTCGTAAATCGCGTATAATTTCAACTCGTTCCAGCGCATCAATATCACTGTGAATATATCTAACTTTGATTTTCAGTTTGTCAAGATAGTCCGATAAATCCTCTGCCATTTTTTTTGTAAGCGTTGTAACCAGAATGCGTTCTTTTCTTTCGACTCTTAATCTTATTTCGCCAATCAAATCGTCTATTTGACCTTTAATCGGTCTCACTTCAATTTCTGGATCGAGTAAACCGGTCGGACGTATAACCTGTTCAACAAAAACGCCACCACTCTTTTGCAATTCATAATCAGCTGGAGTTGCGCTTACATAAATTACCTGATTTGTAAGCTTATCAAACTCCTCGAACTTTAGAGGACGGTTATCGAGAGCGCTTGGCAACCGGAATCCATATTCAACAAGAACTTCTTTCCGGGATCGATCTCCATTATACATTCCTCTTATCTGAGGAACTGTTACGTGGGATTCGTCTATAATTAAAAGGTAATCCTTCGGAAAGTAATCGAACAGACAGTAAGGGCGGGAGCCGGGTGGTCGTCCATCCATGTGTCTGGAATAATTCTCTATTCCGCTGCAATAGCCTATCTCTTTCATCATTTCAATATCAAACTTTGTGCGCTGTTCAAGGCGTTGTGCTTCAACATATTTTTCTTGCGACCAGAAATATTTCAACCTTTCTTTCAATTCTTCTTCAATAGATTGAATAGCCCTGTTTACCTGGTCTTTGGTAGTAACGAAATATTTTGCGGGATAAATCGGTATTGATTCAACTTGTTGAATTACGTTTCCGGTGATTGAATCGATAATTGAAATTTTTTCGATTTCATCTCCCCAGAATTCAATACGGACAGCTTCTTCATATTGATATGCAGGAATAATTTCTACAACATCACCACGTGCACGGAATGTCCCTCTCGAAAATTCAGCATCGTTTCTTACATAATAAATATCGATAAGGTTACGTAATAGTTTCTTCCTTTCGATGTTCTGACCTTTTCTTAAAAACATTATTTGTCGTGCATACTCGTCCGGTGCGCCGATACCATAAATACACGATACACTTGCAACAATTATAACATCGCGCCGCCCTTCTATTAATGATGTTGTTGCTTTAAGACGTAACCGGTCAATCTCTTCGTTTACAGAAAAATCTTTTTCTATATAGAGATCCCGCTTAACCACATAAGCTTCCGGTTGATAGTAATCGTAATAACTGATAAAAAATTCTACTGCGTTGTTCGGGAAGAACGATTTGAATTCTGAATAGAGCTGCGCCGCAAGAGTTTTATTGTGAGAAATAATTAATGTTGGTTTTTTATACTGCTGAATTACATTGGACATTGTATAAGTCTTACCGCTTCCTGTAACACCCAGCAACGTTTGATGCTTTATGCCTTTATTAAGTCCATCAACCAATTCTTTGATTGCTTTTGGCTGATCACCCGCCGGTTTGTAATTCGATACTAATTCAAAGTCGGGCATAATATTTTCTAATAATTCCTTTTACAATTGCGAGGAATAGTAATCATCTTATTCAAATTATTTATTTGTTAAGTTAGTCATCATTATATTAGTGTATTATTCGGCAGCAAATATTATAACCTCCTCTTCGCTTTGAACAATATTCAAAATATTAATTCCTTGGTGTAACAGATGCGGCATGAAAATAATCTCCATGCAGATGACCCCGTAAGGTAACACGGTTAGTAACATCCATACCCGGGGGAAGAGTGATTGGTCCCATTACTCTTACAACTTTACCGGCGCCATCTTCAACATAAAACACTGTTCCGCCCGAATTTTTATCCTGAACAAATCCTTTTTCCGGTAAGAGTTTAACTATAATATCCCTATTGGCATTACTGTTTGTATCAAAATCTGAAAAGAAGCCGAGATCATCCTTTGGACTGAAGTATAAAAAGTACAAAACAGCCGCGACGGCTATTATCAAGAGCGGTAAAATTAGTTTTTGTGCTTTCATTTTCTCCCTTTTCTACTTTTATGGAAAGTGTGAATTGAAATATATAAAAATCTCTCTTTTGTGGTGAAAGAATCGTAATGGAAAAAATCACCCTAAATAAAAACGCTCAAATAAATTATTCTTATTTTTGTCCAGGACATCCCGGAGTTTATATGAAAAGAACCTTTGTTTTAACACTCTTATTATCAACAATATCAATGGCACAAACGCCGGATTCATTAAAGGGAAGGTGGATTCCATCACTAACAACCGGCTTGGGAATAAGTCAGGTTGCCTTTAGTAACTGGGTAAAAGGGGGCGAGAATTCAATAGCGTGGGCGTTAATAGGAGATTTTTCATTAAACCGCGAAGACAAACCATGGATATTCAAGAACCAGATTAAAGCCCAGTATGGTCGGGCTAAAATAGGCGAAGGAACGTATCGAACAACTGTAAACGATCTTTATATTGAAAACTTAGCAAGTTACGATCTCGGCTGGGCGGTAAGTCCTTTTGCTTCTAATGCTATCAGAACACAGGTATCGAAGGGATACGATTATAAAATTACTACCTCACCAAACATTTCCGATTTTTTTGATCCCGGTTATATTACGCAAACAATTGGTTTTACTTATGATAAGTATGAAAATATAGTTACCCGTTTTGGTATAGCATTTCAAGAGGTGATAACAAATAAATTCACTCAATACTCGGATAAAAAAGACACTCCCGAAATAGAAAAATTCAGATTCGAAACCGGTATTGAATCGGTAACAGATTTAGAATATACTGTGGATACAAACTTAAAATGGAAAAGTAAATTCCGTCTTTTCTCTCGTTTCGAAAGTCTTGACGTTTGGGATGTCTTGTGGGATAACACAGTTACTGGTAAAGTAAACACATGGCTTAGTGTGAACTTCTCATTCATTTTATTATACGAAAAGGCGCAATCGCTAAAGACACAAATGAAAGAGGGATTACAAGTCGGTATAACTTATACATTGCTGTAAATAAACTAATAAATTTTTATCACTAATAATTTTATTACATGACAATTAGAGAAGCCCAGGAAAAAATAATAGAAGAGTTTGAGCAATACACCGAATGGGAAGATCGTTATAAAAGAATAATAGAATATGGAAAACAACTTCCCTCTTTTAATGAAAACTTGAAAACGGAGAAGAACAAACTTTCGGGATGTCAATCACAGGTCTGGATAACCGCGCATTTAGAGGAAGGTAAAATAATTTTCGAAGCCGATAGCGATGCATCAATAGTAAAAGGATTGATTGCGCTGATAATACAGGTTTACTCCAACCATACACCGGAAGAAATCCTTTCCAATCCGCCAGATTATTTTAGAAAAATAGGTATCGATAGTCATCTTTCTCCAACACGGAAGAACGGACTTGCTGCAATGATGAAACAGATTCAGATGTATGCCGTTGCATATAAAGCATTGTTAAATAAAAACTCCTAAATTATTTTAGTTGGCATTATAATATTGATACTATTCCGGTTGAAAAAATTATTAATTTTTAAAGGGGGTATCAGATGGACGAAAACAAAACTCTTCTTGATGATAAAATTAATTCTGTAAAGAAAAAGATCAGCTTCAAACAGATTTTCGATATAATAATCATAATAGTAATGTTAATCTTTGCACTTCAAAATCTTGAAAGCATTCGCGTATCCCTTCTTTTTTTCTCATTTGAAATGCCTCTGTTCGTTCTGATAATAGCTGTATTTGCAATAGGATATTTTACAAACAAACTATTTAAAAAATCATGAAACGGTTATTGTATTTTAGTGCGGCTCTCGTGTTGTTATTTGGGTGTGAGCTTAAAGAAAAATTGGAAAGCAAACCAGAGGAACCCGCCGTAGATTCACAATCGGATATTAGAGATGATAATTCATCAACCTCACTCGATTGGGCGGGAACATATAAAGGAATTTTACCGTGCGCCGATTGCGAAGGGATTGAAACAATTATTACAATCAAAGACAATATGACCTACAGCCTTAAAACAAAATATCTTGGCAAGGACGACATGGTTTATGAACAAAAGGGTGACTTTCTGTGGAATGAAGAAGGTAACATAATTATCCTTAATGAAAAGAGCCGGACTCCACGACAGTATATGGTTGGAGAGAATTATTTGCTGCAGTTAGATTTAAAAGGAAATAAAATAACGGGTGATCTCGCTGACAAATATTACCTGCACAAAGTATCTAAATAGATTACCGGTTTAATTACAAACTTATAAGTTACGGCGGAGTTAAATAGCGGATTCTATTCGTTATTCAGGGATTGCAGCCAATTAATTCCATCGTCCAGATCAAAAAAAGCTCTTAATATAAAACCACGATTTTTAAAAACAGATTCTTCTGCAACAGCTGCTTCACGGTTATCCGTAGATTCAATAATTGCAATTTTATACTGACGGAAATCAAGGGGAAAGGAATCTGCTGTTTGTATTGATTCCACAATTGATCTTTTCCCTTTAACACCGATAAAATCGATTACTGCTTTTTTGTGTTCAAACTTCTGAAGCTCTGAAATAATAAGACTATTAATTTCATCATGATCGTATAATGTTCTCGCACCTTTCAGCCTAAGTACAAGGATATTTTCTCGGTATTCAATTGTTGGTTTAATGCCCATAGTTTTAATGCCCCTCTTAATATTACCTGATAGATTTAGAAGAAAGTAGTAGACTAAGTTTGTTTCTGGAAAGGAGTTCTTTTAGAATAAGAAACATTAACCGTTTCTCGTCAAGCCGATCAATCCTTAATTCAAAAAACATTTTAATCAGCAGTTCATCGCTAAGATTAATTATTTGTAAATATTGCACTTCTATGTTTTCCTTTTTTTCGATTTCTTGCATAGTAATTACCAATCAATATACTTTTACAAGTGTCATCCTTTTTGTAACTGATTTATATGCTATTAGTTTTTTGGGTGTGTTTCTTTCTTCATATTGATTGTAGTTAAAGTCATTCGCCCATTCTTCGTCATTAAGAAGTTGACTATTTATGTCATTGAATTCTTCATCTAACTTATTTCTTACTATTGCAGAGTCCGGTGTTTGAATTAAAGATTCTTTGCGGGGGTTAATAACGGAAGGTATTGCAAACCAATTTTTCATTTCTTCAAAATTTTGTCCGAGTACTTCCCGGTTTCTTTCCGAAAATATTTTAATCAAGCCGCTTAATATTATTAATGCAGTAATAATTATTCCTAAAGCCATTTTAATTTACCTCACAAATTTTACACAGGAAAAATCGGGATTATCTTAAAGTTGTTGTATAGCAGAATGATTGAAAGGATTGTAACAGAAACCGGGGAGCTTGTCACATAAACCGTGACAAGCCTTGTTCAATTTTACTTTGTTTTAACAACTTTTACGTTAAACGATGTTGTGACTTTGCTGCAAGCGGTGTTTTTGTTATCATTAACGGTTAGGGTTACTATGTAATCCCCTTCTTTTTTATACTTATGAATTACTGTCGGACTTCTGGAAATTGTTCCGTCGCCAAGCGACCACTCGTAAGAAATAAAATCTCCGTCTTCGTCCCTAATATTGGCTTCAAGTTTAATTTCATCATTTGCGCCGCCGATATAAACGGTTTTATCATTTATTTTTTCGATTGAGGGCTGAGAGTTAACAATCACAACAACAGAGTCTTTCGCAAAACTAAAATTGGAGCTGCTCAATAATTCTAAATAATAAATATGTTTGCCGGCCTGATTCAGACTACCGGAAAAATCTTTTCCGCTTCCAATAATTTTCTTATCTCCCGATAACCATCTGAACTTAACAGACTGATCATTGGCGGGATTTTGAATTTGCGGACTTAAGATGAATGTTTCCCCTTTGCATACAATCAAAGAACCGGAGAGCTTAACCGATGGAAACTCTGAAACAACAAGATACTTTGCAAGCTCGTTTGAAGATGGTTCGGGCATTGCATTATCTTTAACAACAAGACGAATCCTGTAAAGCCCGGCACTTTCAATTTTGTGCTTAAATGTTTTTGCGCTCGAGATCTTGTTATCATTAATATACCATTCAAACGAAGAGATGCTTCCATCGGGATCAAGACTTTTTGATGCATCAAGTTCAAATTCGAAGCCATTATAAACAAACTCGGGAATATTAAATGCGGCTTTCGGTTCGGCGTTAATCGAGACATAAATTGTATCGTAATCAAAATTGTTTTCTGCTTTCGAGTTATCCTCTATTTTTAAAATCACTCTGTATTTACCGTTCTTAGAATATGCATAATTAATTTTAACACCTTCGTTTGTTTTCCCGTCACCAAAATCCCAATAGTAGTTTGTAATTTTTCCATCAGTATCATTCGATTTACTGCCTGAAAATTCGATGAGTTGATTTACATTTGCATTTTTTGGTGCGTCGGCTACGGCGTTTGGTCTTGCGTTAATAATTATCTGCTTCGAAAATGATGCTGTTGAGCATTCACCTTTTGAATCTGTCTGAACTTTTAATTCAACTTTGTAGTTACCGAATTTATTAAAAGAGTGATTAACAATTTTTCCTTCGGCAGAAGTTCCATCGCCAAAATCCCACAGATATTTTGTGATGCTTCCTGATACCGCTTTGCTCTCGGATGCATCGAAAGTAATATTCTTTTTTTCGGGTGCTAACCATGCTGATTTAAAGATTGCTACCGGTGCATCTACAATCGTAACCATCATTTCGTCTTTATCGGTATTATCGCAATCGCCGACAAGATCCCCGGTAATTGTTAGTGTTACTTTATAAATGCCGGGTTTTGAATAAATATGAATTGGTGTTGCGCCACCGCCAAATTCTCCATCGCCGAAATCCCATTCGTAGCTGTTTACTATTCCATCTACATCGGTTGAGCGGGTTCCATCAAATTGAACCGGATTATTTGCACAAGCGAATTGATCGGGACCGGCATTTGCAACCGGTGCTTCTGTAACTGTTATAATTTTTTCGTCTTCACTATAATTACAGGGCAAACCGGAATCATCAACAACGGCTAATTTTATTTTATAAACTCCACCTTTCCTGAATTTATAAACAACATTACTTCCCTCTAACTGAAGCGAGTCGTTAATAGACCAAACATATTTCAGCAAACCATTCTCCGGATCAAACGATTTAAGCCCATTGAAAACAACAATATCACCGGAACAGACGGTTGTATCAATACCGGCATTGGCAACGGGCGGTCTGTTTATTTTTACTGTGATTGCTTTTTGTGAAACAGAATTAGCTAACCCGAGTCCATCATCAACATAGAGAAGAACGGGCAGGTTACCTTTTTCTGTAAAGTTGATAAGCTTAACAGCGCTTCCCATTTCTCTATTTCCATTTGGTATCTGCCAGTAGAATGTAAGCGGGTCACCATCCGGATCATAAGATTTAGATGCATCAATAGTTACAACATTATCGCAAGTTGTGATTACTTCCGGAACGATTACAACTGGCGATGAATTTATTTTTATAAACAGAGTATCGCTGCCAATTGAATTTGATACGTTAGCATCGTCAATAACATTAAGAATTATGCGATGACGACCGGATTCTGTAAAAGTATGTTCAAGTACTTTCCCTTTTTTCTCCGTAAGATTATCAATCTGCCATTTGTAGTCCAAAATTTTACCGTCATTGTCAATCGACTTCTCTGCAGAAAGTTTTATTTTTTGATTAGGAGCTCCAGTTAATGGTGCATCAATAACGGCAACCGGAGATTGATTTACTTTTACAGCGGCATAATCAATATCACTTAACGGCTTGGAAAAATTATCTGTAACCTCTAAACCGACAATATAAGTTTTGGGAGAACTAAAAGAGTATTCAAAATCTTTCTCTTCAGAGACTAACTTATTATCAACATACCAGCTTTGTTTAGTTATCTTACCATCGGGATCTGTGGAGTTAGCAGATGAAAATTTTATTTTTTGATTCGGTGCAACAACTAAATCCGGTCCGGCATCTGCAATGGGTCTTCTGTTAATAAACACATTTACTGTATCAAGTGAATAATTATTACTTACGGAAGTATTATCAATAACTTTTAATATTGCCCTGTATGTTCCGGGAATTTTATAAACGTAATTAACCGATTGACCTTGGGCTTTCGAACCGTCGCCAAAATCCCACTCGTATTTTGTAATCGAACCGTCGTCATCAAAAGATTTTGACGCATCAAACGAAGCTACACCGTTATCTAAATAAAGATCTTCTCCGGCAATTGCTTTTGGAGATTTGTTGACTATAATTAATATCGAATCCTTATTTGTATCTGTAAAAGTTTTAGAATCATCTTTAACCATTAGGGATACTACATAATTGCCCGGCGTTGAATACGAGTGTGTTGTTTTTACACTGTTTGAAAAAATACCGTCACCCAAATTCCATTTATATTCAATTATAGATCCGTCGTCATCCTTCGATTTAGAGCCGTCAAACACTATCGGCTCATTTGGGGCTACAATTTTATCTGAACCCACAATTGCTTTTGGAGAATTATTTATGAATAAATCGATCTCAAAAGAGGATTTGTTGTTCGAAGCCGCTGAATTATCTTGAACTGTGAGTGTTACTTTATATCTACCCGGTGTGGAAAATTTCTTTTTAACTTTTGGTCCGCTTTCGATACCAAAATTTTTGAAATCCCAGGTATAGCTTGCAATACTTCCGTCATCATCCCGGCTCGATGATGCATCAAATAAAATTTCTTCGTTTACCGAGCCAATAATTTTTTGATTTGTTAAAGGAACCGGCGGCGAATTAATTATTACAATTGTCGAATCCATACCATAATTACAATTAGCCAAAGAATAATCATCTATTACTTTTAATGTTACAGTATACTTACCCGGTTTGTTATAGATGTGAGATGTTGTTGATCCGGTGCCGGTTGAGCCGTCGCCGAAATCCCAGTTGTAACTTACAATTTTGCCATCAGTATCAAACGATTTTGCTCCATTAAAATTAATCTTTTCGTTTGGCGCTCCAATAATATTTTTGTCGAATTGAGCTTTCGGTTTTTCATTAATAACCACTTCGAACTTTTGAAGTTTTGCATGCGTGATTGCATCAGAATTTGTATCAAGAACAAATAATTCGCCGGAAAATTTACCGGATTTAGCAAATACTTTTTCTAAAGATGTTTCTTCGGATTTGGTTCCGTCATCAAAAGTCCATTGATGAATATACTTATCATTCGATATCCCTTTTACAAGATCAAATTTAACAGACCTGCAATCGATAAAAGTGATTTTTCCTTCGGCATTTGGAATTTCTGCCGGTTTCTTTTCTTTGGGGTGTAATTGAATTAACCGTTTTGTGTTATCAGAGCCGGTTATGTAAAAAGTAATATCGTTGGTAATATTATTTTGCGGACCGATATCAATCGTGCAGAAGTTGTCCCGCTCATAGGTTGTTAAGTTATATTTGTTTTGATTCCAACCGCGTGGATTGGTTTCCACATTTAGGATTTCGTTTTTCAATAGACTTGAGAAGTAGGACCTTGTTCCGTCGAAGTCGAACGTATTAAGCGTAAGGGCTTCGTCATCATTCCTTGCAAGAACAGAAAAAGAAACTAAACCGGAAAATTGATTTAGTGATATTGTCGGTTCATAAGAAAAGAATTCAACTCCTTCCACCGGAACATTCGAGAGCGAATCCGAACTAACAAAAATTTCGAATGCGTTTCCATCATTTCCTTCCGTGCCTTCTACCAACAAGGAATAAACCGAGTTACTACTTTGATACTTTGTAAGATTTGCAAATGTATACCATTTATTAAAATAGCGGGAATCATAAGCTGTCTCAAAGTGACTTATAACGTTAGAATAATTATTTGCTTTATAACCCGGCTCCTTTCTTATGTTCTCTTCAGTAAATTCATTTTTGTAAATGCTAAACCTGAAACGGGAGTCCCAGCTGCCAAGCGGTATATCTATAGATGACCCGCAGCTCATATCAAAAAGTCTTAGATATGCATTACCATTATAATCAACCGGCAACTTAATATTTATTACCTGTAAATAATTATCATCGCCTTCTTCGGGATTTGCCTTTGGTCCGTAGTTAATAAATCTCAATCCGGTTTGTGCGATCATACTTGATGTGATAATCAGGAGAAACAAAATCAACTTTTTCATTTGTTGACCCGTCGGTTGTTCAAATAGATTTAATTTATTGAGTAAACTTTTTTGTTCAACAGGTAATCGCTTAACTCAACAGAAATTATTTTAATATCTGGAGAGTCGGGAATTTCTAATTCATAAACCTGTTTTGTTTTGTTGTACTTAAGAATTTCCTTTACAATTTTATTTTGAACTCTGTATTCAACGCCGGCATAATTGGTTATATCTGTTTCATCTTTTGCTTTAACAACAATCGTTGCAATTCCATTTTTATCTCTCAAGATATTTACCGATTCAAGTCTGGGCGGCTCGGTATCAAGTATTATAACTTCAATCTGTTTGCTGATATTACCGGCTTCATCTTCTGCAATTAATTCAACTGCATTCTTACCATTTGATAATGTAATGCTTCCCTCAAAAGAATTATCCGGTTTAATAGTTTGGTTACGATTGTTAACTGAAAACGATTTGGCGCCCTCAACTTTTCCTGAAAGTTCAAGAATTGGCGAAGAAGTAACTTTAGATACATGATTTAAAAATATCTTTGGTGCGTCTGTATCTTTTATGAGATTAAACTCGCGTGTTTTTTCGAATCCGGCTTTAGTAAGTATCTTAAGGCTAAATGGTGTGTTTGAATTTCTTGCATTAAGCGAAGCGTTAAATCTTCCCAGTGAATCCGCGTAATAAATTTCTTTTTCGGAACTTGGTTTGTTTAAAAATGTTACTTGTGCAAAAGGTCGTGTTAATAAATTTATTACCAGATTATCTTTATTGGTAAAAATATTCGATTCGCCAAATGTTTTTCCGGTATCTGAAAAGTTTAATTCAACATCAGGATTACTTTCCAAATAAACCGTTTGATAAAGTAATGATTCGTTTCCCGAAGGATCAACGGCTCTAATTGTTAATAAGTTTTTCCCCTCTTTCAAATTATAATATGATTCAAACTTTCCTTCTTTATCAGGAATAACTTTTACATTGTTAATCATAACATTGCATGTAGTAAGCGTCTTGCCGGTTATCTTAACTACTTTATTGGAAGTAAATATTTCGTCTCCAGAATTATCAAGAACTAAATAAGGTTTTATATTATTATTAAATAGAACAAATCCGTTTGACGGTGAATAATTACCGGGCAATCCGTTCTTATCAACCGAGCAGACTCGCCAGTAATATGTTCCGGGTGAATTAATTACAACTTCAGTTCTACCTTCCTTTAATTCTTTTCGCAATAAAAACAGATTGTTAAATCCGGAGTCATACGCAATCTGCAACCAATAACTATCCGCATTAGGAACTGCTTGCCAATTAAAAACAACGTTTACATTATCATACCTATTCTGATCTTGCGGCGAAATTAAAATTGGCGGAGGCAAAAGTTCGGATGGCTTAGAAGGCATGCCGCCGCTTGGTATTATCGACCCCTGATTCTTCCTAACAACAACCGAAGAATCTTTAACACCAAGTTTTATCTCTCCGTTATAGTTAGCAAGTTTTGTTTCGTCGGGATTTTTTTCAACCCAGAAATATTTTGAATTAATTTCTGTTTTGACTCCGGGAATTTCAATATCAAATTTTTTCTTGGGGCTATTTAGCAAGGACGCGTAAGCATCTCCTTTTTCAAGTTTAACCTGTGATGTGGTTTTATTAGTAAGCGGATCAATCCGCGATCGTTGAATTACCGCCATCGAGTTCTCATTTAGCTTTATCTGACTTAAATCATTAAATGTAATTCTTGCTAATGATAGCGCGAGCGTTCTTGCCATATCATTTTCTTTAAGGTTCTCATATAGTTCGGCTGATTGCCAGGATAAAGCATTTATAAATCTTTTCTGTAATGTTCCTTTTTTATAGGAAACTATAGCATCAATTGTTTTGTCTCTTATTTCTTTTGTCTGTTTATAAGCAGCTTCCGCTAACTGATATGCTTTTTGTGCAGATTGAATTGATAAGTCGTACTCAAGAGATTCCTTTTGCTTTAAAGCAGACGATAAAGCTTCTTCTGCCTGGGAAAGAGTTTCAATACTTAAAACTTTTGCGCCAATTAAAACTGCCCTTTGCAAAGATTCCTTTGCTTTATCATGCATTGAAAGAAGTGTTGATACTTTCTTTTGCGGAATTAATAAAGTTGTGCCCGGTTTTATTTCATCTAAACGTGAAAGGTTGTTATACTTTAATATGTATGGCCATAGATCCGCATTGCTAAAATATTGAGCGGCGGTTTTACGGATATCAAAGTTAGAGTCGATCTTTAATGAAACAACATCTTTCGATTGAGAGAAAGTAAATTGAGCTGCAAAGAATATTAGTATTAACAGATATATTTTTTTGGATTCCATTGTTAATACTATGCCTCCGGAAATGCGACGATAAATTTGGCCCCTTTTTCACCTTCAACTAATTTAATTTTCCCGCTCATCATTTCAACTAATTTCTTTACAATTGATAAACCCAAGCCGGTCGAGTGCTCGCCACCAGTCGGTCGCGCAGAAAGTTTAGCAAACTTCTGAAACAATTTCATTTTGTCCTGTTCTGTAAACCCGGGTCCTTCGTCCTGAATACTTATATCAACAAAACCAGCCTCGGAAGATTTTTGGGCAGAGATATATATGTTCTTTTGTGGTGGTGAAAATTTTACAGCGTTTGAAAAAATATTCTGTAATACCTGTAATGAAAGGTTATAATCTGCCAATAAAAATAAATCGTCCTTATATTCTTTCACTACATTCAATTGTTTTTTGGCAATTGAATCTATGAATTGAGCGGTTGTTTCATCCAGCAGCAAATTAACCGAAATTTTTTCAGGTTTGGTATTGAGTTTTCCCTGTTCAATTGCATTTACATCAAGAAGATTCTTAATTATAGCAAACATTCTCTGCGAAGCCTTCATAATTTCATCTAAAAAATCCTCCTTCTGTTCCGGTGGTAGTTCCTTGTCGGTTTTTATTATTTCAGCAAATGCATTTATGGCAACGAGGGGATTCTTTAAATCATGTGCTGCTATTCCAAGGAACTCATTCTTTTCTTCATTCAATTCAAGAACACGATGATATGCTTTCTTTAATTCCTTGTTCGATTCATTTAATTCGTTAGTTCGTTCTTCAACTTTTATTTCAAGATTTTTACTGTAGTCTTCCAATTGTTTCTTTTGATTTTCTATCTCGGCAAAATTCTTTTTCAGCTGTGTTCCCATTTGTCCCAGGGATTCGTTAAGAGTACCGATAGAATCTTTTGCTATGTATTTAATTCTTGCATCAAAATTTCCTTGGGCAATATTTTTAGAAACCTCTGCCATTTTTATTATCGGTTTGCTCAAATGTTTAGAAAATGTTAACGCAATAATTATTGCCAATACAATACTTATTGCGGCAAATAATCCGTAAAAAAGATACGCTTCATTAACGGTTGCATAAGCGGCTTCTTCTTTTATGCTTGCAACAACAACCCAATCAACTGCTTCTGTACGAGAGAAACAGGAAACGAACACTCCTTCCGCCGAATTTGAATAGCTATTTATAAAAGTAACGCTGCTTTTACTTTTTAGTAATGACTTGCCGTCGCTAATTATTGCCGGCGGAATGTTGTATAAAAATTTACTGGAAAGAAATTTGGCGCCGGTTGTATCGCTAACAAAAACAGATCCGATATTATTGAGAAGGTTTGTTTCGATTTCCGAAACCGCGCTCGACAAATCGAAAAGTGCTGTTAGGTAACCGTTGGGGAATAAACTCTCCTTTAATTCTATTACTATCGCAACTAACCACTTTCTTAATTCTTTTTGATAAAACGGTTGAAATATTCGCGCATCAGTAACGTATTCTAATTTTGTCTGACTAAAAACTTCCTCTTTTATGTCTTGCGGTATTATCTTCTTTTCTTTATTTGCAAATATGATATAATCTTTCTGAGTATTTATCACTTCAACAATTTTATTTTTTTCCCTGACCGAAATATTTAGAAGAATGAGGTTGTCTATTTTCTGAACACTTGAGACAAGAAGAGCTATCTTTTCTTTTGATCCGAGTTCGGGATTTTCGATAATCTCTTTTGAAAGCAATAATATTTCTAAATCTTTTTTAAGCTTCGAATCGATACTGCTGGCAATTGAATTTGCAGAATAAATTAACTGCGCGTTTATATTGCTTTTCAATTCATCCCTGATTAATCCGATAACACCATAACTAATTAATAGCGCCGGAATAACAGCCATTATTAGCATTAGCAGAACAAGCTTAAGTTGCCATGGCATTTTATTCAGGAAATTCTTCATAAATATTTATTTAATATTTAATGTGGTTTGGTTTATTTTTTATTAATTTTACAGCGAAGCAACACTTACAAAATACGATTTTTTATGACTAAAATAATCATTGCAGATGATCATGCTGTTCTTCGTGCGGGACTTGTTCAGATAATTTCGAAGGAAGCTGATTTGAAAGTTGTTGCCGAAGTTCAAAGTGGTGAAGAATTGCTATCAAAAATAAACGAAATTGATTTTGATTTAATTGTTCTTGATATCGGTCTGCCCGGCAGAAGCGGTATCGATACTATTAAAGAGATTCGAAAATTCTATCCTAAGGTTCCCATCCTTATTTTCAGCGGTTACGACGAGACCCGGTATGGAGTTCGCGCTATACAGGCGGGGGCTAATGGCTATATTTCTAAAGAGGATACAAAAGCAAATTTAATTGAAGCAATTAGAAGAATTAAAGGTGGTAAAAGATATATTACTCCCCAACTTGCAGAACTACTTGCAATGGAATTGGATAAAAATGTTGAAAAAGCTCCTCACGAAAGACTCTCCGACCGTGAATTTGAGATTATGCGTCACATCGCAATGGGCAAACCCGTAAGTGAAATTGCCGATTTGTTATCGTTGAGTGTTAATACGGTTAATACATATCGCGCAAGAATTTTAGAGAAGATGGGTCTTAACAGTAACACACAAATCGCCCTTTATGCATTAGAGAATAAATTACTGGATTGATTTTCTATATCGGTTCATTGCATTCTTTGACCCTACGGTTTAAACGTTTAGGCGAGGTTATGCCCCGTTCCTACATTTAATATGAAATATAATTCTTATCAAAACCGAAAATCGCCGAGATTAAAATCCTGGGATTATTCTAAGCCTCATTGGTATTTTGTAACGATATACACACATAATCACATAAATCATTTTGGTGAAATAAAAAATGAAAAACCCGTATTAAATAAATTAGGTTTGCATACAGAGGATTGTGTTAAAAATATTTCGAGTCATTATAAAAATGTTGAGATCGATTATCACATTGTTATGCCGAACCACATCCACGTAATAATAATAATTAATCCAGACGCGTTAGGGACATGCCATGGCATGTCCCTACAAAATGATAATGTTCGAGAATTTGGGAAACCAACAAAAGGTTCTCTTTCAATGATTATTAATCATTTTAAAGGCGCTGTTACAAAATGGGCAAATCTTAACGGCCATAAAAATTTCAAATGGCAAAGAAGTTTTTATGATAGAATTATTAGAAATGAAAAGGAGCTATATCAAATAAGAAAATATATTGAACAGAACCCGCTGGCATGGGATTTAGAAAAAAATATTTCGGAGAATTTGGAATTGTAACTATATATGGATCGTGGCTGGCCATGACCCTACGTTTTAAACATTCGAATGGGGCGCGCTTTTTCACCACAATTTAAACCCATCAAGATTCCCTGGACGGGGTATGCCCCGTACCGGCAATTTAAACAGACTACTATTCTTTGGACGAAGCATGCTTCGTCCCTACATATATTGAATTTCTATGCGAGGCTTAACTCAGTGTAATCAATTATACTGCAATATTGTAAAGACTTTTTTCTTTCTGATTCTTAACTGCTTCTGTCAGCCATAAAAACTCGTTTATAAAAACTTCCATCTGTTTTCCATACTTATCATCCACAAGAATGCCGTTGCTGAATAAATTTTGTACTTCGGGAGTTGTTAAATATTTTGGCAATGGGAATGCACCGAGCGCAAGAATTAATTTTTGCAAATCCATAACAGCCCGAATACCGCCCATCTTCCCCGTTGATACTGATACAACTCCAATCACCTTCTTAGAAAATTCGCCATAGAAATAATCAATCGCGTTTTTAAGTGCACCGCTAAAGCTGCCGTTGTACTCCGGTGATACAATTATGATTCCGTCGCTCGCGGCAATTGTCT
>Ga0067045_1029174_pt1 | contig 23175 bp, 23 predicted proteins | sample TerdegcTABiofilm_FD_59184 | JGI IMG/M metagenome (GOLD analysis project Ga0067045, IMG submission 59184) | Combined Assembly of (Gp0054472, Gp0054536) Wastewater bioreactor microbial communities from Singapore -Terephthalate degrading...
GTTTCTCTAGCCCAGGCGTTTACGCCTGGGACTTTGGCGCGGCGGCCTGAATTCCCAGCCCCTTCAGGGGCTTTGCTCCAGGAAGCCCCTGAAGGGGCTGATGTCGGGCATGGTCGGCTCCGCGTCCCAGGCGTGAACGCCTGGGCTAGAGAAAAGCCACGATTCCGACGCCGAATCCCGAGGTCACAGGTATTTGCGTCTTGCATGTATGACAAGCTTAGTGCCATTGTTGAGTAAGCAGTCGTAACCACCGCGTACTGAGTACAAGACCGGCTTGGTCCTCACTTCTCGCCCAACACAAACTTGATCGCCCGCTCCAGGTCGCGCCGGGTGCTGCTGGAATACTCGATGTCGAGCCAGAGGACTTTGCCTGAGGCATCCAGCAGATACACGCGGGGAACCTTCTCGGTCGCCACCTTGGCGAAGAATTCTCCCTTGGGATCGACCAGGTTCGGGTACTTCACGCCGGGCTCCTGGACCGCCTTGCGGGCCGCCTCAGGGGGATCTTTGACGCTGATGCCCACCACGCGAACCCCCTTCTCCGCAAACGGCTTCGCCACGTCGAGTTCCAGGAGTTCCAGGGCCTGGGTGGCATAGAGGTTCTCGCTCTGCCAGAACAACAAGACCGTGAGCTCTTTGCCGAACAGCGAACGCAAGGCGACCTGCTTGCCCTCCAGGTTGGCCAACTCGACCTCGGGAATGGAACCGCCGACTTTCACCAGGCAGGTTCCCTCAAGCGCCGCAGGCATCTTGACCACAGGGAACTTCGGGGCGGGCGGCGGCTCGGGCGGCTTCTTCGGCCGCTCGCTCTCCTCCTGCTTCTTCTGCGCCATGCCTGCTTCGTATTGCGCTCGCATGCTCTTCCCATCCTTGCCGCCGTGCGAGCCCTCGGGTACGGAGTCCTTCCGGCACGCCAGGCACGTTGCGAGTACCGCGAAGCCGATCACCAACCCAAGTTGCCTGGTCCTTATCCGCATCGTTTTCGGTCCTTCTTTCGTCCCGGGTACGTTGATCCCGCCTTCTCACCTAACGGTTGATCCGAATGCCCAACTCCCGCAACTGCTTTGCATCGACTTCGCCGGGGGCACAAGTCATCAGGTCGGTGGCCCGCTGCGTCTTGGGGAAGGCGATGCAGTCGCGGATGCTGTCCAATCCGCCGAAGATCATCACGAGGCGGTCGATGCCCAGGGCGATGCCGCCGTGCGGTGGGGCGCCGTATTGCAGGGCATCGAGCAGGAAGCCGAACCGCTCCTTCGCCTGCTCGGGGCTGATCCCCAGCAACTCGAACACCTGGCGTTGGAGTTGCTGATCGTGGATTCGGACGGTACCCCCGCCGGCCTCCGACCCGTTGATCACCAGGTCATACGCCTGCGCCCGGCACTTGCCCGGATCGGTCGCCAACAGATCCCGGTCCTGCGGGCGGGGCGATGTGAAGGGGTGGTGCATGGCGGTCCAGCACTTCTCCTCTTCGTCGTACGCGAACATCGGGAACTCCACGACCCAAGAAAAGTGCTTCGACGCGGGATCGTAGAGCTTCAGCTCCGCCGCCAGCCGCTTGCGCAGGCCGTAGAGCGCCTTGCACGTCACCTCGAAACGGTCCGCGACGATCAGGAGGAAGTCGCCCGGCTCCGCGCCCATGCGTGCGGCGATCTTGCCCAGCAGGTCGGCGGAGAAATTCTTGGCGATCGGGGAGCCGAGCGTGCCGGCGGCGTCGGCCTTGAACCACGCGAGCCCCTTGGCCCCGAAATCCTGCTTGATCCACTCGGTCAACTCGTCGATGGTCTTGCGGGAATAGCGATCGGCCGCTCCCTTGGCGTTGATCGCGCGGACGCGGCCGCCGGCGTCGGCCGTCTCGCGGAACACGCGGAATTCGCACTCCCGGGCCAGGTCGGTCAGATCGGTCAGCTCCATGCCGAACCGCAGGTCCGGGGCGTCGTGTCCGAACCGCTCCATGGCCTCGTCGTAGGTCATGCGCGGCAGCGGCAGCGTGAGATCGATCCCCAAGACCTCCTTGGCCAGCCGGGCGACCATTCCCTCGACCACCCCCATGACGTCGTCGGCCTCGACAAACGACATCTCCAGGTCCAACTGGGTAAACTCCGGCTGGCGGTCGGCCCGAAGGTCCTCGTCGCGGAAGCACCGGGCCACCTGCACGTAACGGTCGTAGCCGGCCACCATCAAGATCTGCTTGTACAACTGCGGCGACTGCGGCAGGGCATAGAAGGTGCCCGGCTGAACGCGGCTGGGAACCAAGTAGTCGCGGGCGCCTTCGGGCGTGCTGCGTCCCAGCATCGGGGTCTCGACGTCGATGAATCCCTCCTTGTCGAGGTACTCCCGCATGAGCTGGATCATGCGGTGCCGCAACAGCAGGGTTTGTTGCATCTCCGGCCGACGGAGATCCAAATAGCGGTACTTCAGACGCAGATCCTCGCCCGGGAGATCCTTCCCCTGGGTGCCCGGATAGAACGGAGGCGTCAGGCTCTTGTTGAGCACCACAAGCGACTCCGCGCGGAGTTCGATCTCGCCGGTAGGTAACTTGGGGTTGATCGTCCCCTCCGGACGAGTGGCAATCTGGCCCGTCACTCGGACAACATACTCCGGACGGAGGGTTCTGGCCGCTTCAAGTACAGCCCCCCGCGCCGACTCATTCGCGGCGCCACCACTTTCTTGACCGAAAACCACCTGCGTCCGCCCATACCGATCCCGGAGGTCGATGAAAAGCACGCCGCTATGGTCTCGATAGGTGTCGACCCAACCGGACAAGGTCACGCGTTGGCCGGCGTGTTCCGCCCTCAATTCGCCGCAAGTGTGGGTACGAAGCAAAGCAGGAGTTCCCTCGGAAAGGAGTAATATCCATTGGACACACCGGACGCCAGGCCACATTCTAAAGGGAGTCGCGTGAGGCGCGAAGGTTGGGTTGGAAGACGCCGGCGTGTTCCGCGTGGAAGGAGCGGACTGCGGGAGCCCAGTGTAGGGCTCGGCGGAAGGTGCTTCCGAAGCCCACGGGTTGCAACCCGTGGGCTTCCAGGGGGGAACCAACTGGTCGCGCCGCGACGCTTTGACAACCTGATTCTAGCGGGTGGTATTTTACCACCTGTCAGTATGGCTGTCTTGCCGCCTCCTATCCCAAGGCGAGAATCTGCTCGGCGATCGGCCCGGGCTCGAACCCTCCCGAAACCGGCAGGAACCGGCACTCGCAGAGGCTGCGGAACCAGGTCCCTTGGCGTTTGGCGAACTGCCGCGTGTGGGTCTTGACGAGGGTCACGGTCTCTTCGATGCCGAGACGACCCTCCAGGTAGTCGAACACCTCACGATATCCGAGGCCCTGACGAGCGGTCTTGCTCAGTGGTTCGCCTCGGGCCAGCAGGGCCCGGACCTCATCGACCAGACCGGCGGCGAACATCGCGTCGACCCGCCGGTCGATCCGGGCGTAGAGTTCTTCCTTGGGCCGATCGAGGACGAACACGCGGCACGAGTCGGCTGGGAGCCCGGTGTCAAACTGCTGCTGGAGCGTACTGATCGGCTGGCCGGTCTTGGCGTGGACCTCCAGGGCGCGGAGGATCCGCCGGGTGTCGTTCGGGTGGAGACGCCGCGCCGCGTGGGGATCGACCTCCGCGAGACGCTCGTGCAGGAAGCTCGGCCCGCGCCGGAGGGCCTCGTCCTCCAGTTCGCGTCGAAACTCCCAGTCGGCCGGCGGGCCGCGAAAGATCCCGCGCAGGAGTCCTTTCAAGTAGAGCGGCGTCCCGCCCACGAAGAGCACTTCGCGTCTCCGCGCACGAATGTCCCCGACCACTCGTTCCGTCGCGTCAAGGTATTGGGCGAGGCTGTACTCCTCGTGGGGTTCGAGGACGTCGATCAGATGATGCGGGACGCCGCACCGCTGGGCCTCGGAGGGCTTGGCCGTGCCGATATCCATGTGCCGATACAGGGCCATGGAATCCATGGACACGATCTCCGCCCCGAGCCGGGCCGCCAGCGCCACCCCGACCTCGGTCTTGCCGCCGGCGGTCGGGCCCGTGAGAAACCAGCACTGAAGGGCAAAGGAGGGGGGCATGGGGGCAACCAAGAGCTATCAGCGGAGTGGGTGAGAGACTTGCCCGTGAGACTTTCTGGCTGGGTGTTGGTTCTGTTGCAGACGTCTCGGTCTTCCCTCGCGTCGACAGCCCCGAAGGGGCGAAATGCGAGAGCCCAGGGCAACGCCCTGGGGAAAGATTGGAAAAAGCACGAAGCCCTGAAGGGGCCGGATCGAGATTAGGGCAGCGTCTCCATTTCGCCCTTTCAGGGCTTCCGGCCGTGTGATGGACTCTCTTCCCAGGGCGTTGCCCTGGGCTTTCCTATTCTGCCCCTTCGGGGCTGAGGAGGGCGGCGAAGCCGGGATGCTGCGGACAGATCAGGCACAACCAGTTGTGGTGCTCACAGAGCACCCTACAAAGGCTCTCCGCTTTCCGCCTTCCGCTTTCCCCTCAATTCTCACTGAAGACCGGCGGGAAGTCCATCGCGCCGGCGGCGCCGGGGGTGGTGTCGGCCGCGGCCCTCGTCAGGTGCTCCAGGAGCGCTTCCGCGCGGAGATGGACGTCACGCTCGGCCAGCAGGGCGGCTTTGTCGGCCAACGGGATGTCGAGCATGTAACTGATGATGTCGGTCAGGACGCCCAAGGAGACGCCGGTTTCCAGGACGAGAGAATCCATCTGTTCGTGGCTGCTGAGCAAGGTCGGCACGACTTTGTGGAACGCCGCCTCGAACTTCCGTCGCAATTGACAGGCGATCTCGGCCTGCACGTCGGGGTAGAAGTCGTCGCGGACCACGACCTTCGCCTCGCGGAAGGCCTTCGCCGCCGGCAGTTCGCGGACGATCTCGACCCGCTTCAGGCCCGAAAGGAGCACGTTGTACGAACCGTCGGCCAGGCGGTGATGGGCGGCAATGCGGCCGAGGCAGGCGACCGGGTAGAGCGGCGGCCGGCCTTCGTAATCGGCCTCCCATCCGGGCGCCAACAGGGCCATCGCAATGAGCCGGTCTCCGGCCAAGGCCTCGCGGAACAACTCGCGGTACCGTGGCTCGAAAATGTGCAACGGCTGCATCACGTGCGGGAACAACACCAGGTTCGGCAACGGAAAGAGCCGCGCGATCCCGGAGAACTCCTGCGCAGAGAATGAAAAGTCTTCAGATGCCGGCATGGTCTAGCGTCTCTCCTCCGTGGACGACGCGCGGTCGGCCGCCGGTCCGAGTTCGATCTTGGGAGCACCGCCCGGCGCCGGCCCTTCTCCGGCCGAAGTGCGGCACACCCACCAGCGCAGGGCCGCCACGAAACGCTCCACATCCAGCCCCAGGTAATAGGGCCGATAGGGAGCGAGATACCTCTCCGATTTGCCCAGCAACTTCTGCGCGCCCCGGGTGTTGCCGCGACTCAGGTGATGAAGGGCGACGGCTGCCTGGATCAGACCCTTGTAGAAGGATCGGGCGGGACCGGCCTCGCTCTTCCACAGCGATTCCCACCTTTCGTGGCTCTCGAAGTAGTCGTGACAGTTGAATCGTTCGATGCCCCCCAAGTAGAGCGGGTGGTAGACGGTCTCCTTCGGTGGCTTGGTCATGCCCACGGAACCTCACGCCCCTGAACAGCCCGACCATTATAGCGCCGCCATGGCGACCGATCCAACGCCGACGAGCGCTGGTCCCCCTTGGGCGGAATCCGTTTGCCGGCGACGGTCCGTCGGACGATGCCAGAAAACGGGGTCATGCGGGCCGACGAACGATCTGGTGTCCCCGCCCCGAGAGTGGCACCCGGCGGGGCAACCTTGACACTTTGGGGATGTCGCCCGACAATCATTTCCCGTAAGCGTTCAGCGGAATGAAGTGCGAACAGCGGAAGGAATAAGGAAAAGCGCTGGAGAAATGGGAAAAGCAGGAAGCCGTGCACTGGTCACACAATTCTGAATGGGAACCCACTCCTGTTCCTTTCCCATTTTCCCTCCCGCTTTTCCCTTTTTCCTTCTCCTCTTCCGACAACTTCATACGGCTGAAGTGTTACCATTTCCCGCGGTCCGACATCCCCCTCGCTCATCGACGCATTCTGCCCGTGGTCAACGCCGCCGACGCTAAACGCTATGCCGCCAAGGTCGCCAAGGCCCTTGCCCGGGAGTATCCCGAGGCCTCCTGCGCGCTGAACTTTCAGTCTCCGTTGGAGTTGCTCGTCGCCACGATTCTCTCGGCCCAGTGTACCGATCAGCGGGTCAACCTCGTCACCAAGGACCTGTTCCGGAAGTACCGCTCCGCGGCCGACTACGCAAGGACCCCGCTGGCCGAGATGGAGAAGGACATCCGGAGCACCGGGTTCTTCCGCAATAAGGCAAAGAGCATCGTCGGCTGCTGCAAGGCGATTGCGGAGAAGTATGCGGGGGAGGTTCCCAAGGACATGGACCTCCTGGTCGAGCTTCCCGGGGTCGGACGCAAGACGGCCAACGTGGTGCTCGGCACGGCATGCGGGATTACCTCGGGGATCGTGGTCGACACCCACGTGACCCGGATCAGCCGGCGGCTCGGCCTGTCGGCCCAGAAGGACCCGGTCAAGATCGAGCAGGACCTCATGCAGGTTGTGCCGAAGTCGGAATGGGTGGCCCTGAGTCACCGGATGATTCACCACGGCCGGCGGCTCTGCACGGCCCGCAACCCCAAGTGCGACGATTGCCCCCTGCGGTCCTTCTGTCCGCGGATCGGCGTCGAGACCTGACGGGAGGATACGATGATTCTCTCCGGCCAAGAGATCCAAGCCCAGTTGGGCAAGAACGTCGTCATTGACCCGTTCGATCCCGGGCGGCTCAATCCGAACAGTTACAACCTGACGCTCCACGAGGACCTGATCGTCTACGAGGAGATCATCCTCGACATGCGCAAGCCGAACCGCTACCGCCGCCTCAAGATCCCGGCGGAAGGTCTCGTGCTCCAGCCCAACCAACTCTACCTCGGCCGGACCGCGGAACGGACCGAAACGCACAACCTCGTCCCCATGATCGAAGGCCGCTCGTCGATCGGACGCCTCGGCCTGTTCGTCCACGTGACCGCGGGCTTCGGCGACGTCGGATTCTGCGGCTTCTGGACCCTGGAGATGTTCGCGGTGCAGCCGGTGCGGATCTACGCGGGCGTGGCCATCTGCCAGATCATCTACCACGACCTCCGCGGCCCGTTCACCGCTTACCGCAGCAACAAGTACCAGCACAACACCGACATCCAACCGAGCATGCTCTACAAGGAGCTCAACCCCGACTGGGAACAGGACCCGCAACGAACGCTCCCCTTCGGCTGGGAGAAGATGCGGGAGGAGTGAGGGGTTGGGGGTTGGGAGTTGGGAGTTGGGGGCAAGACGCTTGTGTGGCATGCCGTCACTCGGCGCAGCCGAGGGTCGGCATGGGACGCGGACCAGGGCCTCCATGCTCCGTGCGACGCTTCGCGTCGTGAAAACATGCCACGCGGGTGCCGCTGCGGGGTGCGATGGGGGAGACGTCCTCAGGGATCCAAGCGTAGCTGGCGCAAGGCGGCGGTCGAGCGGATGCGGTTGGCCGTGGCTTTGCTCTCGGCGAGGGAAAGGGCTCGCCGGATCAGCGCGGCCCGGTCCTGGTCGCGCCAGTCGATCGGGTGCCCGTGACGGCGGCCACGTACTTCTGCAATTCCTCCGCAGCGAATCTCACCGGAGTGGCGGCGTCGGCGGCTGCCACGATGACGAAAGGGCTCGTTCCATTCTCCGCGAGGACGATCTCGCCTTGGATCGCTCCCCGGGCCGGTTCCTTCGGTTCATCGCCCAGCGCGAGGCCCGGGCCGAGAATCATGCCCGCAAGGAAAGCCGCTGCGATCCACCGACTGGGTTTCGGGCTTGGTTTCATCGCTTGCGTCCTTGTGCTTGTCTTCCGGCGACGGCGGACTGGAAAGTCCGACGGGCAGCGTATAGTCTAGCAGGCTGAAATCGGCCCGCAACAATCGCCGAGGAAGACAATTCCGTGCTGACGCTCTTGGACTTCGCTGTGATCGGCGTCTATGCCCTCGGGATGCTCTCGGTCGGCTGGTATTATTCGCGGCGGACCAGGACCCAGGAAGACTACCTTCTCGGCGGCCGGAAGATGCGGCCGGTGACCTTGGGGGTATCGCTGTTCGCCTCGTTGATCAGCACGATTTCCTACCTCGCCTGGCCGGGCGAGGTGATCAAGAACGGGCCGATGTACGCGAGTGCCCTGCTGGCGTATCCGCTGATCGCGATCGTCGTCGGCTGGGGCATCATCCCGTTCATCATGCGGCTGAAAGTGACCAGCGCCTACGAAATTCTGGAGGTGCGGCTCGGCCCGTCGGTCCGCACGCTCGGGTCGGTCTTCTTTCTGGCGCTCCGCCTGATGTGGATGTCGGTGATCGTCTACGCGACGACCACCAAGGTGGTCGTTCCGCTGCTGGGCCTGGACCCGTCGGTCACGCCGGCGGTGTGTGCGGCATTGGTCCTGGTCACGGTGCTCTACACGGCGATGGGCGGGCTGCGGGCCGTGGTCGTCACCGACGTCATCCAAAGCGCGATCCTTCTCACGGCGGCCGTCGTGGCGCTTGTGACTGTCACGGTCAGCCTGGGCGGGATCGGGGCCTGGTGGCCGACCCGTTGGCCCGAATACTGGCCCGAGCCGGTCTACGGCTACGACCCCGGCGCCCGCATCACGCTGTTCGGCGCCGTGCTGGCGACCTTCACCTGGTTCCTCTGCACGTCGGCCTCCGACCAGATCGCCGTGCAGCGCTACCTGGCCACGCGCGACGCCCCGGGGGCGCGGATCGTCCTTTTCACCTCGCTGGCAGCCGATGCCCTGGTGGCCCTGGTCCTGGCGTCGGTGGGACTCGGGCTGCTGGCCTACTTCCAGACCTACCCCAGCCTGCTTCCCCCCGGCCAGACGGCCCTGGCCGACGCCGACAAGCTCTTCCCACACTTCCTCATGATCGGCCTGCCCACCGGACTGAGCGGGCTGGTCGTGGCCGGGCTCCTCGCCTGCGCCATGTCGGCCCTGGCCGCGGGAATCAACTCCACGTGTTCCGTCCTCACCGTCGATTTCCTCGAGCGGTTCCGCCGCCGAGACCCCGCCGGCTCCGGCGCATCCGGGCGGGCGGAGACCGATCGGGTCCGCTCGCTGCGATACGTCTCGATCCTGGTCGGCGTGACGGTCGTCGCCCTGAGTCTCCTGGTGAACTTGATCCACGGCAATCTGCTGGATCTCTGCTACAAGGTCGTCAACCTGCTGACCGCGCCGCTGGCCGGACTCTTCTTCCTCGCCATGTTCGTCCCTTGGGCCAAGGGGTTCGGAGCACTCACCGGGGCTGCCTGCGGACTGACCACCGTCGTGGCCATTACGTATTGGAAAGAAATCACCGGCGAGCAGGGGATCAGTTTCCTCTGGGCCATGCCGCTGAGCCTGGTCGTGGAGGTCGGCGTGGGAGCGATCGTGAGCCTGATTCCGGTGGGGAAAGGAGCGGCTCCGAAGTGACTTGGGGTTTGGGGTTTGGGGTTTGGGGTTTGGGGTTTGGGGTTTGGGGTTTGGGACTTTGGACTTGGGATCTGGGATCTGGCATTCAGGATTTCGGGGAGACATCTTCATCGAGATCCTGAACCCTGAACCCCGAAGCCTGAACCCTGAACCCTAGCCCCTGCCCCCTGCGAGTGAGGTTACAGGATCGTGGAACTCAAGCCGAACGATTTGGACCGCCGCATCTGGGAGACCGAGCTCGAAGGGTTCGTGCCCCGGCGCGTGTTCGACGTCCACACGCATGTCTACCGCTGGTCGTTCAATCTCGGCGCAGCCAAGGAGACCGGGCCTCTTCAGGAGATCCTCGGGCGAGGGTTTCCCGAGGCCGACTGGGCCGCGCTCGAAGCGTCGGACGCCGCGCTCATGCCGGGTCGCGAGGTGCATCGCCTGGCGTTTCCCTATCCGTTTCCCGAGGCGTGCGATTTTGCGGGCGCGAACCGTTTTGTCGCGGTGCAGGCAAGCCCCGACCCTCCCTCCGGGGCCTTGATGCTGGTGCATCCTTCCATGACTTCGGAGCATCTTGAGACGCAACTCGCAGGCGGAGCGTTTCTCGGATTCAAGCCCTACCGCTTCTACTCGAGGACCGGCGACGCGGTCGCCTGCCGGATCGCCGACTTCCTGCCCCAGCACCAGGTGCAAGTCGCACAACGGCACGGCCTGATCGTCATGCTCCATTTGGCCAAACGCGGCGGAATCGCCGATCCGGAGAACCTGGAGGACCTGGTACGGCTTGCCATCGACTATCCACGGATCAAGTGGGTGCTGGCCCACTGTGCCCGAAGCTACTCGGCCTGGGCGATCGAGCGGACGGCCAGCCGGCTGCTCGGTCTGCCCAATGTGTGGTACGACACCTCCTCGGTGTGCGAGTCCGATGCCATCGAAGCGTTGATGAGCGGCGTGGGGCCCGATCGGGTCATGTACGGCAGCGACGATCTCCCGGTCGGCGTGGTCCGAGGGAAATACGTCACCTTCGGCCACGCCTGGGCCTTCCTCTCCGAGACGAACCACTCCCTGAACCTCTCCCACTGCGACCCGCGCATGACCTTCGTGCGTTACGAGCAACTTCGGGCCATGCGCCGCGCCGCGAAGCGGCTGGGGTTGGGACCGGCGGAGATCGAGGACCTCTTCCACAACACGGCGGCACGGCTGGTCGAGTCGGTTCGGACAGAGGGCCGGGCCGGCGACCGAGTTGACGTCGGGTGACGCGCCGTAGGGAACGCCCTGCAGGCGGCCGTCCCCAAAATGACTCTGCGCGCTCTTGGGAGGGCGAGGCTCCTGCCGAGCCGTCGTGCAACCGCCAAAACGTGCGATGGTCGCAGGCTCGGCAGGAGCCTCGCCCTCCCGGGATTGTGAAACCCCGCTTAGTCGTCGGCAACCGGCACGCCGGAGACGAGATCCGCGCCGTCGGTCGCCTGGCAGACGTACACGGCCGGGGCGTGGCCGGTCTTTGCCTGGTAGTCGGCGGCCACGCGGCGGGCGAAATCGTCGGCAGACGCCGCATCGAGCAGGGCGACGGCGCAACCGCCGAAGCCGGCGCCGGTCATGCGGGCGCCGTAGCAGGCAGGATGGGCCCGGGCCGATTCGACCATGGCGTTGAGCGCCGAACTGGACACCTGGTAATCGTCATCCAGGCTGCGATGGCTCTCGTTCATCAGCCGGCCGAGCGTCGGGGCGTCGCCGCACCGCATGGCCTCGGCGGCCGCCAGCGTCCGCTCGTTCTCGCTGATGACGTGCCGTGCCCGGCGCTGCGTCACCTCGTCGAGCAGGGCTGCGTCACGATGGAATCGGGCGAGGTCTACGTCGCGGAGGGCTCGCACGCCGAATGCCTTGGCCGCCGCCTCACAGCAGGCCCTGCGCTCGTTGTACTCGGAATCGACCAGGCCGCGGCGCGTGGCCGTGTCGAGGATGGCGACCGCGATGCCCCGGGGAAAGGGGACCGGCGAGAGTTCCAGGGAGCGGCAGTCGATCAGCACGGCGTGCCCCGCCCGGCCCGTCGCCGAAATCAACTGGTCCATGATGCCGCAGTTCACGCCGACCCAGCGGTTCTCGGCCCGTTGGCCCAGTTTGGCCATTTTGACCGGTTCCCAATCCCATCCGGCGACGACGGCGAAGGCCCGGGCCGTGGCCACCTCCAGGGCGGCGGAAGACGAGAGGCCGGCCCCTCGCGGGACGTCCCCTTTCACCACGCCCCGCCAACCCGCCAAGGCATATCCCGCATCGCGGAGGCTCCAGGCGACGCCTTTGAGGTATTCGAGCCATCCGGCCTGCGCGTGCTCGAACTGCTCCAGGGAGAACTCGCCCGCCTGCTCGAAGTCGGCCGAGTGGACCGCGACGCAGCCGTCTTCCCAGGGCTCCAGGGCGATCCAGATCGCACGGTCGATTGCCAGGGGCAGCACGAAGCCGTCGTTGTAGTCGGTATGCTCGCCGATCAGGTTGACCCGGCCCGGGGCACGCACGACCCAACGTGGGGCGCGCTGGAAGTGCTTTTCAAAGACCGCAGCAACATCGCCCTGTTCAAGAGGCATGGAAGGCTCCGAGTACCAAAGGACGCGATGGGCGGCTGAAAGCCGACCCCTTCCATCGTGCCCGGTGGACGGCTCCGGGTCAAGACGCTCAGGGAGACTGCCGGCAATGGAAGAGGGCCTCGCGCTGCCGTGCGAGGCCCCAAGGTGCGAACCGACTTGCCCGGGAGACCGGTTGCGGGCCCCCGGCCCGCTACTCCTGCAATTCGTGGAGCAACTCGGCCGAGATGCGGCGTACTGCCGCCTGGCCGAGTTCGTCCTGCGTGCGTCGGCGGCCGACCGCGTGCCACGGACTCACGTCGCCCAACTCCGGCATGATTTCGCAGAGTTGTTCGACCATCATTTCGGCCATCCGGCGGATCGAAGGCTGCTGACTGCGCTCGAGGATCGCGGCGGCGGTCTTCATGATCCGAACCAGTTGGGCCCGTTTCAGCACGGGCGTCGAGAGTGGCTCCTCCGTCTCGACGAGAAGTTCGGAGACGGGGACATCGAGCACCTCTTGCCATGCGTAGAGGATGCTCAGCCGCAGATCGGCATCGGGCTGTTCCTGCGACTTGATCGTGCCGATGTCGGTGTTCAGCCGCCGCGCGATGGTGCGGCGGGTAACGCCTTGGCGCCGGCGGATTTCCGCCAGACGGTGGAGAGGCCGATCATGGATGGGCATGCCGATCGGCTCCTCCGGGACGACCCCGGAATCGGGAAAACTGAGATGTGCCAGACTCATCCTCGATGCCTCCTCTGTTGCCCTTCGCTTCCACGGTAGACGAGGCGAACGACGGAAATGACTGGGAAGGGATCACTTCTGCGCAGAGGATCGCTTCAACCGCCGGGATGGCCTCGCGTCAGAAAAGTGCGCAGCCGCCGGCGCGACAGACAGGACGTCGGCGATCCGCCACGAAACGGGACCGACGCACAGTCGATCAGATGTCGGGAGGAGACCGAAGCCGCGCCCAGCTTAGCTGCACGAGAAGCCCTGGCATTCCGCGGCGAAAGCGATTGCCTCTTCTACCTTCTGTTCCGAATTCGATGCCCTGGTATAGCTGGCCCAGTCTTAAGTTTGCCGCCACGCGATGCCTCTTCCGCGCGTGCGACAATGCACCGACGATCCTATTGTAGTCATTCTCCCGGTGGAAACAAGAGTAGGCCCCATTTATCGCAATTATTTCCAACGACCGCGAACACAAGCGGCGAAAAGGGCGGTCTGGAGAGGGGGCCCGCTCAGCGACGCACCTGGAAGACGGGGCGAAGTGCGGTCACTCGTCCGCGATCACGTGCCGGAACCGGCCCAGGTACTTCGGCGGACGCTTCTTGCCGGACTCGGGCTCGGGCCGATCGGTACGCACGGATCGAAGGCCGGGTTCTGCGGCGTGGGAAACCGCGGTTGCCGGGATTTCGGTCTCCAGCCCCTGACTGCGGCGCGACGCGGTGCCCCGGAGTCGCACCTCCCGCCACGGGATGCCGTAGCGGACCAACTTTGCGGTCAGCATGCCCTGGTCGCCCAAGGCGTCCGCGACCCGTCGAAACACGCGGCGGAATCCCATCTGGTACCCGCCGCCCGCACACGCCGGCGAAGGAATCCCGGACACGTCGGCCGTCGGGTCCCAGAGGCGTCCCACGACAATCTCGTACTCGCGGAGCTCGGTCCAGAGCCGCCGAACGCGATCCAACGCCAATCGGCAGTCCTCATCCGTGAAGAACACGACCTCGCCCTGCCCACGCTCCAAACCGGTCCGAATGGCGGCGACACGCCCTTGAGGAACCGAATGCCGCACGGCGATCAACTGCGGGTAGAGGGCCGCCAACTCGTCGGCGATTTCGATCGTGGCGTCGGTGGAACAGTCGTCGACGACGACCAGGTCGAAGCGGCTGGTGAGTTCCGGCAGGATGTCGAACATCCCAAGGACCATGCGTCGCAACGCGGATTCCACGTTGCGTACCGGCAGAATCGCACTGAGCGAGCGTTCCACAGGGGGGTCCTTTCGCGTACCAGGCAGGGTTCGCACGTCTCATTCCAGCGACTGCTGGTCGCGCCGCTTGTGCCACTGGTGGATTTCGGATTCTGCGTTAGGGTCGCTGCAACTTGTTTGTACTACGCAGCTTTGTGCCTGTCGTGACGCCTGGGAAGGTCGTTCCAGAAAGGCGGGACTCCTTTCTGCGTAGCGGTTCAGCCGTAGGAAGTCGTCGGAAGAGGAGAAGGAAAAAGGAAAAAGCGGGGAAAAGGGGGAAGAAGAGGAGAGGGTTTCCATTCAGAATTGTGTGATTAGGGCACGGTTTCTTGCCCTTCCCATTTTTCCAGAGCTTTTCCTTTTCCCTTCCCCTCGCGCGATTCAATCCGCTGAACACTTGCCCCTCCGGACTGGTGGAAGGGTCTTCAGGCCCTGGCCGGCGGCCCGCATGCTCGTTATGCTGGGGGGATTCACCGCATTGGCGAACCGAATCGCGGAAGGCGGTGTCGGTGCGGTAACGTGGCAGCCGTGTGTGGGAACTAGCATGTCGAGCGAGCAGCCCCTTCCATCCCCAGGACCCGACTTCTCGAAAGGCGAGGGCCTCCTCCCGGCAATCGCTCAGGATGCCGAGACCGGCGAAGTTCTGATGATGGCCTACATGAACCCGGAGAGCTATGCCGAGACCCTGGCAACGGGGCGGGCCGTCTATTACAGCCGCAGCCGCAAGAAACTGTGGCGCAAGGGGGAGGAGAGCGGCCACGTGCAGGAGGTCCGGGGGGTCTACCTCGACTGCGACGCCGATACGATCCTTCTCCGCGTCCGCCAGATCGGGGGGGCGGCCTGCCACGCAGGCTACAAGAGCTGCTTCTACCGCCAAGTGACCCCCGAGGGCCTGAAGATCGTCGGCCAACGGGTCTTCGATCCGGACGCGGTGTACGGGAAGAAGTAGGCAGTAGGCAGTAGGCAGTGGGCATAGGGCAGAGGGCGCTGGCGGTTTAGCGGCCGGACTTGTCCGGCGCGTTTCCGAACTGACGTTCAGGTGACACATCTCCATGGTTGACGTATTGAAATTGGGCATCCCCGCCGGGAGTCTTCAGGAGGCCACGGCCGACTTGTTTCGCCGCGCGGGATACAAGATTTCTTTCAGTTCGCGGAGCTACTACCCCACGATCGACGATGAGGAGATCGAGTGTCTCCTCATCCGTGCCCAGGAAATGGCCCGCTACGTGGAAGACGGCGCGTTGGACGCGGGCTTGACCGGCTACGACTGGGTCGTGGAGACGGGGGCGGACGTCCACGAGGTCGCCGAGTTGGTCTTCTCGAAGGTGAGCCGCCGGCCGGTGCGTTGGGTGCTTTGCGTGCCGGAGGATTCCCCGGTGAAGACGGCTGCCGATCTTGAAGGGAAGCGGATCGCCACGGAGGCCGTAGGCCTTACGACCCGATATCTCCGCGAGCACGGGGTGACTGCCAAGGTGGAGTTCAGTTGGGGGGCCACGGAGGTCAAGCCTCCGAAGCTGGCCGACGCGATTGTCGAGGTCACGGAGACGGGGAGTTCGCTTCGGGCGAACCACCTGCGGATCGTCGACGAGGTACTTCAAAGTACGACGCGGCTGATCGCGAATCCTCAGGCGTATGCCGACCCCTGGAAGCGGCAGAAGATCGACGACATCGCCTTGATGCTCCGGGGGGCCATGGCCGCCGAGGACAAGGTGGGGCTGATGATGAATGTCCGCCGTGAAGACCTCTCGGCGGTCCTGCTCCTCCTGCCGGCCCTACAGAATCCGACCATTTCCGATCTGGCCGACAAGGGTTGGGTGGCCGTGAACACGATCCTCGACGAGTCGGTCGTGCGGCACATTATTCCCCGGTTGAAGGAAGCGGGCGCCCGCGGCATCGTCGAGTATCCGCTCACCAAGATTATCGACTGAGACGCATGGGGTAAGCATGGGAACCGCCATGTCACATTCCATGCCGACCCGCGGCCTGGCCGCGTGACGGCATGCCACCCATCCTCCGGACCCAGGACGTGCGCGACCATGCCGATTGAATTCCCTTGTCCCGGCTGCCAGAGGACTCTCCGAACGCCCGACGGTAGCGTCGGCAAACAGGCCAGATGTCCTGAGTGCGGCACGATCCAGGTGGTTCCGCGGCCGCAGGGCATGCCGGACGCGGCGGCGCCCTCCGGTCAGGAAGCGGGGGGCGGGACCTCGGGACCATCGGAAGGCCCGTACCGTTCGGCTCCGGGGTATCCTTTTCAGGGCCCGTACGGGGCGACGATCTCCGACGTGCAAGCCTACGCCGCCAGTCGTGTAGCAGGCCCGGCGACGGGCCTGATCGTCCTCGGGGCCCTGGCGCTGGCACTCCAGGTGCTCGGTTTGCTCGCCGTCCTCGGAGGACGCGGCCTCGACCCCGACGTGATCCGGGCAAACGGCGGAGACGAGACGCTCGTGCTCCTGACCACCGGCGTCCCGGGGACGGTCGTTCAACTCGTCGGCACGGTCGTTTCGCTCTTGGTGCTCTTGGGAGCGATACGCATGAAGCGGCTGGAAAGCTACGGCTTCGCCACGCTGTCGGCCGTCCTCGCCATGATCCCTTGCATTTCGCCGTGCTGCGTGCTGGGCTTTCCTTTCGGGCTCTGGGCCTTGATCGTCTTGCAGGACCCTTTCATTCGATCGGCGTTTCGCGGGTGAACTGTGCAGCAGCAGTCCTGTAGCCTGAGTCGCCAAGCAAGCGCGCTCGGCGCGGGTCTCCCGACCCCGCCGAGGGACGGACCGGAGGTCTTCTCGGACCCCGGCAGAGCTCCGGTCAGGGCATGTGCGGGGTCGGGAGAGCCTCGCACCGCGTGCCGTCGCTGTTTGTCGGTTTCTCTTGTGCTGCTGGCACTGGTCGTCGTCGCGGGCGTCTATCTGCTCTGGCGGCTCGATCCGAGGGAGGTGCGACTCTGGGTCTGCCTGTTTCATGCGACAACGGGCTTCTACTGCCCGGGTTGCGGGGCCACACGGGCCACCCACGAACTGCTCCACGGCCGCCTGCTTGCCGCCTTGCGCGACAATGCGTTTTGGGTGGCCGTGCTGCCACTGGTGGCTTGCACGGCCGTCAGCGAGGCCCTGCATCTGGCCCGGGGCCGCGGTCTGAGATACGCCCCGCTTGCCCGCCCGCGTCTGTTGATCGCCCTCGCGGTGGCGGGCCTGCTCTTCGGCCTGCTCCGCAATATCCCGGCCTATCCCTGGAACCTTCTGGTCCCGCGGTAAGGCGCCGCGCAGAGGCTCCTCCCCTCTCCCATTGGACGCGCGCTCGGCGCGGGTCTCCTGACCCCGCCGAGGCACCGACCGCAGGTCTCCTTGCTCCGGCAGGGAGACCTCCGGTCGCAGAAATGTGCGGGGTCGGGAGACCCTCGCACAGCGCGCTACTTGCTGCCGATCGTGCCTTCCAGCGGGCTGGAGGCGGTGGCGTAGAGCTTCTTCGGAATGCGGCCCGAGAGATAGGCTAGGTGGCCGGATTCGGCGGCCAGGCGCATGGCCCGGGCCATGCCTAGCGCGTCCTTGGCGTGGGCGATCCCGGTGTTCAGGAGCACGCCGTCGACGCCCAACTCCATGGCGGCCGTCACGTCGCTGGCCGTGCCCACGCCCGCATCGACGATCACCGGGTAGTCGGGATCCCCGGCCTTGAGATACTCCAGGCAGATGCGGATCGCATTGGGATTGAGCACCCCCTGGCCGGACCCGATCGGGCTGCCGGCCGGCATCACGCTGGTGGCGCCGGCCTCCTTGAGCCGCTTGGCAACGACCGGATCGTCGCTCGTGTAGACCAGGACCTGGAACCCGTCGGCCACGAGGGCCCGGGTCGCCTCGAGGCTGGCCACGGGGTCGGGCAGGAGCGTCTTGGTGTCGCCCAGCACCTCCAGCTTGACCCAGTCGGCCCCCGGATTGCCCATCTGGGAGAGGATTTCCCTTCCCAGCCGGGCCACGCGCACGGCATCCTCCGCAGAGAAGCAGCCGGCCGTGTTCGGCAGGATCGTGTAGCGCGACGTGTCGATGAAGTCCAGCAGGTTCTTGCCGGCGGCGTCGATGAGCCGCTCCCGTCGCACGGCCACCGTGATGCACTCCGCCCCCGAAAGGTCGAGGGCCTCGCGCATCAACTCGTAGGTGGCGTACTTGCCGGTGCCGACGATCAGCCGGCTGGAAAACGTGTGGGACCCGATCCGCAGCCGACCGTCGTCCTTCAGGGGTACCATCGATCTATCCTCCTCCAACCAGGGTGACGATCTCCAGCGCGTCGCCGGCCTGCAACAAGTGCTCGGCGTGACGGGCACGCGGAACCACCTGCCGGTTGACCTCCACGGCCACGTACTTGCCGGCCAGCCCCAGGTGCTGGAGCAACTGGGCGATCGCGATCCCCTCGGGCACTTGGCGTCGTTGGCCGTTGACGGTGATTTCCACGTCGATGATTTCCTGTAGGACGGGTTTTCAACACGTCCCGCGCCCGGGGACGGTATTCCAGCCCGTGCCTGAAACGGACGAGTTAAAATGCAGAAGGCGGACGGGTTGGAAACCCGTCCTACGGTGTCGCTACTCCGCGGGCCGGATGACCGCGGTGCTGAACTGCTGGGCGGCCCAGAGGGTCATGGGCATGCGGAGCGGTTGATTCGAGTTGTGCATCTGGATCGACCAGGGGAGCATGTACGTCATGACGATCCCTGTGTTGGCCTCGGCCACGTGGACGACGCACCGGCTGGGCCGCATCCTGGCAGAGCCCTGGCGGAGATCCAGCAGTCCGGTGGTCATCACGAAACGGGGCGTCTGCGGCGGCTGGATGGCCGCCCGGGCCGTGCCGGCCTTCCCTCCGCCCAGCCGAGCGGCAGTGGTATTGACGGCCTGGATGGCGGTCATCATGTCGGCGCCCACGTTCGCTTCCCACATCGCCTGATACTCCGACGCCCGTTGCAGCGAAGGGACCGCCGCCCGCAACAGCCCGGTCAGCGAGTCGAGGAAGAAGACGGCTTCGATCTGGTCATCGACGAAGCCCGTGGCCATGAGGATGTTCTCCGACCGGTCGGTCGCCACGGCGTGCAGCGGCGTGCTCGGGCAGAGTCCCCCGATCACCGCACCCGCCACCAACCCGATCCCCAACCACATCAGCCGGCTGTGACGAAACGCACGCTTCATCTGCGATCTCCTTGTTTTCCTCCTCCGGATGCTTCGGGAGGATCAGGGCACCCCGATATCCCCCCCGATGGAAATCCTGCCGTCCGTTCCCACCCGCCCACCAACGACGTCCGTTGCGTCACCTGTCGGGACGCACTGTCATGGTAGCCGTTTTCGGCCGGCAGTTCCAGGCGGGAGGAGAAATGCCCCCGGGTAGCCTCTTGCAGTTGGGATGGAATCGGTCTATAAACGCCTTCGACCCGGTTGGTTGTCCCGAGAGATTCCAAGGAGTATCCGATGAAAACGATCAACGTGGCCTTGATCGGGCAAGGGTTCATGGGCCGGTCTCACTCGAATGCCTGGGGCCAGGTGGCGAAGTTCTTCAAGCCGCCCTTGGCGCCTGTGATGCACACCGTCTTTGGTCAGCCGGAAGAGAACCCCTCGGTGTTCGCCCAGAACTGGGGCTGGAAGAACGCTTCGACCGACTGGGAGGCCCTGGTCAAGTCGCCCGAGATCGGGTTGGTCGACGTCGTGACCCCGAACTACATGCACGCCCCGGTGGCCAAGGCCGCCATTGCGGCCGGCAAGCCGGTGTCCTGCGAGAAACCGATCGCCGGCACCCTGGCCGACGCGAGGGAAATGGTCGAGGCCGCCAAGAAGGCCAACGTGAAGACCTTCGTCTGGTTCAACTACCGTCGCTGCCCTGCGGTGGCGCTGGCCCATCAGTTCGTTAAGGCGGGCAAGATCGGGCAGATACGCCATGTGCGGGCAAGCTACCTCCAGGACTGGGCCCCGGAAAGCGTCCCCCTGTTGTGGCGGTTCGATAAGAAGCTGGCCGGCTCGGGTGCCCACGGCGACCTGAACGCCCACATCGTCGACATGACCCGATTCGTCACCGGCGAAGAGATCACCGAGGTCGTCGGGGCCATCGCCGAGACGTTCGTCAAGAAACGCAAGCGATTGACCGGCACCGGCGGGGAGACGTTGGGAGCCGGCAAGGGGAGCGAGGAATTCGGGGACGTGACGGTCGACGACGCCGTCCTGTTCCTTGCCCGCTTCTCCGGCGGCGCCGTGGCCAGCTACGAGGCCGCACGCCAGGCCACCGGCAATCAGAACCGCAACCAATTCGAGATCAACGGCACCAAGGGCTCGCTGAAGTTCGACTTCGAGCGGATGAACGAGTTGCAGTTCTACGATGCCACGCTCCCGCGCGCCGTGCAGGGTTGGACGACCATCATGTGCACCCACGGCGGCGACCACCCCTACGTGGCCAACTGGTGGCCCGACGCCCACATCATCGGCTACGAGCACGGCTTCACCAACGAGGCCTTCGACATCCTCAAGGTCCTCGCCGGCGAAGAACCCACCGTGCCGATCCCCGACTTCGCCGACGCCTACCAGACCCAACGGGTCCTGGAGGCCGCGATCCTCTCGGCCGAGCAACGCTGCCCGGTGAAGATCGAGGACGTCAAGTAGGGTGGTTGCTCGCAACCACGCTTCGAGACCTCGAAGTGTTGTTAGGCAAATGCGTCGCGACGCAGGGCGCCGAAGGCATACGGAGACTGCCTTCGGCGCCCACTTCTTTTCGGGACTGCTGTGGCGGCGCAGACACGAGGTAGGGTGGGACAAGCTCCAGCGCAGTCCCACCAAGAAATCGCGAAAGATCTGGTGGGACCGCGCTTCGCTTGTCCCACCCTACGCCTTCCGCGGGGCGTTTGCCTTCCTGCGCTCCTAATCCCGGCTGCTGCTATACCGGTAGACGTAATAGAGGAGCGTCATGATGGCCTGGAGTGTCGCGGCGACGTAGGTCAACGCGGCGGCGTTGAGCACCTTCTTCACGTAGTAGAGGTCGTCCGGGCTGATGATCCGCAGATCGACCAGCACCGCCTTGGCCCGGCTGCTCGCGTTGAACTCCACCGGCAGGTTCACCACCTGGAAGAAGACCATGCCGGCAAAGGCAAGGATCCCCGCCAACAGCAGCCACGGGATGTTCAACACCGCGCCGAAGACCGCCATCCACAAGCCGGCGCCGCTGCCGAATCCGGCCATCGGCACCGCGGCATTGCGGATCATGAGCGGGGCGTAGGCCCGGGCATCCTGCATGGCATGCCCGGCTTCATGGGCCGCAATGCCCACGGCCGCCAGCGTCCGGCTCTGGTAAACCTCCTGGCTCAGGCGCAGCACCTTGTCGCGGGGGTCGTAATGATCGCTCAGGTGGCCCGGCACCATCTCGATCCCCACGTTGCCCAGCCCCGCCGAATCGAGGATGTGCCGCGCCGCGGCTGCCCCGCTCAGGGGGGCCGGCATCTGCTGGGCCCTGGCGTAGTTCATCTTGATCCGCAACTGCGCCCACAGGCCAAGCAGCAGGGCCGGGGCGATAGCCAACAAGTACATCGGGTCCCATAGCGTCAACATCGGATCGGAACTCCTCTTAGCGAGTGTTCTTCAAGGGCTTCGTTGTCTCAGAGATCTAGGTTGCCGCACCGGCCGGGGATGTTTCTCACTCGGATTGGGAGATATCGACCCCCGCTTTAGCGATCTGGAAGGCTCGGGCAATGTAATTATACGATGCCCGGCGGCCGGTGTCCGTTACACCCCGGAGGTCACGGGGGTGTGGCAAGCTCTCTTGGCCATCGGCGTAGAAAGGGCTCACGGTAGGTCCCGCCCGGCAGGCGGGACCTACCACCAGGAAATCTTGCCACACCCGGTCACGGCAGCATGAACTTGACGCAGACCGGCATCGGCACGTGGATCGGCTGGCCGGTGGGCCGGAGTTTGCCGGTGGCCTGGTCGATGCGGAAGGCGACGACGTTGTCGCCGTCCTGGTTAGCGGCCAGCAGGTAGGCGCCGGTCGGGTCGATGCCGAAGTTGCGGGGGTTCTTTCCCTGCGTCGGCTCGTGGCCCAGCGGGGTCAGCCGGCCCGTGGTCGTGTCGATGGCGAACATCGCAATGCTGTCGTGGCCGCGGTTCGATCCGTAGAGGAACTTGCCCGACGGGTGGACCTGGACCTCGGCCGTAGTGCTGGGGCCGTCGAACCCTTCAGGCAGCGTGGCGACGGTCTGAAGCGTCTGGAGCGTGCCCCGATCGGCGTCGTAGGCGAAGGCGGTCACGGTCGATTTCAACTCGTTGATCACGTAGGCGAACCGGCCGTTGGGATGGAAGGCGAAGTGCCGTGGGCCGGAGCCGGGCTCGATCGAGACCGCCGGCGGATCGTTCGGCGTGAGCGTCCCTTTCGCCGGGTCGAACCGGTAGACCAGCACCTTGTCGAGTCCCAGGTCGGCCACGAAGGCGAACCGGTTGGCGGCGTCGAGGTTGATGGAATGGGCGTGAGGGCCCTGCTGCCGCTTGGGATGGACGCTGGAGCCCTCGTGCTGAATGAAGGCCGTGGCGTCGCCGAGCCGGCCGTCGTCGCCGACCGGCAGGCAGGCGACGCTGCCGCCCGAGTAGTTGGCCACCAGGACGTTCTTGCCGAGCCGATCGATCGTCACGTGGCAAGGCCCGGGCCCCCGCGACGACTTCTGGTTCAACAGGGTGAGCTTGCCGGTCGCCTCGTCCACGGCAAACGCGCTGACGGCCCCGCCCTTCCCGCCGGCGAACTCGCCGACCTCGCCGATCGAGTAGAGGAACTTGTGCGACGGATGGATCGCCAGGAACGAAGGATTCACCACTTCGCCGGCCAGGCCGGAAAGCCGGAACGCCCCACTGGCCAAGTCCAAGTGGGCGAGGTAGATCCCCTTGCTCCCGCGCTGGGTGTAGGTGCCGAGGTAGACCGCGGCCTCGCCCGGCTTCGCCGGCGTCTCGCCCTTTTCCCCTGCCATGGCAAGGGCCACGGGAAAGAACCCGAGCAATCCGGCAACCAACGCCACGACGTTCTGGTCCGAGAGGATCATGCTTCGCCTTTCATGTCTTGAACTACTTGGCCAGGCCCGAGGCGGCGGCGCCCCGCGTCCCCGCTTCGCCACGGGCATTCTATTCTATCGCCCCGCGGCACGAGGCGGGAGAGGGGAGAGGGGAGAGGGGAGAAGGG
>Ga0067045_1029175_pt1 | contig 23171 bp, 26 predicted proteins | sample TerdegcTABiofilm_FD_59184 | JGI IMG/M metagenome (GOLD analysis project Ga0067045, IMG submission 59184) | Combined Assembly of (Gp0054472, Gp0054536) Wastewater bioreactor microbial communities from Singapore -Terephthalate degrading...
GGTAGTGACGCCTTTAGGCGTTCTCCCCTTTGGCGGCAGCAAAGAAACGCCTGAAGGCGTTACTACCAGGCCCAAAAGCCCACGGCTCAGATGACTGAATTATTTTCTCAAAGATCATAAGCGCGGCACTACGCACCTATTTTCATTCCCGCCATGGGGAATTCCTCATGAATCTGGCAGGTCCATGCCGAGTGCTGCCACCATCGCTTCGTACTGCGCCAGGGTCCAACCCTGCACGTCAATGGCCCGGTTGGGGCAAGCGCTGACGCAGGCTCCGCAGCCAACGCAGTTGGCCGGCGTTACGACTGCCCGCGTGAGCGACTGGCCCTCTTCGGTGAAAGTTTGCAGGGCAATTGCGCCTTCGTATTCACACACTTCCACACACGCGCCGGTGCCGGTACAGCGGCTGGCATCCACTGCGGCGACGAAGGGGGGCAGCTCCACCCGGCCTTGACCGAGCAGGGCGGCGACCTTTGCCGCGGCGGCCGCGGCCGCGCTCAGGCTTTCCTGGATGTTCATCGGACTTTGTGCGGTGCCGGCCAGCACGATACCATTCACTGCGGTCTCAACCGGACGCAGTTTCGGGTGCACTTCCAACAGGAAGCGGTCGTTGCCGCGCGAGATCTTCAGCATCTGGATCAGGGCCTCCGTCTGTCGCGGCATCATGCCGACCGCCAGGACCACCAGGTCTACCGGGATCTCAATCTCCTCGCCGTAAGTCAGGGTATCCTTGACCTGGACCAACACGGGGTGTGAGTCGCCCGCCGGGGCTGCGGCGACCACCGGCGGCTCTTCGCCGACGTAGCGCAGGAAGCGCACGCCATCAGCCAGAGTGCGGTGGTAGTAATCCTCGTGGCCGCGCCCGTAGGTGCGGATGTCCTGATACAGATCGTACAGGTGCAGGTCCGGGTAACGGCGGTGGAGCTCGTCCAACAAGTGCAGGCTCGCGGTACAACAGACGCGCGAGCAGTAGGTGTTGACCTGACCATCGGGCTGGGGGGAGTGGAGGCCCTCAATTTGACGGCTGCCCACGCAGTGGATCAGGGCTACGTCCCGTACCGGCTGCCCGTTCCATTGGAACGGCTGACCGGCTCCGGTCAGGGCCAGAAGGCGGATCAATTGCGGCAACGTGATCACTTGCGGCAGCGTCCCGTACCCGTATTCGCCCTCCGGCGGCGTGTAGGGATCAAAGCCGGTTGCCATCACTACAGCGCCCACCGTCAGGGTAAAGGTCTGCGGTTCATCTTTCAACACCACCGGGTGGCCGTCCACCGAGAGCGGGTCGCCGTTGTAGTGTTCCCAGTCCACGGCCGGGGTGGGGGGATAGCAGCCTGGGTAGGGCCGGTAGATGACCTTGCGGCGAGTCAAACCGTAATTAAACTCGTCCTGGACCTCTTGGGTGCAGGCGGCCAACAGAGCTTCGGCATTGCCCTCGGTGACTCCACGGGCGTGTTGCCTGACCTCCACCGTAAAGTTCCCCACGTAGCCGCTCACGCCGACGACCTCGGCCTGCGTGAAGATCGTCACGCGGGGATGCGTGCTCACCTGGGCGATCAACTCGCGCAGCAAAGTGCGCGCGTCCTCCTCGGTGGGAAAGACCGTCTCCAGTTGAGCCAGGCGGCCGCCCAGAAAAGGAGCCTGTTCCACCAGCGTGACGTGCAATCCCTGGCGGGCGATATCCAGAGCGGCGCGCAGGCCGGCGACGCCCCCCCCGATCACCAGCGCGTACTGTTCGGCCGGAAGCCGGATCGCGTCCAGGGGGTGGAGCAGGCGGACCTTGGCGACGCCGGCTGCCATTAACCGCAGCGCTTTATCGGTGGCCGCCGGCCGGTCGTGGGGATGGACCCACGAGTCCTGTTCGCGCAGACCGACGTGGTAATACAGGTAAGGATTCAACCCGGCGCGCAGCACCGCGCCCCGAAAGGTTTGCTCATGGAGCATAGGGGCACAGGCACCGATCACGACCCGGTTGACCCCCAACTCTTTGATGTCCTGCTCAATTCGGGATTGGCCGGCGTCCGAGCAGAGCGATTCGTCGGTGCGGGCAACGGTCACGTTGGGCAGTTGGCTCAACGCCTGGGCGACGCGCTCGCATTCAACAGCGCTGCTGATATTGCCCCCGCAGTGGCAGACGTAGACCCCGATACGCGGCTCTTGAGTGGAAGCCGCCAGTTCCTCATTTTCCATTTCAGTTGGCTGTTTCTCAGGCATAAGTGGCTTCCTTACTGGAGTGCAGGTTGGGGCTCAGATTTTGAGTCGGGCGCCAGCGAACTGTTCCCGTGAGCGCGGATGTAGGCAGCGGCTTCGCTCGCCGCGGCGCTGGCCGAGACGATACTATCCACGATATCCATAGGCCCCATGGCCGTCCCGGTGACAAACAGGCCCGGCCGCGCAGTGACGCAGGGCGCGGCATTGGGGGCGGGGACCGCGACAAATCCATCTTTGTCCGGTGACAGATGAAAGATCCCGGCCGGATCGCAGGCGGGCACGACGCCCTGGGCCAGCACCACCAGATCGTGAGTGCGTTCCACAATTTCGCCACTTTCGGTCAACTCCACCCTCACGATGGGATTCTGGTCCGCATCTTCGCGGATGGAGGCGACCTTGCCGCGCACGAATGCTACGCCCATGGCTTTGGCGTTCTGATAGAATTGTTCGTAGCCCTTGCCAAAAGTGCGGATGTCCATGTAATAAATGGTGATGTCGGCCAGCGGCAGAGCGCCGTTGAGCAGCATGGCCTGTTTGATGGCATACATGCAGCAGATCCGTGAGCAGTATTCCACCCCCAACGTCGCGTCGCGCGAGCCGGCGCACTGGACATAGGCGATAGAGGTCGGCTCCTTGCCGTCGCCAGGGCGCAGGACGCGGCCGTAAGGTCCGGTTGGCGCCAGAAAACGTTCCATCATCAGGGGATCAATCACGTTGGGCAACCGCCCCCCGCCATACTCCGGCTTGGCACCTAAGGGGTTCAGCTCAAACCCGGTGGCCATGATGATCGCAGCCGTTTCCAGAGTGAATTGCTCCGGCTGCTGGGTGAAATCCACCGCCCCCACCGGGCAGACTTTTTCGCATCTACCGCACCACAGGCAATTCTCAGGATCCAGGACCGCCTTCTGGGGCACAGCCGTGGAGAATGGGACGCGGATGGCCCGGTAGGCGCCCAGACCCCGGTCAAAGGGGTTGGGGACGGTGATGGGGCACTCGTACTCGCACTCACGGCAGCCGGTGCACTTAGACTCGTCCACATAGCGAGGCTTTTTGAGAACGGTGACGGCAAACCCGCTCCCTGCTTCCTGGACGGCTTGCACTTCGCAATAGGTGAATAGGTGAATGTTGGGGTGATGGGCCACGGCGGACATCTTGGGGGTAGTGATACAACTGCAGCAGTCCAGGGTGGGGAAGACCTTGCTTAACGTGATCATCTTGCCGCCGATGCTGGGCTCCCGCTCTACCAGGGCCACCTGCCAGCCCTGGTCGGCCAGATCCAGCGCGGCCTGCATCCCGGCTATGCCGCCGCCCACGACCAGCGCATCCAGGCGCAGCTCAGTCATGGGCTGGCTCCTTTCCGGCTGGCTGTGCAACACCGGCGTGAGTCGCCAGTTCATCTTTGACAAAGCCGATCTTTTGCAGCAGCGCGTTCATTTGGTTAATTTCTTTCAGAAAAGGTTTGACACAGACGGTACAGATGGCCGCCAGACGCAGCCGGCGGATGTCAATGCCTCGCTGTTTCATCAGGGCATAAGTCCGGTTAATCAGCTTCGCCGTGCCTTCTGCCTCAACCTTGTAAGGGCTATCTGTACCGCTGTACATGACGATGATACCATCCATGCCCTGCTCAAAGGCCTGTAAGTAAAACTCAGGCGGGAACATCACCGGGGAGATCACCGGCAGGATGTACGTGTTGGCCGGGTATTCCAGGTGACTTTGTCCGGTCGCGTCAGCCCCGGCATAGCCGCCGGAGAGTGTGCCCAGGATCAAGATTTTGGGTTGGGGTACCTGTTCGCTCATAGGGTCATGCTCAACAAACCTACTTCTTCCGGCGGATAAACAGGCGCTCGTAGCCATCGCCGGGCAGCACGCCCAGAAACTCGTGGCCCACCTTCTCGCACCAGCGCGGCATGTCCTCCTTCGTGTTGGGGTCGCCAGACCAGACTTCCAGCACTTCACCGACCTTCACGGTGGTGATCCCCTTCTTGGCCTCCAGCAGTGGCCCGGGGCAGGACATGGCGCGAGCATCAACGATTTTAGCCGCTTGCAACGTGGAGAGATCTACCGCAGTCATGGGAACTCCTTTCTGTGAAAACTGAAATCATGATTTGGGTGTATTGGTTAACCCACCCTGAGGCAGGTTGGCTAAAGCCAGAAAATCCCTTATCAGGGGATTATGGGTGACGCGATAGTAGATGTTTTGCTTTTCCCGGCGCGATTCCAGCACAGCGCTCAGTTCCATGAAATGCAGGTGTTGTGAGGTGCTGGACAGGGAAGCGCCGATGGCATCGGCAATTTCGCTCACCGTTTTTTCTCCCTCTGCCAGAAACCACAGAATTAACACTCGCTGGGCGTTGCTGAAGACTTTACAGAGCGCCGCTTGATGCTGGGCTGCGGCCTGAGCCTCGTCCGAAAAAGTTGGCTTCATTTCAAATCAAAGGCCAGGGATATTTCAGCAATTGCTTAATTCAGGTAAAGTTTAACTCCGGTCCTGCCGGGGTACAAGTGATGACGGTCATCATAGCCATAAAAATTTTCTATGGGAAGCTATTGAAAACTCTAATAGGTGGTCATCACGGATCCATCAACCATGCCGGGGAAATTATAATAACAATATATCTATTGACAATTTGTTAGTAGAGACTAAAATAAGATAGACCAATTTTATATTTACTATGGAGTGTAAAGGCCTCTTGGAGTGACTGACATGCCATTACCAGCTTTGACTTTTGGCCCGGTGCCTTCGCGGCGCTTGGGACGCAGTCTGGGCATCAACCACATCCCACCCAAGACTTGCTCCTATGCCTGCGTCTACTGTCAGCTGGGGCGCACGCCCCACATGCAGATCGCGCGGCAGGCGTTCTATCCACCGGAAGCGGTGGCCGCTGCCGTGCAGGAAAAAGTCGTCGTTGCCGCCGCGTGTGGTGAGCCGATTGACTATCTCACCTGCGTGCCCGACGGTGAGCCGACCCTGGATCTCCATCTGGGAGCAATATTGGCAGCGCTCAAGCCGCTCGGCATTCCGCTGGCGGTCATTACCAATGCCTCGTTGCTGGGGGAGCCGGCGGTGCGCGCGGCGTTGGCGCAGGCTGATTGGGTCTCGCTCAAAATGGATGCTGCCCATGAGGCCATCTGGCGGCGCGTTGATCGTCCGCACGGGCGGTTGCGCCTGGCGGAGAGCCTCGCGGGCGCGCACGCTTTCGCCCGTGACTTCGCCGGCACACTGGTCACGGAGACGATGCTGGTGGCCGGGGTGAACGATGCGCCAGATACGGTGGCGGAGACGGCGGCCGTGATCGCCGACCTGCGTCCTGCCATTGCCTATCTTGGTATTCCCACCCGCCCCCCAGCCGAGCCCTGGGTGCGCCCGCCGGATGAGGGCACGCTCAATCGATCTTACCAGATTTTTGCGGCGACGCTGCCCCGTGTGGAGCTCCTCATCGGCTACGAGGGCAATGCCTTCGCGGCTACCGGCGACGCGGTCGCCGATCTGCTGAGTATTACCGCCGTTCATCCGCTGCGTGAAGATGCGGTGGCGGAATGCCTGGCGCGCTGCGGGGCAACGTGGGATGTCGTACAGCACCTGTTAACCTGCGGCGCCCTGGTCGCGGTCACATACCAACAGCACACATTCTACTTACGAGGTTTTCTGTGAGGTGAAACGGCGGAATCCAATCAAGTGCGCCTTTTGGGGAGCAACATTCCCACGCGCTGCTGGTAGGTGACGTACTCCTGCCCGTAGCGGGCTATCATGTGGCGTTCCTCTGCCAGACACTCCCAATACCACAACGGTGCAAACGCCAGCAGCACGCCAAACCATAGCCAGGCGAAGAAGAGACAGCCCAATCCCGCCGAAAAGAGATAGATGCTTGCGTAGATGGGATGCCGAATCACGCGGTAGGGACCGGTTTGGGCGATAGTCCCCTGTTTCCTGGCCTGCTGCAAATGGCGCGAAGAACTTATCCACAGCCACACCCCCGCCAGGACAAGCACAATGCCCAGTCCCAGCAGGGCTCCATGGGGAGTGAACAGGGTTCCGCGCCTGGCTGTGAACTGCGAGAGGAACAGGCTTAGTCCAAAAGCCGGGCGCAACACGGCCCTCAAGTATTTCATAAAGTCACCTCACAGCCAGCGCCGGACGCGGGTGCGGTAGGCATTCCACGCCGGCCCGAACTTTTTAAAACTTAAAAAATTTGTCTCTGGAGGCTAACCCACACTTCCTGCATCGCCGCGCTCACCGGTCCATCCCTCGCTGTGACCGGTTCCCCGCGCACCAACGAATCCGTCACCGCCGGATCGTAGGGCAGGCGGCCTACCAGCGGGACGCCCCGCGCCACGCACGCCGCCACGATGGCCTCCGCGTGCGCCGGGCTGAGATCGGCTTTGTTGAGCAGTACTGTTGCCCGTACCTGAAAGTGCGCGGCGACGCCCAAAATACGCTCCAGGTCGTGGACGCCGGAGACGGTCGGCTCGGTGACGATCAGGGCCAGGTCGGCCCCGGCCAGCGCGGCAATGACCGGGCAGCCGATCCCCGGTGGCCCATCCACCAGCAACAGGTCGGCGCCCTCATCCAGTGCACGCAGCCGCGCCAGCTGTTTGACCAGTGTGACGAGCTTGCCGGAGTTCTCCTGCCCGGCGAAGAGCTGCGCGTGGTAGAGCGGCCCGTAGTGTGTGGCGGCGATGAACCACTGCCCGGCGCGCTGAGAGTGCAGGGCAATGGCGTTCGCCGGACACTCATACTGGCAGGCGGCGCACCCCTCGCAGGCGAGCGCGTCTATCATGTAGGGCGTCCCCGGCCGCACGGCGTCAAAGCGGCAGACCTCGGCGCAGCGCCCGCAAGCGGTACAGACGGCGGGGTCAATGGCGGCGACCTGACCGCCGGTGAAGTCGTGCGTTTCTTCCGTGACGGGCGCTAACAGCAACCCCAGATTCGCCGCGTCCACGTCAGCGTCGGCGATGATGAGGCGGTGCGTTTGTGCCGCTAAATGTGCCAGCGCCGCCGCCACCGTCGTCTTGCCCGTCCCGCCTTTGCCGCTCAGAATGATCAACTGTTTCATCAATACACGTCCAGTTTTTGGATGTTTTCAACTTCAATCCGCATCCCACGCTGGGCGAATTTGCGCTCCCAAACTTCCACCGGCGTACAACTCATCGCGACCGTAGTGCTTTTGACAACTATCAAACGCTGGCCTACCTGGACGTGATAGGCGTCCAGCAGCTCCGGCGTCAGGCGAATCCGCCCGGCGGCGAAGCCGGTCAGCGCGTAAGCTTTGGCGTCGACCCAGGCCACCGTGTCCGGCGCAGCGAGTTGCGCCATAAAGCGGGCAAAGACCGAGCGCGCCGCCGTCTGCTGCCGCGAGACGGCAAAGCCGCCCTCACCGCGATGGGTGGTGATGAGCAAGACCTGGTCGCCATCCACCAGACCATAATGGGCGATGGCTTGGGGTGGCAGGAAAACGCTCCCATTCTCGCGGATGAGGCTGAGCCCGTAAGCTTCTTTGGTGCCGGGCCGGCCGGGATGCAAACTGGGCATGATGCCTCCTCAGGTATGAGAGACCCGAGATGCACGCGCTTTTTGAATGGCGTTGAGCGCTCCTTGCGCGTGGATGCGTGTCACGCGGCATTCATCGTTCAGGCTGGCGGTCAACGCCGGGATGGCGGCCTGGACCAGGTCGGGCCGGCGTTTGCCGATGACGCGGAAGATCTCCGGTGCTTCGGGACGTACATAGCGGGTGTCCGGGTCAGCCAGAAGCGCCAGGAACACCGGCAAGTATGGTGCGAACCACTCCGGGCGCACCGTGGCGATATTCTCGCTGGCCCAAATGACGTTCATGCGCACTTGTGGGTTCGGGTCGGTGGCGCAGGCCAGCAGCCGGGGCAGCAGCGCTTCTACCAACGCTGGCTCGGCGCGTCCCAGGCGGCCCAGAGCCCAGAGGGCCTGGGCGCGCACCGCCGGCGCGTCGTCCGCCAGCAGCATGGCCAGGGACGGGAGAGCTTCCGCCACCCACGCCGGTCGTCGAAAACCGATCTGTCCCAGCGCCCAGCAGCTCCGCGCGCGGATGTCGGCTTCGGGATGGTTCAGCAAGCCCATCACCTCCGGCAAAACTGCCGCCACCGTCGCCGGTTCACGATAGCCCAACCTTGCAATGGTCGCTACCGCTTGTGCCAACGCTTTGCCGGTCAGGGATGATAAGTCGTGCCAGGCAGGAGGTTCAGCCATGTGCCCTCTGAGCCCAAGCCGGTGGGGTGTGCCAGCTGCCGATAGGGCGGCAGGTGATGGGGGACACAGCATCCACGGCTACTTCTCCGGCGCAATGACGAAAACTTGTCCTGCGCCGCTGCTAAGATACGCCGGGCCGAAGGCTTCCGCGAAGGCCTGCCGCGCGGCGTCGCCGGTGCAATGGCTCGGCGCGATCTGCTGCACGCCCAGGGCCTGCAGCTCGGCTATCACGGTGGAGAGCTGCGCCGCGTTGGCATCGCGCAGATGGAAGCCGCCCAGTGCCAGGCAGGTATCGCCGCTGACCAACGTCTGGGCCTGGCGCACCATGGCGGCGATGCCGGGATGCGCGCAGCCGGTGAGGACGACTGAGCCGCGCGGCGTTGCCAGGACCAGCGCCTGCTCCCGAATCTGCGTGCCGAGTGCCCCAGTAGTGTGCGCCCACCCGTTGAGGGCCAGGGGGCCGTCCACTTCCACCAGCGTCGCGCCGGCCTGCCGGACAGTCTCTTTTAGTGCAGCGGGGAAAGAGGCCAGCAGGTAGACGGTGACGTGGGGGTTGGCCGCCAAAAAACTTGCCAGTCCGCCGGTGTGGTCGTTATGCAGGTGCGAAAGCACGACCGTATCCACCGCTTGCGGGTCCAGGCCCAGCGTGCGCATGTTCTGCAAGAGGAGGTCGCCCTTGCCGCCGGTATCAAAGAGCAGTGTCTGCCCCGGTCCCTCCACCAGGCAGGCAAAGCCCCAATCTGTTTGTAGCCGTGCATCGTAGGCGATGTTGTCGTACAACACGGTGAGGGTAAACATAGTATTTGCCTCCAGCCAGGGGATTTCAGCAGTAGGGGCAGAGGGGCCGCGCGTCTGCGTGGGCGCCGGCAGCGCCGGGGGTGGGGACGCCGCCGGCACAACGGTCGGCAGCGCGGGAGTAATCACCGGCGTCACCGGGGGCGCGCAACTTACCAGACCCAGCACCAGCCCCATGACCAGGTATTTGCTCATGGCGTATCACGCATGACGCGCCGCGCCAGCTCTTCCCACAGCGCGACCAGCTGCGCTTGATACTTCGGGCGAATGGCAATCAGCGGCTTGCCGTGTGCCATTCCCTCCGCGAGGGCGCGCTCCAACGGGATGCGCAGCAAGATGGGGATATTTTCGGCGGCGCAGTAAGCCTCCACAGCCGCGTCGCCCGTGCCGTCACGGTTGATGATAACGGCAACGGGGAGAGGCGTTGTGCGCGACGCCGCTACCTCGCGGACCACCTGTACCGCGGCGCGCAGGTCGTGCAGGCCAAAGGGCGTCGGCTCAGTGACGAGGAGTACCGCATCCGCGCCGCGCAGCGTCTCCACCACCGGACACGAAGCACCTGGCGGCGCATCCAGAATCACGGGCCGGTCGCCCACCTCTGCCGGGATCGCCCATGGCTTGAGCTGCCGGATGACCGGCACGGCCAGCGCCTCCCCGACATTCAGCGTCCCCTGGGCCAACACGACGGGGCCGGCGTGACCGAGCTTCAGCCTTCCCCTCACGTTCAATTCTTCGTGAAGAGCGCCTGCCGGACATTGGCGCGTACAGCTACCGCAACCGTGGCACAATTCAGGGAAGATGAGGACCCGTTGCGCGACGACGACGATGGCATGGTACCGGCAAACTTCCGCGCAGCGGCCGCAGGATGTGCAACGATCTGTGTCCACCACCGGAACCGGTTGTCCCACGGCCTGCTGCGCAGTGAACTCCGGGCGCAAGAAGAGCGCGGCGTTGGGCGCTTCTACGTCGCAATCCAGAAGCAACGGGGCGCGTTCAGCCAGGCTGAGCGCCAGACTCACGGCGACGGTGGTTTTGCCCGTGCCGCCTTTGCCGCTGGCGATGGCAAGTCTCACGCCGGTTTCACTACCGTGACGGCATCACCGCGCGCTACGGGGCCGCCCACCAACACGCGGCAAAAGATGCCGGCACGCGGCAGGATAGAGAAACCCTGGTAGCTGTAGGTGTGGGGTTCGGTCGGTGGTTTACCGATCTGTACCACTTCTAACAAGGTCGGGCCGACCTGGAGCCGGTCGCCGACTTGTAGCTGCTCCCAGGCTAACCCGTGCACGGTGAGATTTTCGGCGAAAGCGCCCGGGCCGGCGTGGATGGGGTGCTCCTGGTTGATCTGCTCTATACATTCCCAGGCCAGCAGGCTGACTTCTCGTTCGCTAAAGCCGGCATGGGCATCGCCGACCAGGCCGTAGCCGGCGCGTAACTCACCGGTCGCGGCCGGGGTTTTGGGCAGCTGGCGCGCTGGACTGTGATTGATGGAGAGCAGGTATGCCATCGTCCGGTTACTCCCGGATCATGCGCGTCCCACACTGGGGGCAGTTCTTTTCTGTGCAAGGCTGTCCGGGAGTATGGGGTTCGCGGTGTCCACAGGAGGGGCAAACACATTCACCCTCTGGCCCGGCTGCAGTGCCGTCCTGGCGTCCTGGCCCTTGCCCCTGACCACGTCCGGCACCGCCGCCGCGGCCACCACCATGACCTTGTCCATGTCCGTGTCCCATTGTGTCATCTCCTCTGAAAATAGAAACCAGTTAGGTAGTGAGCAGAGAACAGCAGGTAGAAGTTCCTGTTTCCTGCTCACTGCTCACATTTTCACCGCTGGTGAACGCCAGTGCATGGGGAATTCCCTTGAATTACCCGTGCCCGTGTTCCATGCTCTCATGGCATGGCGCAGCACCGTTCAGGTCGCCGGCCAGATAGCGCGCGAGCGATTCGCGCACCGTGCCGGCAGCGCCGGTGGCAGGTTCAATGCCGTACTCGCGGAAAAAGGCCACTGCTCGGCCTCCCATCCCGCCGCTGAGCATCACCTTGGCCCCCAGGCTGTGGATGAAGGCGGGCACCTGTCCCGGTTCATGATGGGGGTAATAGGGATTGGCGACCATTTCCACCCCCTGTACTTCCTGGCCTTCCACCTCGGCCAGGGCGAAGTAGGGGCAGCGCCCAAAGTGCGGGCTGACCTGGGCCTCCAGGCCGTCAGCGTCTAAGGTAGCAATAGCAATCTTGAGCATCGTCATCTCCCGTGAATTAGTTTGTTTGAGTGTGCCCGTCATCGGCGGGCGTTTCCAACCGTACTAAGCTGCCGGCGTTGAAGGCAGCAATCACCTCGCGGACAGTCGCGCCGGCCAGCGTATAGGCCGGCACGCCCGCGGCTTGCAAGACACGAAAAGCGTTGGGCCCCAATTGGGGAGCGATCACGGCGCGCGCGCCGTGTTGCAAGACCACCTGCATGGCCTGTACCCCCGCGCCACCGGGGGATTGGAGCGCGGGATTGGGCCAGGCTTCAAACTCCAGAGTGGCAGGGTCAACAAAGATAAAGGTCTGGCAACGCCCAAAGACCGGGCTGGTCGGCGCTTCCAGATCGGTACCGTCGGCTGGAATGACAACTCGCATGGATACCTCCGCAGGATCAGTTGTGGGCGGGGCGGTGGCGGCTTCACCGGTCGCCGTTAGCTCGGCGTACAGGGCCAGGACATATTCCAACACCTGTTGGGTCTGGCGTAATTGGGCGACGCAACAACGCAGCACCCCTTGCCCGGCAGGCGTGAGCGCGTAGACGCGGCGGGGTGGTCCATGGGTTGCTTCTCCATCCCAGATAGAGCTGACCCAGCCGTAGTCCTCCATTTCACGCAGTGCGCGGTAGACGACCGTGGGGGGCATAAAGTCCAGGCCGAATTCAGCGAGCCGGCCTAAGAGCGTATAGCCATGGGTGGGAGCCTGCGCCAGTAAAAGTAACAGCGCCGGGTCGAGAAATTGTCCCATACGCCGGGTGCAGCCGCGCCCGCCACATTGTCCCCAATGGTGGTTGTGCATTGCAGGTCTCCGCTAATAGTATACTATCTATTGTCATTTTGTCAATAGATGACGTTGGATGACCGTTGTATCGGGTTTGCCTCCGCCCGCGGTCAGCGCGGTGGCCGCCCGGCGCGTTGTTCGCCCTGCTGGACCTCCGTTTGCACCTGGCAGCGCCGGCGCAGACGCTCCGGGCGGGTGGGCCTCTGGGGGCACAAGGATGCAGGGACAGCTCGTTTGCCTTTCCTCCAATCAGTGCTACACTCTGACCGGAGTAAGCGATGAGGCTCGCTTGGGTATAAACCGCCGGCGCCCGGCTGATAGCCTCTACCCTTGAGCTGCTGGTAGAGGCTGTTTTTATACTATGACTGAAATACTCAATGTATCACAATACCGTTGTATTTACCTCACGCTGCGCACTTTGGAAGAGCGATTGCGCCAGGCTGCGGCCTGGCTGCAAGGCGTAGAAGAGCAGGGGCAACTTTATCATCGCGCCTTGAAGCTGTCACCCGAGCGCCGGGCGCTGGCTCAGCAACAGGTCAACGAGGCGCTGGCTTTGATTACCGACCTGGCCCAAACCTTGGGGCTGGAGGCTGAGACCGATGAAGCGGCCGGTCACATTCGGGCTGCTTTGAGTGTCAGTTGGGCCGATTTGTGCGACGCCCGGTCCAGTAAATTGCAGCGCTACGGCGCGGTGCATCCTGGCCTGGCTGCCGTGTTGGACCCATCGATAGAACGGTTGGCCGAGCTGGCGCTGTCTATTGCCAATTTGATGCAGCACGAGGCCTGACCCGTTAGTGTGGCGGCGTCCCGCCGTTGAATCCAAATTTTCAGGAGGTTAAATTATGTCCACTACAATTGAAGAAATCTGGGCCCGCGAGATTCTGGATTCGCGTGGCAACCCCACCGTGGAGGTGGATGTCTGGTTGGAAGACGGCGCGCATGGCCGGGCCGCGGTGCCTTCCGGCGCGTCCACCGGCGTGCATGAGGCGCTGGAATTGCGCGACGGTCAGACTACGCGCTACAACGGCAAGGGGGTCCTGCAAGCGGTCGCGCACGTCAACGATGACCTGGGTCCCGAACTGTTAGGGCTGGATGCGCTGGATCAGGCAGGGGTGGATCAGGCCATGCTGGCCCTGGACGGCACACCCAACAAGAGCAAGTTCGGCGCCAATGCCATCCTGGGCATCAGCCTGGCCGTGGCGCGCGCCGCCGCGGATTCCGTTGGGCTGCCGCTCTATCGCTACCTGGGCGGGGTGACCGCGCGGGTTCTGCCCGTGCCGATGTTCAATATCCTCAACGGCGGTGTCCACGCCAATTGGCAGGGGACCGATTTGCAGGAATTCATGATTGCTCCTGTGGGCGCCCCCAGCTTCCGCGAAGCGCTGCGTTGGGGTGCGGAAACCTACCACGCGCTCAAGGGCGTCCTCAAGAGCAAGGGTTACACCACCGGTGTCGGTGACGAGGGCGGCTTTGCGCCAGCGCTCAAGACCAACGCCGAGGCGGTGGAGTTGATTTTGCAGGCGATTGAGAAGGCCGGCTATCGCCCCGGCGAACAGATCGCCATTGCCGTGGACCCGGCCTCCAGTGGCTTTTACGAAGATGGCCTCTATCACCTGCGCACTGAAGGGCGCAAGGTTACGGCGGCGGAGATGGTCGCTATGTATGCCGAATGGGCCCAGAAGTATCCCCTCGTGGTTCTGGAAGATGGGCTGGCCGAGGATGACTGGGAAGGCTGGCGGCTGTTGAACCAGACCTTGGGCGGGCGGCTGGAACTGGTCGGCGACGACATCTTTGTGACCAACGTGGAACGGATCGCGCGCGGCATCGCGGAAAATGTCGCCAATGCCGTCCTGATCAAACTGAACCAGATCGGGACCCTGACGGAAACGATCGCGGCCATTGAAATGGCGCGCAAGGCCGGCTGGGGGGCCATGGTCTCCCACCGCAGCGGCGAGACGGTGGACAGCTTCATCGCTGACTTCACCGTGGCGCTCAGCACCGGCCACTTGAAGACCGGCGCACCGTGCCGCGGCGAGCGGGTGGAGAAGTACAACCAGCTGATGCGGATTGAGGAAGAACTGGGCGAGGCGGCCCTGTACGCCGGGCGCAAAGCGTTCGTGCGTTAAACCATACGCGCAAGCGGGGGAGCGCCACCCTGGCGCTCCCCCGTCCTCAGGAGCAAATCATGGCAAATCTATGGCATGAGTTACCCCCTGGTCCCCAAGGCGGGCTGGAGGTGGTGTACGTTGTAGTGGAAACCCCCAAACGGTCACGCAACAAATTCGTCTACGATTTACAGGGCGGCTTCATCAAACTGGATCGGGTGCTGCACTCTTCGCTGCACTACCCCGGTGATTATGGCTTCGTGCCGCGGACCCTCTACGATGACGGCGATCCAGTGGATGTCTTGGTGATGACCAACGAGCCAACCGCTGCGGGTTGCATTATTGAGGCCCGGCCCTTGGGCATTTTCCGGCTGTTAGATCGCGGCCTGCATGACGATAAGGTACTGGCTGTTCCGGCCACCGATCCTCTGTTTGACGCTTATCGGGATTTGAGTGATGTGCCGGCCCACTTTTTAGACGAAGTGCGGCACTTTTTCAGCGTCTACAAGGATCTGCAACAGGTGGAGGTCGTGCCCGGGGAATGGGCTGACCGGGCGGCGGCACTGGCCGATATTGAGCGCGCGTGCGATCACTATGCCCGGCAATTGCGCACGCAGCGGTGAAGCTCAGCGCGCCAGGCTGGCTTTAGCGCGGGGGGATATTCCCCATGCCCAAAGAAACGCCCTATCTGGTGGACAGTTTGACCGCTTTGCCGGCCGACTGGCAAAGTGCGGTGGCGGCGGCGTTGCCGTCGGCCGAACTGCCCCATACCATCGTGATGATTCCCCGCCATACTCAAACCACCCAAAAACGCCGCCGTTTCGTTCCGGCCCAGGCGTTGCTCTTCACCGCGGCCGGCGTGCTCCAGGTACAGGCCGGGATGACGCCGGAGCAGCCTCCCACCGCACTCTATCTCCGGGGCGCCGATTTGCTGGTCATTCGCCACAGTCTGATTTTGCTCTACGGTTGCCTGGAATTGACGGGGTTGGTTGACGATACGCCGACGCGCCTCGTCGTGGAATACAACACAGTGGGCTTACCCCTGCTGCTGCCGGCCTACCAGCAATTGGTCCAGCTGGCCTACGGTGCGCCGCCGGCCCGGGTCTCCGACACCGAGCCCCTTACCGTTCCCTTGCTCCAATCCTTGGACCAGCAGTCGTTCAAATTCAAAAATGGGCTCCAGTTTTACGCCCTGTTGCCCGGTGAGCCGCTGTTGGGATATGTGTGGCAACCTCGCATCACCCGGCGCGTGATCGGGCCCCTGCGCCGCCCCATTGCGCCGGCAGCCTTGCTGGCCCTCACGCCCCAGGCCGTCATTCTCATGACAGAGGAGCGGGCCAAAGGTGCGGCGTATGGCTGGCTCATCACCTTCTGTCCCCGCCGCCGCCTCACCGGCCTTGCCATCCGGCCGCGACCGCCCTGGTATGTGTTGAGCGTGGCCTTAGAGCGCGCCACGCCTGCTCCCCCTGTGCTTCTGGAGAGCGAGCGCGCGGCTGCCTGGGAACAGCTGTGGGCGAGCCAGGGCCAATCTCTTGGAGAGGGATAAGATGACCCAAATTTTGCTGATCAGACACGGGCAAACTGCCTGGAATCGGGTGGAGCGCTTTCGCGGGCAGGCTGATATTCCTCTGGACGAGGTGGGGCTGGCGCAAGCGGCGCGCACAGGGGAATATGTCGCTGCGTTCTGGCAACCGGTAGCGGTCTACACCAGTCCCTTGACCCGCACCCGGCAGACTGCCGCTGCCATTGCGGCCCCCTGGGGCCTGGCCGTACAACCCCATCCCGGCCTGTTAGACATTGACTACGGGGCCTGGCAGGGCCTGACCCCCGATGAGGTGGCCGCGCGCTGGCCGGTGGAACTGGACCAATGGCATCATGCGCCGGCGGTGGCATGTATCCCCGGCGGTGAGTCGCTGGCACTCCTGCGCGAACGCGGCCTGGCGGCAGTGCACGAACTCACCGCGCGCCACCCGGAGGAGACCATTGTCCTGGTCGGGCACACCGTCATCAACCGCGTGCTGTTGTTAAGCCTCTTGGGGGTGGGCCTGGAGGCCTTCTGGCGTTTGCGGCAGGATCCCTGCGCCATCAATGTGATTGAGGCCACCGCCGGGCAATTCGTGCTCTGCTCTCTTAATCAGACAGCTCACCTTTTTTCGGCAAAGACCTCATGATACAGATCTTCCCCGTAGCTGGTCTCCAGGGGGCTGCCGGGGAGCAACTTGAACGAGCGCGAACCATCGGCTTGCCGCTCGGCCCGCAGGAAACAGGCCCTGGTCAGCTCTTGTTCGTAAAAGCTGCGGGCAAATTCGTACAGGTGCGTCACGAAGAAAATCTTGATGCGCTTTTCCAGTAGGGCGCGTACAATCTGCCGGGCGATCTCGGAGCCTTCGCGCTCGTTGGTCGCGGCAAAGGATTCGTTGAACAATACCAGCGCGTCTGGTGTGAGCTGCTCCACGATTTGACTCATGCGGCTGAGCTCTTCGTCAAATTTGCCGCTCTTCATCGTCGTATCCTCTTCCCGTTTGTAGTGCGTGAAGAGGCCCCGGCATACATTCGCCGTCAGCGCCTCAGCCGGCACGAACATTCCGCTCTGCATCATCAATTGGGCCAGGCCAATACTACGCAAGAAAGTGGACTTGCCGCCCTGATTCGCGCCGGTGATGATGAAGAGTTCTTTGCCATCGGCGTCCCCGGTGTTGGCCACCACCGCTTGTTGCATCGTCAAGGCCAGGGTGACGTCGTATAATTCTTTGAACGTGTGACGCCGTTCACCGGCCGGGACCGGGACGGGAAAGGCGATGGGGGCATGAAGCTGGTCCAGCTGTTCCGCCAGATTCAAACAGCCCATATAAAATGCCAGTTCATGCTGTAACCGCACGAAGAAGTTTTCAATATGCTCGGCCGACTGCGCCAGCGCATTCGCTACCAGATTGATGCCCCGGTCGCGCAGCTCGCTCAGCGCCCGGGCGCCGGCTTCGTCGCGGGGATGGATACTGAACGTATACTCCGGCGAGCGGGAGGCCAGGACCCGCTGGAACCAATGTTGCGGGGGGGCGGTGGGCTGACGCAACACATAATCTGTGCCCTCATTGCCCGGCCCCAGGCGGGCGCTGAGCAGGACCCCTTGACGAAACTTCAAGCGCCCTAAATGAGTTTGCACTTGAGCAAAAAATTCGTCGTTCAGCTCTTCCTGGATCATTGCAAAGAAGCGGGTGAACCCCGCCGAGGTAAACTCGGTGGCGTGTTCATCGGCGAGCGTCCTCAAGACGCGGAGATAGTGCACATACATCTCCAACATCTCGCGTGCACTGCTCAGGATACCGCTGGGATAAGTGGTGAAAATACTCAACCACCGGCGCTGCTTGTTCTCCCGCGCCTCAATGGGGAGGCGATAAATAGCCCGCACGATCTGCGGCTGCTTCAGGCAGTCCTGGAGGATCTCCTGACGATACCGGATGGTCTCAGGACTGTCGGAGCTATGCAAGAGCACTTGTTGGACAATTTCGTACAAGAATTTGTCGCCCAGCGCCATCGCGTTGAACAACGTTGTCAATTCCAAATCCTGGATGAGAGCCGCGGCGTGAGGTGGCAGCGGCTGTTCAAAATCAAAATCCTGGTCAGGGAATAACAGAAAAGCTTTCACGCGCGTATCCGTTTCTGCAGCTGGGCATAGGTTAGCCCATGCCTTTCGGCGAGGGTCAGCGCATAAGCCAGCCCATCGGCGGGTTGGCGCACAATGTGATAGGTGCGCGCGGCCGGATTATCCGGCGGCACCGTGCTGACCATGCTGACAGTTTGCTGGTTAAGCGTAGCCAGCTCGTCAATGAACGTGACACAGACTCCCAACGCATCCAGGCGGAGGATCTGCTCCACCACCGCGCGGCCCAGAAAGATTGCATCCTGCAACGTGGTGGAGTTAAAAATCTCATTCATGATGATGATGCTCTGGGAAGTGGCGTGGTCCAGGATCGTTCGGATGCGCAGTAGATCGTCTTGCAGTTTGCCGCGCAGGTTGCGAATATCCTCTTCCCGTTCAAAGTGGGTGAAGATCTGGTCACACAGGAAAAGCCGGGCGGTCCGGCCGGGGACAGGATAGCCGAGGCTCGCCAGGTAGTGCAATTGGCCGAACATGCGGGCAAAGGTGGTTTTGCCTCCCTGGTTGGGACCGGAGACCACCAGCAGGCGTTCCGCGCCCTGCAAATAGAAATCGTTGCAAACCACGGGCACCCCCTCGGCCGCGCACTTCTCCGCCAGTACCAGATCAAAACCCGCCTCTACGGCAATCGTTTTACTATCGGTCACGACCTCCGGGTAGCAAAAAGGCAATCCGGCCGCTTTGATTTTGGCGATATAGTCCAGATAGGCGACATAGAATTGAATCTCCTGGTCAAAACGGCTGAGCGTTTCATCCAGAAAATTGGTGTGCTGGCTGTAATAGGCACTGAGCCGGGCAAAGACCTCCGGGTACAACTGGGCGACAAAGTTCAGGATGGCCGCTTCCACGTGATTCATCCCGGTCCCCACGGCCAACCGGGCCCGGTAATCCTTGACCGCCCCCTGGCGGAAGCGTTCAAAAGTGGCCGCTACTTCCACGCTATAATCGGTTTCGCCTTCATACTTCCGTACCCGCACCCGTGAATCTTTGATGGTGACGCAGTAAGTCACCGTGGCTAACGCGGCCTGGAGCTGGCGCGTTTCGGCTTGCAGCGTGGTGAAGGGTTCAGCGGCCACGTAGGCGACCAGATAGGCGCGGAAGTCCAACAGGCCCTGGGAATGCAGTTCGGCCTGGCTCAGTTCCTGGGCCAGGGCCGCCACGGCGTCACAGTATCCGGCCACGGCGGCCAAAAACCAGCCGGCTTTATGATAGGGGTACTCTAATTTTTCCACCAGTCCCAGATGTCGCCGCACACTCTGCATCTGTTCGGCAAAGGTTTTGATGACGGACAACAACGGGCCGGTTTCCAGGTCCTGGCTCACGGCCTGGCGGTACTGCACGGTTGCTATATTGTGGAGCGGGGTATAGAGTAGCGGCCCCAGGTTGTACTGGCGTTTCCGAGCCGTGAGTGCCTTGACCAGCTGGTTGAGATTGAGGTCGGCCAGGCAGGCCGGTTCGGTGGGGAGTGCGCTGCGCGTATCGGCAGCGCGGCTGGGAAATACAATGCTGTAAAAAGTCATCACGCCCTCTGGGTGCAGGTAGGCATTAAACGCGCGGCTTCTTCACGCAGGGAGGGCCGATCGCTGGCGGCGGCCCAGGTCAAAGCCGTGGTACAGGCTGCCGTGCCAAAGCGATCAGAACGAGCCAGCGCACGCAGGGCCGCCAGCCGCGCCGGAATCGCGGCTTCCCTGTCTTGCAGCAGCGCCAGCAGGGCGGGAATCGCCGCCGGATCTCCCAGCGCTCCCAGGCTTTCCGCGGCTGCGCATAGCACTTCGTAAGCGCGCGGCCGGCGGGCAAGCAGGTCGAGCAAGGGCGGCACCGCCCGGTGGTCGCCCAGTTCCGCCAGCATCTCACAGGCCAGGCAGGCCCGGGTCGGCTCAGGGTGCCGGAGCGCGGCGCAGTAACGGAGCACCAGATCGTATTCCACATCCTCCAGCGCCGCGCCGCAAACCGGACAGTGGGTTTGCTCAGCCGTTACCTCTGCCCAACAATGTATACAATAATAGGTGATCATTACCAAATGCCTCGCGCCCCGGAGACCAATCCTACCGCGCGCAGCCAGGCATCGCGCTCAGTGCCCAGTGGCTCGTCCTGAAAACGATAGTCCTGCTTGCGAATGAGCTCCTGCAACTCTGCCAGCAGCCGTTCCGTGGCGGCGCGCTGGGCCTTGAGCAAGGGGTGCAGCTGGGCCATAGTGGCCGGCTGGCGCAGCAGTAAGCGCAGGTGTGGCCAGCACAAGCCTCCACTTTGTTCTAAGCAGGAGGCAATTTCCGGCTCCTGGCTGTGCTCCAGTAAAACATGGCTATAGGCCACTTCTGTCTGTTCCCGGATACGGCAGGCCGGACAAGTCGCTTGCGGGGCCAACTCGGCCTCCAGCGCCGCGCTGTCGGCGGCCTCGCCGCTTAGCCGCGCCCGCAGCCAGGTCAGCGCCCCCACCGGATTGTCCGGCAGGGTTGCGGTTTCAAAGGCACGCAGCGGCTCCAGGAGCGCGCGCAACGCGGCACTGTTCAAAATCGCCAAATCCAATACGGCCCCGGTCTGCTCGCTCAATTGCCAGGCGTGGAGATTACAGAAGCCCCGGGCCTGCTGCACCTCTTGCTGAACGCGCGGATCATTGGCATATTCGTAAACCAACGATTCCATGAAGCGCTGTACACTGCGGCCGGCCAGGCGGCACAGGGCACACCCCGGGACTTGTAAAGCCTCCTGTAATTCGTAATAGAGGGTATGTTTTCCCATCAATGCATGACTCCTAACAAAATAGCCTCTACTTAACGATCGGTGTCGTCAGTAGAGGCTATCAGTCTCAGCGACAATGGGCACTGGCCCGGCGAGCCTCATCGCACATAACCCGCCACTCATTATAGTCCTATCAGGCCAAAGGGCAAATTCAAGAATCTTCCGGCGGCCGGCGGGCTGGTCTTACAGCCGGACCTTTATGGTATAATCGGCGCATGGAATACCACCGGCAGGCAAATACAAAAGCGGTTCACTTCTTGCTGGAAGGACTTGCTGTATGGCTATTGGCGGTGCTGATCACCGCGCTGCTCTACCTGATCTTCACCCGTCCTCCCATTTCCTATGCCAGGCAGGCGGCTTCATTGGATGAAACGGTGAAGGCCCGCGTCCTTCAGGTCCTGGATGAGTCGTCCCAGATAGACGAAAATGGCCTGGTCCAGGTGAGCCAGACCCTGACCCTGGAAATTCTCAGCCGGGGGACCTACTACCAACAGCAGGTCACCATCACTTACAACGGCCTGGGTCCCAGCCTGAACGAAGTTCATTTTAAGGCCGGCGAGCAAGCGCTCGTCATGGTCTCCCAACGCCCGGATGGGGAGGTGCGCTTTGCCGTCGCCGACCATGTCCGCCACGGGCCGCTGCTGGCCTTGAGCCTGCTGCTGGTCGCCGTAACCATCCTCGTCGGGCGAGGGCAGGGGGTGCGGGCGCTGGTGGGGCTGGCGCTCAGTGGCCTCCTGATTGGCGGCTTTGTCCTCCCCCAGATCCTGGCCCACCGCGATCCGGTCTGGGTGGCCATCGTGGGCACGGCGCTGTTGTTAGCCGTCACGCTCTATCTGATCCAGGGCTGGAACAGCGCTGCGCACGCCGCCTTGCTGGGTATGGTAATCAGCCTGGGCCTGACCGGCGCGCTGGCCTATCTCTGGGCCCGGTTGGCCTACCTCACCGGCTTTGGCAGCGAGGAGACGATGTACTTGCAGGCGATTGGGGTCGGCGTGCAGATGCGCGGGCTGCTCCTGGCCGGCATGATCATCGGGGCGGCGGGCGTGTTGGACGATGTCGTGCTGGCTCAGGCGGTGACCGCTTTCACGCTTGCCGAGGCGGACCCCACGCTGCCGGCCCGCGAGCTCTACCGCCGGGCGATGAAGGTCGGCGTCACCCACCTGGCCTCCATGATCAACACGCTGGTCCTGGCCTACGCCGGGACGGCGCTGCCGTTGATGATCCTGTTCTACCTCTTTGCCGAGCCCTGGTATCTCACGCTTAACCGGGAATTGCTGGCCGAGGAGATCGTGCGCACGCTGGTGGGCAGTCTCGGCTTGATGGTCGCCGTGCCGTTGACCAGCTTCATTGCCGCGCAGGCCGCCGCGGCTCAGCACCCCACAGTTCCGGCCGGCGACTGAGCTGAAGAATGCCGGCTCCTGACGGTGGGCTGTAGGGCGGAGCGGTTTCTTCTACCATCCTTCACTCATGGTGTCATGTTCAACGCACCGGCTCCTGCTGGCGGACGACCGGGCGCGAAGGGCCCTCGCCGGGCAACGGTCTTTTCAAGGGGGGTGACATGACCTGTCGTGCTGAGACTGACCTTTTATCCCGGCTGACCGCCCTCTATGGGGCAGCTGTGGGGCAGGCAACCTGTGCTCAATTACAGACCCGGTTGGCTACCTACCGGTCCCTATTCCCCGGCCAGGAACGGGTGCCCTTAACCGAGCGCGATGCCTTGCTCATCACCTATGGTGACCAACTTCAGGAGCCAGGGGTCCCCCCTTTGCAAACGCTGAGGGCTTTCTGCCACCGCCACCTGCGGGGGGTCGTCAGCGGGATTCACATCCTGCCCTTTTTCCCGTACACCTCCGACGACGGTTTTGCCGTGACGGATTACGAGCAGGTCAACCCGGCGCTGGGCAGCTGGGATGACATAACGGCGTTAGGGGCTGATTTCCGGTTGATGTTTGATGCTGTGGTTAACCACTGCTCCCCGGCTCACCCCTGGTTCCAGGGCTTTCTGCGGGGTGAGCCGGAATACGCTGATTTTTTCATCACGGTAGCACCAGGGACCGATCTGACGCCAGTCGTGCGCCCGCGCACGTCACCGCTCCTCACGCGCTTTGACACCGCTGCTGGCGAGCGGTGGGTCTGGACGACGTTTAGCGCCGATCAGGTGGATCTCAATTACGCTAATCCGGCCGTGTTCCTGCGGATGGTGGATGTGTTGCTGACTTATGTGGCGCGGGGCGCTGATTTGATCCGCTTGGATGCCATCGCTTACCTGTGGAAGGAGATCGGCACCTCTTGCATTCACCTGCCCCAGACGCATGAGGTGATTCAAGGCTGGCGTGCCATTCTGGATGCCGTAGCGCCGGGGGTGCAGATGATCACGGAAACCAACGTCCCCCACGCCGAGAACCTTTCCTACTTCGGCGACGGTACC
>Ga0067045_1003398_pt1 | contig 23167 bp, 16 predicted proteins | sample TerdegcTABiofilm_FD_59184 | JGI IMG/M metagenome (GOLD analysis project Ga0067045, IMG submission 59184) | Combined Assembly of (Gp0054472, Gp0054536) Wastewater bioreactor microbial communities from Singapore -Terephthalate degrading...
TGGGCCGGCAGTGCCCCCAAGGCGGTTTTTCCTTCTACCGCACCCCGCAATGGGGTGTGGAAGAGCCCAACGCGCTGGACACCTACGCTGCCGTCGCTGCCCTGCGCCTGCTCGGCGTGGAGGTGCCGCAAGCGCAGCGCATCGGCAGTTGGTTGTCCACCCTGCAGCGCGACGATGGCAGTTGGCCCAGCCTCACCGTCGCCTGGGCGTGCTGCGAGGCGCTCGCATTGCTCGGCCAGACTCCGCGCGTCGATCCCGGCGGCTGGTTGCGCCGGCTCTGGCACGGCCGCCTGGCCTCGATACAAACCACGGGCCGAGAGTGGCGCGGCACCCTCATCGACCTGCACCGGCTGGCGCAGCTCATGCAGCATTTCGCTCCCGATGCCATCGGACAGGAGCGATCCCGGCTGCAGCACCTCCTGGATGCCGCCCTGGCTGATGACGGTGCCTGGGCCGCGCCCGGAGCCGACCTGGAAAGCAGCGGCGCGGCGGTGGAGCTGGCCGGACGGGCCGGGTTGACCATCGACAACACCCGGCTGGCTGCCTGGTGGCGTCGATGCGAAGATCCGGTGCTCGGTCTGCGCCTGACGCCGTCGGCGTGGGTCACTTCCGCAGGCGCGCTCGGCGGCGGACTGACCGTGGCGCGCTGCCTGGGCGTGCCCCTGCGCTACCCGCAGGCGGTGTGCCGGCAGCTCCACCTGCTGCAGCAACCCAGCGGTGGCTTCAGCGCCCGGCACCAGGCTCTGGTCTCGCTGTGGGACACCTGGCTGGCGCTGCACACCGCGGCGTGCCTGGCCCCGGAGCTGCCGGCGCACGCCTGACGGCTCGCGCCATGGCCTGGGCGCCACGCCCGGGAAGCGGCCATGCCAGAGAAGCGGCGAACCGATCGTCTGCGGGCTGCTTCGACCTGGTGCGCCGCAAGCACGCCGTGCACCAAAATCGGTGATCCTCTGAATTTTTTCATCCATGCAACCGCCGGATGTGGCTTCTTGCGCAGAACATCCGTGCGCAACGGCGACGTGCGGATGGTCTGCTTTTTGCAGGATTCACCCCGGGTTCATTCAGGGGGGTTCCATGCCACACTCCACACAGTTCCACCGTATGACGCGCCATCCACTCTGGCGCCGCCACATTGCCGCGCGTCTTGCCGCGCTGGCCCTGTTCGGCCTGCCTGCCGGCGCCGGGGCGCAGACCCCGTCGGCCACGCCACACATCGTCAGCCTCAACGCACTCAACGCGGGTGACACCGCGTGGATGCTGGCATCGACTGCGCTGGTATTGATGATGACCATTCCCGGCCTGGCGCTGTTTTACGCCGGCATGGTGCGCAAAAAGAACATTCTGGGCGTGGCCATGCAGGTGTTCGCCACCACGGTGCTGGTGACGCTGCTGTGGTTCGTCGCCGGATACAGCCTGGCNTTCACGCCGGGCAGCCCCTANCTGGGCGGNGCGTCGCGGCTGATGCTCGACGGCGTGTTGTTCAGCAAGAGCGGNGGGNTGGTGTCGGTGAGCGAACTGGCGCCGACGATTCCGGAATCGGTCTACGTCATGTTCCAGATGACCTTTGCCATCATCACGCCGGCGTTGATCGTCGGCGCCTTCGCCGAGCGCATGAAGTTTTCCGCCATGCTGGCGTTCATGGGGCTGTGGTCGCTGCTGGTGTACGCCCCGGTCGCGCACTCGGTATGGGATCCGTCGGGCTGGCTGGCGACGCTGGGCATCCTCGACTTCGCCGGTGGCACGGTGGTGCACGTCAACGCCGGTGCCGCCGGCCTGGCGTGCGCCGTGGTGCTGGGCAAGCGCCAGCGCTGGGGGCAGGAGCCTTTTCTGCCGTCGAACCTGACCTACACCCTGATGGGCGCGTCGCTGCTGTGGGTCGGCTGGTTCGGCTTCAACGCCGGCTCGGCCTGCGCCGCCGACGGCCGTGCCGGTATGGCGATGCTGGCCACGCAACTGGGCACGGCCGCCGCGGCGTTCAGCTGGATGCTCACCGAATGGACGCTGCGCGGCCGGCCGACTCTGCTGGGCATCTGTTCCGGCGCCGTGGCCGGGCTGGTGGCCATCACGCCGGCGTCGGGCTTCGTCGATCCGATGGGTGCGGTGATCGTCGGCCTGATCGCCGGGGTGGTGTGCTACTGGGGAGCCACGGGGCTCAAACGCCTGCTGGGTGCCGACGACGCGCTGGACGTGTTCGGCATCCACGGTGTCGGCGGCTTTGCCGGCGCCGTGCTCACCGGCTTTCTGGCCGTACCGGCATACAGTGGACAAACCGCCTCCGTCCTGGTGCAGGCGCTCGGCGCCAGCGCCACGCTGGTCTACAGCTTCGCCGTCAGTTTCGTCCTGCTCAAAGTGCTCGATGCCGTCATGGGCCTGCGCGTGTCCGCGGAAGCCGAGGAACTCGGGCTCGATCTGAGCCAGCACGGCGAGCGGGTGGAATGAACGCAACCGCGGGAGTGACGACATGAGCAGCTCTGAAGCCGTGGCGCTGGCCGCGCATCTGCACGTGCTGCTGCGCCGCAAGACGGGCCGGGTCACCGACACGGAGTGGATGGCGCAAAACGCCGACTATGCGCGCGAGGTGCTGCGCATCGCCCGTGCCGAGGGCGATGCCGATCTGGCGCATTGGGCCGACCGCTTCGAGGCCGTGATGTTTCCCGCGCCGCCGGCAGGGGCGGCGGCGGGGGCACCGCCGCAGGGCGAGCGGCCGGCCAGCGGGTTTGCCGCTGCCTCGACTTACGTCGGCCGGCTGCGCTGAAAAGGTGGCGCTGCCGCCGGCTTTGGCCTAGGGCCCGGCGTCGACCGGGCTGACGTGCACGCCGACCCGCAGGGTGTGTTCACCGCCGCCACGGATGACGCCCCGCAGCGGCGAGACGTCGGCGAAATCCCGCCCCATCGCCACGCGCACATAGTCCGCAGCGGGCTGGCGGTTGTTCGTCGGGTCGAATTCCACCCAGCCGTTGACCGGGCACCACACCGCGACCCAGGCGTGCGACGCGTCGGCGCCGACCGGGTGCGCCTGCCCGGGCTGCGGGCATGAGCGCAAGTAGCCGCTGATGTAGCGCGCAGCCAGACCGATGCTGCGCAGCGCCGAAATCATCACATGCGCGAAATCCTGACACACCCCGGCGCGCAGCTCCAGCGCCTGCGGCGCGCGGGTCTGCACCTCGGTGCTCTGGGTGCTGTAGCGCAAATCGGCGTGAAGCCGCTGCATCAGCTCGCGCGCCGCATCGAGCAACGGCCGCCCGGGCGTGAAGCTCGGCTGCGCGTACTGCGCGGCTGCGGCAAACAGCGGCGAGAAATGCGTGCCGAAGGTGTATTCGGCTTCGGCCACATAGGGCCTGCCGGCGCGGTACACCAGCTGCTCGCGCACGCGCTCCCACGACGGGCTGGCAGCCCAGTCGGGCTGCTGCGGCGCGCGCACCCGCACCAGGCTGACGGCGCGCACGCTCAGGGTGTCGTGCGGGCTGTAGTAGGCGAACAATTCGCGGCGGTTGCCGAACACGTCGGTGTCGCTGCGGCGGTGATCCGGCTCGGGATGGATGTCGCAGACGAAATCCACACAGCGCTGCGCCGCATGGTCCAGCGGGCACAGGTGGGCCAGATGGTGCGCGAGCTCCACAGGCGTGGAATAGGCGTAGGCGGTGTCGTGCACCACGCGGTAGAGCACGTCGTCGTTGGGCACCGGCTGGGTCATGCGCTGAACGCCTCAATATCCGCCAAGCGTCCGCTCGGGAGCCTGGGCATGGGCGAAGTACCGCCGGCTGATGTCGTCGGACAGCCGCCTGGCCCTGTCGACCGACTGGGCCAGGGTCAGCTCCAGCCAGGCAAATTGCCCATGAGGGTCCTGCGTGCACAGCGCGGGCAACTGCCAGTCGTCGGGGTCGGGTGCCAGCGCCAGCAGTTCCTGCCTGCCGGCTGCCTCGCCCGGCAGCTTGGCCAGGCGGGCACGCAGGGTTTGCGCCACCCAGCCCAGCGCGCGCGGGTTTTCGCGGTCGAGCATGAGCAGGTCGAGCAGCGGCGGGATTTCCTGCCGCTTCTGGTACAACGCGCGGTAGGTGATGGTGCTGTCGAACAGCGCCAGCAGCAGGTTGAAGCCGCTGTCGCCATGCACCGCACGGCTCTGGAAAGCCACGCCCAGCGCCTCGCCAAGCAGGGTCAGGCGCTCGATATGCCGGCCGATGCTGAGCAAACGCCAGCCGTCGTCGCGCGTCATGCGGTCGGTCTGCGCACCGGTGATGGCGCTCAGGATTTCGGTCAGCTGCTCCAACCCGCGCAAGGCCTGGGCGGAGGGCAGATCGTCACGCCGCGCCGCCAAGGGCATCAATTCGAGCGCCGTGGCCGCGGCGATCCATTGCCGGTGGTCGCCCCCCAGCCGTTCGCGCACCTGCGTCGCGGCGTCGCCCAGCGCCCGCAGGCTTTGCACCAGACCGCCGGCATGCGGCCCTGGAGACAAGGCACGGATCAGGCAGTGCTCGAAACCTTGCGGGTTGTCGCCCAGCGCGGGGGCCTCACGCGCGATCAACCCTGCGCTGCGGCACCAGGCGTCGAGCATGGCGCCCGCAGCCGGGCCGATGTCGTCGTCGCCCGACAGCGCGCGCAAGGCGATGCGCGCCAGCCGTGCGCCGTATTCCGCCCGCTCGCAATAGCGGCCCAGCCAGAACAGGTTTTCCGCGGCTCGGCTGGTGACGACGCGGTGATGGTTCACCAGGTCTTGCGGCCGCATCGGGGCGGGCAGCAAGGTGGAGTCATCGACGGCGTCGCCGGTGATGATCCACGCGTCCTGGCTGCTGCCGCCGCGCTGCATCGACACCGTGTTGCCGCCGCGCGGCGCGGTGCGCACCAGCCCACCGGGCAGCACCCGCCACCCTCCCTGGCCATCGGCCAGCGCGTAGACGCGGAACATCGCGGCACGCGCAGCCATCCGCCCCTCGCTCCACACCGGCACGTGCGGCAACGGCAGGTATTGCTGCAGAGTGACGCACGCCGGGTCGGACATCACCCGCTCGCGCCATGACGGCAGCTGACCAAAGTCGAGGCTGGCCATCACCGTGGGCTCGAAGCCGCAGTCAGCGTGCACCGGCTTGACCACCCAGGCGCGCAAGTCGTCCAGCGGTGCCTGGCACACCCCCGGTTCGCCGCACCACCACGTCGGCAGCGACGGCAGCTTCAGTTCCTCGCCGCGCAGCGCCTCGCACAGCTTGGGCAGAAAGCCCTGCACGGCGGGTGATTCGAGAAACCCCGCGCCCAGCGCGTTGGCCAGCAACACCTGACCGGCGCGCACCGCCTGCAGCAGCCCGGGCACGCCCAGCATCGAATCGGGGCGCAGCTCCAGCGGGTCGCAAAAGCTGTCGTCCAGCCGGCGCAGCACCACGTGCACGGGTTCCAGCCCGCGCAAGGTCTTGAGATACAGGCGGTCTTCGCGTACCGTGAGATCGCTGCCTTCGGCCAGGGTGATGCCCAGGTAGCGTGCCAGATACACCTGCTCGAAATACGTTTCGCTGTACGGCCCCGGGGTGAGCAGCACCACGCGGCTGGCTGCACCTGCGGGCGACAGCCGCAGCAGGGTGTCCATCAGCAGCCGGTAGCTGGCGGCCAGACGCTGCACCTTGAGCTGGCTGAAGGCTTCGGGAAACAGGCGTGACACCAGAATGCGGTTTTCCAGCAGATACCCCAGCCCGGACGGCGCCTGCACCCGCTGGTTGACCACGCGCCACACGCCGTCCGGGCCCCGCGCCAGATCGAACGCGGCCAGATGCAGCCAGATGTTTCCCGGCGGAGCGTAGCCGTGCACGGCGCGCAGATAGCCGGGATGACCCTGCACCAGCGCAGGCGGCAGCAGCCCCTGCCTGAGCGTGCGCTGCGGTCCGGTATAGAGGTCGGCGAGGATGGCGTTGAGCAGCGCGGCGCGCTGCGCCGCACCGGCGGAGATCTGTTTCCACGCATCGGCATCGACGAGCAGCGGAAACAGATCGACCGACCACGCGCGTGCTGCCTGCGACGCGTCGGCGTGGACGTTGTAGGTCACGCCGTCATCGTGGATCTGCTGCAGCAACTGCTGCTGCCGCGCAGCCAGCGACTGCAGACCGCCGGCACCCAGCAGGCGGAAAAACTGTTCCCACAACGGCGCCAACGGTGTGCCCGCCTGTCCGGTGGACACGCAGCCGCGCAGCTCGTCCCAATGCCCGGGCAGGACGGCGGCTGCGGCAGCACGCGCCCGCTCCACCGCGTCGTCACCCGGCTGGATGTTGTGCTGCGGAAAAAGGTCGGACATCGTGGCCATACGGCATTGTGACATGCCGCATACCGGCGGCGGAACGGTTCCTTCAACGCGCCGGGTGGTCATGCGAGCGGTCCTGAGCGCGGCATGCACGGTCGCGGCTCAGAGAGCGAGGAAATCCCGGCTGATGCCTGCGCCGAGGTCGTTGATGCGTTCGAGCAAGTGGGTGAGGTACGCGTGCAGACCCGTGGCCATGATGTCGTCGAGCCGGCCGTACTGCAGTTGCGCGTTGAGCAGGCCGGAACGGCGCAATGTTTCTCCCGACTGCGGGTGGGCCACGGCGCGCAAATGGGCATCGACTTCGCGCAGGCAGGCGGCCAGAGATCGCGGCATGTCCGGCCGCAGGATGAGCAGCGCGGCGACCCGCTCCGGGGTGATGACGTCGCGGTAGACCTTGCGGTAGACCTCGAACCCGGACACCGAGCGCAGCACCCCCGACCAGTGATAAAAGTCGTTTTCCGGCACTTTGCTGCCGGACGTGGCTCGGCCATCGGCTGGCAGCGCGTGGAACTTGACGTCGAGCAGCCGCGCCGTGTTGTCGGCACGCTCCAAAAAGGTGCCGATGCGCAGGAAGTGATACGCCTCATCTTGGAGCATGGTGCCCGAGGTCACGCCGCGCGACAGGTGTGAGCGGTGCTTCACCCACTCGAAGATCTGCGCGGGGTCTTGACCATGCAGCCCGTCGGCCAGCAGGCGTTGCGCTTCCAGCCAGGTCTGGTTGACCGTTTCCCACACTTCGGTGGCGATAGCCCCGCGCACCGCGCGGGCGTTTTCGCGTGCGGCGCGCAGGCAGCTCAAGATCGACGAGGGGTTGGCCGGGTCGCGCACCATGAAGTCCAGCACCCGCTCGGGGTCGATCGCGCCGTGCTGCCGGGTGTAGTCGCCGATCAGCTCGGAAATGCCCAGCAGCCCGGCCCAGCCCAGCCGGGTGTCTTCGGCCGCCTGCGGCAGCAGCACGGTCTGCACCTGCACGTCGAGCATGCGGGCGGTGTTTTCGGCGCGCTCGGTGTAGCGGGCCATCCAGAACAGGTGATCGGCGGTGCGGCTGAGCATGGCGGGCTCCTGCGCAGAAAACGTGGGGGCCAGGGCGGCAGCGGGCGTGGAAAGCGGGAAGGTTCAGCGCTCCAGCACCCAGGTGTCCTTGGTGCCGCCGCCCTGCGAGGAATTGACCACCAGCGAGCTTTCGGTGAGCGCCACGCGGGTGAGCCCGCCGGGGACGATGCTCACGCTCTTGCCCGACAACACGAAGGGCCGCAGGTCGATGTGGCGGGGGGCGATGCCGGCGTCCACATACGTCGGGCAGGTGGACAGCGCCAGCGTCGGCTGGGCGATGTAATGCTGCGGGTTGGCGCGCAGCTTGTCGGCGAACGCGGCGATTTGGTCGCGGCTGGCCGCAGGACCGACCAGCATGCCGTAGCCGCCGGCGCCGTGCACTTCCTTGACCACCAGCTCGGGCAGGTGCGCCAGCACGTAGGCCAAGCTCTCGGGCTCGCGGCACAGATGGGTCGGCACGTTGGCCAGCAGTGGTTTTTCGCCGAGGTAGAACTCGATCATTTTCGGCACGTAGGGGTAGAGCGACTTGTCGTCGGCGATGCCGGTGCCGATGGCGTTGGCGAGGTTGACGTTGCCGGCACGGTACGCGCGCATCAGCCCGGCGCAGCCCAGCGCCGAATCGGCGCGGAACACCTGCGGGTCGAGAAAGTCGTCGTCGATGCGGCGGTAGATCACGTCCACCCGCTGCGGCCCCTGGGTGGTGCGCATATAGACGAAATCGTCCTTGACGAACAGATCCTGCCCCTCGACCAGCTCCACCCCCATCTGCTGCGCGAGAAAGGCGTGCTCGAAGTACGCCGAGTTGTACATGCCCGGGGTGAGCACGACCACGGTCGGGTCGTTGACCCCGGGCGGGGCGCAGTCGCGCAGCTTTTCCAGCAGCGCGTCGGGGTAATGCGCGACCGGGGCAATGGGGTAAAGCGAAAACAGTTCGGGAAACAGCCGCATCATCATCCGCCGGTTTTCCAGCATGTAACTCACGCCGGAGGGCACGCGCAGGTTGTCTTCGAGCACGTAGTACTCTCCCTGCCCGGCCGGGTTTTCGGCGCGCACGATGTCGATGCCGGCGATGTGCGCGTACACCTGATGCGGCAGGTTGACGCCCATCATCTCGGCGCGGAACTGGCTGTTGCCCAGCACCATGTCCTCGGGCACGATGCCGGCGCGCAGAATCTCCTGCTGGTGATACACGTCGTGGATGAAGCGGTTGAGCGCGCTCACCCGCTGCTTGAGCCCGGCTTCCAGATGCGCCCATTCGCCGGCCGGGATGATGCGCGGGATCAGGTCGAACGGAATCAGCCGCTCGGTGCCGGCCTCGTCGCCGTACACCGCGAAGGTGATGCCCACGCGGCGAAAGATCAGCTCGGCCTCCTCGCGCTTGGCCTGCATCACATCGGGCGGCTGCTGGCGCAGCCAGCGGTCGTACGGCAGGTAGTGCGGGCGCAGGCTGCCGTCGGCCGCGGTCATTTCGTCGTAAAAGCGCATGGTCGTCTCGCTCGGGTTCAATCCGCCGCCGTCGTTGCCGAAGCATAAGCAAGTTGCAGGCCAGATGCCGGCGGCCCCTCCCGCCAGCGTTCCTACCAGTAGCACGGCTGCTCGCTGCGCCAGCAGACGCTCGCTTCGGGCATCGATGTCCCCGGAAAGCCGGGCAAGGCACCACAGACCTGCACATCGCAGCGGAACGCGCCCCGATCGTGCACGGCACCTGCCTGACTGATTCCCGCACCTTGTTCGCACTCTCATCCCGCTCACCGTATGGGGCGTGCATCTGCAGCTGCCCCGACCCACAGAATTTGGTGCGCAGACATCTGCCGTTGCAAGTTTGCAAAGCCCAGCCTCCCATGAGGCCAACCCGACAATCTGTACCAAGCCGGGAATAAATCACTTTCCCGGAAATAAAAGCTCGCTTTTTTGACTTTTCTTGTTACGACATGGTACGAAGTAGAAAAAGCAGAGCCTTGTGCCGTGAAAAACACGTTGATAGACTGCCCCAGGCCGCGATGATGATCCGCACATGATGAGCTCCCAACACTGCTTTCTGCTCGAATTCAAATCGATCCAGGCCTTTTTGCTGCTCAGCGGCCGCCTGCGCCACATCGTCGGCGCATCCGAGTTGATCGACCGTCTGACCAGTAAAGATTGCTCCCGCGGGCTGTCGTTGCTCGACGCGGTGCTTGAAGCAGTGAATGGGCGGGAACAGATCAAGTTTTCCCGTCGCGCCGGTGGCGCGGTTTACGCCTTTTCCGAGGACGCGTCGCTTTTGCAGCGCTTTGCTGCGGTGTACTCGCTCGGGTTGCAACAAGTCGCCCCGGGCCTGGCTTACGCCCTGGGCTGGGGAACGGGCCCCACCCATGCCGACGCGTTTGCCGCCGCGCGGCAGAATCTGCAGTCGCATGACAGCCTGCCGCTGCCGGAGTGGCCTGCCGCTTCGCCGCTGACCCAGCGCGCGCGGCGGACGGGCTTGGCCGCCGTTTCCCGCAGCGGCAAGGATGGCGAGATCGATGCGGCCACCGTGTCCCGCCAGCGTTTTGCCAACCCGGAAAATGGCTGCTTTCTGCGACGTTTCAGCCCCAAAGGCAGTGGTGTGCGCGACAGTGACTGGCCGCTGGACTTGAGCGCCAGCGAGGCCGATGAGGACGCGCTGGTCTTTCCCTACGTCGGCGAGCGGCGCGACCTGGCGCTGATCGTCGCCGACGGCAACGGCATGGGGCAGATTCTGCAGCGCTTGCAAGAAGCCGCGAAAAAGCGGCCGGATCGGTTCATCGAGCTGTATCAGGCCTTCTCGAAAGCCATCGACGTCAGTTCCACTGCGGCTGCGGCGCATGCCACGCAGACGGTGCTGCTGCCGGCGCGCAAGCCCGGTGAATGCCTGCCGGCACGGCCCATCCTGCTGGGTGGCGACGATGTCACGGTGCTGGTGCGGGCCGATCTGGCGATGGATTACGTGCGCGCCTACGCGCAGCAGTTCGAGCAGCAGAGTGCGCAAGCGCTTGGCAAACTCGCCGAGCTAGACGTGCAGGGTCTGCCCGACAAGCTGACCATCGGCTTTGGCGTGGCGTTCATCGGCGCCAACCAGCCGTTCCACCAGGCGCACCACCTGGCCGAAACGCTGATGGCGGCGACCAAAAAAGACGCCAAGAGCGCGGTCAAATCCGGCCCGGGCGGCAACACATCCAACCGCATCGCACCGTCGACGGTCGCGTTCTACCGCAACACCTCGGCGCTGAACGACGATTACGACGATGCGCTGAACACGGTGCTGAGTCACCACGACGGACAGATCACCTTCGTCCACACCCTGGGCAGCTACACCCTGTCGGAGACGGCAGGCGGACTGCCCGCGCTCGACGATCTGCTCGCGCTGGGTCGCCTGCTACGCAACCCCAACCTGGGCCGCGGCAGCCTGCGCGGCCTGCTGACCCTCATCGAAATGGACCCGTCGCAGGCGCGCACGATCTGGCGACGCTGGCGCGAGGTGTTGCGTCAGCGCGACCGCCGACTCGAAGCCGACATCCGGCAAACCTTGGGCCGCCTGATCGCTGCCAAGATGGGCGACGGGGCGCACCCCGTCGAATTGGACGATCTGCCCTTCGGCCCGGCGCTGGCCGACAAAAACGGCAAGGGGCGGCGCTACACGGCTTTGGGCGACGTCATCACCCTGATCGACGTGCAGACAAACCTGCTCGCAGCGCAGGACGCTCCCCAACCCAGCTTGGAGCCAACGGCATGAGTGCATCCCCTCTCTCCTCAAGCACGCTGCACATCCGGCTGCAGGGCTACTGGCATCCGGGCACCGGCCGAGCGATGGGCGCAGCGGTGGACGCCGCGGCGTACCGCGACACCGATGGTCTGCCCGCCCTGCCCGGTCGCCACCTCAAAGGGTTGCTGCGCGACGCGGTCGAGCGCGCCAGCGCCTGGGGCTGGCCGGGGTACGACGCCGAGCTGGTCGCCGCGCTGTTTGGCGACCGCCCCGAATCCGTCGCCCCCGGACAGATTCCGCGAGCCGGCAGCCTACGCGTGGGCGACGCCCGTCTGCCCGCAACGCTGCGCGCACAACTGGCCGATACCGACAAACGGGCGTTGCGCGCCGGGCTGTTCCGGGTCTTGCTGTCCACCGCGATCGACGCCGAAACCGGCACTGCCGACGACCGCACGCTGCGTGGCGTGGAAGTCGTCGTGCCGCTGGACCTCGAGGCCGACCTCACCGTGCTGCCAGGCCAGCAGCCGCCGGCCGACTGGCGCGAGCGGTTGCGCAGCGTGCTGCCGCTCATCCCGGCCGTTGGCGCGCATCGCACCCGCGGACTGGGACGCGCCCTTCTCGAACTTTCTGCCTGATCGCCATGCAGCAACACGCCCTGAGCCTGACCCTGCTCGACGACGCCGTTTTCAGCGCCAGTGCCGCGACCACTGGCGGTCACACCACCCTCACCCGCATTCCTGGCAGCGCCATGCTCGGCGCAGCCGCCGCGCGGCTGTACGCGGCTTTGTCGGCGAGCGAAGCCGATGCGCTGTTCCACAGCGGCCGGGTGCGCTTTCACGACGCCCAGCCTTGCGACGACGAGGGCCGCATCGGCTGGCCGGTGCCGCTGAGCCTGTTCGCGCCCAAGGTCGGCGGGGCGGGCGACGACAAAGTCCAATCCGAAAACGTCCTCAACTACGTCCACGCCGACCCGCAGCGCGATGGCGAGGACGAAGACCCGAATCGGCCGGGGCAGAAAAAGCAGTACAAAGGGTTGCGCGAGTTCCATCTCGCCGGCGACGGCACGCGTATCCGCCGGCAGCGGCTGACGCGGCTCAAGACCGCGATCGACGCGAGCACCGGACGGGCCGCAGAAGCCCAGCTCTTCGCGTACGAGGCGTTGACCCGCGGGCAGCGCTACGTCACCTGCATCGAAGCGGACGACGACGTGCCCGCCGAGCTGTTCGCCCGGCTGACCGGGGCGCTCAGCGGCACCTTGCTGCTTGGGCGTTCGCGCAGCGCCGAATATGGCCGGGCGCTGGCGCAAGCCGTCCCGGATCTTTCCACCGCGCCGGCGACGCGGCCCTGGCGGGCGGGCGAGCCGCTGGTGCTGTGGCTGCTCGCCGATTTCGCCCCGTGCGACCTTTCCGGCGCGCCGACGCTGGACATCATCCCCGAGGCGCTGGGCCTGCCCGCCGGCTCGAGGGTTCTGTGGTCGAAAACCTTTTTGCGCACCCGACGCTACAGCCCGTGGAACGCGTTCCGGCATGGCTTTGACAGCGAGCGGTTGGTGTACACGGCCGGTGGCGTGCTGACCCTGCAATTGCCCGCCGATGCCGACGCGGCGGCAGTGCCGGCGCTGCTGGCGCGCGGCCTGGGCCTGCACCGCGCGGCGGGACTGGGCCGTGTGGCCGTGTGCCCCGAACTGCTGGCGGGCAAACACCCGGAGTTCACCGAGTCCGCGGCTCGCGCCGTGGCGACGGAAAAACCCCCTCGAGCCGCGGCGGCTGATCACCCGTTGCTCGCCTGGCTACGGAAACGTTCGCGTTCCGGCGACGACCGGCAGCTGATCGAGCGCTGCGCGCAAACCATCGTGCGCGCCTATGGCGAGCAACTGCAGGCCGTGCGGCGGTTCAAAGGCCTGCCCGATTACGCCACCGACTTCTACCCGTCGGCCTCGCAATGGGGCAGCGTGCTCGAAGCGGCCAAGCGCCACGCCGATGACCCGGCGCGGCTCTGGCAAGAGTTGTTTGACGCCGGAAAAGGTGAAAAAGACGCCAAAACCGGCATCATCCGCAACAAAGCCGGCTCCGGCTGGGATCTGGAACTTCCCCTGACGGGTGGGAACGGTGACGCGTCGCAGTGGCAAAAACTGCACGCCTGGCTGCAAGTGGCGTTTGAACACCCGGAACAGCTAAAGGTCGGCAAGGCTGAGGCAAGCGAACAGACCAAGACAGCCGAAGGCACCGCACCATCGCCATGCAGCCCCCTCTCTGAAAGCCAGCGCCCGCGGCTGGTGCAGGCCGTCGCGCGGCTGCTGATTTCCGCGCCCGATGGCCGCCTGTCCCGCGGCGCTCCCTGATTCATCCCGAAGCTTGCGAAGGACCCTGCTTTGAGTACCTTGCAAACACCCATCCTGCAGCTGGCGCGCGTGGTGCTGCAGGCGCGCACGCCGCTGTCGATTTCGAGCGGCAGCCCCGACGGCGTGTTCGACACCGAGCTGATCCGCGACGCCAACAACCTCCCGGCCATTCCCGCCACCAGCCTGGCCGGAGTGCTGCGCAGTCTATGGCGAGCCGAATACGGCGAGCCCGCCGAGCGCGAGGTGTTCGGCTTCCAGCGAGGCAGTGCCGGCGCTGCCTCGCGGCTGCACATCGGCTGGGGCCATCTGCTCGACAGCAACGGCCGCGCCGTAGTCGGCCTGGCGCTGGGCGATGCGGAAAAACGCTTGCACCAAGACCCGCTGCTGCGCGCGGCCCTCGAGCAAATCGACGCCCCGCAACACCGCGACCGCGTGCGCCTGACGCACAAAGGCGCCGCTGCGGACACTGGCAAGTTCGACCGCACCGTGCTGCCGGCCGGCTACCGCTTTGCGGTCGAGCTGCGGCTGTGGGACGCGGCTGACTCCGCCGGTGAGGACTGGCAGCGCCTGCTGCGCCTGCTGGCCCATCCCGGGCTGCGCCTGGGCGGCGGCACCCGCGCTGGGCTCGGCGCGGTCGAGGTCGTCTCGGCGCATGGGGTGCGGCTGGATCTGCGCGACCCCACCGCGGCGCAAACGCTGGCCCGCCTGGGCGCCGACCCGTCTGAACTCACCGGCTTGCAGCCGCTGCCGATCCCCCAGATGCAAAGCCAGGCCTGGCTGCACGCCGAGCTGACCCTGCAGGCGCGCGGGCTGTGGCGCATCGGCAAAGGCTCGATCGAGCTGGAACGTGCCCGCGGTCGCGCGCCGTCGGCGGACAAAGACCCGGACGAGGTGCCAGTCATCGAGCGGCGTGTGCTCTGGCAAGGCGGGCGCGGCCGAGTCGATGGCGATTACGAGCTGCTCTTGCCGGCAGCCTCGCTCAAAGGCGTGCTGGCGCACCGCATGGCCTTCCACGCCAACCGTTTCGCCGGCCGATGGGCCGACGACCGCACCGACCCCACTGCCGAGCCCGAAACCCCTCCCGAAGTCCGCGCGCTGCTCGGCGAGGTCAAACACAGCGGCAGCGACAGCGGGCTGGCCGGCGCGCTGTTCATCGACGACGCCTGGCTGCCGCTGCGCGACCTCGGGGTGCAGCGCCTGCCACACAACGGCATCGACCGTTTCACCGGTGGCGTGCGCGAGCACATCCTGTTCGAGGAGCAAAACGTTTACGGCGGCAAGGCGCGGGTGCGTCTGGCGATCGACCCGGCGCGGCTGTCAGGCAACTGCGCGCGGCTTGGCGTGTCTGCCGATGCCGTGCAAAAAGCTTTCCTCGCCGCGCTCGATGACCTCGGCAACGGTCGTCTGGCCCTGGGCGCGCGCTCGACCTCGGGCAACGGCTTTTTCACCGCCGAAATTCCCGCCCCTCTCAAGGCCGCCTGGCCGCAACCCCAAGCGCCCGCCACGCCCAGCCCCACCGCCTCGGAGACGTTCGCATGAGCTTTCCCGCTGCCGTCGACGCTGCAACCCTTTTGCACGACTACGCCCGCGCCCGTGAGCATCTGCAGAGGCACGATCCCGCGCGCTCGCCATGGCAACTGCCGGCGATGCACGCTGGGCGATACGAGGTCGTGCAAAGCGACCGCTTCGACCACGCCGAACCCGCCTGGGCCGCGTTGCAAGCCCTGCCGGTGATCTGCGGCTGGGCTCAGTGGCAATCCGCCCAACGCGGCAGCGCCAGCGGCCTGCCCGTCGCCGAACCGCAGCACGGTTTGCTGCTGCAAGCCGAAGCCGCGCTCGATGTCCACCGCAGCGCTGCCGTGCGTCGCCTGCCCGACGGCGCGTGGCGATTGACCGTCGTCATGCTGCACGACGGCGGCGAGCTGCTGTGCGACACCGTCGAGCATCTCGCCAGCGCACAGCCGCTCGGCAAACTGCGCTACCGCCGCTACTGGCGCCCCGACGCACACCGCGGCGTCGTGCAAGTCGCCGCGTATTTCATCGGTTTTGTCCCGGAGCCATGACATGCCTGGACCGCAACACGCCCAGCCCGCCGCCAACCGTCGCCCTGGCACCAGCCCCCACCAACCCGGCCACCGTAGCCCCGGGCATTCGCCTGCGCACGGCTTCGGAGCGGGCGGCGCGCTGCAACCCACGCTACAAGCCATCTCTGCGCCCTACAACTTCGTGCCTCTGGCGAATTGGGTGCACATCCCCGAATGGGGCCGGCAGGTCAGCCACGACTTGCCGTGGCGCGAGGGTTACAGCGGTGAAATCGTCTACACCCTGACGGCGCACACCCCGCTACTGGTCGGTGGAACGCAGACCAAAGCGGACAAGAAGGCGTCACAGCCTGGGCATGTCAAGCCATTCCGCTTGCCCGACGGCCGCTACGCCATTCCCGGCTCCAGCCTGAAGGGCATGCTGCGCGCGGTGCTGGAAATCGCCGGGTTCGGGCGCATGCGATTCGTCGACGACCAACGCCTGAGCGTTCGGGACCTGACACCCGCTGCCAGAGAAATCTATGGCAGCAAAATGACCGACACGATAGGCAAAAATACCTTCAAGCCGAAAGTTCATGCGGGGTGGCTCTCTTTTGAATCTGGCACGGAGTTGGACAGCCGCTGGGTCATCCAACCCTGCGAATTTTCTCGAATCGAGCATGATGACATTGCGGCATACATCGGCGTCAGTGAATGGAAATCCGTCCCGGGTGAATCCGACCCCAAACCATTCACCGACGGGAAGGCGAGGGAAGCAAGGAACGCCTCCTGCGTTTTGGAGTGGAAATATGAAACTTGGCAGAACGCCAAAGGAAGTCTGAAAATCTCGATGGAAATCGAGCCTACGAAAAACCACCAGCACGGCGCTGACGGTAAAGAAAAGTTTCTCGTTTACAGCCGCGCCAAATTTCTGCAAGGCTCCGCAAACGCAAACCCGACGGCAAAACAAGGGCAGATCGTGTTCACCGGCCAACCCGGAAAAAGAATCCGAGGGAGGTCCGGAAAAAAACACATGGAGTTCTTTTTTCACAGCCCATCCGAAAGTAAGAAAGTCGTACCCGATCGGGTCATCAATGATTTTCTACACATCCATGCTGAAAGCACGGAATGGGCCTACCTCAACAAACTATTCGGCAAAAAAAGCATACCGATTTTCTATCTTTCTGACGGAAACGGCACCATCCGTTCCCTGGGACTGGCGATGATGTATCGCCTGCCCTACGAATTCAGCATCAGAGACATGATCGCGCACAGCAGCCCCGATCATCTCGATGCGCCGGGCTTGGAAAAAGGCTACGATCTGGCCGATTTATTGTTCGGCGCGATAAACGACGGAGATGAAGACAAACAGCGCGGAACGGCCCAGTTCGACGCTCTTAGAGGCCGTGTTTACTTTGAATCGGCGGTCACCGATCAGAAAATTACGGTTCAGCCGACTTCTCCAACCATTCTCAACGGCCCCAAACCCACCTTCCTCCCAAATTACGTCACACAACCGGGTGCATTCCTGCCGGATTGGCGGCTCAGCGGCAACTCGCCGACGTACGCATCGTACGTTGCCAGCGGCAGTAACCGCGCGCCGACGATCCGGGGATTCAAGCGATATCCCGTGCGCAACGGCAGCAGCATCCAGCGTTTGACGCCGGATCAAGTGAACAACGCCGGGGTGCAAACCGTTCTTCACCCCCTGCCGGAAAAAACCCAATTCTCCGGCCGAATCGTTTTCAACAACCTGCGCGCCGAAGAGCTTGGCGCTTTGCTGTGGGCTATCACCTGGGGAGAGAATCCCAACCTTCGCCATGCGCTAGGCATGGCGAAGCCGTTTGGTTTTGGCCAAGTCAGCCTCACGATCGACGAAACGGCCTCCCACGCCACTCCCAACGACCCCGAACAAAAAACCATCAAACTGGGTGCGACCGAACGCGTCTCTTTCGTCGAACGCTTCGCCCAGCACATGGAGCGGGTCGTGCAGCCTCAAGCGCAGAAAAACGCGTCTTCCGCTGGCAACGCGTCTTGGCTGCAGACGCCGCAAATGCTTAATCTCCTCGCGATGGCTGACCCGACAGCAGCAAAAAAATGGACACAATCGGGTCGTAGGCTCGAGCATATGCGCCTGGATGAAGAAAACGAATTCGTTCAGGCAAAAAAGTCTTCCCTTGTGCTGGCGGATTATGCCGTCGTCACTGGATACCTGGATCCAGCGAATTACAAACCGGCCCGAGGCCAAATCCCCACCAGAGCTCCGGCAAGTACCGCGCCTGCGCCCAGCGCCAAACCACAAGCCGCTCCCGTCGCACAAACCATGGAGACGGTCGGCCCGTCAACCCTGCGACTGGACAAAGGCAAGCAAACGCTCAGCCTATCGGGAAAAACCCCTAAGGGCGTGAACATCACCGCGATCACTCGCAATCCCGCTGAAACCAAAAAACTGCTCGAAGCCTTCCCGGAGACGCTGATCGAAAAACTGAAAAAAAAGGGAGAGCTGCCAGGCGTTCGTGCTACCGTACAAGCCCAGGGCAACAGCTACTTGCTCGTTGCCTTGCTGCCGCAAAACGGCTGATTGTGTTTGCGCGGCTGGCTTCTCACGCTGAAGTCCGGCGCTGAGTGGCCTACGCAACCCAGCCCACGTAGCGCAACCACGCAAACTCATGCGGCACGCGCGAAAGCTGCTCGTCGTCGAGCACCACGCCTTCGGGCTGGCGTTCGAGCAGTCTGAACACCAACGCCTCGTCGCCGGGTTGCATGGTCGCGGTGATGCGTTGCACTTGAATCGGCAAGCCCAGCCGCTGCTGCATCAGGCGGGCGCTGGCGGCGTGGCCGATGGCTGACAAGTAGTCCCGGCCCTGCAGCCTGCTGCGGCATTCATCGGCGGACAGCGGCCCCTCGAATTCCCAGGTGCCGTAGCCGGTGAGAATGGGCGAGTTCAGAAGATACAGAGTTCCCATCAGTGCTCCTTGTTTTCGGACGTTACCGCTAGCTTAACCGCGCGCCGCAGCTCTGAACGGCGCTGCAAATTTGCGTCGCGAGGTCGCCCGCGCCAAACCGGATAATCTTGGATTTTGCCCAATCTTCGATCGGCCGACCCGCCACAATCCATCATCGCCTTGCCGGAAAAATGACCGAAACGACATCGCCCGCGATTTCCACCCTGCCCACCGCTGCGCACCGGCTTGCGATGGTGCTGCCGTTTATCTTTTCGCGCGGCAAGGCCGATGCCAAACTCGATGCGCAACTCGACGCGCTCGTGCTTCAAGCCGGGCTGACCGTTCCAGCAGGCGTCGAGGCCGCCGGGCTGGCAACGGAGATGCGCTGGCGTCCGTATGCCGGAGCCAACAATGACATGACCGACGCGAACATCCCCGGGGCGTCCGGAGTGGACAGCCGCAACCCGGCCTACGACAGCCTCTACCCCGTGGCCCAGCAGGCGGTGCAAAACGCGCTGCATCCGCTCGACCAAAGACACCCGGTCGGCACCCATGACACCCTGCGCTGCCTGCCCTACTCGCTGCCGCTGGCCGGCTGCCAGCTGGTGTCGGCGACCAAAGACGGGGAGAAGTCCGAAGCCGCCGTCGTGCGGCTGCACAGCGCGCGGCTGGTGCTGTTTCGCACCGGCATCGGTCTGCTGCTGCTCCTGCTTGAAGTTGGCGAGCCGGGCGAGCTGCCCGTCGGTCAGCTGCTCGACGCGCTGCGTGGCTTGTCCGAGCCGCACGCCGCCCCCGGCAACCGGTATGCCGCGCTTTCGCCCCGGCTCGACAAGCTGGCTGGCGAGCTTCTGGCGCAGACGCTGGCGCAACCCATTCAGGTTCGCACCTACCCCCAGCGAAAAACCTGGGTCGCCGCCGCACAAGTGCCGTCGGCTGCGCCGCAAGACCTGCAACGGCTGGCGCTGCTGCTCAGCCACCGGCAGACGCCCACTTACGCGCTGCAGCCCGAATATGTGCACGCGGCCACTTACGCGCCGTTTGCCTATACTGCGCACGCCGCGAGCATTGGCGGGGCTGCCAGTGTGGTCGGCAGCAACCCGGGCGCGCAGCGCTTCGTCGACCTGTTCATCGACCGCGTCTGGAGCCACACCTATTTGCCGCTGCTGCTGCTGCCGCTGCATCAGCATTACTTTTACCTGCGCCACGCCGAGTGGGAACCGATGAACGCTGCCTCCGGCCATGCCGTGCATGCGCTGGAAAAACGCTATGCGCAAGCGGTAGAACTGCAGGCGCATTTCGGCAGCACCCTGGTGGGGCAAATCGACCTGCACAACGCTTATGTGCAAATGGTCGAGCAACGCCTGCGGTTAGGCGAGCGGGAGCGCGAGTTCGAACGCGCCACCCGCGACTATTCCGACATGCTGCGGGCGCAGCGGCTCAGCCGCTTACGAGTCATGGAAATTGCCGGCTCCTTCGCAGCGGTGTTCATCGTCGTGCGTGAACTGTTCGAGGCCGCAATGCAGAATGGCTTTTTTGGCTTCGTCCCGGAAAGCCGCGCCTGGTTTGCCCTGCTGCAGCGCTGGACGCCCGAGCAGATCACCGAAATGATCGAGCGCATCCACCACTGGGAACAGGCGACCTTTGCCGCCAGTATCGCCGCAGGCCTGGCCGCGGCAGGGATTGCCGCCTGGGCGGGACGGCGAATCGGGAAGGAATGATGCCGCGCGGCCCCGCGCCTGCTTCCCGGGAAATCTAAGGTCAGGCTCTTGCAGGCTTGCCCTGTACCCACTCCCGCAACAACTCGGGCAGACGTGGAAGGTCTTGCGCCCCCCACAGCGAAATGCCCGCCAGCCGGGCGCGCTGGCGAACCGCGTCCGAGGCTTCGCCCAGATGCAATAGCGCCAGCCGTGTCGAGTGCCCGCCGACGCGCGCCTGGAACGCCAGTTTGTACAGGATGTCTGGGATCGTCTTGCCCGAGTTGACGTTCTTGCATTCCAGGACGAACAAACGGCCCTTGCGCAGCAACACCACATCGAGCTCGTTGTCGGGTTGCTGCTGGCCTTTTTTCAACTCTCCGGCCGTATCGATCTCCTCCACTTTGACGCTACTGGACATGTCCTGCACCGCCGGGTCATCCTTGAACGCCCTGCGCGCGCACTCCAGCGCGTAGTTTTCCAGCCAGCCACCGATCAAAAACCCGCGGGCGCGTTCGTCAGCAACCTGCCATTGCCCCTGCTGTAACCTCGCCAACCCGGCCTGCGCCAGCCGCTGTAGCACTGCACGCGGCAGCGAGCCCTTGGCCGTGTTCGACAGATGCCCGTCTTTTTTCGACAACATGGTTTTGAGCGTCTGCCACTCCGCTTGACTGCCCAGCGCATCCCGCGCCCATCCGGCAGCGACCGCCCGCCATGCCGCATCGGCCAGTTCGTCCCGCCGTTCCTTGACCCGCAGCCCGTGAAGTGCCACCACCTCGTCGATGCGCAGCTTCACCGCCGGTAACGACTGCGGCGGGGCGTCGCCGACCACATCCAGCCACAGCCCTTGCGCCTCATCCAGATAGCGCACCGGCAGCCCCCGGCGCACGAACGCCTGCACCGCCTGCAGCGCCAGGGTCTTGGTGCCACCGGTGGCGTTGAGCAACAGCGCCCGCCCCGCCTGCGCGTCGAGCCAATCCTCCAGCACGCGGCGCACCGCCGGCAAATCGTGCGGGTTGGGTAGCGCCAGCCGCTCCACCCCCAGCCTGCGGGCCGACAGCACGGCCGCCAGCCAGTCGGCGCGCTTATTCATCGTCGGCGTAGCCGCGAGCACCGCGCCGACGGTGTGCGGATACGTTGCCAGCGCTGGCAAGGCGTTGGCCAACGGTTGCTCGGAAACCAGACAGACGTGCCAGATCGCGTCGCTCAATTGCTCCCCCCGGTTTGCAATGGATTTCGAATCAACTTGGAATTGTCTCCCCCATTACCCGAACCACCCACCGGAAAACTCCCGATAACCGCCCGGCCCGCAAATTCTGGCCCATCAAGCGGGCGATAGGAAGGTGATGACTGAGAGCGCCAATAGCGAGTACCGAATCAAGCCCCTCGATCCCATAGGCGAATCGGGTGTCCGAGAAAAAGAGGTTGGGATGCTACGAGGCTAGACCTGACCCCGTTCTTTTCTTCAGGGCGTGTGGAAAGATAAAAACCGCGACCTGTTCCAGAGGGCCTGGGTCTTAATCCCGTTTATGAACCGGGCGTGTGGAAAGATCGGTGTCGCCCTCATGGGCGACGCTATGAACAACCTGTCTTAATCCCGTTTATGAACCGGGCGTGTGGAAAGCCGATTCCCGACACGGGCGCGGTGTTCGAGCGTCTTAATCCCGTTTATGAACCGGGCGTGTGGAAAGGCCGGCTGCGAGCCGGCGGATAACTACGCCCACAGTCTTAATCCCGTTTATGAACCGGGCGTGTGGAAAGGGCTGCTCGCTCTATGGACACCAGCTGTCACGGTCCCGTCTTAATCCCGTTTATGAACCGGGCGTGTGGAAAGGCCGACACATCGATGACACCATCGGTGTGGCCCGTCTTAATCCCGTTTATGAACCGGGCGTGTGGAAAGCCCGGCACGTGGATGACACGATCGGTGTGGCCCGTCTTAATCCCGTTTATGAACCGGGCGTGTGGAAAGCTACGGAGATTTGATGGTCGCGCTGTGGGAAGCGGTCTTAATCCCGTTTATGAACCGGGCGTGTGGAAAGACCATCGCCCGCACCGCCGCCGTTGTGAAGATGTCTTAATCCCGTTTATGAACCGGGCGTGTGGAAAGGCCGTCTTTATGACGGCGAAAGACCTCCGCGGCGTCTTAATCCCGTTTATGAACCGGGCGTGTGGAAAGCCCTTATGGGCCACGCCATGACAAATTTGGGAGTCTTAATCCCGTTTATGAACCGGGCGTGTGGAAAGGCGAAGCTCTTCGTCGGCCGCAACGCGGCCAAGTCTTAATCCCGTTTATGAACCGGGCGTGTGGAAAGTTGCCTCATTGAGGCAACCATCACCCCGGAGTTCTGTCTTAATCCCGTTTATGAACCGGGCGTGTGGAAAGAGGGTTGCTCGTGCACCAACACCAGCACTTCGGGTCTTAATCCCGTTTATGAACCGGGCGTGTGGAAAGGAGGACATCGTTCGCAAGAAGCTGGAAGAGCAGATGTCTTAATCCCGTTTATGAACCGGGCGTGTGGAAAGAGATGAACGTCTTCGTCTTGCAGCATGGCTGAAGTCTTAATCCCGTTTATGAACCGGGCGTGTGGAAAGCCCGGTCCTGTTCGGGGGCAGCCCAGCCCTCGGTCTTAATCCCGTTTATGAACCGGGCGTGTGGAAAGGGCGCAAGCCGATATGGGAAGCGGCCCCGTGAAGTCTTAATCCCGTTTATGAACCGGGCGTGTGGAAAGCATCCGCGCGGGTTGGATCTTGTGACAGGTCGTCTTAATCCCGTTTATGAACCGGGCGTGTGGAAAGGGAATTGCATCCCTCTGAGAATCAACCGGTACGGTCTTAATCCCGTTTATGAACCGGGCGTGTGGAAAGCGATGGGAAAGCATGCCGCATGATGTCAGAGAGGTCTTAATCCCGTTTATGAACCGGGCGTGTGGAAAGGGCGCCGGAGTAGGTTTGGTTCTCCGTCAGCGTGTGTCTTAATCCCGTTTATGAACCGGGCGTGTGGAAAGTCTACCCTTGCAACCCCTTGATCTGCAAGCGCTTTTTGCGCGGTTTGCGGCTGGCTTGTAACCATGTGTATCTGACTGCCCATTTTTTCAGCAGAGTCGCCGAAAAATTCAATGAAATCAATGTGCTG
>Ga0067045_1029176_pt1 | contig 23163 bp, 23 predicted proteins | sample TerdegcTABiofilm_FD_59184 | JGI IMG/M metagenome (GOLD analysis project Ga0067045, IMG submission 59184) | Combined Assembly of (Gp0054472, Gp0054536) Wastewater bioreactor microbial communities from Singapore -Terephthalate degrading...
CTGGATCGACAGGTGCGAAAGGATGTGGCGAACCATGTGCGGGAAACCACCCGAGGGGCCCGCAACGTGAACGATATAGGTTCTTCACCCATGGGCTGTACCTGGCCGAGGGATGGAGAACCTGGACCCGAATGTGGGGCACCCCCTACGGGGATGGGAAGGTGTACTTCCCTCAGTTCATCTTGGACTGAGAACCTTCCCCACAAGCTTCGGGGTACTAATATTGTCTCTCCAAAGTGTACCGAGCCTTGCGCCAGTCGAATCGTTCCTGCCAATCGGGATACTTATATCTTCCGATATCCTGATCGTCTGGATACACAAATAAGGCGCCTGGTTTCAAAATCACTGTTTTCATTTTAGGATCATTCTGCCTTACCGTAATTTCTAATTGATCCGGTTCCATGTAGGTGCATCCCCAGTTTTCGTAATGATCAGGGATCAATACCTTTGTGTTCAGGGCTTTCCCGATCCGGTAGGCATCGAAGGGGGTTAGTTTGTCATTGGATCCTGCAGGATTATGCCCCATATTTAAAATGGTTACATCCACTTTATTCCTCTGCCCTACCCCAAAGAATCCATTGTCGTACGTGCCATCCCCTAAGAAAGCAAAGTTGCCCGCATCGGTATTGAAGAGGAAAGACACCGCAGCATCTGCCATTGTAAAGGTATTTTTCGCTCCTTTGGGAAGGCCAACAGTAGTCTTCAACGCATTCATATCAAAATTTTCTTCCACTACTACTTCCATGCTCTTGAAAGACAACTTGTCACCCGGTTTCACTTCGATGATCCGTTCTTCCGGGACACCCCAGCCTTTCAAAACTCCTACCGTCATTTTCGGACCGATGAACTTTGCCTGGGTCGTTTTCAAAAGAGCTTTTACTGTATAGATATCGCAATGATCCGCATGATGATGGGTAATGAAAAGAGCATCCATTCGGTTAAACTTCCAGATATCAATCACCTGAGGATTTAACCGTATCCAATGGAGACGATCCGCACCGGTACTCTGACAATCTCCGCTATTCTCATACCGGGTTACCATGGAAGGACCTGCGTAGTTATCAATCAAGAATAGCTCTGAGGGAGTCTTCATTCCCCATGAAGGCCCTCCAAACCACCAGAGATACGCTTTGCCTTTAGGCACCACAGCTTCTTCCATCTGTTGATTAATGTAGGTTCCCCAAGGTGGAAAACACTCCTCAAGCCAATCTTCCCTTGTTATTTCTCGATTGGAAAGCATGTAGGTAGCTTCTAGAATTCCCCACTCATCCCGTTTTTTGATATTCATTGTACAACTCCTGTTCTGGTATGATTCAGGTCCCCGAAACGCCGGGGAAGGTAATAGATTCATGAAATTTGTACTCAGTGGTGTCTGTTGGAGGAGCAAAAAAACAAATCACCTTTAATTCGGAAGGGCCTGTATTTCGAAGCATATGAATCGACTGTTTTGGAAACACCGCCACCGAGCCTTCTCGTAAGGGATACACCCTTCCATCGAGGAGAACCTCCCCTTCTCCCCGAATTACATAGATCACTTCTTCACTCTTCGGGTGTGAATGAGCTGGGGTAACGATCGCTCCTTTCGCCAGCCGCACCATGTTCACCGCACAGTGTGTAGTTCCCGTTGTATCGGGACGTACCAACCAACGCAACCTTCTACCTGGCAGATCCTTCTCTTCCGCTTCATCTTCATGAAACACCCATTTCTCTTTCATGCGATCCTCCCAAACTCTCAAGCCGGTGGTACTGTGATGGTGACAATCGTTGCGGGACGATCTGTTCTATTTTCTACTTGGTGAGGCTCACCAGCAGGGATATGGATAGCGTCTCCTTTCGATAAATGAGCTACTACATTCCTTCCTTGTCTAACCGTAAGTGTTCCATCCAGAAGGTAGAGAATGTGATCGGAAGATTCATGCACTTCCTCTTCCATCCCGCACTGAGCCGCAAAGGTGGTAATGTGCACGTCCACTTTGGTACATCCATTGGAAGGATCGAACAATTTTTCCGCGAACACCTTCTCATCATGCCCAGGAGGGACATAGGTTCCCCGCTCCCCTTTGCGTACTACCTTCATTTTGATCCTCCCGTTCGTTCCCTGCGTTCCGCTTCCGCTCGCTTTTGTTCGAACACAGGTAAGAAATCGTAGGTGAGATAGAATTCGGTCCGGAAAGCTCCCCAGGCCATTTTTTCGATCGTTCGATTCACAGTCCTTACCAATTCCGGAGGCACCTCCAACGTAACCACTTGACCGATCCCCATCAATACCTGCCAGGATACGATCCTTGTTTTTTCGGGAGGAAAGCTCTTCCAGAACCCTTGGCTGTATAGGATCTCATCGATCTGGTCGAGATTCTTCGTCTGGTCATGTCGTAAGAAAATCGTAATACGGACTGTCCCTTCTGCCATTTCTTTCTCCTATAAACGTTAGAATTTCACTTGCCTTATGGTTTTACCACCACCTTGATGGCCCCGTCCTTCCGATGGACGAACGTGTCTAGGGCCTCTTCGTATTTCTCCAACGGGAAAGTGTGGGAAACAACCTTGTCTCCTTTCAGGATTCCAGCGGCAAACATATTCAGAACTCGATCGGATACGTTCGGATTCGCTCGAGAACCTGTAAGGGTGATCTCATTCATCACAATGGAGGTTATGGGAGGAAGTAAGACCTTACTATCCTCATAGAACCCTATAAGGTTGATCTTTCCTCCCTTTCGTACCGCTGCTAGACACTCTTTTAAGGCGACCGAAGCACCTGAACATTCCTGGATTTCATCCACTCCTTTCCCGCCCGTGATTTCCAGGATCCTCTTAACAGGATCTTCCTTCTCGAAGTCGATCAGTACGTCCGCTCCGATCTCTCCCGCAACCTTCAAGCGGTGCTTGCGACCTACCATGATCACTGTCTTTGCCCCCATGCCTTTCATCATCTGCATGGCACAGAGGCCGATCGGTCCCGGTCCCCATACTGCCACAGTCCCCCCAGGAGTCACTCCAATCATTTCGATCCCATGAAGGGCAACCCCGGCAGTGTCCAGTAGGCTGGCATGCTCGAAACTCAAATTGTCTGGAATCTTCCGGAGGGCTTTCGTGGAATAAGCATTGTACTCACAGTTAGCTCCCGGAACGGTAAATCCATAATGTCTATGCCCCTTCTCTTCTTTCCCATAGTTCAGGCAGAGGGTGTAGCGGCCCTTGAGACAGTTCTCGCAAGCTCCACATCCCTTGTGAGCTTCACCCGCTACTCGATCCCCCACTTTGAACTCCGTCACGTTCGGTCCCAGAGCTACCACCTCTCCTGCCCATTCGTGTCCCAGAGTAAACGGAAACCGAGGAGGCCATCCCTTCTTCGCGTGATGCCCAAAGATGATCTCGGGGTCTGTTCCGCAGATGGCTACTGCCCGAATCCTACACAGGACTTCATCCGGACCCGGAGTGGGGACAGGCACTTCCCTGATTTCCAGTTTGTTGAACGCAACTAACTGACAAGCTTTCATTGTCTTTGGAATCATTCTTTCCTCCTACATCTTTGATCCAGCCTTCTCCAGCTGTTTGCTTACCGCGATATTGGCCAGTACCGTGAGTATGATGAGGGTACCAATGATGGCGTTTCGCCATACACTCGGAACACCCAATAGGTTCATTCCATTTTCCACCACTGTCATGATCACTGCTCCCACTAGGGTTCCAAATACCCCTCCCTGTCCACCCGTTGCCCGAGTTCCCCCCATATACACGGTAGCGAGGGAGGGTAGGAGGAGATTCTTCCCGATATCCGCCTGGCACGCATTGATCCTTGCCACTAGTACGATTCCTGCTAGGGCAGAGAGAAACCCGCTGATACTGAAGGCCAGAAGAATCGCCTTTCCCGTATCTATACCAGACATGCGTGCCGCATCACGATTGGCACCTGTAGCATAGAACATCCTTCCAATCGTAGTTTTCCTCAGAATGAACCATCCCAAAAACACAACAACCACCATTACCACGATGGGCATCGAGATAGGCCCGATCAAATACCCATTTCCAATAAACCGAAAGTCCGCATCGAAATTGTAGATCACATACCCTTTTAGGATGACATAAGCAAACCCGAACAGGGCCCACTGAAGTCCATACGTAGAGATGAAGGAAGGAAGCCCAACTTTTGTGACTAAAACCCCATTCAAAAACCCCAAAGCGGTTCCCATCATCAAGGCGACTGCGAAGGAAAGCAGGAAATGGAAGTTTGCTTTTACCATGATCACCGCCACTACCGCTGTAATGGTTAGGATCGATCCAACTGATAAGTCGGGTCCACAGGTGATGACGGTAATAGTCAAACCTACCCCCAGAATCGCCATGATCGAGGCATTGGTGATGATCAAGCTGATATTTCGAGCTGTGAAGAATACAGGGGACACGAATCCCATAGCGACACAAATAAGAAGGAGCGCGAAAACGCGTCCAACCCCAGAAACAGTATGGGGGTCCATCGTTGAAAGAATTGATTTCTTGTTCATCATGGCCTGTTCTTTCCCTCTTTCTGTGTAGACCGCATGGAGAGACCTACCTGAATGACAATGGCTATGATCAGAATCGTACCAATTAGGGCGGGTTGCAGAATCGAAGGAGTACGAATCACATTCAACCCATTCCGAACTACGGTGATCAATAGTACTCCTAGAGCAGTTCCCGCTACCCCTCCCTTCCCTTTCTGGAAACTCGTGCCTCCGAGAATGGTCGCGGCAATCGCGTCGAACTCCCATCCAACTCCCACGATGGGATCGGCTGCTTCTAAACGGGACGCTAAGAGGACTCCGGCAAATCCTGTAATCCCGCCGGCAAAGGTATAGAGGAACCACTTCCAGAATCGCGTGTTCACTCCGGAAAGTCGAGTTCCCGATTCATTTCCTCCAATGGCAACGATGTACCTTCCAAAGGGAGTGTTATGAAATATGTACAGAATGAGCAGGAAAGTCCCCACACCGATCAATGCGGCCATGGGAAGGTATCCAACTCGGCTTCCGAAAAAGATGAAGGTCTTGTTCTTTGTCAGTATGGCAACCGAATCGGTTAGCACCAGAGAAATCCCGTAGTAGACACCCTGTATCCCCAAAGTCGCGATAAAGGGTTGCATGTTAAAGATGGAGATCAAGGTCCCTGTGATGGCTCCACAGAGTAGGCCTGTGAGGATCCCGACCCCAATAGCCAAGCTTACCGGTGCACCATTATTCACGGACATCACGCTGGTGATCCCTGCCAGGGTCAACACGCTGCCTAGAGAAAGGTCCAGTCCTTCGCTCAAGATCACTAACGTAGAAGCGGCCGCTACGATCAATAACACGGCGCCCTGTTGAAAGAGATTGATGATGTTGTGCAAGGATAGGAATCGGGAAGAAAAGAAATTGAACACGATCATGAGGAGCAAGGTTACCCAAAATACTGGTTGAATCTTCCGTATGATGCTTCTATACAGGATCATTATACGCACCCCACTGACTGATTCGCGTGATCCGCCGCTGTGGCGTACCGGATCACTACTTCCTGAGAAGCTTCCTGATGGGTGAGTTCTGCCACGATCTTTCGCTCCCGCATTACGTAAATCCGGTCGCTCATGCCTAACACTTCGGGTAGCTCCGATGAAATCATCAAGATGGCAGCCCCTTTCTTGACCAGTTCGTTCATAAACTCATGGATTTCCGCTTTGGCGTTCACATCGATTCCTCGGGTAGGTTCATCGAAGATGAAAATATCGGCTTCGGTGCAGAGCCATTTACCCAGAACGACCTTCTGCTGGTTCCCTCCGGAGAGAAACTGGACTTGACGACTCTGATTCGGGGTAACGATTCGCAAGTTCTTTATATACTGGGCAACGATCTGTTTCTCTTTTTGTTTTTGTATGTATTTCCGAGGGAACAATCGTTCTAAACTCGCCATCACGAGGTTCTCTGCCACTGAAAGGATCAACGCGAGTCCCTGGTTCTTTCGATCCTCGGGTAACAAGGCGACTCCCCGTTGCACCATTAGAGAAGGGCTGGAGTGATGGATCTCCCTTCCAAAGAGGTAGATCTTACCTTCCGAAACAGGTTCCAGTCCGAAGATCGTGCGGGCTAACTCTGTCCTTCCCGAACCAACGAGACCAGCCAGTCCCACGATCTCTCCTCTGTGTAGGGTCAAATGGATGTCCTTCAAACGATGAACAGTAGAAGAGACTCCTTCCAACCGAAGTACTTCTTCTCCAGGAGTTTGAAAGTCCCGTTTAAACAGAAAGGACACTTCCCGACCTACCATCATGGTGACCAGCTCATCGGGGGTTGTTTCTTTCAATGATCGGGTTCCAATGTATTTCCCGTCCCTAAGTACTGTCACACGATCTCCAATCTCCCAAAGCTCTTGCATGCGGTGAGAAATATAGATGATCCCCAGTCCTTTTCGTTTTAGTTCCCGTATGGTAGCAAACAGTTGCTCGATTTCCCTCTCTGTTAACGAAGATGTAGGTTCATCCAAAATCAGGATCCTGGATTTGTGTTTCAAGGCTTTTGCTACCTCTACCATCTGTTGTTGGGCCGTGCTGAGTTGGGTGATCAACGCATGAGTATCTACCTGCATTCCCAAACTACAGAGCAATTCATTCGCGGCACGGTGCATGGTTTCATGATCAATAAATCCCAATCGAGTGCGGGGAAAATGTTCAATAAATACATTCTCAGCGACGTTCAGGTACGGAACTAGGTTGAACTCCTGGTACACGATTCCGATCCCTAGCTCCTGCGCGTGACTAGGACCCTGTATGTTCACTTTCTGCCCATCGATGAAAATCTTCCCAGCTTCCGGTTCATAGGCCCCTGCGAGGACTTTCATCAATGTGGACTTTCCTGCCCCGTTCTCCCCTAAAAGAACGTGTACTTCCCCTGCCAGCAATTCAAAGTCCACACTATCCAATGCTCTAACTCCAGGGAATACCTTGGTAATCCCCTGCATTTCGAGCAACTTGTGTACCCCTTCCATCGGTTTCCTCATTCCATCCAACGCTCAGTTGTTCCCAGACCGATACCGGAGCTCCCATTCCAAGAGCCCCGGTCATTATTACAAGTTCAGTGCGGTGTGTTTTTTATTTTCTCGCTTTCAATGCAGCGGGTCGTTCGTCCATCTCTTTTAAGTTTTCCTTTGTTACGATGGTAATGGGAGTCTGAATGTAGCGAGGGACTTTCTCACCGTTCAACGCGCGAATAGCGGCTACCACACTGAGGTATGCTTGGTCGTACACACCTTGTGAAACAGTAAACGCTTCATCTCCCCGTTCGACTGCCACGTACTGGGGCTCCTGTACATCGAATCCACCAATAATCACCTGCCCTTGGAGACCCGCCGCTTTTACCGCTTCCACAGCTCCTTCCGCTTGGTTTCCTCCCACAGCAACGATTCCCTTTAGATCCTTTCCCCATTTGGTGATGTAGTCTTCCGTAACCTGGCGTCCTTTATCGAATTGCCAATTGGTGACCGCTCGTTCTGCTTTGATCTGGGGGAAGTTTGCCTGGATATAATCCATGGCGGCTTTTGTTCGGAGGTCGGAGGTGGCTTGTCCGGGTACGCCTTCCAGAATCAATAGATTACCTTTTCCTCCCATCCGTTTGGCGATTTCCATCGCGATCATCTTCCCGGCTTCCACATTATCGATCCCCACGTAGGTCAGATAGTCCACATCGGAAGGTCCCATCGTGTTGTCGTACACCACGGGAATCTTTGCCTTGATCAGATCCATCACAGGACCACGAACGGCTTCGGTGTTAGCCGGCGCCAAGACTACGGCATCCACTCCTGCGGTGACGAGGTCTTCCAAGATCCGCTTCTGTTCTTCCACATTGTCCGCTTTAGAAGGAGCGTAATCCAATATTTTCACCCCTAGTTTTTCCCCTGCCTTCTTCGCGGCAATGAGGTGAGATTCCCAAACTGGAATCGCAGCACTCTTCACCACTACGGCAATCGTGTAAGGACGTTTTGGGGTAGCGGTGTAGCCGAAATCCTTCGCCCGGATGGTCGTGTCCGTTCCCTTCATCACCACCCCGGATCGATCCCACTTCTGTTCCTTAGAACCGCCCGCTAGCACAATGCTAATCGCGAGGGATGCCATCAAACCGAAGAGTACCCATTTCTTCATAGAAATCCTCCTGGTATCGAGTGTATTGATACTTCAGGATACCACAAATTTCCCGATTGTCAAGTTTTTTCGAAAATATTTATACGAAAATATGTTTTATTTACGCTTGACAGATCCACCAATTCGTTCCATCATGTGTAGTAATGGTGATAAACAACACGCTAGGCGAAAGAGTCTTCGAGAAACTGAAGGATGATATCCTTGCCGGTGTCTATAAGCCTGGGGATCGGCTATACTACGAAAAGATCGCTAGCGCTTTAAACGTGAGTATGACACCCGTGAAGGAAGCCCTACTCAGGCTAGAACAGGAAGGAATCGTGCGAACCATTCCCAGAAAAGGAACGTACGTGATCGAACTCACCGATCGGGATATTATCGAATACACTCATATACGGTTTTCCCTGGAATCCTTGGCCATCGACACCATCTGTGAGAAACGAACTCCTCGAGAGAGGATTCTCGAGCTCCAACCCATCAACGATGAGTTGGCTAAAGCCATCCGAAAGAAAGAAGTCGTCCTTTGTATGTCGAAAGACATCGAGTTCCATCACAAAATCGTAGAACTGAGCGAGAATAACCGACTGTACGATCTATTCAAGCAGCTCCCCCTAACGAACTTCATGGCCCTTCGGGGCACACAGAACCGGATGATCGAACAGGGGGAAGTGATCATAGAGAAACATTCCAATATTATTGCGGGGCTCACCCGCTACGACGCGGAGTACACCAAGAATGTGTTGAAAGCCAACATCCTGATCCCCCAGTTGGGAATCGTGGGACAACACCCGGAAACTTGACATGTATCCTTCTAAAGGCGACTGCATTCCTGCAAGACCATCAAGGCTTTCGGCGCATCGACCGCGACGTTTTTCGTGAAGGCTTCCACGCTTACCCTACCATGATAGCCTATCTTTCTCAACGTAGAGAAATACACTCGGTACTCTTCTTTGGGAATCTTGGGGAAGGACCGATTCTCTAGCTCAGCAAAGTGGGCGTGCACGAGTAACCCCTGGGCAAGAAACAGGGCTTCCACTGGTTCTTTCTCGTACGCCATATGGTAGTAATCGGAGAGGACTTGTAGATGGGGATGATTCACCTGTCGACAGAGCTCAACGGCTTCTTTCATCGTATTGAGTACATTGGCTTCTCCCCGATTGTGATACTCGATAGCTACTAAGATACCAACTTTCTCAGCCACCTCACCGATCATCTTTGAAGCTGTGCGAATCTGTTCCATTCCGGTTTCCCGTGGAAACCCTTGGGGCAGGTTCCGGGCACCGGAACTTCCGAACACTACCACCTTCGCGCCTAAATCCTTTGCCCGTCCAAGAGATTCTCGGGTATACTGGGTAAGAGCCTTGAAATCTACATTTGGACCTGTAATCCGCTGTGAAGGAGGAAAAAAGTTGTTGCACGCCTCCACAGGCAATCCGATCCGTTCCACCTTCTTACAGAAGTTCCCCCACTCTTCCCGGGGAATCCCCATGAGATCACGAAGGGAAAACTCCACGTACTCATAGCCCCATTCCTTCAACTGGGGAAGGAGATTCAAGGCAATAGGATCCGAGTCTGGATACACCATATTGGTACAGAGCCCAAATCGAAAGGATTGCGTTTCCATGGCCGAGGTAATATCACCTTTCCTGTCTTTATGCAACAAGCAAAAAAACCAATACCCTACAACCACCCATTGCGGTTCAGAGGGTATGGCCGTATTATCGAAACTTGACCTGTACCTGTTCCTTCGTTTCCATCTGTAAACCGCGGTATTTCCGGCTAAACTCCTTCAATTCATCCAGAGTATTCACTTTATCTCCGGTGAGTTTTTCAAAAGCTTCCTTGTTCTCAAGTAACGCATTGAAGTCAACGTCCATCAAGGTTACGACAGAGCCAGACCGGTAATCGGCATTGGTAGAAGTGATGGTTCCACCCACTTCCACTCGGATGGATAGCTTCATGTCTCGTAACAGTTCCTGCATCATTGCTTTATCCTGTTCTGGGGATCCTTCTTCTTCCTCACCCTCTTTTTCTTCCTTCGAGATCCCTCCGCTCTTCCTTTCTATCTTTTCTCCCGATCCCTTAGATCCCTCGTCCTTTCGGAAAAGAACCTCCAAGGTGGCGGGATTTCCCTTGCTGAACTTGAAAGTGATGATGGATCCTTCCGTGGAGATCCCTCCAGGCTGATTCCCCGGGGTGTCACCCAAGAGGGGAGTCTCGGGCACCTTTATTCGATTGATGTCGGTAAAACCATACCGAACCACATACCCAGAACCTGCCTCGGTAGTGATCGGCCGTGCTTCAAGCATTCGAACCTCGGGTCCCATCCGGTTGGCGTCTTCCTTAAGCTTATCCTCGTTAAAGACACCAGATCCGCTAGGAGCAGTACCCCCCATGGCAGCCTGCATTCCCTGCATCATTTCCACGATATCCTTTCGCATGATGACCCGTTGTTCCACGGTACCGCTTCCGTCCTTCTCCACTTTGATCTTCGTTTCTGTTTGAAGGCAACCGCCTAAGATCAACCCCATACTAGCCAAAAGAACAATGGTCGTTTTCATCCTTCCCTCCTTTGTACCGGTAGCCAACCGCACCCTATACAGTATACTCTCTTCCATCCTCCCGATCCAGAAATACCAGTACTTACCGATCAATCTTTAAATTTCTGTCTATCACTTTCTGGGTTTCCCAATACCCTGTGCGAAACCTGAGAAACATACTGAAGCCCAAGATCATCACGAAAAGGATGAAGGCAGTCCACACGATGGTAGGAGGTACCTTGCCATACTTGATCATGCCCAGGGCGAGACAGGTGAAAATCCAGTGGAGTCCCACGGAAATCCACATCACCGCCTTCGTGTCCCCTCCACCCCTTAAGGCACCAGAGAATACGATCTGCGCAGAGTCCGCTAGGGTATACAATCCCGCCAACCGGAGCATAAACACCGCGAGGGAAAAAGTAGAGGATAAAGAACCCTCTGGAAATGTATGATCCGAAGAAAGAAACACTCCTACCAGTCTATGAGCCGCACCGAGGAAAAGCACCATCATGGAAGCGGAATAGCTCCAAGCGGTTACCAAGGCTGTATAGACAACTCTGCGAGCTTCGGACACGTTCCCGGCCCCAATCCGTCTTCCCACCATGGATGTAACCGCTTCTCCCATACCCAACATGGGTATAAAGGCGACCAAATCCCAGTTGAAGGCAATAGTCACCGCCGCGGCTACCCCAGGTCCATAGGAATGCATGAGGAGGACGAACACATTGAAAGCCGTGACATTGAAAAACAGTTCTGCACCTGCGGGTCCCCCGTACCGCACAAGTCTCGCCAGAAGGAGTAGATCCAGTCCTTTTATTCGATGAGTTCTAAAGAAAGCCCGATTCGTGGGGCTCAAGAAGGCCCGTATTAGGATCAGTACCGTACTGAAAGAGCCTAGAATGGTCCCCATGGCGGCTCCCGTTACCCCCCATGCGGGGAATCCCCAATTTCCGTAAATCAAAGCATAGTTGGCGGGTAGATTCACAAGCATCCCGACCATGTTTGCAACCATCACCACCCGGGTCTTTCCGATTCCCAGGAAGAATCCGGTAAACGCGGTCCGTAGGATGGGGAAAAGGGATCCGTACATCAACACCCGAAAATAGGTGTATTCCAGAGTTACCTGATCCTCCCTATGCCCCAAGAGGAAAAACACGTGCTTCATAAGGGGAGAAAGAACTATAAGAAGAGGATACGCTACGAGGGCGATGTAAATTCCCTGGTAGACCACTGGAGCGCAGAGATCTTTCCTTCGAGCGCCGAAGGATTGCGCGGTGAGAGCGTTCACGTATCCCACCATGCCTATAAAGAAGGATGTCAAGGTAAACTGGCTGAGACCTCCACTCATCGCTGCGGCTAGGTGGAGTTCCCCAAGGCGAGAGAGCATCCACCGATCCACGAAGAGCATCACTGTATCGGAAACCTGGGAAATCACCATCGGAATGGCGATGGAAAGGAGTTCTTTTAAAAGTAGAACCATAGGGAGGTATTACCGGATTTTCCAGAAAAGGGATAGCTCCCCGGATACGGTTACTCCTTCTTTTGGATCAGGCTCTATCTTTTCGATGAAAAAACCAGAATCTGGAATCCGGGTGTCTGGATCACGGGACAAGAAAATTACCCGATCCCCTACTTGGAATCTTCCCTCTTTGGGTACTGTCGTTTTTTGGCCTGTGGCAAGATCATATTGCCAAAGCCCTTCTACGGGGGAAAGCCGCACCTGAACCTCTTCTCCCGTCCGAGACCAGAGGAGTAGGACCTTCTGTCCGTCCGGCCGTCGAAACGGGAGAGCTTCCAACGCATCCTGCAACTCTGATGATACGTTTACTAGATCTGGCCTATAGGTGGAACCCGCTATTTGGGTTGCTAGGATCGAATAGGCGATCATCCCGCTTTTAGGTTTGAAATCCGGATAATTTAGACCAAAGTATAGCTCCGAATCTAGAACGGAAGGAGCATCCCCTTTGGGAAACTTATCAAAGAGTTCGTACCAGAAAACTACCCTCACCCCCCGCACAAGTAGGCCTGCCAACGTCTTGATCACATAGGAAGGTTTTCTTTCTTCCGATACTCGGGTAAGGTACCACCCACCCGTAGGGTATCCAACTTCGGTAACCCATATATCTCCCTTGAACCCTTCCTCCTCAAGGATCGCTTTTAGCTGATCGTAGAGAGCGATGGTCCCCTCGGGGGTTAGGGCGTACGGATGGAAGGATACTGCATCCGCATATTGAAAAGCGCCCGAGCGAAACATCCCCCGGATGAAGGATCTTGGGACTCGCCAGAAAGATCCTACCACGAGGTAACAGTGGGGATCCACCTCCTTGATTCTTTTGGCAGTTTCTGTAGCAAGGGTGAAAAAGTCTTCGTCCGGTCCCTTCCAGAAGAGCCAGTTCGGTTCGTTCCAGATTTCGTACGCGTGGATTCGTCCCTTGTATCGCCTTACGATTCCCTCCACGTACTGGAGGAAGTAGGGAATCTTATCCGGTTCTATGTGGCGACGGGCTTCCTTTTCCTCCTTTCCATAGATCCAAGGGACATCGTAGGCCAGCACTGCCAGGACCTTCTTCCCCGCTCGTTCCGCATTCTCCACGTACCGGTCCCATCTACGAAAATCCCACTGTTTGGTTCGCTTCTGGATGGAATCCCAGCGGAAAGTGTTCCGGATCCAGGAAACTCCCATTGAATCCAGTAATCGATTTTCCTTTTCCGTGAAACGACCCCCCGCGTGGGCCATTCCGAAAGCATCGGAAGGGATCGTACGAGGTTCTGGGACTTGGAACTGGATGGAAGTACAACTACTCCATAGGGAAACTAAAACGATACAAACTAGGGATCCTGATCGGCGGAAGGACACCATCCACACCTCCTAAAAAGAGTATACCATATTCGATCAGGTATCCCTTGTTTAAGTTAAACGGATCTACGAGCTTCCTCTCGAGCCTGCATCTGTTTCTTCCAGGAATGGAGGGCTAGCGAAAGCCCAATGATCCCATACGCCACAAAGGCCCGGAAAAATTCACCCAACTGGGCATCACCAAACAGGGTCCTGCCGGCCAGGGGTGAGACAATGAACATCGTATGGAACAGGAGAGTCCCTAGAAGGGCTTGTCCAATCGTGGCCTTTGCAACCGAGGCGCCTCCGATCAACAAAGCAGCTATGGCGAACATTCCTGCCTGTTCGTGGCTGCCATACGTGCTGAACGTACCCAAGTTTTGAAGGAAAACGATTTGACCTATGGAGGCCAGCACCGTAGACATGACCATAGCGATGATACGTATTCGATCAGAGTCGATTCCAGCAACTTCTGCTATGTGACGATCCTGTCCTACCGTGCGCATATCCTGCCCTAGTTTAGTCCGAGTGAAGAAGGTAATGAAAACGCAGAGCCCCAAAACAATGAGGAAGGTTCCCACCGGCACCCGAACAAAATTGAACATGGAACGGGTATACACTTGAAACAAACCCCATCCGATGAGGAATAACGCCAGTACTCCAATCCCAACCAGTTTGCCTATCCGTACCGATCGTCTACGGAAGAATCCAACCATATACACTCCCAACAACAGGATCCCCGTAACCGCCGCGCAAACGGGAAAAGGGATCCGGAGTAGATCGTCCAATCCGTTCTTTAACCCACCCGTTAAATCGATCGATGTACGCAATCCCACCCCACTGGACAGTACCAGCACATCGTTCTTCATGGGAATCACGCTTCCTACAAGCAACAAAAACACCAGCTGGTAGATCCCGTTGGAAAAGAAACCCAAAATAAGGGTAGTAATCATTTCTTTCCCCCGAGCTCGGTTCAACAACCGCCCGGTAAGGATTCCCAACACGACCGCAAGGGGAAAAGCAAGTAAAATAGCAAGAAGAATCCCACCAACGCCGGGAATCTTCCAATGGGTAACTACGATGATGGCCGCCTGACCCGCCATGGCCCCCAACACAATGGCAAAATTTAGCCCCAACCCCGCTAACACCGGGATGATGAGGGAAAGAACCATAAAGCTGTTTCTGGCCAATCGGTTCACGATGTCTTCCAAAAAGAAGGGCAGAGAAAGACCGGAGACGCGCAGCCCTAATACCCCTATCACCACGAAGAGGATGCTCACCGCATTATTGGTAAGAAATCGCCGTACCTGTGTCATTCATTGCCTCCTTTCTGAGCCAGCGCATAGAGGATTATTCCGTTGGAAACAATGATCCGAGATATTTCGGCCAAGCTCCCCAGGGTAGCTACCGTATTGGCTACGGGAAGGGCAACGACCAGGATTCCCTGGAAGAGAAAGGTACCGATGATCACATGGCTGATCTTGGCCGTTTTCAACGAAGCCCCACCGATCAGAATCGCCGCCGCCGCGATGAATCCCATGTACATGGGAGCTTCGTACAGTTGGAGGAATCCGAACCCCTGCGCGTAGGTAAGGATCCCTATAGCACCCAGAATCGTGGAAATGATGGTACCCAGGATCCTCATTCGATCCACATTGATTCCCGAGGCTTTGGCGAACTTGGGATTCATCCCACATTCCTGCATGGCTAGCCCTGTCCGGGTACGCAAGAACAGTCCCATGAACAGACACATGACTCCAAGGAACACGAGAGCTCCTGTGGGGATTTTGACGCCATACAACTCAAAGGCCCATAGTTTGTTTAACACATTACTGAAACGCCCTTCCAGAGAAACGGTAACCCGGATTCCTTTCCCGATGGCCCAAGCCATTTCAGGGTTCTTGAATGGTAAGGTGACCCATCCGAATGACATCAGCGAGACAAAGGCAAACCCCACGTACGTCCCTACCGTCATCTCCGAGCCTTTTACCCGATTCAACAGTAGCCCATACCCATACCCCACTAGAATGGCCAAAGGAATGGAAAACCCGATCGCGGCAAAAAAGGCAGTCAATCCTTTCAAGTTCAGTTCGATGCTCATTACACCACCCAGGAGGCCACAGATGATTCCTAATGGCAAGCCGAAGAACAGGCTAGTACCTACCAGAATCGAAGGAAGCATCGAAAGGGTAAGAACGGTATTCATCCCCAACCGAACGAAGGTATCCGAAAGGAGCGCGGGGAATGGGATGGAAAGGAAGGCTGCAGAAATCCATAAGGATAGAAGAAATAGAATGATGATGATCCTGGGGATCCCAAAGGATCGAATCTTCGTTAACAAATGTTCGAGCATGGTGGTTGTTTGCGATTTCTTATTGTCGTACTGCATAATCCCCTGCCATTAGTAAACCGAATTGCGCATCATCCGCGTCTGGATCCAGTATGCCCATCACTCGACCTTCGCTTATGATGGCGATCCGATCGCATATGGATCGTAGTTCCGCCAACTCGCTGGAGGTCAACACAATGCTCATGCCATTGTGTTGGTTCAATTCTACCAGTGTATCCAACACTCTCTTCTTCGCGCCGATATCGATTCCCCGAGTAGGCTCGGAAACGAAGAGAAGTTTGGGCTCTAATGCCAACGCCTTGGCAATACACACTTTCTGTTGGTTACCTCCCGACAACCGTTTCACCGGCTGGTCTGGACCTAAACAACGAATGTCGAGCTTCTGGATCATCTCCTGGGCGAAAGCGCGGATCTGGGCCCGGTCCAATAAAGAGAAAACCCCAACGTCTTTCAAAAACTTGCGATGAATCTCTATAGCGGGAGCAACGATGTTCATCTCCACGCTCATATCCAAAAGGAGTCCCACTCCTCTCCGGTCCTCGGAAAGGAACGCCAACCCCCTCTTCAAGACCTCTCGAGGATCATTCAGGGGAAGGGGCTTACCGTCGAACTCAACGGAACCATCGCTATCGTACAATCCCATGATCCCATTGGCGATTCCAATCTTGCCCTGCCCGGCCAATCCGCCGATTCCAAAGATCTCTCCTTCCTTTATATCCAGGTCTACCTTTTGTACGGTTTCGCCCGGCATCAGTACCCGTAAGTCCCGTACCTTTAGAATAGTTTTTCGTTCTGCTAAGTTTACCTTTCCCTTCCCCACGGACTCGATCGAATGGCCTACCATCAACCGCGCCAATTCCTCGATGGTAGTCTCGGATTTAGACTTGGTGGCCACTTGAACTCCATCCCGAAGGACTGTAATCCTGTCACAGACCTCCATGATTTCATGGAGTCTATGGGTGATGAATAGAATTGAAATTCCCGTTTCCGCCAGTTTTCTCAGAGTAGAAAGGAGCCGATCCGCTTCCGATTCTGTAAGCACCGCGGTCGGTTCATCGAAGACGAGAAGTTTTATGTTTTGCTTGTCCAGTTCACGAGCGATCTCTACAAACTGCATGTGTCCAACGGGTAGCCCTGCGATCCTTGCCCATTCGTCTATGTCCATTTCCAATTTGGATAGGGCTCTTTTCGCATCCTGCCCCATCGATTCCCAGTCAAGGGTCCGGAGGCCCGGGCCAAGGATTTTAGAAAGGAAGGTATCCCTGGTTATTTCTCGGTTGAGTTTGATATTCTCTGTGACAGAATATCCAGGAATCAGCATGAACTCTTGATGGACCATGCCGATTCCCAGTGCCATCGCGTCGAAAGGACTGGAAATCGTGACAGGGTTACCCAGAAACTCTATACTCCCCTCGAATCCGCCGGTAGAATGAATGACCGACATCCCGAACAGGATGTTCATAAGCGTGCTCTTCCCAGCCCCATTCTCCCCGACTATTCCGTGAATTTCCCCTTCTCGTACTGAAAGGTTGATACCTTTCAAAACTTTATTTCCATAGTATTCTTTCGAAATGTTCTTCATTTCTAAGACAGATCGTCCGTTTCTTTCCACAGAATCTCCTTTCCTATAGGGAAAATAGACGTAAAAAGCAGGGCCTTCGATAGAGGCCCTGCTCGATAGATCAATTCCAGGGAATTAAGAATTAAAAATTGTAGAATTCGGAAAGGTACAGGAAATAGTTCGGATAGGTCTTCCCGGTTTTTCGGCTGGTATATTCAGTTAGCTCTACCTTTCCTCCCGCAATGCTTTCCATGATGGAAATCAACTTTGCCTTATCTACCTTACCGTTGGTCTTCCCCTCGATGTACTCCATCGCATACCGAACCCCCGCTTCCATGTACATCATGTTGACAGGAGTTGGCCAGGTGGAAATACGACCAGACATACCAGAAGCCACGATTTTCGCCTTTTCCTCACTCAAAATCCAGGCTACATCTGCCTTCTTCTCGGGAGGAACGGCTATTCCCAAGGCGTTCGGAAGGGCATGGAAGGGAGACGGGCAGCATTGCACGGGATAGATGGCTTTATTCGCGATTACCTGTCGAATCATGGGTTCCTGCATGGCGCAGTTTGTCCCGAAAAAGGCCGTATCCGGTCCATACTGAGCGACCTTCCGAGGAACATCCTCCATGATGAACTGCTGCGTGCCAGGAACTCCCGCATCGCCCGTGGGGTCCGGAGCATCCTGTTCCACGAAGCGGAGCCCGAGTTTCGCAGATGCTTCCTTCATGAGGGTTCTTCGAGCGGACAACATCTCGTAGGACATGTGGCGGGGGAACGAGTAATGGACGAGAGTTTTCGCGCCCAATTTCTTCGCCTGCTGGGCAATCTGTTCCCCCCGGGCGAGATCGTTCGTCTGGAGGACGATATCCCCTTTACCCGCGATCATGTCAGGGTCCTCTCCCGGAACGCCGAGCACGAAGAACATGTCCGGCCGAACCTGCCGAACCCGGTCAACCGCCGCCGCAGCACCGGGGACCGCTTGCACGAAAACGATCCCCTTCACCTTGGGGTCGCTGGCCATGGCCATCATGTTAGAGATGGTGGTTTCTTGCTCCTGCATGAACCGTGCCGGATAGGTTGCAATGACAATCCGATCCGCACCAAAGGTTTTCTGAATCCCTTCAGCCTTACGGAACTCTTCCTCGTTTTGTACCACCGTGCCTGTCATGATTCCAATCTTGTAGTCCTTCGTGGTGGCGGCTCCTTCCTTTCCTCCCGAAGCGTAGACAGACAGGGTAAGTACCAGGAAGAGCATAAGTATCCCACAAACCTGTTTTTTCATACCGACTCCTTTACTGTATTATTTGTATAATGAAAATGGATCAACGACCCATTTTGAGTATCTGTAACAAAATATAGAATATAATAAGTAGTTAAATTTCGCAACGTTTTTTTATGTTTTGGCAGGTTGAGGATTGCGCGAAGGTCTTTTTTTCCTCATACTACCCCCATGAACATTGGATTAATTGGATTGCCTAAGGCGGGTAAAACTACAATCTTCAACGCTCTTACCGGCCAGTCGGCCGAGACGGCTGAGTACGATACGGGAAAAGTAGAACCCAACGTGGGGGTGGTGCCTGTCGCGGACGAGCGAGTGGAGAAATTGTCCGCCCTGTACAACCCCAAAAAGACGATTCATGCCACCATCGAGTTCATCGACTTCGTGGGAGCTCACCAGGGTGCAGCCAAAGGGGGGCTTTTCTCCGGCGAAGGGATGGCTTTGATCAAGACAGCCGATGCGCTTGCGATCGTGTTACGGAATTTCTCTAACCCCACGATAGAGGGATTGTACGGACCACCCAAACCCCTACAAGATCTGGAAACCATCTTGGATGAGTTGATTCTTGCCGACCAGGTAGTGTCGGAACGCAGGCTGGAACGGATCCGGCAGGACCATCAACGGGGAAAAAAGACCCCCCAAACTCTCGCGGAAGAAAAGGTGATGGAACGGATCGTGGAAGCTTTAGGATCCGGGACCCCCATCCGATCCCTCGAGCTTTCCTCGGAGGATCTCAAACTCATCTCCGGTTACAAGTTCCTAACTGTTAAAAGTATTCTCGTGCTCTTGAATTCGGACGAGAACCGGTATGGAAAGGATTTGAACCTCTTACAAGCTTTGAAAGAAAAAGCCGTGGGGGCTAGCAAAGACAATCCCCGGAATGCCTATCCTCCGGTGATCGAGTTTGCGGGGAAGTTCGAAATGGAGCTTTCCCAGCTGGACCCTTCCGAGCGAGAATCCTTTATGGTCGATATGGGGATCCGAGAATCTGCCCGTTCTCGGCTTACTCGGGCGGCTTACGAAGCGTTGGGGTATATTAGTTTCTTCACGGTTGGGGAAGACGAGGTACGAGCGTGGACTATTCGGAGAGGGGAAACAGCGCTGGATGCGGCCGGTACGATCCATTCGGATCTGGCTCGGGGGTTCATCCGTGCCGAGTGTTTCACCGTGAAAGACCTTCTTGATCTTGGTTCAGAGAAAGCCGTAAAGGATAAAGGGCTCTTCCGCTTGGAAGGGAAAGAATACATCGTGCAGGACGGGGATATCCTCCACATACGGTTTAGTGTCTAATACTTGGTTTAAATCCTCGCCGACTTGACAAACCTAGTGGATCCTAGGCACTATAATATAGTATTATTTATATATTAGGAAATAGGGAATGATCGATCGAGCTTACTTTAATCGGGCAGGTTCGGAAGAAGGTCCGCCTCGGGTGTACCTGTACGCCCTTTCCGACTGCGAACACTGCAAGTCCGGAATGGCCTTCCTCGATGCTCATCGCATTCCCTACCGTTGCGTGTACGTGGACCAGCTTCCTTCAGAGGTCCGCATCGCGTTCAAGAAGGAAGTGGGCCAAAAGTTCTATCGCAACCTCCTGTTTCCTATGCTTGAGCTTCCGGAAGGCGAACTCCTCTTTGGTTTCGAAGAACCGATCTGGCGGGAAAAGCTTGGTCTCCTTTCAACATAAGAATCTCAGAGGATCATGTTTGCCGCCCAAAAGGTTAGGGGAATGGTAACCACCCCAAACAGGGTCGACACGAGAATCATCGTACCCGAGAAGGAAGCATCCGCACCATACCTGCGAGTAATGATGTAGGAAAACACGGCCGATGGGAGGGCAGACCCCACCACGAACACGACGCCCACATGATTGGTCAATCCAAACATCCGGGCACCCAGCATTCCCAACAGAAACCCTCCCACAACCCGTAGCAAGAGACCTCCTAAGAGATGCCGATCGAAGGAGATCCGTTGGTTCCTCAATGCAACTCCAAGGGAAAAGGCCGCTAGGTTCGCCATTCCCGCTCCCCCAAACTCGGCCGTTCGCAACAGAAGGGTCGGAACTCCGATTCCTGCATACCGTAAGAAGAATCCCAGGATCATCGCCCAGAGAAGGGGAGATTGAAGTACATCCCGCATTCCTTTTAGAGAGAATCCACCCGTTACCAGGATGATACCAACGGTGAAGATCGCGATGCCCTGTATTTGGTCGTAGATCACGATCACGTTCATCGCTTCCGTTCCACCCCAGAGGTACATGACGGGAATCCCCAAGAATCCCGTGTTGTAGAACAGGATGGGAGGTAGGTAAGCCCGTCTATCCAGTTTCGATAGTTTGGCCCACGCATAGGCGATGAGTCCAATCGACCCAATCACGAAGAACGAAGCTCCTCCAATCCGGATCACCGATTCACCGGAAAGGCTGGACCGGTAGAGAGAAACGAAGATCAGAAGGGGAGCGACGAAATCCGTTAGCACCCTTACCAGTGTGTCTTCCGATAGATCGAATATTTTACCCAATCCGTATCCTGCCGCGATGGTCACCACTAGGGGAACTAGAATTTCCACTATGTTTAGTAGTACAGCCATACATTTATCCTAGATCCAACGATTCCGCCATTACAGCGCCCCCATACAAATGGTAGAGGAGCCGAGAAAGAGCGGGAGAAGGATCGGGCACCCGATCGCCATCCAGCCGATTGTAGAAGATCGTGCTCTGGGGACGGATAAAGTGTTCTCGGAGAGACCGATACGCATCGAGGGCAGCGGTTCGGTACGACCCCTTACAAGTCCATCGATACATCACCACATGGGCCTTCAGCATCTCCGTCTGTGGCCAGAGAAGCTTCCGATCATCCAACAATTTCCCCGTATCGTCTAGGATCGAATAGGCGAACCCATCCCCAGGATCTGTCCCTTTTTCCTTCGCGAAACGGTAGAGGAACTCCCCCTCTTTCCTTATGGAATCGTCTCCCGAACGCCTTTCGTACCAATCGAGGAGCCACACCCACTCGTACTGATGTCCGGGTTCACGAATCTTACCCGCTTCTCCTGGGGCCAAGTTCCATTTGTCATCGAAGTATTCTGCCAGGTATCCTGTAGCGGGAGACCGGAATTTTGTACGGAATAGTTCGATAACTTCACGGGCATGGTTCATCCAGGGGCCATGGGGATCCACCTCGTCCCAGGCTAAAAAGGCTTCCAAGAGGTGCATGTGTGGATTCTGCCGACGGTACTCTGGGTATACGACTAAGGGAGAGGGGGTTGTACCGTTCCTCCGTTCCCAGTACCCACCACCAACCGGGTCCCGAGCAAATTGATCCAATCCTTCCAGGGTTGCGTACGATAGATCCTTGATTGAGGAAGCAGGATTCACGAACCTGCCATTGAGGGAAGCCCGGTAAGCTTCGGCTAGCGCCAGTAACCCAAAGGGTTGATCGTACGTGTCGATCGTGCGATCCAAGGGCTTCCCTTCCCGGGTACATGAACGAATCCAACCATTCGCTTCTTGATCCCAGAATGCATGGATCAACCAATCGAAGGACTTTCTGGTTTGCTCTGTTTCAGGGCGACATCGTAAAAAGGTATACACGACTCGGGCTTGAGTGAGCATCGTCCTTGAGGTTTCTGGCCCCTCCTGCCATCCCTCGGACACGCTCTCCGCATATCCTCCCGCCCTTAGAGGGAGGTTCTCCATCCAATCAAGGCAGACTTGTGCTATCCAGCTTTTCATGGGTCGGTACTGTACCACAGTTTGAATCGATTAAGGAAGAGGTCGCCTTTGGTAGTGACCCATTATTGCCTATTAGCTCATGAAATGCGCAACCCTTTTCGCCTTGCCCTTCCCGAGGGAATCCTCTAAAGTGATGGTATGCGGATCCTGGTAGTGGAAGACGACGAGAAAATTGCCTCTTTCCTCGTGCAAGGGCTGAGAGAAGTAGGGTACACGGTGGACGCGGTCCAAACGGGAGAGGAGGGGTTGAGGCTCTTTGAAACGAAACCGTACGATGCCGCTGTAGTGGATCTCATGCTTCCGGGCATGGATGGTCTACGGGTGGTTGAACTCCTTCGAGCCAAAGGGAATAAAACCCCCATTTTGATTCTCAGCGCCCGCCGTTCGGTGGATGATCGGGTCCTTGGACTCCAGAAGGGGGGGGATGACTATCTGGTGAAACCCTTTTCCTTTGCCGAGCTTCTGGCCCGTCTTCAGGCCCTGATCCGCCGGTCCAGCCTTTCGTCGACCCAGTCTTCGGTACTTCGGTACGAAGATCTAGAAATGAATCTCATCACTCGAGAGGTGAAACGAGGAAACACCCGAATCGACCTACAACCCCGAGAGTATGCGTTGCTAGAGTATTTCCTGAGGCATCCGGAACAGGTGCTTACCAAGACTCTGATCATGGAACACGTGTGGAATTACGATTTCGATCCTCAAACGAACGTGGTAGACGTGCTGG
>Ga0067045_1029177_pt1 | contig 23162 bp, 10 predicted proteins | sample TerdegcTABiofilm_FD_59184 | JGI IMG/M metagenome (GOLD analysis project Ga0067045, IMG submission 59184) | Combined Assembly of (Gp0054472, Gp0054536) Wastewater bioreactor microbial communities from Singapore -Terephthalate degrading...
GCTGGCGCAACGCCCCGTGAACGGGGCTACGGCAGCCCGGTTTACCGGGCGTGGCTTGGGTAGCCGGGCGATTGATCGCCCGGCGCCCCACCGGGAAAAACGAGTCGCCCGGTGTTACCGCATTTAATTTTTAAAGGCCATCAGGCGTTACTACAGAGCCCACGATCCACGTGACCGGATGATTTTCTTAAAGACCATCAGCGCGGCTAAGATGGCCTAAAGCGTTTTACTACAAACTCAGCACGTTATTTTCAAAGGAGGCCAGCATGGATGGAAAAAAGATTTTGATCGTGGACGATGAGGCCTTTATCCGGGTATTGTTGACCCAAACGTTAGAAGATTTAGAAGACCAGGATGTGGAACTCCTGGTTGCGGGTGACGGCCGGGAAGCCTTAGCGGTGGCTCAGCGCGAGCGGCCCCACCTGATCTTTTTAGACGTGATGATGCCTCACCTCAGCGGCTACGAGGTCTGCCGGCAGGTCAAAGAAATGGATCCGCAGATCTACGTGATCCTGCTGACGGCCAAAGGCCAGGCGGTGGATAAGGAGCAGGGCACTGCGGCCGGCGCCGACGAGTATGTGACCAAGCCCTTTGATCCCGATTACATCCTGGAGCGCGCGGCCCAAATTTTGGGATTGAGCCTCCTGCCCTGAGCGGCGGACCCGGCTGATATCTCGGAAGCCGGTTCGCTATTTCCTGCGGCGACGTTAAAGCGGTATAAGGGAAAACGGTGTCACGTTCGTTGCCCTTCACTTCTTGGGTCATGCTGGGACTGGCGCTGCTGGCGCTGGGCTACACCGGAGGATTGGTTTGGTTCACCGCCACCTATCCCACGGACGGGTGCAGCCTGCACCTGGGGCCGACCGGTGCCGTCGTGACCATGATCCACGCGGGGCCCTTGCAAGCAGGGGACCTGATCGTGGAAGTAGGTGGCCGTCCGCTCAACGTTGATTTTCTGCGCCCGGGGTCGTGGTATCACTGGTTTTTTGATCCCCCACCGTCGGACGTGGCCTATACGGTGGTGCGGGGCGATGAGACGTTGGGGGTCGCCGTCCGCTGGTATTCCCCACCGTTGGCCACCGTTCTGAGCGGCTATTGGGCTTTGCTGTTCATCGGCATTGTTTTCATCCTGATGGCCGCCTTGTTGCTTTTAAGTCAGGCCCGTGATCCGGCGGCCCCGTGGTTGGCGCTCTTTTTTGGGGCCGAGGGGTTTAATCTGATTAACAATGCCTGGATGGCGGCCGGCGTTAACCTGGCCTTGAGTGGTGCCTGGCTCTTTCATCCTCTGGACCTGCTAAGTTTTGCCATCACTTTTAGCGCGGCCTTTCACGCGCTGCTGCTTTTCCCTGAACGGTCGCTCCTGCTCCGCTCCCGGCCCTGGCTGCCTTACCTGGTTCACGCCCTGAACTTGATGGTGGCACTGGCCGGGGTGGTCGGTATGTTGTTCTGGCCACCGTTGGAAGTGCGTACCCTCACGTATCGGTTCCTCTATCCCCTGGCCGGCATGGAGCTGCTGTATGGCCTGGGCCACCTGATCCGCGTCTATCGGCGCTCCCGGCAACCCGGGGTGCGTAACCAGATCCGTTGGGTCATGTGGGGGGTGATCATCGGGGCGTCGCCCTGGCTGTTGCTGTACAACCTGCCGGTGGTCCTGGGCTATGCCCCCCTCCTGCCGCTGGAAATCCTGGTGTTGCCTCTGGCGTTAGTGCCGGGCTCTTTCTTTGTCGCGGTTACCCGGTGGAATCTGATGGCGGTGGATACCCTGATCCAGCGGAGCCTGCTCTATACGGCCCTGGTGGCGTTGTTGCTGGGTTTCTATGTGGTGGGAACCACCGTGTTGGGGGTCCTGATCCAATGGAGCCTTGGGCGGACCGCCCCCCAGCTCGTGGCTCTGTTAGCGATAGCCGTGGTCGCGCTGGTGGCTAACCCGTTGCGTCTCTATCTGCAACAATGGATTAACCGGCTCTTTTTCCGGCACTGGGCCGGCTCCGAACGAGTGTTGCGCGAGGTAGGGTCCCGCCTGACCACGACGCTGCGCCTGGAAGTGCTGGTGCCGCTCCTGGTGGAGGAACTACCCACCCGGCTCCAGGTGACCGGGGCGGCCTTGCTGCAACGCCAGCCCGACGGCACTTTTGCCTCACCGGACAAAGCGTTTACCCTGACGGTGGCTGCCGACGATCCCCTGTTCCAGGTGATAAAGCGGGGCGAGGTGCTTATCCTCGGCGCGGCCCGTAACCCGGCGCCGGCCGTCTCCCGGCTGGCGGAGCAGGGCTGGGAACTGGTGCTGCCGCTCTATGCCGGGGGGCAATGGGTGGGGCTCTACTTGCTCGGCCCGCACCTGAGCGGGGATCTTTACCGGCGGCCGGAAATAGAGATGCTGCAAACGCTGGCATACCAGATTGCCGCGACGTTGGAGAACGCCCGGCTTTACTCGGAGATCGCTCAGCACAGTGCCAGCCTGGAGGCGTTAGTCGCCGAACGGACCCGCGAACTGGCCATCGCCAACCAGCTGCTCCTCAGCGAACGAGATCGCCTCAACGTGATCCTCCAAAATATGGTGGACGGGTTGCTGGTGGCGGACCTGACCGGGCAGATGTTGCTGGTCAACCCGGCGCTGGAGGCGATTGTACACAAAGCGGCCCGCCGCCTGATTGGGCAGCCGGTGACCGGGTTGGACATTCCCGCCTTGAACACGCTGTTAGCGCAGGCCACCGAACGTCCCGGTCAGGTCTTGACCGGGGATGTGACGTTGGGGGAACGCGCTTTCCGGGTCACGGTTATTGCGTTGGGCGACCGCTCCGGGACCATCACGGTCTTGCGCGACGTGACCCACGAAAGAGAAGTGGACCGGATGAAGACCGAGTTTGTCTCCACCGTTTCCCACGAATTGCGCACGCCGTTGACCTCGGTGCTGGGGTTCGCCAAATTGATCAGCCGGACGATGGAACGTGAAGTGCTCCCCTACATCCCGGCGGACAACGGGCGGGTGCAGCGTTCGGTGCAGCGGGTTCGGGAAAACCTGGAGATCATTGTCGGCGAGGGCGAACGGCTCACCCGGTTGATCAACGATGTGCTGGATATTGCCAAGATGGAGGCCGGCCGGATTGAGTGGCGCGATCAGCCGCTGGACCTGGCGACCGTGATCCGGCAGGCCGTGCAGAATGTGCAGGCAATGGCCATCGGAAAACAGTTGACGCTCACCGTGCAGCTGGATGAAATCGGGGTACCGGTAGTCGCCGACCCCGATCGTATTCTCCAGGTGATCGCCAATTTGCTCTCCAACGCCATCAAATTCACCGATCACGGCACCGTGACGGTCACCGCGCGGCCGCTGGCGGCCGGTGAGGAGGTGCACGGCTGGCGTGCGCCGCTGCCCCACCACTCGGGCGGCGCTGCGGAGGGACCTGGGGGGGTGTTGGTGACCGTCCAGGATACCGGGGTGGGAATCCCGGCTGAGGCGCTGCCGCGCCTGTTCCAGCGTTTTCAGCAGATCGGTGATACGTTACGGGATAAGCCCAAAGGGACCGGGTTAGGGCTGGCGATCTCCCGCGAAATTGTCACTCATTACGGCGGTGCTATCTGGGCCGAATCCGAAGTCGGCGTAGGGTCGTTGTTTTGCTTCACCTTGCCGCTCATGCCGACGGCACCGGCAACGCCGCTCAAATCCCCGGTGCAACCGGAGACGACCGGCCGCTCCCCCGTGGACCCGCAGAGCTGCACCCTGCTCGTGGTGGATGACGACGGGGCAATTCGCGCGCTTTTGCGGCAGACCTTGAGCGAGGTGGGCTACCAGGTGTTGGAAGCGGCCGACGGGGCGGTGGCTATTGCGGAGGCCCGGCGCTCCCGGCCCGATCTGCTCATTCTGGACGTGAGGATGCCCGGTCTCTCCGGGTTTGACGTGATCCAGGTCTTGAAGTCCGATCCCAATACCGTCCAGATCCCCATTTTGATTCTTTCGGTGGAGGCCCAGCAGCGCTCGCTGGAATTGGGGGCAGCGGCTCAATTGACCAAGCCGGTGGATCCGGAGTTGCTGCTCAAGACGGTGGCCCGCTTGCTGCAGATCGGCCGGGCTGCCGAGCAGCCGGCGCGGTGGCGGGAGAGCGCATGAGCGACGTCGGGGCGACCGGGGGCGAGGCGAGCGTGGTGACGGCTCAGTGCCGGCAGGTGCGCGGGCAGATTCTGGGACTGTTGACCGTCGGCGCGGTGCTGGGCGGGGGGCTGGCGGCGGCAGTCACCCCGCTGATCTCTAACCTGCCGTCTGAGCTGACCCGCCAGGTCCAGATCATCTATTGGGTGGCGACCCCGCTCTGCTGGTTGGTGTTGGGGGGCTGGCTCTACCTGGCCCTGCGCCCGGTGGTCCAGCTGGTCACGCTATTGCAAACGGCCCGGCCGGTCCCTCCTGCTCTGTGGCAGCGGGCCCGGCTGGTGGCCTTCACGTTGCCGACTCGCCTGCTTTACGTCCCTGTGGTGCTGGTGTTCGGCCTGGGGCTGTTGTCCGATCTGGTCGGCGCGCTGTTCGGGGGGGATTATCCGCTTGCTCAGCACTTCCCCGGTACGGTGTTGGCCACCATTGTGGCGGCCGCGGTGGCTTTGATCCTTTCGGTGTTGACCCGGCGGGTGTTGCGCCCGGTGTTCGTCCTGACGGCCGATCAGGTGGAAGACCGGAGCCTGCGGTTCAGCATCCGCACCCGGCAACTGGTGACCACTTTGTGGTTGACCGGCATCGCGATCAGTTTTATGGGGCTGCTGGGATACAACCTGATCCTCAAAGAGGCGCGGAACACGCTGCAAATCAAATATACCACGTTAGGCCAGACCATCGTCCGCTATGTGGCTCGCGGCCTCAACGATGAAGCGTTGATCGCCTATGTAGAAACCCTGACCCTGGAGGATGAGGGCTTCGTTTTTGTGCTGGATGAGGGGGGCCGGCAGCTGACCCGGGTGCCGGCCCAGTATCAGGCGCTGGTGGGCCCCACGGTGGAAGATCCAAAACGGAATACGGATGCTTTCCTGTGGGATATGACGTTGGTCCCGCTGGGGCGCGAAGGCCGGGCCTGGCAGCTGGGTTTCCTCTACCGCGTGGAGCCGCTGCGCGACCCCTGGGTTCGCCGCGCGCTGGTGATTGTCCTGGCCTTCACCAGTGGCATGTTGGTCTTTGTCTCGGTGATTACCTGGTACGTGACCAACGAGCTCACGCAAGATTTGCAGGAGATGACCGGCCGGCTCTGGACTCTGGCGCGCAGCCGCCAGCTCACGTTTGAGCGGGTCAAAGTTCTGACGTTAGATGAGGCGGGGGACCTGGCCCTGGCCTTCAACGAAATTCAGGGCAAATTCCAGGAGCTCTATCAGGAGAACGAGACGCGGCGCCAGGAAGCGGCGATTCTGGCCCAGGTGGCGCAAATCGTCAACTCCACGCTGGACCTTGACCAGGTGTTGGATCGGGCGCTGGAGCAGCTGCAGCGGCTGGTACCCTACGATTCGGCTTCTATCCTGCTCGTGGTGGAGGAGGGACCGGACTTGATGATTGCCGCCTGTGCCGGCTTCCAGAATCCGGCGCAACTGGTGGGCACGCGCTTTACCCCCCAGGAGCGAAACCTGGGATACGAAGTGATGTTGTCGCAACGGGTGCAGGTGATCCCTGATGTGCAGCAACAAGAGGAATGGGGGCACAAGCGCGACGACGTGGAAGGCGCGCACACCATCCGCTCCTGGATCGGCGCGCCGCTGGTGGTCCAGGGGCAGAGCATCGGCTTGTTGACGTTGGACGGCTACCAACCCGGCCGCTACACAGAGGAAGACGGCCGCAAGGCGGCGACTTTTGCTACCCAGATCGCCATTGCCGTTCAGAATGCCCGCCTGTACCAGATGGCGTTGGCCCGGGCGCAGGACCTGGCCCTGCTCTACGAGGTCTCCCAACAGATCAGCGGGCTGTTAGACACCGAGTCGTTGTTGTATGCCATCGTTCACCGGGTCCAGGCCGCGTTTGGGTATGAGGTGGTCTCGATTCATCTGCTGGAGGCCTCTGGCACGCTGCGCACCGCCGCCCACATTGGGATGACCGAGGAGGCCCGGCGGCTTTGCAGCCAGCCGGGCGAGCGGGGCGTCGTGCCCTGGGTGGCTGACCGGGGCGAGCCACTGTTGGTGCCCGATGTGAGCCGCGACGAGCGCTACGTGCCCTCGGCACCCGGTGTCCGCTCGGTGCTGGCTCTGCCCCTGCTCACCGGGGATGTCGTGATGGGCGTTTTCAACCTGGAGAGCAGCCGGTTGAACGCTTTTAACGCCGACCACATTCGCCTGCTGCTGGCGCTCTCCCACCAGATCACCGTAGCGCTGGAGAACGCCGATCTCTTCGCCAGTGAGCGGGCGCAGGCCACCGAGCTGGCCCGGTTGGCCCACACGCTGGCCGAAGAGAAACGTAAGCTGGACGCGATTTTGCGCAACGTGGCCGATGGGCTGATTGTGACCGACGCCGAGGCGAACATCCTATTGGTCAACCCGGCCTTTGAACGGATGTTTAGCTGCCAGGCGGACGGGGTCGTCGGGGAGCCGTTGTACCGCGTCGTGACGGAGCGCGACCTGCACCGGTTGGTGGTGCAGGCGCTCAACGACGGTGACCTGCCGGTAACGACCGAGATCACCCTGCCCGATGGCCGCACCCTCCTGGCCTCGGCGCTCTCCATCCAGGAGGAACGGGCCAACGGCGTCGTGACGGTCTTGCGCGACGTCACGCACGATAAAGAGCTGGATCGGATGAAGTCGGAGTTTATCTCCGCCGTCTCCCATGAACTGCGCACGCCGTTGACTTCCATCCTGGGGTTTGCCAAGCTGACCCGCCGGGCCCTGGACCGTTGGTTGCCGGAGGCCGTGCCGGTGGGGCCGGAGCGGGCGCTGGAGCGCATGCGCCGCAATCTGGATATTATGGTGGCCGAAGGTGAACGGCTCACCACGCTGATCAACGATGTGCTGGATATTGCGGCGCTGGATGCCGGCCGGATGGAATGGCACGATCAGCTCTTTGAGATGCCGGTACTGATCCGGCGTCAGGTGGAGGCGTTCCGGGCCGAAGCGTCGGAGAAGGGGCTGCTGGTCCGCCTGGACCTGGAACACCATCTGCCTCCGCTCAAGGGGGATCCGGAGCGCATTGGTCAAGTGGTGAGCAACCTGCTGTCCAACGCGCTCAAATTCACCGAACGGGGGGAGATCGCGCTGGTCGCCCGCTTCCTGCCCGGCGGCGAGCCGGCCGGGGACTGGCTGACGCCGCCTCAGGGGGCGGTATTGATCTCGGTGTCGGATACCGGCATTGGGATGGCTCCCGTAGCTGTGGCCGAGCTCTTTCAGCGCTTCCACCAGGGAGGCGATCTGCTCCACAACAAGCCTCAGGGCACCGGCCTGGGGCTGGCCATCAGCCGTGAGATTGTGCGTCACTACGGTGGGGAGATCTGGGCCGAATCTACCCTGGGCGTCGGCTCCACGTTTTATTTCACGCTGCCGCTCAAAGAAATGTAGCCGGGGCTGGATCTTTTGGTTAGGGAGAAGGTGTCATGGAAACAATTGAATTACGCCGCCTGTTGAGCCGACGAATGGTGACTGATTTGCTGGAGCAGGCCCTGGAGCTGTTGCCGGGAGTCCGCTTGAGTGTCCAGGAAAGCGGGGGGCAGCTCCTGGCGGCCGTAGGGGAGGGCGCGCCGACGGCAGCCGGGCCCCTCACCTGTCCCCTCCTGCTCTCCGGCGAGCCGGTGGGCCTGTTGGTCGCCGAGGGATCGGGGGTGCAAGAGGCCGCGGCGGCCACGGTGCTGGCTTTGTTGCAGCAGGTTTTCACCCGGTTGCTGGAACGCGCGATAGAAAACCGCTCGCTGGCGCAGGAAACACTGGAACGCTACCGCGAGATCAACCTGCTGTACAATATCGGCGAGACGATCAGTGCTACCCTGGATCCTGAGGCGGTGCCGCATCTGGTCCTGGCTGAGGCCAGCCGCATTATTTACACCGACGTGGGGATCGTGTTGCTGCTGGATGAGGCTGGCGTGCTGGTGAAACAGGCCGGCATTGGCGGCACCGAGCTGGAGGTCGCCTTTGAGCTGGCCGTGCGGCCCTCTCTGGCCGAGGCGTTGCTGGATGGCCGTCCCAAGATCCTCACCCTGGAGCCGGAGGACAGCGGTGTTGCGGCGGTGCAGTCGGTGCTCTTTGCCCCTCTCAAGACCCGCGAACGGGTGCTGGGCTTTGTGTTGTTGGGACGGCTGGCGGAACGGTCCATCTTCACGGCGGGTGAGGAAAAGCTGCTGATGGCGCTGGCCGGGCAGGCCGCCGTCGCGGTGGAAAACGCCCGGCTCTTTGCCGACGTCAAACGCCAGCGCGACGCCATCGCCGAGATGAAGAATTACATGGACAATATCTTCGCCAGTATCGCCAGCGGGGTCATCACCACCGACGTACAGGACCTGGTCACGATTTTGAACCGGGCCGCCGAGCGCATTTTGCGGGTCAACGCTAACGAGACGATGGGCAAACCCTATCTCCGGGCGCTGCCGGGGTTAGGGCCGCGCATTGCGGCCCTGGTGGATACCGTCAAAGAACAGGACCAGTCGGTGGTCGGCTACGAGCTGGAATCAGAACTGCCCGACCGGGGACCGGTCGTGTTGCAGGTACACCTCAGCCCGTTGAAGGACAACCACGAGCAGACTACCGGCATCGCCATCGTGGTGGACGATCTGACCGAGCAGCGGCACCTGGAGGAACAGGTGCGGCAGGTGCGGGGCACCTTTGAGCGCTATGTCGCGCCGCGCGTGGTGGAGCAACTGCTCAGCGATCCGGATCGTGTGCGCCTGGGTGGCGTCCGGCAGGAGGTCACCATCCTCTTTGCCGACGTGCGGGGTTTCACCACCTTCAGCGAGAAAGCCGATCCTGAGTTCCTGGTGGGGGTGCTGAACCGGCACTTAACGTTGGCGGCGGAAGCGATCCTGGCCGAAGATGGCACGTTGGATAAGTTCATCGGCGATGCCGTGATGGCCATCTTCAATGCGCCGCTCGCGCAGCCTGACCACGCGCTGCGGGCGGTGCGGGCGGCGTTGACGATGCAGCGCCGGGTGGCCGAGCTGCATGGCAATCTGCCGGTGACGGAGCGGCTCAGCTTTGGAGCCGGCATCGTCACCGGGCTGGCGGTGGTGGGCAATGTCGGCTCGCCGGTGCTGCAAAACTACACCGCCATCGGCGATAGCGTGAATCTGGCGTCGCGGTTGCAGACCTATGCGCAACCCGGCCAGATTCTGATGAGCACCACCGCCTACGCTCAGGTGTGTGAGCACGTGGTAGCGCGGGAACTGGGATATGTCCAGCTCAAGGGGCACAGCGAGCCGGACCTGGTGCTGGAACTGTTAGGGCTGCGCGAATCCTGAGCACGGGACTTACGTAGCCTGGCTCAAATTAGAGGGTGGGGGGCGCAGTGATGCCTGATGATCTTTGAGAAAATAATTCGGTCACATGGGCCGTGGGCGTTTTGGCTTTGTAGTAACGCCTTCAGGCGTTTCTTTGCTGCCGCCGAAGGGGAGAACGCCTAAAGGCGTCACTACTCACGCCCTCAGCCGGTTCGCCTGTGACCGAATTTAATTTTCAAACTTCATCAGGCGTTTCCTGGCCGCCACTCCCAACGGAAATTTGTGCCAGTTGTGAGTCATAAACAGTGAGTTGATGAATAGTGAATAGTGTGAAGGAGCAAGTCAAAGGACCGCTGTTGCGGTGGGGAGCGAGCCGCCGTGCGCCGCTGGTGGGCGGGCGGCTCTGGCTGGTGCGACTGGTCTGGGGCGCGCTGATCGGCACGACGCTGTTGACCTTCGCCCTGGCCGTACCGCTGCGTCTGAGCAGTTTGATGGGGGGAGCCACCCAGTACCTGTCGGCGCTGGAAAATCTGGGATTGTCGCCCCGTTTCTTTGCCTTTTATCTTATCCTGCCCGAGATCGGGACGATGCTGGCGTTTACGGCCCTGGGGTTGGCGCTGGCGGCGTGGCGCTCCGACGATTGGGTCGTCATGATGATGTCGCTCACGCTGGTCACGCTCGGTGCGGTTTTCCCACCCACCCTCTACTCCCTGACCGTAAGCCCGTTAGGCTGGCGACTTTTCATGGTGGTAGAGGCGTTAGGCTACGGGCTGAGTGTCCTTTTCTTCTATATTTTTCCGAATGGACAGTTTGTGCCGCGTTGGCTGCGCTGGCCGGCGCTGCTCTGGGCTCTCTGGTGGATTGTCCTCCTGTTCCTGCCGACCTCCACTTTGAGCAATGCCTGGTTAGCGATCCGCCTGGTGGTTTACCTGGGCGGTTACCTGCCGGGAATTGTCTGCCAGTTCTACCGCTACTTGCGCACCCCGGATCCGGAACTACGCCGTCAGACGCGCTGGGTGGTGCTGGGCGCGGCGGGGGCCGTCTGTGCGGTCCTGTTCGCGCTGGTGGTAGATGCGTTCCTGAGCTCCTGGTTGACCGGCCTACCGGCGCTGTTGTACAGCTTGATCGGCCTGCCGCTGCTGTTCTACGCGCCGGCCATCCTCGTCCTGCTTGCCATCGGCATTTCACTGTTTCGTTACCGCCTGTGGAACCTGGATTTGCTGCTCAACCGCAGCCTGGTCTATGGCACGCTGACCGCTTTGTTGGGTGGGCTCTATTTCCTGCTGGCCTTTTTGTTGACGTTGATTGTGCGGGCGCTGTTCAACCAGGGCAACAGCACCGTCGTCGTCTTCGTGGCGACGTTGACCATCGCGTTGGCCTTCAACCCGTTGCGGCGGCGGACCCAATGGTTGATTGATCGGGCCTTTTACCGTACCAAGCTGGATTACCAGCAGCTCGTCCCGGTGCTGAGCGCGCAGATTGCGACCACCATCGTCCTGGAGCGACTGGCCGCCCTGCTGACCGAGGAATTGCCGGCGCGGCTACAGATCAGCGGGGCGACATTGGCCGTGCTGGACACGGAGGGGCGGGTGTTTAACCTGGTGGGAGACGGCCAGGAGCGGCCATGGTTGACCGTGGATCATCCGCTGGTGCACTACTTCGCCGAGCATCCTCAACCGCTCACCCCGACCGGGGCCCCGGCGGCGCTCCGTGACTTTCTCAAGGAGCAAGGGATGGCGTTGTGCATTCCTTTGCAGGTGGGTGAGACGCTGGTCGGCCTTTACAACTTGGAGCCGAAGCTCTCCGGCATCGTCTATAGCACCGAAGAGGTCGCGCTGTTGATGCTTTTGGGCCAGCAGGCGGCCGTCTCAGTGGAGAACGCCCGGCTCTACGGCCAGGTGGAAGCTTACAACCGCACTTTGGCGGAGCAGGTACAGGCCCGCACGCGCGAACTGGAGCAGGCGAACCAGACGTTGCGCGCGCAGCACGCCCAACTGGATATCATCTTGCGGCACATGGCCGACGGCCTGGTGGTAACCGGCCCGGGGGGACAGATTACCCTGGTCAACCCGGCTTTTGCTACGATGGTGGGGCGCACGCCGGAGGCGTTGATCGGCCGGCCCCTGGCGCAGGTCTGGCCGGAGACCGGCCTGGTCCAGGCCGTGACCGACGCTCAGGGTTGCACTGAGGTAGTGATGGTGGACAGCCGGCGTGGCGAGCAAATTTACCGGGCGGCCGCCTGCGCGCTCGGCGACGCGACCGCCACGCGGGGGGTGGTGACCGTCTTGCGCGACGTGACCGCCGAAGTCCAGGAGGCCCAGCTGAAGGATGACTTCGTCTCCATGGTCTCCCATGAGCTGCGCACGCCGATGACCTCGGTGTTGGGCTTCGGCAAGCTGATCCAGAAGCAGTTTGTCCAGCAGATTCAGCCGCGTATCGCGCCGGACGACGTGCGGGGCCAGCAGGCCGTGACGCGCATCCTGGAGAACCTGGACATCATCGTCAGCGAAGGCGAGCGGTTGACCCGGCTGATCAACGACGTGCTGGACATCGCCAAGATGGAATCCGGCCGCACCCAATGGGAGATGAGTCTGGTGGCGCTCTCCGATGTCATCCAATCCAGCACCAGCGCGGTGCAATCGTTGGTCTCCGGCAAACCGTTGCAGATTCAAGCGGAGCTGGCCGAGGAACTGCCGCCGGTCTACGGGGACCGCGACCGCCTGGTGCAGGTGGTGACCAATCTGCTTTCCAACGCGGTTAAATTCACCGACCAGGGGCAGATCAAGGTGCAGGCGCGCGTGCTGCCGCCGGGTCAGGCCATTGAACCCCTGGGCATACGCCAACCGGTAGATGTAGGGCTGCCGGCAATGCAGCCAATGGTGGCAGTCTGTGTGGCCGACACCGGCACAGGCATTGCCGAGAGTGACTTGCCCCAGCTCTTCCAGAAATTCCGCCAGGTCGGCGACCGCGAAAGCGGAACTCGCCGCTCCGGCAGTGGGTTGGGACTTTCTATTTGCAAAGAGATTGTGGAGCATCACGGCGGGCACATCTGGGTTGAGAGTCAGCTGGGGAGCGGTAGCCGCTTCATTTTCACCTTGCCGGTGTCGTCGGACCGGCCCCTGTCAGACTGAGCCCCCAGACTCCTGGACCATTTTCTGAGTCAGGAAATCAGATCAGACCATGCTCTTCACGTTCAGTCCTTACGCCATTCCGCTGCTCTTCGCCGCCCTGATCATGGGGGGGCTGGCGGCCTACGCCTGGCACCGGCGGCACGAGCGGAACGAGGCCACCATGTTAGCGCTGCTGCTGGTGGCGGTCGCCGGCTGGACAGCGGCGTATGGCATGGAGATTCTGGGCGCGACGGCGGCGGTCAAGAGCTTCTGGGAAGTCTGGAGTGTGGTTTTCAGCGGCTGGATCGCCCCGACCTGGCTCTTCTTTGCGCTGCGCTATACCGGGCGCGATTCCTGGCTCAACCGCCTGACGGCCACTTTGCTGGCGGTGCCGACCATGGTGACAATGCTGCTGGCGGTGACCAATCCCTGGCATCACTGGGTCTGGACCGGTTTTGAGGTAGATGCCTCGGGGCCTTTCCTGGCGGCCGTGCCGCACTACGGACCCTGGTTCTGGTTCCACGCGATCTTTTCGTATGGCTATATCCTGATGGGGATGTTCCTCTACCTGTTACACTTCCGGCGGCTACCGTCGCTCTACCGGCGGCAGAGCGTCCTTTTGTTGATTACCGGAGCGTTGCCGCTGCTTGGCAACCTGCTTTACATTCTTAACCTGGTGCCTATCCAGGGGTTGGATCCGGGACCGTTTGCGTTCTCCATCTCCGGCGGGCTGTTGTTTGTGGCCCTTTTCCGTTACCGTTTGCTGGACCTGACGCCGGTAGCGCAGCGTACCGTGCTGGAGAGTATGCAGGACGGCGTCATTGTCCTGAACGACGAGGGCCGCATCGTGGAGGTCAACCCGGCAGCCCACCGGATGTTGCGGCTGGAGGGCGTGCCGTTGATCGGGCAGCTGGCGGCCGTCGTGTTGCAACCGTTGCAGCTGACACCCCAACAGCAGGCCCAAGAGGCCGTGCGGCAGGAAATCTGCCTGGAGAACTCCGACCGCCGTTGGGTGGAGGTGACAATCACGCCGCTGAGCAATGCGCGCGGCGCGTTGCGGGGCAGCCTGGTGGTATTGCGCGACATCACCGCCCAGCATCAGCTGGCCCAGATGCGGGAAGATATGGTCAGAATGATGGAATCGGCCTACCGCGACCTGGCCAAACAGCACGCCGAGCTCAACACGATCCTGCAGAACGTGGCGGACGGGTTGGTGGTGACCAACCTGCAGGCGGAGATTGTGCTGCTGAACCCGACGTTCGCCGCGATCACCGGAGGTCACGCAGCTACCCTGGTCGGCCGGCCGCTGGCCGAGGTGTTGCCCGATGCGGCACTGGCGGCGGCGGTCGCCACGGCTCAGGCCCAGGCCCCGCTGGTGGCTACTGCCGACGTCGTCTGGCAGGGGCGGACCTACCGGGCGCTGGCCTGTGCCCTCGGCGGTGGAGCCTATCCGGTTACCGGCGTCGTCGCCGTCTTGCGTGACATGACCCAGGAGGTAGAGCTGGCGCAGATGAAAGATGAGTTCGTCTCGCTGGTCTCGCACGAATTGCGCACGCCGATGACCTCGGTCCTGGGTTTCAGCCGCTTGATCCAAAAACAGTTTGTGCGCAACATTTTGCCCGCTTTGCCGGCCGATGCGGTAAGGGCGCACCAAAGCGCCCAACGGGTCATGGAAAACCTGGAGGTCATCGTCAGCGAGGGCGAACGGTTGACCCGGCTGGTCAACGATATGTTGGACCTGGCGCGGATGGAGGCCCGGCGGGTTGCCTGGGAGGAGGTCCCACTCTCCCTGGGCGAGGTGATTGCCCACAGCGTCAACGGCGTGGCGTCGTTGGCCCTGGAGCGCGGCCTGGAGATTTCCGTGCAGGTGGTTGACGAACTGCCGCTGCTATCCGGTGACCGGGATCGCTTAGTGCAGGTAGTGACCAACCTCCTCTCCAACGCCATCAAGTTCACCGACGAGGGACAAATTCTGGTGCAGGCCTGGCTGCTGCCGGCGGGGAGTGAGCTGGTGCCGTGGGGAGTGCGCGCCCCGAATCTGGAGACCGGGCTGCCGGCCGCTCAAGCGTGTGTGGTCGTGAGCATTCAGGATACCGGCATTGGCATTGCCGAAGAAGATTTGGGCAAGCTGTTTGAAAAATTCCGGCGGGTAGGGGAGCACAGCGGCAGTGCGCAGCGGCCGGGAACCGGGTTGGGATTGCCGATCTGCCGCCAGATCGTGGAGCATCACGGCGGGCACATCTGGGTGGAAAGCCGTTTGGGCGTGGGGAGCCGTTTCCTCTTCACGCTGCCGGTGGAAGAGGTGTAACAAATGAGCTGGGGCAGGCGGGTCGTGTCACAGATACTGGGGGGTGTGCTGGGCCTGATGGTTCTGCCGGGATTGCTGGGGGCCTGTACCCGGCAGCCCACCGGCCTGTTACGGCCTAACGGCGTGGCCGTGGCCTCCGATGGCAGCGTGTACGTCATGGATCGCGGGAACGCGCGCATCGCGCACCTGGCGGCGACCGGTCGCTTTCTGAATGCCATCGGGCACCTGGGGGCCGGCCCGGCCGACATCTACTATGGTTGGGACGCCGCTACGGATGCCGCCGGTAACATTTACGTCGGTAACATGGTGCGGAGTGCGACTGCTAAAATCATCCACGACGGGGTGAAGGTCTTCACGCCGCAGGGGGACCTGCTGCGGGAGGTGGGGGCGCAGGATTACGCGGCCGGCCAGGTCAGCTATAACCCCTATGGATTGGATCTGGATACCGAGGGCCGGCTGTACGTAGTGGGTTACAAGAACAACACGCTGCGCATCTTCGGCGCTGATGGCACGGTGTTAGGGACCTTCTTCGGCCGCAAGGGGGAGGCCGCCGGTGAGTTCAACGGCCCCAATGACGTGGCAGTGGATGATCAGCGCGGCCTGGTTTACGTGAGCGACAGCGTCAACAGCCGGGTCCAGCAGTTCAGCCTGACCTGGCCGGCCCCTGACCAACCGGTGTTGACCCACCGCTTGACGTTCGGCACCTATGGGCGCGAACCAGGGGAGTTCGCCTACCCGCTCTATCTGGCGGTAGATGATACGACCGGGCAGCTTTACGTGGGCGATATGGGCAACCGCCGGGTGCAACGGCTGGACCCGGACGGCCGCTATCTGGGAGCGCTGACCGTGCCGGCCGGGGTCCAGGACTGGCAGGTCTTGGGGCTCAACGTCGGCCCTGCGGGGCAACTTTACGTCGCCGATGCTTTGAATAACGCGATTTGGGTTTTCACGGCGGAGGGGCAACTTTCCGCCCGGCTGGGAACTCCCTGACCGGCCTGAAACTGAGGTAACCATGAAACTCAGAATCTCTGTGTTCGTCCGAATTATGGCCCCCCTGGTCCTGCTCATTGTGCTCACCGTGGGGATCTCCGGCTATCGCGTTTATAGAGCGACCACGGAGCGCTGGCAATCCGAAATGGATACGCGCCTGGAGCGGGTGGCAACGCTCATCGCGCAGCAGGTGGACCCTGAACTGTTGCAGCAGATCCGCCAGCCGGCGGATTTAGGCAATGCGGCCTATCTGCAAATCCAGCAGATACTCAACACGGCGCTCACGGCGGGCAATCTGAACTGGATTGGTATCTATTACTCCGAAGGTGGCTATCTTTATTATTGGGTGGATACCAGCGATTCGGGGGTAGGGTATCCTTTCTTCTATGCGACACCGGCCCATTTTGCTGCCTTGCAGGACGGCCAGCCGCATCGGGTGGCCTATACCGATGAGTTTGGTTCCTATTACGGTTTCGTCGCGCCCATTGTGGTGCAAGATGAAACTGCCCAGCCGCGGACCATCGGCCTGGTGGAGGCGGTGCTCGACGGTGAATCGGCACAGTTGCTCCAGCGCAGCTCCTTGAGTCAAGTCCTGCCGACCCTGATCGGCGGCATGTTGGTGGCTATCGGCGTGGCTACGTTGATTACAATGCTGGCTTTCCAGCGGCCCTTGCAACACCTGAAGCGGGGCGCGCTGGCGCTGGCCAACGGCGAGTTTGAACACACCATTCTCTTGCACTCCAATGATGAGCTGGGTGACCTGGCGATTACTTTCAATCAAATGGCGGTGCAGCTGGCGAGCGTCTACGGCAAGCTCAAAAATACCAACCGCTTGTTGGAGGAACGGGTGGCGGCCCGCACCGCCGAGCTGGTAGACGAACGCAATCGCCTGGATACCATCTTGCAGAACATCGCCGATGGACTGGTGGTGACCGATCCAAATGGCAATGTTGTGCTGGTCAACCCGGCCTTTGAGCAGATCGCGCGGGCGACGGCCGCGGAGTTGCACGGGCGCCCGCTGCGCGAGGTCCTGCCGGCCGGGGAACTCCAGGCCCTGGTGGAGCGGGCTCTGAACCATCCCGGAACCGTCTATACGGTGACGTTTTCTACCCCCAACGTGGAGGGCAGTCTGCCGGCCTTTTACAAGACTTCGGCCTGTGCGGTGCTGCACACCGAGCAGGATGGCCAGACGGCCTCGGTCATGGGGGTGGTGACTATCCTGCGTGATGTGACCCGTGAGGCGGAAGTGGATCGCATGAAAACCGAGTTCATCTCCACCGTCTCGCACGAGCTGCGCACCCCGTTGACCTCTGTGTTGGGCTTCGCCAAGCTGATCAGCCGGACCCTGGAGCGCGACATCGCTCCGCACCTCGCCGATGACAACGGGCGGGCGCAGCCGGCCGTGGAGCGTATCCGCGACAACCTGGAGATCATCATCACCGAAGGGGAGCGGCTGACCCGCTTGATCAACGATGTGCTGGATATCGCCAAGATGGAAGCGGGCAAGGTGGAGTGGCATATGGCCGATATCTCCATCGCGGAGGTGATTCGCAGTGCCGTTTCGGCAATCTCCTCGCTGGCCGGGACCAAAGGGTTGAAGGTGAAGGTGGCGCTGGCCGACCTGCTCCCCCTGGTGCACGCTGATCGGGATCGCCTGGTCCAGGTGGTGACCAATTTACTCTCCAACGCGGTCAAATTTACTGACCAGGGCGGCATCCGGGTGGATGCTTTCACCGTAGAGGTGTTGCCTGACGGGACGCAGGTGCCGCCCCTGACCGGCGTTGACCAGCCGTTGCCCACCGGTACCTGGCTGGCGGTCAGCGTTCAGGATACGGGCGTGGGAATCCCGCCGGACAAACTCTCCGTCGTCTTCCAGAAATTCACCCAGCTGGGCGACATTATGACCAACCGGCCCAAGGGGACCGGGTTGGGGTTGGCGATCTGTAAGGAGATCGTGGAACACCATGGTGGGCGGATCTGGGCCGTTAGCGAGCCGGGGCGCGGCAGCACTTTCACCTTCGTCTTGCCGCTGATCGCGGCCAAGGTCACTGTCGTGACGGTGGAGGAATTGCGCCGGCGCGTGGCCGAGACCCTGCCGGAGGCCGGCTCCGGCAATCTGATCCTGGTCGTGGACGATGACGCCAGCATCCGCAACCTGTTGAACCAGGAGTTGACCGAGGCCGGCTATCAGGTCATGGAGGCCGAGAACGGGATGGAAGCGCTCGCGGTGGCGCGCCGCGAGCGGCCGGCGCTCATCATCCTGGACCTGATGATGCCCGGGATCAGTGGTTTTGACGTGCTGAGCGCGCTCAAGAGCGATCCGGTCACTTCCCCGGTCCCGGTGTTGATCCTCTCGGTGCTGGAGGATCAGGAGCGGGGGCTGCGGTTGGGTGCCGACGGCTATCTGACCAAGCCATTAGATAGCGAGCGGATGTTAGAGACGGTTGCCGGCCTCCTGGCGCGTGCGGCCCGCGGCGAGGGCCGCAAGAAGGTGCTGGTCATTGACGAGGATGCCTCGGTCATCGCCGCCATCAGCCAGGTGTTGGAGGAGCGCGGCTACGAAGTCGTGGCCGCCCGCGATGCCGCTTCGGGGTTGGAACGGGCCCGGCAGGAGCGCCCTGACCTGGTCATCTTAGACTCGGTGATCTCTACGATGGACGATTACGCGGTGCTCAAAGCGCTGAAGACGGGAACCGGCGCGCGCGATGTCTACGTCATCGTGATGACCACTACGGCCACGCCCGCAGGACTCACGGAACTGCTGCACTCCGAAGGATGATCCTGTTGGGTAAGAACGATTAAATTTGGCCACGGGCGAACCGGCTGAGAAGGTGTGGGTAGTGACGCCTTTAGGCGTTCTTCCCTTCGGCGGCTGCGGAGAAACGCCTGATGAAGTTTGAAAATTAAATTCGGTCACAGGCGAACCGGTTGAGAAGGCGTGGGTAGTGACGCCTTTAGGCGTTATTATTCCACATCCCCGTAATTCCAAGCGGTGCTGATGGGATAGCGTTGCCACTGCTCGCGGAGCCATTCGCGCCCCAATGTTTCGCTGTAACAGATGACGCTGGACCAGGGCCAGTCGTAGGGGGTAGCGGTATATTGGTGTTTGACGGGGTTGTAGTGGATGTAATTGAGAGCACGGTAATAGTGGGCTTCATCGCGGAGGCGGCGGTCGTAGTACTTGTACCAGACGCGGCGGCAACCGGTGCAACCGTCGGCGAGGTTCCAGGCGCGGGCAGTTGTGCCGTGGAGATGATTGAGGACAGGCGCCAGTTGGTTGAAGTCGGGAAGTTGGATGAGAAGATGGTAATGGTTGGTGAGGATGACCCAGGCACTGAGTTCTATGGTGGCGGCGGCGAGTTCGGTGAGCAGCTGGTCCTCAAAGGCTGTACGGCGGTCGGGTGGATCTATGAGGGGGGCATGTTGGTAGATGGCCGCAGTGATGCAGTACCAGCCGCCCTCACGGTAAGGATGAGGCGGGGCATGGAGTGGGTAGCCTCGTTCACGGCGGGCGGCGACGGCAGCAGCGCGTTCTGCGGGAGTCATTTGATGATAGGTATAGGGCATGGTGTCCTTCCCTTTAGAGTTTCAAAGAAACACCGGTTTCGTGCTTTTGTAGTGACGCCTTTGGGCGTTCTTGAATTTCCCTTTAGGCAGCGCCTGAAGGCGTTACTACGGTTTCGTGCTACGATTTTGTGCTTTTGTAGTGACGCCTTTAGGCGTTCTTGATTTCCCCTTTCTTTAGGAAGCGCCTGAAGGCGTTACTATGCGGTTAGGTGTTACGGGAATGGTATGGTTGCTTCCTCTACTGCCGCGTAGAGGCCATCAATTTCCACTTGAAGGGCCATCGTCCGCGCCAGGGCGGTGACGAGGCGGCAGTACGTGCGGATCTCATCCAACGTCAAGCGGCGCTCCCGGCGATCTTTGAGCCATTTTTCGCAGACCTGGTAGCCGCCGACTTGATACGCCCATATCTCTGGTGGAACGGGGCCGAAGTATTGCCTTGCGTTGATATAGACCCGCGCCGCTTCTGCGTCGTAACGCAGCCCTGCTTTGCTCCCGCCCCCGACGACGTTATCCCCCACACCCTCAAAGCGGCACGTGGGCGGATCCAGTTCCGCCGAGCGCAGCAGGTGCAGGTTCACGAGCCGTTGGCCCAGCGCGGCGAGTGTGGAGAAGACCTCCGCCTCCGCCGTGAAGGGCACGCGCGGGAAGTCCATGCGCAGGAAGGCGGCGTACCGCGCGCGGTAGGTGGGCGCGTAGAGGACGGCGTACACGTAAGTGAACACCTCCTCCGGCGACGGTTCTCGCCCGTAGGCCGCCGCGAGCGCGGGCAAGAGCTTGGGGTGCAGGTTGGGCCGCCGCTCCGCCGCGAAGAGGTTTTTCTGCGCGGCGTCGGTGTCGGGATGAAGGTAAAGGGGATAAAGTGATTCACCACCTCTATTATCTGAACGAATAATACCGTCAGAAATGATTAAATCTGATACAAACACGTAATTACACGGACGCCCAGGAAGCATCTGACGTCTTGTAATCAGCGCCAGATTTTCCCCGGCCAGCATGTGGCGCATCACTTCAGGACGCGGCATGCAGATGAAGCCACGCGACTGTCCCGTATAGTAGGTATAACGCACATCGAAGGGACGATACAGGATCGGGACGACCTTCTCCCGCGCCGGGCCGGAATCCCGTAAATCTTTCTGCGCCAACGCTATCTTCCAATCACGCGCATCGGGGCCAAGATCGTAACCCTGCCGCGCCAATTCCGGTTCCAGATGCGCAAAAGCGTTCACCGTCTGCCAGACTTCTTCCGCCGCCCATTTGATCGTCAATTTGTCCCGCGCCGTTACAATCCCCACGCTGTTGACCGGGAACAGTTCAGGCACAGACGGATACCGGCGGTATTCGGCCTCCGACGCGGCATCGTGCGACGTGAAGAAGAGGTAGAACGGTGTCTGCGGCGTCAATGCAACCCACGGCGTATCGGCGAGGGCGTGCGCGTCGAGCCAGGCGTACTTTTCCTGGCGCAGGCCGTAGCAATCGGCGTGGTAGAGGCGCGGACCAGCCGCGCCCCTGCGGTCGCCGCGTTTGACGAAGAACGCAATCGCCACGCCCTGGCGGATGTCGAAGACGTTCTCATCCTTGCCGCCGTCGGGCGTCGTCTCGCGCTTGAGCGCGTTGCCGTGCAGGTCGAGCACATAAATTGCGTCAAACGTCCGCAACAGGCTCTGGCGCATCCCGCGAAAGGTGGGATTGTCGAGATAGCCGTGGTTGGTGATCATCCCCACCACGCCGCGCCCGGCCTGCTCGATCTTCCACTGGGCGAAGCGCAGGAACTTGACGTAATCATCTTGCAGCCATTTGGGGTTCTTCTCGCCCAGCGGCGCGCCGTCCACCTGCTTGTAATCGTCAATCAACCTGGTGATCCACGGGCCGGTGTTGCTGGAATGGCCAGAATACGGCGGGTTGCCCAGGATGACGAGCACCGGCGTGCGCTTCTTCACCGCGCCGGCCAGGCGGGATTCCTCCGCCAGCGCCGAGAGACCCGGCAACCGGCTCTGTTCCAGCTCGGCGTCGTCGAGCGTGTTGGTGAGGTAGAAGGGCATGCGCTCGTTATCCTGCAAACGGTAGCCCAGTTCTTCCAGGAAGAAGGCCATTTTCAGGTGGCCGACGGCGTAGGGGGCCATCATCAGTTCGAAGGCGTAGAAGTGGTGCAGGATGTGCGTTTGGATGAACTCGCCGCGCGCGCCCGCGCCGTAGCGGGCGGTGAACTCGCGCACCGCCTCCTGCGCCGCGCGCGCCACGAATGTCATCGTCCCGGCGGCGGGGTCGAGCAGCGTCACATCGGGCGCGGCCAGGCCGTCGGGCTTGCCGAATTCGGTTTGCAACAGGCCGTGCAGCGAGCGCACGATGTAGCCCACCACCGGTTCGGGCGTGTAATAGACGCCACGCCGCTCGCGCTCGGCGGGGTCGTATTGCGCCAGGAACGTCTCGTAGAAGTGGACAATCGGGTCGCTGCCCTTGCCCTCGCGGTAGTAGCGGTCGAGGATGCCGGGGGCGTCGGCCACTGCCAGCACCTCGGCGATGTCGTCCACGCACCAGGCCAGTTGCTCCGGCAGATCGCCCAACGAGATGAAGCGGAACAGGTCGCGCAGCACACCGATGGTATGCGGGATGCTGTCAAAGGCGGCGCGGCGGCTGAAGCCGTTCTGGGCGCGCACGCGGGCGGCAAACAGGCCGTAGGTAATCGTCTGCGCGTAGAGATCGCTGAAATCCTCCGGCGTGAGGCTGCCGATGAGGTAATGCTGAAACGCCTCGTAGAAGCCGGTGAGCACGCCGGGGCGGGACTGCTCGGCGGCGAGCTGTTGCGCCGTCACCTCGCGCAAAAAGCGCGTGCGTTTCGCCAGCTCCACCGCCAGCGACTCTGCCGTGAAAACCGGGGGAAGCGAAAAAGCGAGGAACTGCTCCAGCAGCGCGGCGAGCGCCTCCGGCTTTTCGACCGGCGGCGCGGTACGCAGGTGAGTCAGCACGGCGGGGCGGCCCAGGAGCGCGGTCGCCGTCAACTCGCCGTGGCGGTAGAGGCGGAATTCCAGGAAGTTGGTGAGGATGAGATTGGGGAACGTGGCGCGGTAACGGCGCAGTTGCTCCGACTCCTCCACACGATCCAGCAGCTCTTCGGTGGGCCGCTTGGCCTCCACGTAGCCGATGATGCGGTCGCGCCCGTTCCACAGGCGGAAATCGGGGTTGCCGGCGTCGGTGGCTTTAGGCAGCACGGTCACGGCGACGTGGGGCAAGCCGGCGTCCTGCGCGGCTTGCAGCAACAGCTCGCGCAAGGCTGGATAGAAGCTCTCCTCGCGGGCATCACCGTGCTGTTGGGTCTCGGCCAGGGCTTTGAGGTAAGCGGTAAAGTGCGCTTTGGCAGTCATCTACTTCTCCCATAAGAGTCTTGGGCCGTGTGTTATTTGTATGGAGAAAAGTGTTGTTGACTGAAAGTATACTACACATCGCTGTTCCGGCCAAAAATGAGAGTGAGAAGAACGCCTGAAGGCGTCACTACGGTTTCTACCGTAGTAACGCCTTGAGGTGTTTCTTACCCATTGGTGCAGGGGATCAAAAAACGCCTGATGAAGTTTAAAAATTCAATGCGGTCACGGATGAGCCAGCTTAGCAGGCGCTAAATGGGATGTAGTGACGCCTTTAGGCGTTCTTCCCTTCGGCGGCTGATTAAAGAAACGCCTGATGAAGTTTGAAAATTAAATTCGGTCACGGGCGAGCCGGCTGAGAAGGCGTGGGTAGTGACGCCTTTAGGCGTTCTCCCCTTTGGCGGCAGCAAAGAAACGCCTGAAGGCGTTACTACCAAGCCCAAAAGCCCACGGCTCAGAT